>Ga0068855_100005020_pt1 | contig 16157 bp, 9 predicted proteins | sample KBSCornC52_FD_66592 | JGI IMG/M metagenome (GOLD analysis project Ga0068855, IMG submission 66592) | Corn rhizosphere microbial communities from Kellogg Biological Station, Michigan, USA - KBS Corn C5-2 | ecosystem: Host-associated > Plants > Roots > Rhizosphere > Soil ...
ATGAGGATGTGAATGAATCCACCCATCGTATACGAGGTAACGAGACCCACTGCCCAAAGAACCATCAGAATTACAGCCAATGTCCACAGCATGATCGCCTCCCTTTCGACCTGGGCGGCTTTGCATGCGACGTGCCGGCAGCGGCTCGCGCGCCTTCGGCCCCGCTCTCGGCGCTGATATCGCCGCGTCGGCGTCAACATTGCGCGCCGCCGCGTCCGTCGCGCATGCGTTGCGGACCCGCGGCGCGCGTGTCCCGGCAGACCGGCGTCGGCACGCGCCCTGCTTCGGGGGCCGTTTGTTCGACCTCGTCAACTCGAGCATGAGGAAGGGACTGTCGCAAATGAAACCGATCGCATTCACCGTGGCGCTGTGGTCCTTCGCCGGGTGTGCGGCCACCCTGCCGGCGGTCCCCGGAGAACCAACCAGCACCTTCTTCAGCGAAGCAGGAGCCGATCAGAAATTGGGGCGGTCCATGAGAGATTCGGCCGAGCGCTGCCGCGAGCGTCTCACGGACCTGCGGAGCAGCGCTTCGCGATATCGCCTCACCGCGACAGTCCTATCCCTTCTATCGGGATCGATCGGCGTGGTCGCGGGAACGGCGAGCGCCTCGCTGTCGGCCGATCGCCCGGGAGATGTCAAGGCGCTCGGAGTCACCGCGGCCATCGCGGCGGGATTGACGGCTGTCATTACCCCCGTGCTCCGGCCGGACGCCCGTGAACAGGCCTATCTCGCCGCCTATTTTCGGTGGCAGACCGCGAACGTGAGGCTGCGATCCTTGTACACCTCCGAACCGCTGACGGTGAAGACCGACGAGACGACCGAAGAGCCCAGCGCCGACAAGAGCGTGCCGTCCGTGCGCTCGGAGCGATTCCAACAAGCTTGGAGCGCCATGGCCGACGATCTCGATATCTGCGCGGGCACCTCGTTTCGATAGTGCCGAGATTCAAGGAGGGGGTCCTCGCTCGCTGATGGGCGGCCCCTCATCCAGAACGCGAGGTTCCCGAGGCCCGCAATCGATCAGGCTCGATTGTGCAGGGCTCGACGACACCGGAGGGCTCGAGCGTGATCTTGGCGCAGCCTTTTCCGGTTCAGCTCGTCGGGCGTAGAACCTGCGCGGACGACTTAAGAGGAAGGATGGACATCATATTGCGGATCTTGCGGCTGGCGCTGGCTCGCGAGCAGCTCAACCCGATCGAACCTAGAATTGGATAGCGCAGGCAAGGTCACGAGTGCATTTCTTTGCCTCCAGTCGAATTCTCCCCGTGCGCCACTGCGGTTCGGCCGTGACCGGCAAACCTTGAGGGTTCGCATCAGGAAGTGCACGGATTGCGCGGCACGTGCGCCTTGCGAGACAGCGACGGACCTATAGCTCCGCGCCCGGCGCGAGGTCCATTGCCTCGTGCAGGATGCGGGCGGCCTTGGGACTCTTGATGCGCGTGACTGAAAGCAGCACGGTGGTCTTGTCGCGCGCACGGATGGCGGTGACCTTGCCCTCGATATCGGCACCGGCCACGTCATGGGTGCCGCCGTTCAAATCGAGCGCCACCCGACCTCGAAGGCTCCCGCCGGTGATCACGAGCTCACAGCTGTCGGCGATCACCCCCTCCGTCACGTCTGCCTGCTCCAGGTACACCTTGCTGTCTCGCGCCACGATGCGCCGCGCGCGCACTCGATTGAGCCGAGCGTTCTGGCAGTGATCGAGGTTGATCTCGCCGTAGTCGCCTGTGATTGTCACGTCGTTTTGATGTTCGCAGCGCTTGTCTGGCGCCTGCTGTTGGGGTGAGCTCCGTTCCACGAGCGCTTCTATCGGCTGATCCAGATAGCCCATCACCAGGTCGGCCAGCGCGACCGGCTGATCGCGCATGGGCACGTGACCGGCGTCCTTGAGAAGCGTGAGCCTGCTCCCGGGAATCCGGCCCTGGAGGACGTGAGCGATTCGCAAGGGCGCCACCTCATCGCGATCACCCCACACCAGCAACGTCGGGGCGCGCATGCCGAAGACCGCTGCGCCGAAGTTGTAGTCGAGCAAGGCCAGCGCCAAGAGAGTGCGAGCGGTGTTTCCGGCCACGCCGGAATCGGAGACCCCGGCGGATGACCCGACGAGGAGGGCGCCGAAGGTCAACAAGGCGTTACCCCCCTTCTCGACGATGCCGGCGGCGATCCGAGAGTCGCCTCGCATCTCCGTGAGCTGGTCGTGCAGCACACTTCGAAGGAGCGTCTCGGGCCGCAGCACACCGACCGCGGCGAGCAGGACGACGCGCCGAACCACCTTCGGGCTCTGCGCGGCGAACAACAGCGCCAGGGGGCCGCCGCTGGAGTGGCCGAGGACATCGACGCGCCGAACGCCGAGGGCGTCCAGCACCGCGGCCACCTGGCGCACCATCTGGTCGGGGGCGAAGTCGTCGCCGGCGCGCTCGGAGCGCCCGAAACCGGGAAGGTCCACCCCGATGACGCGACGCTGGTGGCTCAGCCTGGCGAGGATCGGATAGAAGTCCCGGTTTCCCCCCGGGCCGTCGCCATGAAAAAGGACCAGGGGAGGATCTTTCGTGCTCGGCGGGCCGACCTCCAGCAAATACAAACGGGCCGTGCTTCCCGACGGCTTGAACCACCAGGCCGAGACATTCGGAAGATCGCGAACCTCGCGATCGACCGGCGCAGCGACCTTGAGGCCGAGCGCCTGAGCCTCCGGCAAATGCAACGGTTGCACGTGCGAAGGCTCGTGGGCGCAGGCCAAGGCGATCCCCGCGACGAGCGCGATCGAGATCGCCTTCGCTGTCTGTCCGGATCGTTCACGAATCATGGGAGAGACGCGCACGATCGGCTTTCGACCGGGGATCGACGAGGGCGTTCAGCTCACCACCGACGAGAGCGATGAATCCCGAAAGATAGAGCCACGTCAGGAGGATCACCAGCCCACCGAGCGAGCCGTAGGTGACGTTGTAGTTTCCGAACGCGGCCACGTAGAGCCCGAAGAGCCAGGTGGCCAGGACCCATGCCACGGCTCCCAGCACCGCTCCCGGCACGACGAAGCGGAGCCGCTGCTTGACGTCGGGCAGGACGCCATAGGCAAGGGCGGTGGCCGCCATGAAGGTGAAGCCCAGCACCGGCCAACGCAGCCAATGCATGGCCGACACGAACGCGGCGCGGATGCCGAGCTTGCCGGCGATCCACGGCCCCACCCCACCGCCCGCGAGGAGCGCAGACGCCGCCACCAGGATCAGCACCGCGCCAGCGACGGTCGTGGCCCAGCAGAGGAGCTCGGTCTTCCACAGCGGCCGGGACTCCTTGACACCATATGTGAGGTTCAAGGCATGTCGCGCGACATCGACTCCGCGCGACGCCGACCAGAAGCTGCCCAGCAGACCCAAGGTCAGAAGATGAGGCCGTTCCCGCGAGATCAAGTCCTTCAGGTGCGTATCGAGGATGAGCATCACCTGTGCGGGCAACACGGGACGCACGCGATCGAGGAAATGCTCGACCGGAGTCTGGAGGGGCAGATAGGCAATCAATGCCGTCACGAAGACCAGGAAAGGAAAGAGCGACGACAGAAAATAGTAGCTCACCGCGGCCGCCGAGCCCGAGACGGCATCATCGGAGTGCTTCCGCAAGACCCACTTGCCGAGCTCGAACAGGCGCCATTCGTTGGAGTCTCATGGTGAACCTCCTCGAAGGACGCGCCAGGCCGAGCGCCGATGACGTCGAGGCCCGCATGTCACTCCGTCCTCAGCTTCAGCTCCACGCTGGTGCCGCCGCTAAGGAAGGGGTTGACGACCAGGAGCCGGCCGGCGGCGGACGGGGCGAGCTTGCCGAGCGCGTCCTTGACGGCCGACGCCCTGCGCACCGCCAGCGCGCGTAGATCCCCGTCCCCGACCTGGAGGTTGGCCATCATCAGTCTCTCCATCTCGTCGGGCGGGAGCCTCTTGGCAAGACCGAAGAAGTTGCGCGGCTTGGCGAAGGTCTCGGCCTCGTAGGCGGCCGCCAGCAACCGCGATCGTTCGCTCGGGTCGATGCGCACGTCGTCGAGGGCTCTCGCCGTCATACCTTGGCGGCTCAGCTCGGCGCGCTTCTGGACCTTCAGCTTCCGCTCGAAGAGATCGCGCCGCAACTCTTCCCGATCGCGCCCGGGATCGACGCCGCCCTGGATCTCGAAGGCAGGCTCGGGCCGCTCCTCGAGCGCCTTGGCCAAGGTCTGGAGCTTGCCCGCGGACCGGGGGTCGAGGCTGGCCAGCCCCGCCGCGAACTCCACCCGCGAGAGTTCCTCGGGCCCCCCGAAGGCTTTCGCGATCAAAGAAAACGGCGCCGACGTCGCCGCCCCGAGCACCCGGTTACGGAGCGCCTTGCCGGTTCGAGACCAGAACGCGAAGCCCGGGTCGTCGAGCCCGCCGGAGACGGGCAGACTGACGTCGATAACGCCATGCCGATCCTGAAGCAAGGCGACCGCCAGCTTCACGGGCAGCTTCGATGCGTCGGGGCTCGGAACTTTGTCACCGAACCTGAGACCGGCCACCACGATGTGATTGCGAGCGTCGAGCTTCCGCTCGCCGACGTGATACGCGAGGTCGAGCGACAGCTTGCCCTTCCGGATCCCATAGCCAAGGTACTTGACCGAGTAGGCGCTCGCGGCCGTCAGATCGTAGTCCTGCACCACGCCCCTCAAGTCGACGAACAGATCTTTTGCCAGCGGATTGACTCGGCCCGCGACCGTGAGAGGAGCCGAGCGGTCCAGGCGGCCGCGAAGGTCCACCTCGGCGCGAGTACCGGCGCCCGAGGAGAGACCGGCCACGCGGGCGGTGAGCTCCGTGAGATCGATCGAGGTGTGCGGGCGGATCAGCCAATCGGCGAACCGGACGCGCCCGCCGTCGAGGGTCACCTTCCCGATCGAGATCTTCGGCGGCGCGGCCGATGAAAGCGCTGTCTTCGCCGCTGGCGTCGTCGACGCCTTCGTCGGCCGGCCGAGCGCCTGCCCAAAGTTGAAGCGCCCGTCCGAAAACACGATCAGCTGTGCGCCGAAGTCCGCCAGCGCCACCTCCCGGACCGCCAGACTGACGGGGGGCGTCGCCAGCCTGATGCCGTCCAGTCGCAGGGCGCGCCAGCGGAACAACTCCTGCCTCTGTTCGGCGTCGATCGCGGTGAGATTGGTGATCACGGCGTCGCCGGTCAGGAGCACCCGCGGTTCGGGCGACCGTGCGTTCGGGAGGAGGCCCGCGCCCTCGGACGACATCTCGACCCGCACGCGGCCGTCGAACGAGACCCGGCCGCTGGTCGCGATCAGGTTCAGCTGGTCCCGCCAGTACGACTGCAGTGGAACGACATCGATGGCGCGCAGTTTGGCCCGCAGATCAGCGCCGGGGGGCTCGAGGCTGACGGCCCCCGCCAGCGACAGCCGGCCCTTCTTGTCGAGGCCGAGGCGCGCGTCGACGCGGCCCTGGCGGCCCGGCGTCGTCGACAAGGAGGTGGCGTGGAGGGAGAGCGGCGCCACGGCCAAGACGACCGGCGGGCTCACCGCGCGATCTTCGAGTGGGACGCTCCAGCTCTCGAGATCCAGCCTTCCCACGCTGACCGCCCATGGCGAAGCGGACGCGCGCCCGCCCGCGGGGGACGACGAAATGCCGGCGAGAGTCGTGAGGTCGACGATCCCGCGCCCGTCGCGCGTGATCGCCAGACGCCCGGAACGGCTGCTCACCGTGCCCACCGAGACCGCGCGCCCGTCGATATCGAGGTCGATATCGCGGGCGGCGAGCTGTGGCAGCCGCAGGAAGTCGGTCCGCGCACCGGGACGCCGCAGCGCCAGATCCTGCACCGTCACGAAACCCTCGCGCAGATGGAGGGTGACGTGATCGGGCCGAACGGCGAGCTCGTAGCTCGCTCCGAGGCTCAGCAGACCCTTGCGAGCCCCGAACGCCACCTGGGTCTGGTAGTAGGGGGCGAAACGCCCGGGCTCGATCCCTTCGACGGAGACGGTGCCGGTCGACGCCAGCGGATCGAGACCCAGACGGCCGTGCCCGACAACTTTCCCTCCCGGAGCGGCCACGAACGCCGCCTCGATCGTGGATTCCGAGCCGGGCGCGTTCGACAGCTGAGCGACCGAGGCGGAGATGTCCTCGGCGGTCGCCTCGAACGGCGGCTGGATCGTTTCATCGCGGAACGCGAGCGCCGACGCCTCGATCCGGATCTCGCCCACCGACCACCGGGGCGGCGTCTCGACGGTCCAGACCGCCGACGTGGCCCGCGCCGGGGCGGGGCCGAGGGCGCCCGGCAGCAGGCGGACCAGATCCAAGCGGCCGCCCTTCAACCGGCGAGCGTGCACCTCCAACCCCGACACCAGCACCTGATCGATGACGAAGCGCCGGCTCGTGAAGTCCGCGTCCCTCACCACGACCGCGAGATCTCGCAGATCGATCAGGGGCCCGGCCCCGAGGCCGGGCTCGCGCACAGAGACGCCGGCGAGCTCCACCTTCCCGCTCAGGGAGATCCGGGGGGCGCCGGCGCGCGGCCGTACGAACGCGACGTCCAAGGCGACGGTCAAGCGCGCCGACGAGACCGCCACGGGCAGGCTCACCGGGACATAGGGAAGATATCGGGTCAGATCCAGCGCGTTGACGCGGATCTGGACCACGCTTTCGATCGTGTCCTTGAAGAGCTTGCTCCGGCCTTCGATGGCGAACGGCCTGCCGTCGATGCGCCCGCTCATGCCGGGCGCGACGAACGTGTCCACGTCGACGGGAAGGGTGGAGAGGAACGGCACGCCGAGCGTGAAGCTCGTGATCTCGTGGCGATCACGAAGAGGCGGATCGTCGAACACGAGCGCCCCGTCCATGATGCGAATGTTGTTGAGCGAGAACCTCGGCAGCGCGACGTCGCTCCCGGATCGGTTCGAGGCCGCGGCCAACCGGGTCACGATGTCGGAGAAGTTGTAGACGGCCGCACCGGTCCAGGCGCCGGCGGGCGCCTGGCGGCGTTCGATCCGGACGCGGGGAGATTCGACCCGAAGCTCCTTCACGATCAGGGCATGCTGAAACAGAGAGGCCACCTCCGTGTTGACATAGAGGCGGCGAACGCTGAGAAGGCGCGTGCGCCCATCGGTCTCCAGCACCTCGAGTCCGTCGACGGTCAGCGAGAGCGCGAACGGATTCACGCGCAGGCGTTCAATCGCGACCGTGCGACCCAGCCAGCGCCCGAGCTGTTGCTCGGCGACGTGCCGCAACACCCGCGGTCCCCCGAATACCACCGCGCCCGCTGACAGCACCATCGCGGCCGTACCCACGATCAGCAATCGCCGCGAGAGCCGGCGGCTCCGCATCGATTGCGTCCCGTGGAAGGTCGTCATGGTCTCGGCTGGAAGCCATTGGCGTGCCATGCACGCTCGCGTCGAGCATCTGGGAACGCCCGCGCAAAGGCTGCGCTTCGCCTCTTCCCGCCGCCGAATCTGCGCAGGCGCCCGGGCGAAGGCGGGTACCGGCGCGAGGACGCGGGCCAATCGAACGGTGGGCAGCTACTGGAGGAGCCCCTGGGCCGGCCGTTCCGAAGGGCGGCTCGCCGAACTGGCGGGCCGCGCCGGAGCATCTCTCAATGCACGCTCGCGCCGCGGCGGCGCAGGGCCGCGCGGTACGCGCGCACGGCCTGGCTCTGGCTGTCGGTCTCGAGGAAGCGCATCAGGAGCTCGAGATCCAGGAGGGGGAGGACGCGGCTGCGCGCGGCGGTCACGTAGCGCCCGCCGCGCAGGGCGAGGACCTCGACGACGAGCTGCTTCTTGTGCGTCCGGCAGATCCACAGCTCGCGCACGCCGAGACCGGCGTAGATCTCCAGCTTGTCGAGACCTCCCGAGGTCCAACTCACCTCGATGGCCAGGTCGGGGTGCGGCGCCTTCCTCCCCCGCAAGGGTCCGATCACGTAGCACTCGTCCGGCTCGGCGCCACGTTCCTTGCGAGAGCGCTTCATCGTGAGCTGACCGAACCCGTTGAGCTCCACGCCCGTCTCGTCCGCGTAGGCTTCGACGAGCCTCGCCAACGTCGTCTTGATCCACTCGTGCGACCGGGACGGGCTCATCAGCTCCAGGTCCCCTTCGAGGTAGTAGAGGCGCACGCCCGGTCGCTCGTCGCCCCGGATCGCGAGCAGGGCCTCATAGTCCGCCCACCTCACCCCGCGCAGGATCACGCGCTGATCGACGGAGTCGCGGGCGTCGACCTCGGCATCGGCAAGCTGCAAGTTGGCCATCCTCATCGACGCAAGCGTATCATCGGTCGCGGGCCGATCCCGTTGCGAGGGCTTGCCGTACGCGGGACATCGTCATCCACCCTCCTGTCCTGGTAGCCTGCTCAGCAGGGAAATGGCTGTCTTCGAGCTCGTCATCGCGCTGCTCTTCCTCGGCGCCATCCTCTCCGGTGTCGCGCGCCGGCTGAGCCTTCCGTATCCGGCGCTGCTGGCGGTGGTCGGGACGGGGCTGGCCCTGATGCCGCGCGCGCCGAGCCTGGCGCTGGATCCGCAGCTGGCGCTGGCGCTGTTCGTGGCGCCGGTGTTGCTGGACACGGCGTTCGATTCGTCGCCGCGCGATCTGAAGGAGAACTGGCGGCCGGTCGCCAGCCTGGCGCTGATCGCCGTGGGACTGACCGTGGTGGCCGTCGCCGTCGTCGCCCGGGCTCTGGTGCCCGAGCTTCCGTGGGCGGCGGCCGTGACATTGGGGGCGATCGTCGCGCCGCCCGATGCGGCGGCCGCGACCGCAGTCCTGAAGCAGCTGCGCCCGCCACACCGCCTGATGGTGATCCTGGAAGGGGAGAGCCTGTTCAACGACGCCAGCGCGCTCCTCATCTACCGGACCGCCGCCGCGGCCGCGATGACGGGCACCTTCTCGGTCGCCCGCGCGGCCCCGACGCTGGCCCTGGTGTGCGTCGGGAGCGTGGTGCTGGCCGCCGTGATGGTGCAGGTGATCGTGAAGATCAACCAGCTGGTGACGGACGTCGCCACCGTCGTGATCCTGCAGTTCATCGGGACCTTCGCCGTGTGGCTTCTGGCGGAAGCCCTGCACCTGTCCGGCATCATCACCATGGTGGTGTTCGCGATCCTGGCGGCGCGCCGCTCGAACGTCCGGGCGCGCGTGAGGATCCCGTCGTACGCGGTCTGGGAAGTGGTCGTCCACGTCCTGAACGTGCTCGCCTTCATCCTGGTCGGGCTGCAATTGAAGCCCATCATCAGCAGCCTCAGCGGGCAGGAGCTCGCCAGCTTCCTGGCCACGGCGGGGGCGGTGGTCGCGGCGGTGGTGCTCGTCCGGCTGGCGTGGGTGATGTGCCACGCGATCCTGGGCCGCTGGATCGGGCCCGCGGCGCACGAACAAGGGCATCATTCGCCCCCTCGGGTGGGGTGGCGCTCGGCGCTGGTGGTCGGGTGGAGCGGAATGCGCGGCATCGTCACGCTGGCGGCGGCGCTGGCCTTGCCGCCCGCGTTCCCCCAGCGCGGCCTGATCCTGTTCGTGTCGTTCGCCGTCGTTCTGGGGACGCTGGTCATTCAGGGCAGCACCATCAGTCCCCTGATGCGGCTGCTCGGTCTCGAGGACGACGGCGCCGTGACTCGCGAGGTTCGCCTGGCCCGCGAGGAGGTGGCGCGCGCCGCGCTGACAGCGCTCGACGGAGCCCCGCGCGACGAGCACGAATCGCTGCTGCGTCGCAAGCTGCAGGAACGGCTGGAACGGGCCCAGCGAGCCGCGTCGCGAGCGGGAGAAGGCGACCTGCGCGAGCCCTCGCCGCCGCCCAGCCACCTCGAGCTGTTGCTTCGCACCCAGCGCGCCGAACGACAGACGCTGCTCGCGCTGCGCGCCCGTGGCACCATCGGCGACGACGCCTTCCATCGGGTCGAAGAAGAGCTCGATTGGGCCGAGCTGAACGCCGAAGGCATGGCGAGGACCGACTGAATGAGCCGGCCGCTCCTGCGACGGCGACGATATTCGTCCGTCGTCAGTTGACGTTCGTCGAGAGGCTCGTCCCGGCGAACGAGGGTCCGGCGCCGCGAGGAGCGCGTTCGGCAGGCGCGAAGACTTGCTCGTCCTCGAGGAGCTTCATGAGCTTGAGCGGCGGGCCGCCGGTCTCTCCCACGATCTCGGCGTGTCCGGCCTTGATCTCCGTGTTGTGAGCGCGGGCGTCGTCATCGACGGCCCCGGCATATTGCTCGGCCAGGCTGAACACGTAGTCGCTGCCTCGGCAGCCGCCGGCGCCATCGCGGGCTCGGCAGGTGCCGCGCTCGTCGGTGACGATCTTCACGTGGCGTTCCACGCTCGCAAGCAGCGAGCCGGGCCGCCGCATGAAGCGCGAGCGAGGGTGAATCTGGGCCCACTTCGCGCCGGCGACCAGATGGCAGACGGCCACTGTCGCGCCCAGCGTCATGACGTGCAGAACGATGGATCCGCAGGGCGCCGAGGACTCGATCCCGTGAAAGGGCGAAGACACGGTGACCAGCTCGTAACGAAACGCCCCGTCGTCACGCAGCGCGCGCGCGCGATCCCGGACCAGAGCGCGTCTGGCGATCAACCCACCCTGGCTGTGCCCCAGCACGGTTATGTAACGGGAGACGAGGTGCGGCTTCAGCGTCTCCAGCGCCGTCACCAGCCGACGGGCGCTGCGCTCCAGCTTTTCCCGGTCGTCGTAGCTGAAGCAAAGCGTCTGCTGCCCCTGCGCTTCGAGCTCACGCGCCAGCGGTGCGAGCTGCTCCGGCGACGAGTGGCAGCCGGGAACGAGGATCGTCACTGGACGAATGGGGTCGACGGTGATGGGAGACGAACGATCGCGGGCGCAGGCGCCGAGATCGGGAATCGACAGTGCCTGGGAGACCGTCGACGACAACGACCCCGCGGGCGGCTGTTCGCCGGCCCCCGCCAGGCGGGACGCCGACGAAACCGGCGCCGTGGCGCAACCGCCGAGCGTCAGCGCAACGAGGAAGCTGGAAAGGACGGTGGACCCCGACACGCATCAGCGAATATCCAGGAAGCGTGCCACCGCCAGCGCCGGGCAGAAGGAGATCTCGGCAAACCACCCAGCGCAAACGGCCCGGCCTCGGTTCATCCGCCCGAATCGGGACATCAGTGTCAGGGGCAAGAGACGCTAACCGGCGGCGCCCGTCCAAGACGGCGGCTTTTCTCGCAGATTCGCGTGGCTCCGATGTTGCTTCGATGACCGCTTGAACCAATCGTGGCTCGCATCCTGCGGTCGGACGCCAGCCACGTCGTGGCCGAAGCGCGCGATGAGACGGTCGCGATCCCGCGAGCGGCAATCGTCGACATCGATCATCCCGGTAACGTGCTCGCGCTCGTGGGCGTCGGGGTGCTGGTGCTGGCCCAAGTGTCGATTCGAATGCCTTTACTCACTATCTCTGGCCTGCGCGTTTCATTCCACGACGGTGGTCGTTTACGATCGCCGAGAGGGCGAATATCTCGTCGCGTCCGATTCCAGATGGAGAGCCATGACTCAACGAATACGTGGGGGAGAGACGAAGACGAAGCTGGTGCCGACGTTGCCGCGCTATATCCAGTTCGCGCGTCGGCTGGCGCTGGTTTCAGGCGCGGCGGCGAGCCTGACCGCGGCGGGCGCCACCGTGCTGACCAGCGCGGGTTGTGGAGGGTGCACCGGAATCTGCGGTGACTACCCCTATGCGAGAGGCGGGCACGGCGGCGAGGCCGGGCACGGCGGCGGGGGCGGAAAGGCGGGCCAGGGCGGTGCGGCCGGCGCCGCCGGTGCGGGCGCTGACGGCGGCGCCGGTGGAGGTGGCGGAATCGGTGGCATGGCCGGCGCCGGGGCGGGTGGCACGTCTCTCGGGGGCGGACCGGGCACCACGGGGACCGGCGGTCTGGGCGGTTCCATCGGAAGCGGTGGGGGTGGCGGTTTGATGGGTGTGGGCGGCATGTATGTCGCGCCCGGTGGCAGGGGCGGCCGCGGCGTGGTGGGCATCGTCGTCAACCCGGGCGGGCGCGACGGCGGAGGGCAATCAGGGGGCACGGGTGGCGCGGCCGGCAGCGGCAACACCGGAGGCGCCGGCGGTCCGCAGGCCGCCCCCGAGCCGCCGTGGGCGCGGGCGTGACGGACGATCCGAACGGCCGCCGTCCCGGATGGTTCACGGCGGCGCTCTCGAGCACGCCGATCGCGCGTGAGTACCTGGCCAGCGAGGCGGCGACTCGGCCGGCCGAGCCGCTGGTGACGACATTCGACGCGAAGGCGTACGCGCCCGAGCTGGTGGCCGAGGTGCGCGCCTTCTGGCTGGACATGATGCAGACCGAGTACGAGTCCGCGTACGTGTTCGTCGACATGGCGGCGGCCTTGCGCGACATCGACGAGACCTTGGACTTTCAGGCCGTCGCGCTGCGGATGGCGGGGGACGAGCTGCGCCACACCGCGATCGCCGCGCGGGTGATCGAGCTGATGGGCGGCGAGCCGCGGATCGGCCCCCGACCACATCTGCGCGCGCGTCCGCACGCGGATTGCGGGCCGGAAGAGAATGCCCTGAGGGCGGTCATCTACGGGTGTTGCCTGTCCGAGACGGTGAACGCCGCGCGGCTCGTCGAGCGCTACGCGGACACGACGGATCCCCTGGTCCGCGACGCGTACCGTCTGCTCCTGGCCGACGAGCGCCTTCACGCGACATTCGGGTTCCACTACCTCGAATCGCGCCGCGCGTGGCTCGAAGCGCACGAAGACGTGCGGCGCTCGCTGGAGCGTTACCTGCGCTACGCGTTCGGCGCCCTCGAGCAGGCCATCGGGGCCGTCCCGACCGACGCGCGGCCCTTGACGGCTGCCCAGCGCGCCCTCGGGCTCCCCGACCTGCTGGCGCTCTCGCGAACCTTCCAGGAGCCGATCGCGAACGCCACCGTCCCAGGGCTCGAGCGCTTCGGGCTCGCCGCCGCCGCCGCGTGGCGGGATCGCCTGCGACCGTGAATCGCCCCAGGAGCGGCGCGCGCCTGCGGCTCTCCTTCTGAAGCGGCCGCCCTTCTCGTGTCCGGGGGCCTGACGCTCACCGACCGAGAGCCACGCCCCTCCCGACGCCGCCGCCTGTGCATGTTACGAAATGTCGCCGGGTTTGACTTCGGCGACGGGGGTGTCAGAAGAGGCCGGCGGGTAGAGCATGTGGATCGTCCGACTGGCCCTGCGGCGGCCTTACACCGTCGCCGTCATGTGCATCCTCATCTTCGTGATGGGGATCCTCTCGCTGTCGCGGATGATCGTCGACATCTTCCCGGCCATCGACATCCCGGTGGTGGCCGTGATCTGGAACTACCCCGGCCTGCCCGCGCAGGACATGGAGCGGCGGGTGGTCCTCATCAGCGAGCGCGCCTACTCGACGACGGTCAACGGCATCGAGCGCATCGAGTCGCAGTCCATCCCGGGCATCGGGATGCTCAAGATCTACTTCCAGCCGAACTCCGACATCGGCGCGGCCATCGCGCAGATCGCCTCGGTCTCGACGACGATCCTGCGCATCACGCCGCCCGGCATGCAGCCGCCCAACGTCATCCAGTTCAACGCGTCCAACGTCCCGGTCGCGCAGCTGACGGCCACCAGCGAGACCCTGCCCGAGCAGCAGATCTTCGACTACGGCCTCAACTTCATCCGGGTCAAGCTCTTCACGATCGCGGGCCTGTCGACCCCGGCGCCGTTCGGCGGGAAAGCTCGCCAGATCAACGTCGACATCGATCCGGCGGGGCTCAGCGCCAAGGGTCTCTCGCCGAGCGACGTCGTGAACGCGCTGCAAGCGTCGAACGTGATCCTGCCGGCGGGCACCGCGCGCATCGGCGATCGCGAGTACAACGTCCTGCTGAACGCCAGCCCGCCGGCCGTCTCGGAGTTCGCGAAGATCCCCGTCAAGATCGTGAACGGCGCGCCCGTGCTGCTCGGCGACGTGGCGCGGGTCAACGACAGCTTCGCCGACCAGACCAACGTGGTGCGCGTGAACGGCCGCCGCGCCACCTACCTGGCCATCCTCAAGCACTCGGATGCCTCCACGCTGGCCGTGGTCGACGCCGTGCGCGAGGCTCTGCCCGCCATCAAGGCCGCCGCGCCCAACGGCCTCGAGCTGAAGATCGACTTCGACCAGTCGCTCTATGTCCGCGGCGCCATCGCGGGGGTCGTGCGCGAGGCCATCGTCTCGTCGTTGCTGGTTTCGCTGATGGTCGGCGTGTTCCTGGGCAGCTGGCGCAGCATGGTCATCGTGTGCACGTCGATTCCGCTCGCCATCTTCTCGGCCATCGCGGGTCTGAAGCTGACGGGGCACTCGATCAACATCATGACCCTGGGCGGCCTGGCCCTGGCCATCGGGATGCTGGTCGACGACGCGACCGTCGAGGTCGAGAACATCCATCGCAACCGCCTGCTCGACAAGCCGCTCACGCGGGCCATCCTCGACGGCGCCCACCAGATCGCGCTGCCCGCCATCGTCGCGACCCTGTCGATTTGCATCGTCTTCTTTCCGGTGGTCTTGCTGGAAGGGCCGGCCCGCTTCCTGTTCACGCCCCTCGCGCTCAGCGTCGTGCTGGCCATGCTGGCGTCGTACCTGCTCTCGCGAACCCTGGTGCCCGCGCTGGCGCGGCTCCTGATGGCCAGCGAGCACCACGGCGCGCCGGCCGCTGGCGCGGGCGGCTGGACGCGCTTCGCGTACCGGTTCAACCAGCGGCGCGATCGGGCCTTCGACCACTTCCGGGACTTCTACGCGGGGATCCTGGCCGCGGTGCTGGCCCACCGCCGGTTCGCGCTGCTCATCGGCGGCGGGATCGCGCTCGCCAGCTTCGGCCTGGTGCGGGTGGTGGGCACCGATTTCTTCCCCACGGTCGACGCCGGCCTGATGAAGCTGCACTTTCGCGCGCCTCCCGGCACCCGCATCGAGAAGACCGAGTCCATCGTCGCCGACGTGGAGACGAAGATCCGCGGCATCATCCCGCCCGCCGAGCTCGAGACCTTGAACGTGATGCTGGGGGTGCCCATCTCGTACAACCTGGCGTTCGTCCAGACCGACAACGTCGGCGGGATGGACGCGGAGCTCCTCATCGCGCTGAAACCGGGGCACGCGCCCAGCGCCGGCTACATGCGCCGGATCCGCGCCATGCTGGCCCACGACTTCCCGGGCGCCGCCGCCTACTTCCAGCCCGCCGACATCGTCAGCCAGGTGCTGAACTTCGGGCTGTCCGCCCCGGTCGACGTGCAGGTCGAGTTCGCGGACTTCGAGAAGTCGTACCCCGTCGCCCGCCGCCTGCGCGACGCGGTGGCGCGGGTCCCCGGCACCGCCGACGTGCACATCGTCCAGGTGCTGGACTACCCGGCGCTCAACGTCGACGTCGACCGCGAGCGGGCCGCCCAGATGGGCATCAGCCAGCGCGACGTCGCGAACAACATGCTCATCTCCTTGTCATCGAGCGGCCTGGTGGCCCCTTCGTACTTCTTGAATCCCAAGAACAACGTCAACTACACGGTGGTGGTCAAGGCGCCGCTGCAGAAGGTGAAGTCGGTGCCGAACCTGTTGTCGGTGCCGCTGACGCCGCCGTCGGCGGCGGCGCTGTTGCAGCCGGGCGGGATGCCGTCGCCGTCGAGCGTGCCCGAGGCGCCGGCGCAGACGCTCGGCAACATCTCGTCCTTGTCGAGCGAGGTGCGCGCCGATCAGCTTTCGCACTACACGGTGCAGCGCGTGCTCGACATCGGCGCCAGCGTCGAGGGGCGCGACCTCGGCTCGGTGGCCAAAGACATCGAGGCCAAGATCAAGGGGCTCGGCCAGCTGCCGAAGGGCATGAAGGTGACCGTGCGCGGGCAGAACGAGGTCATGAACGAATCGTTCCGCAGCCTCGGGCTCGGCCTCATCCTCGCGGTGCTGCTCGTCTACTGCCTCATGGTCGTGCTCTATCAGTCGTGGATCGATCCGCTCATCATCATCATGGCGGTGCCGGGCGCGCTCGTCGGCATTCTGTGGATGCTGACCTTGACGCACACGACCATCAACGTCGAGTCGCTGATGGGCGCCATCATGGCCGTCGGCATCGCCGTGTCGAACTCGATCCTGCTCGTGAACTTCGCCAACGACTATCGCGGCGAGAAGCCCGACGCGTCGCCGCTCGAGGCCGCGCTCGAGGCGGGGCGCACGCGCCTCCGCCCCGTGCTCATGACGGCGCTGGCGATGATCATCGGCATGATCCCGATGGCGCT
>Ga0068855_100005021_pt1 | contig 16154 bp, 14 predicted proteins | sample KBSCornC52_FD_66592 | JGI IMG/M metagenome (GOLD analysis project Ga0068855, IMG submission 66592) | Corn rhizosphere microbial communities from Kellogg Biological Station, Michigan, USA - KBS Corn C5-2 | ecosystem: Host-associated > Plants > Roots > Rhizosphere > Soil ...
GCGCAGCATGTGCCGGTTGCGCTGATGTCCGATCTCGTGTGCAACCACGGCCAGGAAAGCATCGTCGTCGGGCAGGGCGCGCACCATCGCATCGGTGACCACGATGATCCCGCCGCCGAGCGCGAACGCGTTGGCGCCGAATGCCGTGGAATCGTAGAAGCGCAATTGCAGGTCGTCTGGCCCGCCGATGCGCTGCAGGAATTGGTGAAAACGTTTCTGCAACTCCGCCTGGCGTTGCGATGGCAACGTACTTGGCGCAAGGAAATGGCCCTGCAGCAAGACCAACGACTGCTGACCGATGGCGCGATCCACCGATGCCGGCAGATGCGCGCCGGCATAGTCGGCCGCGGCGGGAACGCCCCAGCCGAACAGCGCCACCAGAGCCAGCGCGACCACAAGGACGGACGCCGCAGCCACGCCAGCGTGCCGCTCCAGGCGGTCCACCCATGTTTCCAGCCGATGCCGGCGCGGGAACCATTCCGCGATCGGCGCATCCGGCGGCAATTGCAGCCAGGCACCATCCGTGTAGCGCAGCGTGTAAGGCACGCCTGCGAGGCGCGCGCTGGGGGCGACGGATGCGAGCGGATCGCTGCGCTCGATTCCGTTGCCATGAACGTGCAGCGCGGCATTTTCGTGCCGGACCTGCACGGGGCGGGCGACGCTGGTGCGGCCGTCGAAGTAGGTGCCGGCGATCTCGCTCATGGGCCGGATGCCACTTACAGCCCGATGTCAATGCTGAACAGGCTGTCCATTTCCGCACCCACCGCGCTGACATCGGTTTGCGCGGTGGTTTCGGCGACGAACGCGTCGAGATCGCCGGCCGGCTGCAATACAACGTGCGAGGTGCGGTAGCGCACCATGCGTACCTTGGCCCAGGGCACGGCCATGCCGAGCGTGCAGAGGATCGCGAGCGTGTTGCTCAAATAGATCCCGAGCATCGCCCAATAACCGAGCGTGCTGCGGAGACGATGGCCGCCCGCGAGTTCGGCGTTGTTGTAGAGCAGATTGAGCATGCGCGAGCGGTTGTACGCATAGATGCCCAGATAAGCCGGGAGATAGACGGCATACATCACCAGCAGGAACACGACCGTGTGCTCCTGCAGTCCGGTCCGGCCGAAATGCGCATTGAACGAACCGATGATCCCGATGGCGACAAGGAACACGGCCGCGAACCAGGCAATCGCCACGCCAATGGTGACGAACCACACCAGGTAGTAATCCGTCACATCAGCCTTGAAGCCGAACTCCGCATTGCCATAGCGGTGGTGCGTCACCGTCCATTCCTGCTGCCTGGCCTTGATGTACGGATAGATCAGGCCCAGCGTCGGCAAGAAGAACAGGTAGATGCCCAGGTACCACTTGTAGGCGCCGAGGGTGTCCGGTTCGAAGCGGAACGGCAGCCCGCGCCATGCCGAATAGCGCGCGCGGAAGGCCAGCCCTCGCACAATCAGCCACGGCATCACGATGGCGATCAGTGCCGCGGTGAGCAGTTGCAGCTTGGGCGAAGTGCGGCTCGCGAGCACGTAGCAGGCAAACATCAGGGCCGCGATCAGCCGCCCGCGCAGGATCGGCAGCGGCCTTGCGCTGTATTCGAACGGAGAGCCCGCGAACCATGTATTGGCGTAGAAATAGCGGCGCGTCCGCACCGATGCCCAGGCCGAGTAGATGCCGAGCGTGACGATGCTCAGTGCGAGATTGACGATCCAGATGCGGAAGTATTCGCCGGCGCTGCCACGGAATTCGAACGGCTGCTCGGGCCAGGTTGTCGGCAGCACATGCGCTTGCGGCGCGGCCGGCTCGGCGCCGGTCGCCAGGGCTTCCTCGTGCATGTCTCCCCCGTTTCGGGCCATCCCCATGGCCCATTCGCTCATCTATACATGGAGCAGAGTTGCATGGCAAACGAGCGGAAAACCGCGTTGCCGAGGCGCGGTGACGGTGTGAACGACTTCCGGGCAGAAAGCGGGCAATTGTCGAGCATTGGGGCGCTTGACAGCCACTCGGGAGCGGCGGAGAGTTTGCCTCGCGTCCAAACGTGTGGGGAGAGATTCAAATGAGTGTTCCACCGGAATCCGTTACACCGCCCTCGTACACCACGCCACCGCCGCCTCCGGCCGGTGTGCCGAGTGCCGAGGAGCGGCAGTGGGCGATGTTCGCCCATTTGTCTGCGTTGCTGGGCGGCCTCGTCACGGGCTGGGTCGGTGGCTGGGGCTGGTTCCTCGGGCCGTTGATCATCTGGCTGGTGAAGAAGGACACCATGCCGTTCGTGAATGATCAGGCCAAGGAAGCGCTGAATTTCAACATCACGATCGCGATCATCTTCATCATCCTGACGATCCTCAGCGTGCTCACGCTGGGTTTCGGACTGGTGATCGCGTTGCCGCTGATGTTCATCATCGGCATCGCCGCGCTGGTGTTCATCATCATGGCGGCCATCAAGGCCAATGAGGGCAAGGCCTACCGCTATCCGTTTGCGCTGCGGTTCATCAAATGACCGCTGGTACTTCGGCGGAATGAAAAAGCGGGCCTTTCGGCCCGCTTTTTTTATTCCCCCTCGACGAAGGGAGAGACCTTCCTAGCGATTCCGTTCCGCCACATACCGCGCCAATTCGGCAAGCGGCGAAGTGCGTTCACCCAGTGGCTCCAGTGCGGCCAGTGCTTCGTGTACCAGTTCGCGCAGATGTGCGCGCGACGCATCCATGCCGAGCACGGAAGGAAAGGTCGGTTTGGCACTGGCGGCATCCTTGCCTGCGGTCTTGCCCAGCGCCTGGGTTTCGCCTTCCACATCCAGAATGTCGTCGCGCACCTGGAAGGCCAGCCCCACGGCATGGCCATAACGCTCGAGCGCATCCACGGTTGCGCTGTCTGCACAACCGGCGCTGAGCGCCCCCAGCCGCACGCTGGCGCAAATCAGCGCGCCGGTCTTGTGCGAGTGCATGTTTTCCAGCGCGGGCAGATCCAGCTCCTTTCCGACCGCGGCGAGGTCAATGGCCTGACCGCCGGCCATGCCGTGCGCGCCGCAGGCGGCGCCGAGCACGCGCAGCATTTCCAGCCGCAGTTCCGCGCCGATCGCGGGCGTTGTTTGCGAGGCGAGGATCTCGAATGCCAGCGCCTGCAGGGCATCGCCGGCCAGAATGGCGGTGGCTTCGCCGAAGGCGATGTGGCAGGTCGGCCGGCCGCGGCGCAGGTCGTCGTCGTCCATGGACGGCAGATCGTCGTGCACCAGCGAATAGGCGTGGATCAGTTCGACCGCGCAGGCGGGGATGTCGAGTATGTCGTACGAAGCGCCGAGCGCCGCCCCCGCGGCGTACACCAGCAGCGGTCGCAGCCGCTTGCCGCCGCCCAGCACGGCGTAACGCATCGCGCGGACCAGTTCCACCGGTTCGCTGCCGTCGGCCGGCAGCACCCGCGCCAGCGCGGCATCCGCGCGCGCGACGAGCACGGCAAGTTCGCTGTTCACTCGTCCGCTTCGAAAGGCGCCGCGCTGTCTGGATCGTTGGGATCGAGCAGCAGCTTCACGCGCAGTTCGGCCTGTTCCAGCGCGTTCTGGCAATTGCGGAACAGTGCGATCCCGCGTTCGAAAGAACGCAGCGATTCGTCAAGGCTCAACTCGCCGCCTTCCATCCTGGCGACCAGCTGTTCGAGTTCGTCCAGCGACTTTTCGAACTGCGCGATCGAGGACGGTTCGGCGGCGGTTTCGGCGGGGGGCGAAGTGGGTTTGGCCATGCGCGCACGCTAACGCAGGGCCGAGGCCGAATCAATCGGGACGTTGCCAGCGCGGCCGCGCCCCGGCTTGCTTGAAAAACGCGTGGCCGGCTTCGCTCGACCACAGGTCGGCCACGGCAAGCAGTTCCTCGCCTCGATGAATCAGCGGAATCCGCGCGCGCAGCCATGGCGGGATGCCCGCGCGCTGCAGCAGATCGCGCAGCTCCCGGGTGTGGGCGTCGCCGGCGGGCTTGATGCTCTCGCCGCCGCTCCGGAAACATACCCGCAACGGCGGATCGAACGAGGGCATGCTGCCGGACGCGGCGTCCAGCGCAAGCGCTCCGCCTCCGGGCAGTTGCAGCGGTTCGCCGCGCCACAAGGTTTGCCAGCTCCCGGGCGGCGGGCTCGACGGCGCCATGGCGTACAGCGCGCCACGCCAGACGCGCACCTCCGCGCCGGGCCAGGCGACCCGCGGAAGATGGTCTTCGCGTGCCTCGGTGGCCTGCCGGCGCAGTTCGGCGATCTGGGCTTGCGTCGGGGCGGGCAAGCCTTGCTCGCGCAGCCAGCGCTCCAGCACGAGCGCGCGCAAGGCATCGGGCAGGGCGCTCCAGCCGTCAGCGTCGAGCGTGCCGTCGTTGCGCCGCAACGATTGCAGTGCCGAGTTGCAGAGTGCATCCAGATGATCCGCCGTATCCCGGCAGAGCCTCGCGGCGTGCGTGATGGAATGTGACGCGTGTGGCCAGTGGGCGTGCAGGCGCGGGAGGATCTCCGTGCGCAGGAAATTGCGCGAGAGGCGGCTGTCCGCGTTGGACGGATCCTCGATGAAGGTGAGTTCGTGCAAGCTGACGTATTCGCGCAGCACGGCACGCGGCGTATCCAGAAGTGGCCGCCACAGGGTGCCCTGCCCGAGCGGACGCCGCTCGCGCATGCCGGCCAGCCCATGCGGTCCCGCGCCACGCAGCAGTTTCAGCAGCACCGTCTCTACCTGATCGTCGCGATGGTGCGCCAGCGCCAGCCACTCGCCAGGTCGCAGGTTTTGTGCGAAGGCATCGTGTCGCGCGCGCCGCGCCGCGGCTTCCAACCCTTCGCCGCGCCCGTGTTCCACCCGCACGCGAACAATTTCGATCGGCACGGCCAGCGCTTCGCAAAGCCGCTCGCAGTGGTCCGCCCAGCGCGCGCTCTCGGTGTGCAGGCCGTGATCCACATGCAGCGCGCGCAGCCCGTGCTCGCGTGCCTGCGGCAACTGCGCCAGCGCGTGCAGCAACGCGATCGAATCGGCACCGCCGGAACAGGCCACGCACAACGCATGCGCCGGACTTGCGTCGAGCGCCTGCCGCAGCGTGGCAATGAGTGGAAAGTCGGCCATCAGCGCCGATGGTAATGCGTCGCGCCGGGCGGGGCCGCTACGCGCGGGTTGCGGCGAAAGTCAGTTCGACGCCCATGCCGGCCGGATCGGTCAGGAACAGTTGTACCTGCTCGAGTTCGTCCACCACGTCAACTTCGTAGGGAACCCGCGCAGCGTCGAGACGGGCGCGGGCGCCGGCGAGGTCGGTGCAGGCGAAAGCGAGGTGATTGAAAGCGCCATTGCAGCCGGAAAGCGGTGCGTCATCGCGGGCAACGGTCAGATGCAGCAGATCGGTATCGCCCGCGTAGAGCCAGTGGCCGCGCGAACCGGATCGGAATTGCGGGCGCGGACCTTCGCGCAGGCCGACCACTTCGGTGTAGAACCGCCGCAGTTGTTCGATCATTGGCGCCGGCGCGCGCAGGTTGGCGTGCCCGAGTCCGTGTACGCCCATGTCTCAGGCCTGGTACACGCCATAGCGGCGCAGGCGCTGATAGCGCTGCTCCAGCAGCACGTCCACCGGAAGCTGCTCGAGCGCCTCGATTTCGTTCAGCAGCACGGCTTTCAGCCGCCGCGCCATGGCTTTCGGATTGCGGTGCGCACCGCCGGTGGGCTCGCGCACGATCTTGTCTACCAGTCCGAGCTCCTTCAGCCGCGGCGCGGTGAGGCCCAGCGCTTCCGCCGCATCACGCGCCTTGTCCGCACTTTTCCAGAGGATCGAGGCGCAGCCTTCCGGTGAGATCACCGAATAGGTCGAGTACTGCAACATGATCGTGCGGTCGCCGACGCCGATCGCCAGCGCGCCGCCGGAGCCGCCTTCGCCGATCACGGTGCACACGATGGGCGTGCGCAGCTCGGCCATTTCCAGCAGGTTGCGCGCGATCGCCTCGGATTGCCCGCGCTCTTCCGCGCCGACGCCGGGGTATGCGCCGGGTGTATCAATGAAGGTGAGCAGCGGCAGATGGAAACGTTCGGCCATCTTCATCAGTCGCAGCGCCTTGCGGTAGCCCTCCGGGCGCGGCATGCCGAAATTGCGACGCACCTTGGATTTGATGTCACGCCCCTTCTGGTGGCCGATGATCATCACGGGACGTCCGTTGATGCGCGCCAGCCCCGCGACGATTGCCGGATCGTCCGCGTACATGCGATCGCCGGCGAGCTCGTGGAACTCGTCGCAGATCGTCTCGATGTAATCGTTGGTGTAGGGCCGGCCCGGGTGCCGCGATAGCTGGGTGATCTGCCAGGGCGTGAGATTCTTGAAAATATCGGCGGTCCTGACGCGCAGCTTGTCGCGCAGCTTGCCGACCTCGTCCTGGATATCCAGCGAGTGGCCCTGGCCCGCATGCGTCAGCTCCTGGATCTTGGCATCCAGTTCCGCAATCGGCTGCTCGAAATCTAGGAAGTTCGGGTTCATGGGGCGGCAGGCTGCCAGCAAAGGCCGCGATTATACCCGGATGCCCGGAGCGCCCGCCGCTAGGCAGTGCCGGACCTCGCCAACAGGGGCGCCACGCTCTGCACACCGGGCAGTTCGCCCAATGCGCGCAGCAGGTCGGTGGTGACGCGCACGCGCCAGTCTTCGCCCAGCTCCAGGTCGGCGCAGCCTTGCGCATTGCGGTAGCCGGTCAGCAGCAGGCGGGTCGCACCACCGCGATGACCGTTGATCGCACGTTTGAGCGAATCCACGAACGGCGGGCCGATGCCGTTGACGCCCAGCCGCAGCACGCGCGTATGCGCGGCACAGGCTTCGTCCAGCGTCCACACGCGACGCGCGCGCAATTGCAGCTCCCCGCTGAAATCATCGAACGCCAGACCGCCTTCGACGACAAGGATGGCATCGCGCAGCAGCAGGTGCGCGTAATCGGCGAACGCCTCGCGGAAGAAGCTCACCTCGACGCGGCCGCTCCAGTCCTCCAACTGCACGAAGGCCGCCGCATCGCCGCGCCGGCGCTGCAGCGTGACCATGCCGCCGATGGTCCATGGCGTTTCCTGTGCGCGGCGGAAGCGATTGCCGTCGTCGTTGTCGCGGCGTGCGGGAGGCGTGTAACGCTGCGCGATTTCGCCGAGCGGACAATTCGTGAGTTGCGCGAGCACCTCGCGCCAGGGGTCGGTCGGATGCCCGGAGAAGTAATGGCCGAGCGTCGCCCGTTCGCCGGCGAGTTTGCGTTCCAGCGGCCAATCCGGTTGCTCGGCGACGTGGATCGCCGGTGTTTCCGTGGTGGCGCTCGCGGCCATCCCGAACATGTCGTTCTGCCCGGCGGCGCGATCGCGCTGCCGCTGTTCCGCCGCGCGCACCGCTTCCGGCAACTGTGCCATCAGGGTTGCGCGGTTCGGCCCGAGGGCATCGCAGGCGCCGGACTGGATCAGCGCTTCCAGCACGCGCTTGTTGAGCTTGCCCGGGTCCACGCGCGCGCAGAGGTCGGCGAGATCGCGATATGGACCGGCCCTCTCGTGGTCGGTCACGATTGCCTCGCAGACCGCGCGGCCCACGCCTTTGATCGCGCCGAGGCCGTAGCGTATCGTCCTGTCCCCGATCGCGGCAAAGCGATACGCCGAGGCATTGACGTCGGGCGGCAGCACATCGAGTCCGTGTGCGCGCACATCGGCGAGGAACTGCGCCAGCTTGTCGGTGTTGTCCATTTCCGCCGACATCGTCGCGGCCATGAACTCGGCGGGGTAGTGCGTCTTCAGCCACGCGGTCTGGTAGGCGACCAGCGAATACGCCGCGGCGTGCGACTTGTTGAAGCCGTAGCCGGCGAACTTCTCCATCTGGTCGAAGATCGCATCGGCCTTGCGCTCGTCCAGTCCGTTCGCCGCGGCGCCGGTGCGGAACTTGGCGCGTTCCTTCGCCATCTCCTCGACTTTCTTCTTGCCCATCGCGCGGCGCAGCAGGTCCGCGCCGCCGAGCGTGTAGCCGCCGACGATCTGCGCCATCTGCATCACCTGTTCCTGATAGACCATGATGCCGTAGGTCTCTTTCAGGATCGGCTCGACGCGCGGGTCGGGATATTCGACCGGCTCGCGTCCGTGCTTGCGCGCGACGTAGCTCGGGATCAGGTCCATCGGCCCGGGGCGGAACAGGGCGTTCAGCGCGATAAGATCTTCGAAGCGGTCGGGCCGGGCGTCTTTCAGCAGCCGCTGCATGCCGCTGCCTTCGAACTGGAAGATCGCGCCGGTATCGGCGCGGGCGAACAGTTCATACACCGCCGGGTCGTCCAGCGGCAGTGCATTGATGTCCAACGGTTCGTCCGCGCCGCGTTTCGCGTTGATCGCCTTTACGGTCCAGTCAATGATGGTGAGCGTGCGCAGACCGAGGAAGTCGAACTTCACCAGGCCCACGGCTTCCACGTCGTCCTTGTCGAACTGCGTGACCACGCCGCCGCCGCCGGCTTCGCAGTAGAGCGGGGCGAAGTCGGTGAGCGCGGAAGGCGCGATTACCACCCCGCCGGCGTGCTTGCCGGCGTTGCGCGTGATGCCTTCCAGTTTCAGCGCGAGGTCAATCAGCGTGCGTGCTTCCTCGTCGCTCCCGTAGAGCTCGCAGAACTCGCGCACGATGCGGTCGGCTTCCGCGCGCGATTTGCTGCTGCGGCCGAGCGCGTCTTCCAGCGTGAGGTCCAGCGGCATCTTCGGGATCAGCTTGGCGATGCCGTCCACTTGCCCGTATGGCATGCCGAGCACGCGCCCGCAATCGCGCAGCACGGCCTTTGCCGCCATGGTGCCGTAGGTGATGATCTGGCTGACCTGGTCGCGGCCGTAGGCGTCGGCCACGTACTCGATCACGCGGTCGCGGCCTTCCATGCAGAAGTCAATGTCGAAGTCCGGCATGGAGATGCGTTCGGGATTCAGGAATCGCTCGAACAGCAGATCGAAACGCAGCGGGTCCAGATCCGTGATGCCGAGGCTCCAGGCCACCAGTGAGCCCGCACCGGACCCGCGCCCCGGGCCGACCGGGATGTCGTGGCGCTTGGCCCAGCCGATGAAGTCGGCCACGATCAGGAAGTAGCCCGGGAAGCCCATGCCCACGATGGTGTCGAGCTCGGCCTCCAGCCGCTGCTCGTAGCCTTCGCGCGAGAACCCCGGTGCAAGCCCATGTTCTTCAAGGCGCTTGCGCAAGCCTTCACGTGCGCTTTCGCGGATCCACGATTCCAGCGTGTGCTGCGCCGGCACCGGGAAGGCGGGCAGGTAGTACTTCCCGAACGACAACTCCAGATTGCAGCGCTTGGCGAGTTCCACGCTGTTTTCCAGCGCGGAAGGAACATCCGCGAACAGCTCGGCCATCGCCTCGGCAGGCTTCAGCCATTGCTCGGGCGAGTACTCGCGCGTGCGGCGCGGATCGCTGAGTTGCTGGCCCTGCTGGATGCACACGCGCGCCTCGTGCGCCTCGAAGTCGTCCGCATCCAGGAAGCGCACGTCGTTGCTGGCGATCACCGGCAGGTCGAGCGCGGCGGCGAGATTCAACGCCTGCGCATTGAATGTGTCCTCGCCCTCGCGACGGGTGCGGGTCAATTCCAGATACAGGCGCTCGTTGAAGGTCGCCCGCAGGCGATCCAGCCGCGCGTGTGCGTCCTCTTCGCGGCCGGTCAGCAGCAGGTGGCCGGGTTCGCTCTCCCGCCCGGCCAGCGCTATCAGGCCTTCGCGCGCCTCTTCCAGCCACTCTGGATTCACCAGCGCGCGACCGCCATGCTGGCCCTCGCGCCATGCTCGCGACACCAGCCGCGAAAGGTTGAGGTAGCCCGCGCGGTTCTCGCAGAGCACGGTCAGCCGATGCGGGCGCTGCAGGTCGGCAGGATCGGCGATCCACAGGTCGCAGCCCGCAATCGGCTTGATCCCGGCGTACTCCGCTGCGCGGTAAAACTTGATCAGAGCAAACAGATTGGAATCATCCGTCAGCGCCAGCGCGGGCATCTGCAATTCCACCGCGCGGGAAATCAGGTTCGGCCGCGGCGCCTTGGCCGGATCACCGTACTCCGGTTTGTCCGGCAAACGGATCAGCGAGTCGCACAGCGAATATTCGCTGTGCAGGCGTGGGTGGATGTAGCGGATCGGCATGAGGCTTGCGCAATGATCCCGGCAAGCCTAGTCGCGATGAACGGGAGCGGCAAGCTTGACAGCGCCGCGTCCGCTCAAATCACGCGAAATCGCTCGTTGCCCGACCAGAAACATCCTTCGTAGCGTTCCGCGCGCGCGAGGTTCTCTCGTTCCGCCCGGTCCCAGGCACGCAATCGCGAATGCAGCCACTCCTCCGGGGACGTGCCCGGTACCGCGTCATCCCTGCGGATCCACTCTTCGCGGAAGATGCGGAAATCTTCGTAATCCTCGGCCTCGAGTGCCAGGACTTCCAGGGTTTCGGGGTCAAGCTCGAGTTCGTCGTTGATCGCCGCGCTGATCAGGCTGGCCAGCGCCTGATGCAACTCCTTGCGATCATCGTAGGCCGAAGCCCATTCGCTGTCGTCCAGCATCGCCTTCAGCTGTACATACCTTTCGTGTTGTTGAGGATTGGGAACGGTGCCGGATGCAGTGGCGCCGTCGCTGACTTGGGGTGCAGCTTTGTCCATGATGAAACTCCTGCCTCACATGCATCGCCTGTGCCGCGTATGAGCACCGGCGCGATCTCCAGCTCCTGGTGTTGAGACGCGCCCGGGCTCGAAAAAGTTGCATGCGATATTTGGCAGAGCTTGTGCAAGCTCGCCAGGCGATCAGAGTGCTTCGGCGATCACCGGCAGCGGCAGCGTCGCGGGTTCGCCGCACAGTTCGCGTACCGGCGCGAAGCTGCGCCGATGCTGCGGACACGGGCCCAGCCGTCGCAACGCCTCGAGGTGCTCGGGCACCGAGTACCCCTTGTGCTGCGCGAAGCCGTAGCCGGGCCAGTGCGCATCCAGGTCCCGCATGATCCGGTCGCGCGTGACCTTGGCGATGATGGATGCGGCGCTGATCGAGGGAACGATCGCATCGCCGTCCACGATCGCGCGTGCGCGGCAGGGCAGGTGGCGCGGCAGGCGGTTGCCGTCTATCAGCGCGAATGCAGGTGCGAGCGGGAGCAGGGTCAGCGCGCGCAGCATGCCGCTCATGCGTGCGTGATAGATGTTGAGGCGATCAATTTCCTCGACCTCGATCGCGACCACGCTCCAGGCCAGCGCGCGCTCGACGATGCGTGCATACAGCTTCTCGCGCACCGCTTCCGACAGCAGCTTGGAGTCGTCCAGTCCGTTGATGCGCCGCGCCGGATCGAGGATCACTGCTGCAACCACGACCGGGCCTGCGAGCGGGCCGCAGCCGGCTTCGTCCACGCCGGCAACGCCGGACACGCCCGGCCACTTGCGCAGTTCGCGCACGCTGCACACGGCGAAATCCATGGAACCGGGTTCCACCGGTTCCAGGGCAAGCGCGGAGTCGTCAGTCGGCAAGGTCATGCAAAGGTCCGAACACATCCGCGCGGTACGAGTGCAGCACGTCCACATCGCGGCAGTCCAGATCTTGCCCGTGACAGCGCTCGCGCAGCAAGCTGTTCGCGGTGAAGAACGCGTCCTTGTGCAGGCCGGCGGCGTCCAGCAGCAACGAACCGGCGAAAGTGATGTCCAGCACCGGATAGTCGTATTGCGGCGGCGGCTTGATGCCGAATCCCTTCAGCATGTAATAGGTCGCCACTTCCGGATTGCCGATTTGCGGAGGCAGTTTCTTCTTCAGCGCGGTGATCGCGCCGTCGAAGGAAGGCTGGTGATCGCCAAAATGCAGCAGCAATGCAGGGCGATCGTCCGCGTGCAACTGGCTTTCCAGATCCGCTTCCGCCGCATCCGACATCGCCAGCCGCTGCAGATAATTGCCGAGGTTGAGGTTCAGCCAGCCATCCAGGACCTTGTCCGGTGCGGTCCTGCCGGCGAACAGCGGCTTGTTGTATGGCGCCGGCAAATCGGAGAGCGGCGTCATGTGCGGGCCGTGCTGGTGCAGGGTCAGCATGAACAGGAACACCGGCGCGCCGTGTGCCTTGGCCTTCTCGATCGCGAACACCTTGCGGAACACGCGCATCAGGTCGGCGTCAGTTGAATGCCAGCCGAGGCCAACCTGCTCGCCGCCGTAGAACGCGTCGAAGCCGTAATCCGCGTAGGCCTCGCGGCCATTGAGGAAGTCGCCGTCGGTGGGATAGATGGCCACCGTGCGATAGCCATTGGCGTGCAGCACGTGCGGTAGCGTGTAGCGGATGCGCGGCGCCAGGTTGAACGGCGCGTAGATGCCCGCCGGCCCGAACAGATCGTGCGAAAGACCGGTGAGGAAGGCGAACTCGGTGGTCCAGGTGCCGCCGCCCCAGGTGTGCACTTCCAGCCAGCCATGCGCCAACGTGTTCGCATCCGGATGGAACATGCGCCGGTCGCACACGCTTGGCAGCGTGCATACGCTGAGCATCAGGGGATTGAAGGTGCTTTCTTCCAGTACCGCGACGATGTCGGGTTTCGATTTCGCCGATGCGACGGCGGAAGGATCGTCACCCCAGTCGAAACGATTCGCGTCGGTGAGGTTGTAGCTGGGTGCCACCACGCGCGTGCTGCGGAACGAGATCAGGAAATCCGAAATGAAGCTGTCATCGTTCATCGCCAGCCACATGCCCTTGGCGTGCACCGCGGCGAACGGGCCATCGGGATTCATGCTGATCAGCAGCGCGGCGATGCCGGCCATGGCACCGACGCCACGCGCAACGCGCGAACGCCAGCCAGGCGACGGCGTGCGGTCGCCGCGCCAGGCGACGGTCAGGATCAGCGGCGTCAGGATCAGCGCAGCCACGATCGCGCCGATCAGCAACGGATAATTCAGCAGCGTGTCCAGGATCTGCCGGTTGAAGTAATAGACCAGATCCGGCGCCAGCAGCGGGGTGGCGAGGTATTTGAATTTCAGGTTGGCGGCGATTTCCAGCAGCAGCATCGGCAGGCTGCCGGCGATCATGCCGAACGCGAGCCGCGCGGAAAGCGCGATCGCAAGCAGAACCGTGCCGGCGAGCACGCTCGCCGCGAACAGGCATTCGGCGGTGGTGCCTTCCGCGAGCGGCCCGTCCCGTAACGTGCAGGCGAGCATCGCCGCACCGAGCGCCAGCAGCAGTGGTCGGCGTGCGTGCAGTTTCAGGAAGCCGGGTACTCGCATCGGCTCGGATGCTGGGCTCATCATGCAACGGCGTCAAGGGTGATCGGCTGCAGCGTTCACGTGCGATTGGCCGGCAGCAGCTCACCCACGGCCCGCGCCGCCGCCGCCGCTGCGCCACCGCCGATGTGCAGGTTCAGGTGCATGCGCTCGAATGCGTTCACCATCAAGGCGCGCCGGCCAGGCTCGTTGAAAAGGCGCAGGACTTCAGCGCCGAGGTTTTCCGCCGTGCAGGCGTCCTGCATCAGTTCGGGCACCAGCGCGTGCCCTGCGAGAATGTTGGGTAAAGAATAGACGCTGGTCTTCAGCAGGTTCAGGCCGCGCACGATCCGATGGGTGAGGGTGGAGATGCGATAGCCCACCACCATCGGCCGCTTCGCCAGCATCGCCTCCAGCGCCGCGGTGCCGGACGCGAGCAGCACCACGTCCGCTGCGGCCATGGCGCGGTGGGAGTGGCCTTGCAGGAGCAGGGGAGCAGGGGGCGGTGCTCGCTGCTCGGAAACTGGCGAAGTGCCCGTCACGGCCTGTTCCCTGTTTCCTGTTCCCGACCGTTCAAGCAGTGTCTTCAGCGCCGCTGCGCACCGCTCATTCGCCGCCGGCACCACGATTTGCAGATTCGGGATTCGGGTGCGTACGCGCGATGCGGTTTCCAGAAAAATGCCGCCGAGGCGATGGATTTCCGAACGCCGGCTGCCCGGCAGCACCGCCAGGACCGGCGCATCTTGCGCAAGGCCGAGTTCCGCGCGCGCGGCTTCGCGGTCGCTGATCAGCGGAAAGCGGTCGGCCAGCGGGTGACCGACAAAGCGCGCGTCCACGCCGTATTTCGCATAGATCGCCGGCTCCATCGGGAACAGGCACAGCACGCGGTCGGTGCTCTCGCCGATCTTCGCTGCGCGCTTCTCGCGCCATGCCCAGATCGAAGGGCTGACGTAATGCGCGGTACGGATGCCGGCGCGTTTCAACCTGCGCTCGAGACCGAGATTGAAATCCGGCGCATCCACGCCGATGAACACGTCGGGCTTCAGCGCGATCAGCCGGCGGGCCAGCCGCGAGCGCAAAGCCAGCAGCCGCGGCAGGTGGCGCAGCACTTCGGCGAGCCCCATTACCGACAGTTCGCCGATGTCATGCCAGGCCTCGAACCCGGCGGCGCGCATGCGCGGACCGCCGATCCCCACGAAACGCGCCCTGGGATGCAGCGTACACAATGCCTCGATCAGTTCGGCGCCGAGCTGGTCGCCCGAATCCTCGCCGGCGACCAGTGCGAAGACGGGGCCGGGGGCCGCGGAGCGGGAAACGTCATCGCTGGCCGGCGACATTCGTTCTCCGGAAAACGTCAGCGGATGACGCGTCCTGCGAAGTGCCACGGGGATCGCATGCTGCGGGCCCCGATTTCCGGGTCCCGATATTCATCGCACCAACGCTCTTTCGCTGCGATCCATGAATTCCACCAGCGCCCGCACGTCCTCGCTGGCGCGCGCCTGCTCTTCGAGTTCCGCGCGTGCCTCGTTGAGCGCCTTGCCCGACATGTAGAGCGTGCGATAGGCACGCTTGATCGCGGCGATGCGTTCGAGCGAGAAGCCGCGCCGTTTCAGGCCTTCCGCGTTCACGCCACGCGGGACCGCGAACTGGCCGGCGGCATAGACGAACGGCGGCACGTCGCGGTTGATGGCCGCGAACATCGCCGCGAATGCGTGGGCACCGACCTTGCAGAACTGGTGCACGCCGGAGAACCCGCCCAGCACCACGTGGTCGCCGATCTCGACATGGCCGGCGAGAGTGGCGTTGTTCGCCAGCACGATGTGATTGCCGACAATGCAGTCATGAGCGACGTGCACGTAGGCCATGATCCAGTTGTCGTTGCCGATGCGGGTGACGCCGCCGCCGTCGCCGGTGCCGCGGTTGAGCGTCACGAACTCGCGGATGGTATTGCGGTCGCCGATGATGAGCTCGGTGCGCTCGCCGCGATACTTCTTGTCCTGCGGATCGCCGCCGATCGCGGCGTGCGAACCGATGTGGTTGTCGCGGCCGATGCGTGTCGGGCCCTCGATGGTGGTGTGGCTGCCGACCGAGGAGCCGGCGCCGATCTCGACCTCCGCACCGATCACGCTGTAGGGACCGATACTGACGTCTTCGGCCAGCCGTGCGCGCGGATCAATGATGGCGGTGGAATGCGCTTTCACGCGTTGCGTTCCGCGCACATCAGTTCGCAGCTGGCGACCTCCTGCTCGCCAACCACCGCTCGCGCAATGAAAATGCCCATGCCGCGGATCAGCCGCTTGAGTTGCACTTCCAGCCGCAACTGGTCGCCGGGGCATACCGGCCGGTTGAAGCGCGCGTTGTCCACCTTGGCAAGATAGAACAGCTTGCCGCGGTTCTGCGCGCCTGTTTCGGAAAGCCCGATCAGCAACCCGGATGCCTGGGCCAGCGCTTCCACGATCAGCACGCCAGGCATCACGGGATGGCCGGGGAAGTGGCCCTGGAAAAAGGGCTCGTTGGTGGTGACGTTCTTCAGCGCAGTGATGCGCTTCCCCGGTTCGAGCGCGATCACGCGATCCACCAGCAGGAATGGATAGCGATGCGGCAGGATCGCGGCGATGCGTTCGGCGCCCACGGGCAGGTCAACCGGTGCTGCGGCTTGTGTCATTTCTTTTCCTTTTCCAGCACGGCCACGCGCCGCGCGATGTCATCCAGATGTTTGAACCGGGCGGCATTCTTCCGCCATTGCCGGTTTTCCTCCAGTGGCGCGCCGGAGGAATATTCCCCCGATGTCCCGATCGAGCGCGTAACCAGCGTCATCGCCGTGATGGTAACGCGATCGGTGATGCTCAGATGGCCGAGCACGCCGGCGCCGCCGCCGATCAGGCAGTGGCGGCCGATTTTCGCGCTGCCTGCGACCGCCGAGCAGCCGGCCATCGCCGTGTGCGCGCCGATCACCACGTTGTGGGCGATCTGGATCTGGTTGTCCAGCCGCACGTCTTCTTCCAGCACG
>Ga0068855_100005022_pt1 | contig 16153 bp, 13 predicted proteins | sample KBSCornC52_FD_66592 | JGI IMG/M metagenome (GOLD analysis project Ga0068855, IMG submission 66592) | Corn rhizosphere microbial communities from Kellogg Biological Station, Michigan, USA - KBS Corn C5-2 | ecosystem: Host-associated > Plants > Roots > Rhizosphere > Soil ...
GCGGTGCCGATCGACGTGCCGTTCCTGAAGAAGCGGGTCCGGCTGCTTGCGCACGTCGAACCGCGGGATGGGCATGTCAGTTTTCCCGTGCTGCGCCTCCATCGCGACCCGCGCGGTGGCTTTGTCGAGGATCCGACATTCGTTCCCCCGTGCGTCGCCATCGATGCGGCCAGGCCCTTGCAGCACATGCTCGAAGGCTTGATGAGCGCGCTATCCGCCAGGATGGCATCGCTGCATACCGCGCACAGGAAAACGAATGCGTCCACGTTCGAGGTCCACGCCGGCGACATCACGTCGTGGTGGATGCTGAACATCATCAGCACGGCGAACGCCTCGCTGCAGCATTGCGCGCGTTCGCGCGTGCAGCATCCCGAGGTGCTGTACGAGAAGCTGCTTGCGCTCGCGGGCGGATTGATGACTTTTTCGGACAAGCATGCGGTAGCGGACCTGCCGGCCTACGTGCATGCCGATCCCGGCGTCACGTTCGCGCAGCTCGACGCCGTGATCCGCGACCTGGTCGATACCGTCATCGCGGCCAGGTATTTCACCATTCCCCTCGTCGCCGAGGACAACCGCCGGACGCATTTCCGGGGCGCGCTCGATGTCTCGAAACTCACGCCGGATACGCAGCTGTGCCTGGCCGTCAGCGCCGACATGCCGGCCCTCGAGCTGGTGTCCGCCGTGCCGGTCCGGTTCAAGATCGGATCGCCCGACGACATCGAACGCATCGTGGTATCGGCACTTCCCGGCATCACGCTGACGCACATGCCGCAGGTGCCGGCCGCGGTGCCGGTCCGGCCAGACACCTATTATTTCTCGCTGTCGACCAGGAACGGGCTCTACGAGAATGCGCTGAAAGCACAGGCGATCGCGATCTATGCCCCGGACGGGATGCGCGAACTGAAGATCGAGCTGATCGCGTTCACGCAGTAGGGGGCCGTGATCGATGCCCCCGGCATCAATCACCCCCGCGCGCGCTGGTGCAGGCGCGCGAAGCTGGTGGCGGCGCCCAACAGGGCGATGGCCGCCGCCGCCGCGAGGGCATACGCGGTGCCGTGGCGCTCCGACAGCACGAGGCAGCCGGCCACCAGCGCGGCACCACAGGCCTGGCCCGTCAGGCGCGCCGTGGCGACGATGCCGCTCGCGCCGCCGGCCCGTTCGCGCGGGGCGCTGCCCATGATCGCCTTCATGTTCGGCGCCTGGAACAGTCCGAACCCGGCGCCGCAGACGGCCATGCGCCACCCGATGCCGACGGCGCCGGTCGTCGCCGGCATCGACAGCAGCGCCAGCATGCCGCCGCACAGGGTCAACAGTCCGATCCCGGCCAGCAGGCCGGACGCGTAGCGGTCGGACAGGCGTCCGGCGACGGGGCCCATGATGGCGACCAGCACGGGCCAGGGCGTCAGCAGGAAGCCCGTCTCGACGGGCGAACGGCCGAGCACCTGCTCGAAGTGGAAGGGCAGGGCGACGAAAGCCAGGCTCTGGACGGCGAACGTGCACACGGCCGTCAGCGCCGACAGCGCGAACAGCGGCCGGGCCAGCAGGTCGGTCGGCAGGATCGGCGCCGCGTGGCCGCGCTGGCGCCGCAGCAGCAGCGCGAAACACGCGACCGTGCCGACGGCTTCCAGTCCCAGCCGGGCCGGCGCCGCACCATGCGCCGCATCTCCCAGCAGCAGGATCAGGAGGCCGAACGCGCCGACGTTGCATAGCGCGGCGGCGGCGTCGAAATCGTGCCCGGCAGGCGCGTTGTCCGGCAGGACGCGGCGCGCCAGCAGGAAGGCGGCCATGCCGATCGGCACGTTGATGGCGAACAGCCACGGCCATGACGCCAGCGCCAGGATCAGCGACGACAGCGTGGGACCGACGGCGAACGCCACCGCCACCACCAGCGCGTTCAGGCCGAAGCCCTGGCCCTGCAGGCGCGCCGGATAGATGGCGCGCATCATGGCCGTGGTCACGCCCATCAGGGCGCTGGCGCCGAGGCCCTGCAGCAGGCGCGCACCCACGAGCAGCGGCAGGTTCCACGCCAGCGCGCAGAACAGCGACGCCAGCGTGAACAGCGCGAGCCCGGCCGTGGCAACGCGCCGGTAGCCGATGCGTTCTCCCAGCGCCGCGAACGGCAGCAGGGTGGCGACCATCGCCAGCTGGTAGATGTTGACGATCCAGACGGACGCGGCGGCCCCGGCCTGGAGCTGGCGCGCCAGTTCGGGCAGGGCCGTGTTGGCGATCGCCGTGTCGAGCGACGCCATCGACACGCCCGTCATCAGCGCCGCCATCGCCCACCGGCGTCGTGCCGGCGGGAGACCGTCGGCCGCGCTTGCGGTGGGCTGTGCGGCGGCTCGGGCGAGAGCGGTATGGGCCATGCTCAATCCCTGCCCACGCCCGAGGGGCCGATGCGCTCGGCGTTCGGCACGTCCGAGATGCGGATGCGGATCAGGTGACGGCGCTCGTCCGTGTAGGTCGTGCGGCCGTGCAGCATGTGGTGGTTGTCGACCAGCATCAGGGTATCGGTCGGCAATTGCTCGATGAAGCGCTCGGCGCCCGTCTCGGCTGCCTCGTTCATCAGTTCCACGGCGTCGCGCAGGGCCGGCGTGTCCAGGTCCGGACGGGCGTCGAGGCCTTTGATGATCGAATCGTAGCGCCAGCGCATCATGAAGCGCGGACCGGGGCGCCCGCCCACGCGCTTCGCCGTCGACGGGCTGAACACGGTCGACACGAACACCTCCACGGTGTCGTCGCCGGCCGCGTACACGGCCGGGACACGGAACGGTACCGGCGTCGTGCTGAGCAGTTCGAACGCGGCGCGGCCTTCCGGCGTGCGCTGCAGCGCGCGATAGATGTCCTCCGCGTCGATCAGCAGCGAATGGCCGCCATGGCAGCGTGCGGCGTTCACGACGTACAAGATGAATTGTTCTTCGGGCATCGGATAGAACGACGAGTCCGTGTGCATGTCGGCCCGGCCGACGCGCTCGGAAAACGTCGTGAAGCGGCTGCCGCCTTCCTTGACCGGCGCGGCGCGCACGTCCCAGGCGACGCGCCCCGTGCGCTGGTCCGTCGAGGTGGGGTAGCCGAGCATCAGCGTGAGCGCGTACAACGCGGCGTTGCGGCGCTCTTCCGGCAGGCCTTCCAGGCCGAGGCCGTACAGCACCACGCCGTTGGCCCGCAGCCCGCGCAGGCCTTCCGTCAGGTGGGCCAGCGTCGGCACCCGCGCAAGTTCCTTGCGCAATTCGACTTCATCCGGATGCGCATAAAAGCCGTTGTCATTGAAATTGTCGAAGCGCCGCGACAGGATCCCGAAAATGGCGTCGAGGTCCTTGTTCCACGAGAAATTCGCTTTGGCGGAAGCGATGTTGCCGATATACGAAATAGAAGAAAGCATATAAAAACTCCAAATAAGAATCGACGAAAAACAGGCACTGTTCATTCTCAAAGCTGCATGCTTTGCTTTATCGATTTATTTCCACGTGGCAATAAAGTAATTCAAAGTAATGTGAACTTCCGTAACGTGCCATCGACCAGCGCAAACACCCGGCAAGAGTGGAAAGTGTGGTTGATGCACTGCAACAGAGTAGCATGATGGGAAACATTTCAAAAAGTCCAATATGAAGTACTTTTATGGCTCTATTTATTCAAAATGAATGACGCAGCCGCCGCGCAGCATTGGTACGTAATGCACGGATAAATGACCGTTTGATGAATTACGTGCGCGGGATGCCGGAATCCGCAAATCGCGACATTAGTTTTCGCTCTTTGTATTTACTTGTGGAATTGAGTGATTATTCAATTCGCGGCAGTGCGTGATTATTTGCACGTGAGGCGGGAAGGGCAAAAAAAAACGGCGACCCGAGGGCCGCCGTCCGCGTGTGCCAGGCAGTGCCGGCGATCAGCGCATTTCTTCGATCATCTTCTTCAGCTTGCCGGAGTCGGCGCAGAACGCGCGGATGCCCTCGGCCAGCTTCTCGGTCGCCATCGCGTCTTCGTTCAGCATGAAGCGGAACGTCTTTTCGTCGAGCGCGATCTTCTGGATAGCTGCGTCCGCGTCGGCAACGAGCTTGCGCTCGACGGTGCCTTGCGTGTCGGCCAGCTTCTGCAGCAGGTCCGGCGAAATGGTCAGCAGGTCGCAGCCGGCCAGTTCCAGGATCTGCGACGTGTTGCGGAAGCTCGCGCCCATCACCTCGGTCTTGTAGCCGAACTTGCGGTAGTACTGGTAGATGCGCTTGACGGACTGCACGCCCGGATCGTCCGCGCCGGTGTAGTCGGTGCCGGTGGCTTTCTTGTACCAGTCGTAGATGCGGCCGACGAACGGCGAGATCAGCTGCACGCCCGCTTCGGCGCAGGCGATGGCCTGGCACAGCGAGAACAGCAGCGTGAGATTGCAGCGGATGCCGTCTTTCTCCAGGATCTCGGCGGCGCGGATGCCTTCCCACGTCGACGCGATCTTGATCAGCACGCGTTCGCGCGCGATGCCGGCCGCTTCGTACAGGGCGATCAGTTCGCGGCCCTTGGCGACCGTCGCGTCAAGGTCGAACGACAGGGCGGCGTCGATCTCGGTGGAGACGCGGCCCGGCACGAATTTCAGGATCTCGGTGCCGAATGCGATCAGCAGGCGGTCGACGATTTCCTCGGTCGAGGCGTTCGGGAAGTCGGCGATGGTCTTCTCCAGCAGCGGACGGTATTCCGGCTTCTGGACGGCTTTCAGGATCAGCGACGGGTTCGTCGTCGCATCCTGCGGTGCGTAGGCCTTGATCGACTGGAAGTCGCCGGTGTCGGCGACCACGGTGGTGTACTGCTTGAGCTGTTCAAGTTGGTTCATGATGCGGGAAAGAAAGGATTAGGCAGATATTGTATCCGGAATCAGCAGTCGGTCGCCTCAAGAAACGCCACCACCATGGCCTCCAGTCCGGCCTTGTCCTCGTCCGCGAACCGGTTCAAGGACGGGCTGTCGATGTCGAACACGCCGACGAGCTTCCCGTTCTTGACGAGTGGAATCACGATTTCCGAATTCGACGCCGAATCGCATGCGATGTGTCCCGGAAACGCGTGCACGTCCGGCACGACGATGGTTTCGCGCCTGACGGCCGTCGTGCCGCATACGCCGCGGCCGAACGGGATGCGCGCGCAGGCCGGCTTGCCCTGGAACGGACCGACGAGCAGATCCTGGCCGTTGCCCGACTTCGCCGGCACGGTGAGGTAGAAGCCGGCCCAGTTCAGGTCGGCGAGCGTGTCGTAGACCAGCGCGGAAAACTGCGCCGCGTTGGCGGTCAGGTCGCGCTCGCCCTCGAGGACGCTGGCGACCTGGCGTACCAGCAGGTCGTAGACGGGACGGGTGCTGCGTTCGGGATTGATGTGCATGGTTGACGATGCTGCGTTGTCGAAAACGCGTATTTTACGGCAGCGTGCGGTCCGGCGTAGTCAGTGAAAATAGATTGTGCTTGACATCTATCTGGAAAAATAGATTATGATTGACAGCCATATCGCCACGCACGACGGAGTCAACCATGCGAGTCAATCGAATCCAGGCCGAAGAAAACCGCCAGGCCGTCATCGACGCCGCCAGCCGCCTGTTCCGTGAACGGGGCTTCGACGGCGTCGGCCTTGCCGAGCTGATGGCCGCGGCCGGCCTCACGCACGGCGCGTTCTACAAACAGTTCAAGTCCAAGGACGACCTCATCGCCCAGGCCTGCGACCGCGCGCTGGAAACCGGCATCAACGGCTGGCGGCGCGCGGCGGCGGAAGCCGGGGAGAGCGCGTACGCGGCCCTCGTGCGCCGCTACCTGACGCCGGGGCATCGTGGCCGCGTGGCCTCCGGTTGCGTCATCGCCTCCCTCGGCCCGGACGCCACCCGCCACGGCCCCGAACTGCCGCGCCACTTCGAGGCGGGCGTCAGGACGTTCGTGGATATCCTCGGCGCTGCCCTGCGCCAGGCCGATCCGGATGCGACCGAGGATGACGCGCTCGCCGCGTTCGCCACGATGGTCGGTGCGCTCGTGCTGGCGCGCGCCGTCGACGACGACGCGTACGCCCGCCGCATCCTCGAAGCCGCCGTCGACCGGTTGCTCCCATCCACCGGCGCATAAGGACCCACCATGCTCTCCACACGCCTCGCACGCCAGCTTGGACGCCACGGCCTGCACTATGGCTGGCTTGTCGCCGCCATCACCTTCCTGACGGCCCTGTCGTCGTCCGCTGCGCTGGGCCTGCCCGGCGCGCTGCTGAAACCCCTCAGTCGTGAATTCGGCTGGAGCGTCGACCAGATCTCGACGGCGCTGGCCGTCCGCTTCGCGCTGTTCGGCCTGATGGGGCCATTTTCCGCTCTGCTGATGGAGCGCTTCGGCCTGCGCAACGTGATGGTGACGGCGCTGGTCGTCATCGCGGCCGGCCTCGGCCTCGTACGCCAGATGACGGCGTTCTGGCAGCTCGTGCTGCTGCTCGGCGTGATGCTGGGCGTGGGCTCGGGCATGACGGCACTCGTATTGAACGCCGTCGTCGCCAACCGCTGGTTCGAGCGGCGGCGCGGCCTCGTGATGGGATTGTTGACGGCCAGTTCCGCGACGGGCCAGCTCGTGTTCCTGCCGATCGGTACGTGGCTGATCGAGCATGGCGGCTGGCGCACGGCACTGTTGCCCGTGATGGCCAGCTGCGCACTCGTGGCGGTCCTTGCCTTGCTGTTCGTGCGCGACCATCCGCAGGAGCTGGGCCTGGCGCCCTACGGTGGCGACACGTCCGTGGCGCCCGTCGTGCCGGCGCGCGCACCGGTCTCGATCCGCACGCCGTTCACGACCCTGGCCAGCGTGCGCACCGACCGCGTGTTCTGGGTCCTGTTCGGCAGCTTCTTCATTTGCGGCCTGTCGACGAATGGCCTGATCCAGACCCACTTCATTTCGCTGTGCGGCGACGCGGGCCTGGGCGCCGTCCCGGCCGCGTCCGTGCTGGCCATGATGGGCACGTTCGACCTCGTCGGCACCATCCTGTCCGGCTGGCTGTCCGACCGCTACGACAGCCGCTACCTGCTGTGCTGGTACTACGGCGTGCGCGGGCTGTCGCTGGCGTGGCTGCCGTCGGCCGACTTCACGCTCACGGGGCTGTCGATGTTCGCGATCTTCTATGGCCTCGACTGGATCGCGACCGTGCCGCCGACCGTCCGGCTGGCGGCGCAGGCCTGGGGCAGGCAGCGCGCGCCGATGGTGTTCGGCTGGATCTTCGCCGGCCACCAGCTCGGCGCGGCCGTGGCGGCATACGGTGCGGGCCGCGTCCGCACGCTGACGTTCAGCTATGCGCCGGCCGTGTACGCGGCGGCGGCGGCGTGCGGCGTCGCCGCGCTGATCGTGCTGCTGGCACGGCGCCGCACACCCAGCGCCGTGCCGGTGGCAGAAAGCGTCGTCAGCTGACGGCGAGTGCCGCCCCGGTCAGGCGCGCGCGGCCGGCGGCGTCCAGCTGGACCGTCGCGAGGCGTTCGCCGATCCGCAGCTTGACCGCCTGGCCCGGCTTGCCGCGCAGCGTCAACTGCGTCGCGCGGCCGCCGGCCCAGTCCAGGTCGACCTCGATACCGCCGCGGGCACGCACGCCGTGCAGGGCGCCTTCCGGCCACGCGCGCGGCAGCGCGGGCAGGATGCGGATCTCGCCGCCCCACGATTGCACGAGCATCTCCAGGATGGCGGCCGAGCCGCCGAAATTGCCGTCGATCTGGAACGGCGGATGCGAGTCGAACATGTTCGGGTAGGTGCGATCCCGGCCCAGCAGGCCGCGCAGGATGCTGTACGCGCGCTCGCCGTCGCCCATGCGCGTCCACAGCGCGAGGCGCCATGCCGTGGCCCAGCCGGTGGACATGTCGCCGCGCGTGTTCAGCGTCGTCTTCGCCGCAGCGATCAGTTCGGGCGTGTCGCGCACATTGATCTGCTCGCTGGGATAGACGGCGTACAGGTGCGACACGTGGCGGTGATGCTGTTCCGGCGCCTGGGCGTCCCAGTCCTCCAGCCATTCCTGCAGCTGGCCCTGGGCGCCGATGCGGTCCGGCGCGAGGCGCGCGCGCTTCGCTTCCACCGTCTTGCGGAAGTCCGCGTCCGGGTCGCGCAGGCGCTCGTGCGCGGCCAGCGTCCAGGCGAACAGGTCGCGCACGATCTGGCGGTCCATGGCCGGACCCGCGCACACGGCCACGTCCGGATGGTGCGTATATTCCGGCGAGAGCGACGGCGACGTCACGAGGCCACGGCCTTTCGGATCCTCGACGAGCACGTCGACGAAGAACTGCGACGCACCCTTCAGCAGCGGGTAGATGCGGGCCAGGAAGGCGTCATCCGGGGTGTACTCGTAGTGGTCCCACAGCGTCTTGCACATCCACGCGCCGCCGCAGGGCCACATGCCCCAGTTCGGGCCGTCGATGGGGGCCGCCGCGCGCCACAGGTCGGTGTTGTGGTGCGCGACCCAGCCGCGGGCGCCATAGCTGTCGCGCGCGACGTCGGTGCCGCTGACGGCCAGCTCCTCGACCATCCGCACCACCGGCTCGACGCAGTCGCCCAGGTTGGCCGCTTCCGCCGGCCAGTAGTTCATCTCCGTGTTGATGTTGATGGTGTACTTGCCGCCCCACGGCGGATAGATGCCTTCGTTCCAGATGCCCTGCAGGTTGGCGGGCTGGCTGCCCGGCCGCGACGACGAGATCAGCAGGTAGCGGCCGTACTGCATGTACAGCGCGGACAGCCCCGCGAGCGCGGCGTCGTCCGTCTGCGGGACGGCGGCGATGCGCGCATCGGTGGGAACGGCGGCGCCCGCGTCGGCGCGGCCGAGGCGCAGCGACAGGCGCCCGAACAGCGCGCGGTGCGCCGCGACGTGGTCGGCGCGCAGGCGTGCATACGGCTTGCGCGCGGCCGCGTCCGTGCGCGTGCGCACGGCCTGCACCGGGTTGCCGCTGGTGTCGCGGAAGTTGACGAAGCTGGTGGCGGCGCCGATCAACAGCGTGACGTCGCGCGCGCCGCGCACGCGCAGGCGGTCGCCTTCGACGGTCACCTTGCCGTCGCCCAGTGCCATGACGCGCACGGCGTAGCGCAACACACCCTTGACGCCGGCCGCGTCCGCGTTGCCGCCTTCGATCAGCAGGGCGCGCGGGCCGTCCGCGCGGATCGCCAGGTTGGCCGGCCGCTTCGGTTCTTCCAGGTCTTCCTTCACGTCCCAGGGAGCGCCGTTGGCGGCCGTGGGGTCCTGCGGGGACTTGCCGTCGTAATTGGTCTTGCCGTAATCGACCTGGCGCGGATGGCGGTAGCCGACGTCGAAGGAAAGCAGGCCGCCGCCGCTGGCCTTCACGTGCAGCACGATCACCTGGTCGGGCGCGCTCGCGAACACCTCGCGCACGTGGCGCGCGCCGCCGCTCTCGAAGCGTGTCGTGGCGATGGCGGTGTCGAGGTCGAGCGAGCGGCGGTATGCTTGCGCCGGCGTGAGTTCGTGGAAGTCGAACAACAGGTCGCCGGCCGTACCGTACGGCATCTGCGTGGCCGGCTTCGCGATCATCGATTGCGCCACCAGGTCGCGCGCCTCGATGAAACGTCCCTCGTCGATCAGCGCGCGCACGCGCGGCAGTGCCGTCTTGAATTCCGGATTGTCGAAGCGGTACGGACCGCCGGCCCACAGCGTGTCTTCATTCAGCTGCAGGCGTTCCTGCAGCGGGCGGCCGTACACCATCGCGCCGAGCCGGCCGTTGCCGACGGGGAGGGCCTCGACCCACTGGGCGGCGGGACGTTCGTACCACAGCGCCAGCTGTTCGCGTTCGCCGTCCGTGCGCGCCACGACGGTCGCGCCGGCCAGGCCGGGCATGCCGGTCGCGGCAGCGGCCAGGCCCAGCGTGCCGAGCACGCGGCGCCGGGCGAGGTTGATCTGTTGCTGACCTACTTTTTCCAATGCTGTCTCCTGGTTGTCGTATGACTCACGCGATATTAACACCGCGTCCTTTGATTGTTTATTATAAATAATAATCAACCAGGAAGAATTTTCCGTTACCGCGCACCGGTCCGATACCGCGCACGCGCCTCGCACACGAGGCGGTGATGTTCGTCGGCCCAGGCGACGAGTCCCTTCATCGGCACGAGGAAGGAGAGGCCCAGCGGCGTCAGGTCGTATTCGACCCTGGGCGGCACCTCGGGATAGACCGTGCGGCGGACGAAGCCGTCTTCCTCCAGCCGCTTGAGGGTCAGCGACAGCATCTGTTTGGAGATATCACCCAGTACGCGCAGCAATTCGTTGAAGCGCTTCGTGCCGCCTTCGAGCGCGTCCAGCACGAGCAGGCTCCATTGGTCGCCGATGCGGTCCAGCACGTCGCGGATGGGGCAGGGTTGTTCGAAGCCGCCGTCGGCGGCCAGCATGAGGGTCTTGGCCATGGTTTTTCCGGGTAGCGGTCAGCGCGCGCTGACCTGATCACGCCGCGCTGACTTCTTGTGCGGCGCGCGTAGCCTAGCATAAGATGTGTTGACGGTCCTGTTTTTAGACCGACTCTCAACTCACACTGAAGGAACCCATCCATGGCACGCATCGCCCTCATCGGCGCCTCCGGCAACGTCGGCACGCGCATCCTGAACGAACTCGTCTCGCGCAATCACCAGGTCACGGCCATCGTCCGCGATCCCGCGAAGATTCCGGCACGCGAAGGCGTGACCGCGGCGCGCGGCGACGTCGCCGATCCCGCCGGACTGGCCGCCGTGCTGCAGGGCCACGACGCCGTGATCAGCGCCGTGCGCTTCCTCGACAGCGACCCGGCCGCGCTCATCGACGCGGTGCGTGCGTCCGGCGTAAAACGCTATCTCGTCGTGGGCGGTGCCGCCAGCCTGTTCGTCGCGCCCGGCAAGCGCCTGCTCGACCAGCCCGATTTCCCCGCCGCGTACAAGGCCGAGGCCACGGCCGGCGCCGCGTTCCTCGACGCGCTGCGCGGCGTCGACGATCTCGACTGGACCTTCCTCTCGCCGTCCGCGCTGTTCGTGCCGGGCGAGCGCACCGGTAAATTCCGCCTCGCCAAGGACGACCTGCTGGTGAGCGAGAAGGGCAGCACGATCTCGTATGAAGATTACGCGGTTGCGCTTGTGGACGAGATCGAGAAGCCGGCGCATGTGGGCCAGCGTTTCACGGTCGGGTATTGATTCAGAAGGTCGAGCAGTTGAAGAAGCCGCGATGGCCGAAGCAGCTGGTCGTCGTCGGCGCGGTCCGGTAGCGCAGGGCGTTCCTCGTGTCCAGCGCGAGGATGCACGAGCGCCACGGATCCGAATCGCGCACATTGCCCAGCCGTTCGCACGCCGGTCCGTACACCGCGATCATCTCATCCACGTCGCGTTGCTGTTGCGCGGCCCGTTCCGCCTGCGTCGCGCAGCCGCCCAGCAGCAGGGCCAGCGCCAATGTCATTATCGTACGCATAATGAGTCCTCCCGGCTTCCCGCGCACCAGGGGCGGCGCGACGGCTAACAACGAAGTTCACCGGTTTATTCCAGGTCGATGGCATAAGGTTCTACGGGATGCGCGCGCGGGCGTCGATGTCAGTATTTACTGGTGGAGCCGGCGAAATTCTTCAGTTATGATGCAATTTTGACATATTGCATATCATTAACTGGAGTTGCAGATGATTGTCGGTATCGACCTGGGCACCACGAACAGCCTGATCGCCGTCTGGCAGGACGGGGCGGCGCGCCTGATCCCGAACAGCCTGGGAGAGTACCTGACGCCGTCATGCGTGAGCCTCGATGAGGACGACACGATCCTGGTCGGACGGGCCGCGCGCGAACGCCTGCAGACGCATCCGGACCGCAGCGTCGCGGCGTTCAAGCGGCACATGGGCAGCGACCGCGTCACCCGGCTGGGGCGGCGCTCTTTTCGCCCGGAGGAATTGTCGGCGCTGATCCTGCGCGCGCTGAAGGAAGACGCCGAGGCGGCGCTTGGCGTACCCGTCACGGAAGCCGTGATCACGGTGCCCGCTTATTTCTCGGATGCCCAGCGCAAGGCCACGCGCGCCGCCGGGCAGCTGGCGGGGCTGAAGGTCGAGCGTCTGCTGAACGAGCCCACGGCCGCGGCGCTGGCGTACGGCATGCATCTGCGCGACAGCGAAAGCCGCTTCCTCGTGTTTGACCTGGGCGGCGGCACGTTCGACGTGTCCGTGCTGGACCTGTTCGAGAACGTGATGGAGGTGCGCGCATCGGCGGGCGACAATCAGCTGGGCGGCGAGGATGTCGTCGCCATCCTCGTCGAACGCTTCCTGCGCGAGGCCGCCGTGCCGGAACGCTGCCGCGCCGACGCGGGTTTCATGCAGCGCCTGGCGGCGCAGGCCGAGCTGTCGAAGCGCGCGCTCAGCGAAGCGCCGTCCGCGACGATGCGGGTGCAGGACGGTGCGGCCGAGTACTCGATGACCCTGGACGAGGCGGCGCTGGAAAGCTGGTGCGCACCGTTGCTGGCGCGCCTGCGCGACCCGGTCGAGCGGGCGCTGCGGGATGCGCGCCTGTCCATCGCGGAGCTGGACAGTATCGTGCTGGCCGGCGGCGCGACCCGCATGCCGGTGGTGCGCCGGATGGTGACGCGCATGTTCGGCCGCTTCCCGGCCTGCGAGATCAATCCCGACGAAGTGGTGGCGCTGGGCGCCGCCGTGCAGGCCGGCCTGAAGAGCCGCGATGCCGCGCTCGACGAGGTCGTGATGACGGACGTTGCGCCATACTCGCTGGGGCTGGAAGTCGCCCGGCGCTTCGAGAGTGGGGCCGTCTCCAGCGGACACTACGACCCGGTGATCGAGCGGAACACCGTCGTGCCGGTCAGCCGGGTCAAGCGCTATTGGCCGATGGGGGACGGACAGCGCCGGCTCGAACTCGTCGTCTACCAGGGCGAGGCGCGTCTCGTGAAGGACAACGTCAAACTGGGCGAACTGCGCATCGACCTGGAACCCGGCAGTATCGCGGAGAACGCCGTCGACGTGCGCTTCACCTACGATGCCAACGGCCTGCTGCAGGTCGAGGCGACGCTGGAGCGCAGCGGCGAGACTCGCGCCCTCGTCATCGAGGGCAATCCCGGCCTGCTGAGCGAAGCGGAGATCGCGGCGCGTTTCGCGGCCCTGGCGGAGTTGAAGATCCACCCGCGCGACCGGATCGAAAACCGTACGCTGCTGGCCCGCGGCGAACGGCTGTACCAGCAACTGCGCGGCGACGTGCGCGATTTCCTGGGACAGCAGGTGATGCGCTTCGAGCAGGTCCTCGAAAGCCAGGACGTGCGCGTCATCGCGCCGGCCGTGCGCGAATTCCGGACGCTGCTCGACGATATCGAGCGGCAGGGTCCGTTGACGACGGGCTGACGCGATGACGATGCAGCCCGGATTCCTGGCCCGCCTGGGCCTGGCGGAGGACGCCGACGAGCGCCAGGTGCGGCGCGCCTATGCGCGTGAACTGAAGCAGATCGACCAGGAGCGCGACCTGGAGGGCTTCCAATATCTGCGCGCGTGTTACGAGGCGGCGCTGGCGTGGGCCGCAGAGCGCGCCGCAAGCGCCGCGGCCGTGCCCGCCGAGGCCACCGCGGAGGTCGAAGGCGGGCCGGCCGCGGACGCGGGCGCCGCGCCGATGGCGCAGGGGGATGCGCATCCCGCGCCGCAGGCGCTGGAGGGCGTGGAACAGGTGCACCCCGGCGTTCTCGGCGACGGCGTGTTCGCGGACTTTCGCGTGCGGATGGCGGAACTGGCCACGCAGCCGGAACGGATGGGGCGCGAGGAAGCGGCCCGGGTCGCGCCCTGGACGGAGGCTCTGCGTGCGGCGCTTGCCGATCCGCGCCTGCTGCACCTGTATGCTCGCGTCATTTTCGAACACCACGTTGCCGCACTGCTGGCGGAAGGCTGGCGGCCCGGCCATCATCTGCTGTTGCCGGCCGCCGTGGAGACCTTCGGCTGGGACCTCGACCGGAGTGCGCTGGCGCGCCTGGGCCATGCCGGCGCGCTGCTCGACGACGCGCTGGATCAGCGCGCCATGTTCCAGAGCCAGGACATCCTGGCCCGCACGCAGCAGCGCGAACTGCTGCATTTGCTGCGCGAGGGCCGGCAGCCCGACGAGGACACGGTGCGTGCCTATGCGGCGTCCGTGGCGACGGTGACGTATTACTTCCCGACCCTGCTGGGCATTGTCGCGCCGCACGACCTGGCGGCCGCATGGCGCGCGCAGGTCACGGACGACATGCTGCGTGTTGCGGTGCCGGTCGAGGAGGACGGTCGCAAGCGGCCGTGGTGGAAGGGTGGCGCGTCGCCGCGTCTTGCGGCGAGCATTGCGATTTTCTTCCTGTTCCGGTTGGTCTCGCTGCTTGGCACGCACGAAGCGCAGCCGCCACGTTTCGATGCGGCCAACGAGGCCGAGCGGCGCGAGCAGCTGCTCCATCCGAAGCCAATCTACGAAGACGAACCGGTGACCGACGAACGTATCGAGGAGATCCACCGTCGCATCGATTATCGTCCCGGCAAGGATGTGCCGCCGGGCGAGCAGGAGGTCTTGTTCCAGGTTGTGCTGGATGCAGACGGATCGGTTCTCGGTATGAACAAGTTGAGAATCCCAAACGATCCGGCCTATGCGGTTGCCGTCGAAAAGGCGATTCTTGCTTCCGGACCGTTTCCGCCAAAAACCGCCAAGTCGATCAATATCGGCTTTCGCACGACGGTGATGGAAAGGTCGGGTGCGCAGGGAAATGGAGGCGCTGGCGCTCCGCCCGTGACCCGCGAGCGCATGGCGGAAATCCGCAGGCGTATCGACTACCGTCCCGGCAAGGACGTGCCGCCTGGCGAGCAACGGGTGAAATTCGAGGTGGTGCTGAACGAGGACGGCGCTATTCGTCGCATGAAGGCGCTCACCACGCCGGGCGATCCCGCGTACGCGGAAGCCGTCGAACAGGCGATCCGCTCGACCGCGCCTTTCCCGCGCGAGACGGCGCGGACGTTCGTCATCGGTTTTCAGTCGAAGGTGGCGCACCGGCGGCCGGCTGGGAAGCTGGACAAGGCCGGCGACGACGATTCTTGATCAGCGCGTCTTCGCCGGCGTCCATTCGTCGAGTCGCCGCCCCTGCGCGCACGCATCGATGAGCCGCTCGAGCCGCGCGGCCCGGGTTTCCGGCTTCTTTGCGCTCGTCACGACGTGCAGCATGCGCTTGCGGTAGCCGGGCGGGCAGGCTTCGAAATAGGCCCACGCGGCCTGGTGGCGCTGGAAGCGGGCGCGGTCCTCGGGTGCCAGTTCGGCGTCCGTCGTGCGTTCGTGCGAGTACACGCGCGAGCGGTCTTCCGAGCGCAGCGCGAACGCTGCCTCGCCCGCGGGCGTCATCAGGCCCTGTTCGCGCAACCTGGCGACCTTGTCGATGTTCACCGCGCTCCAGATCGAGCCGGCTTTACGTGGCGTGAAGCGGATCGTGTAGGTGGCGTCGTCGACGCGCTTGCGCACGCCGTCGATCCAGCCGAAGCACAGCGCCTGGTCGACCGATTCGGACCAGCTCATGCACGGCATGCCCGTGCCGACCTTGTGAAAGCCCACCAGCAGCTCGCGCGCGTCGTGCGCGTGTGCCGCGAGCCAGGCGCGGAAGTCTTCTGCGTTCTCGAAGAAGACTGGGGAAGTCATCCGATGAAGGAGTCGAACTGCAGGTCGAATTCCTGCAGCGCCTTCTGCGCATTCTGCATCTTCTTGCGGAACTCCGGCCCGCGCTGCAGCGCGAGGCCCACCGCCAGCACGTCGATCACGACGAGGTAGGCGAGGCGCGCGGAGATCGGCGTGTACGGGTCGATCGCGAATACGAGGTCGATGGGGATCAGCAGGGTCGCCATCTCGGCCAGCGGGGTGCCCGATGGCGCCAGCACGATCACCTCGGCGCCGCCGCGCCGCGCCAGTTTCGCGGAGCGTGTGAGCGACGGGTTGTTGCCGCGCTGGGAGATGGCGACGAGCGCGTCGCCCTCGCGCAGCAGCGCGGCTGCGATCGCGTGGATCGCCGGATCGGTGTACGCGACGGTCGGCACGCCCGAGCGGAAGAATTTATGCTGCGCGTCGGCCGCGACGAAGCCCGACGTGCCCTGGCCGTAGAACTCGATCTTGTTGGCGCGCGACAGGATGTCGAGCGCCTTCTGGATCAGTTCCGGCTTCAGGTTGTTGCGCAGGTCGAGCAGCGTGTTGATGGAGCGGCTGCAGATCTTGTTGAC
>Ga0068855_100005023_pt1 | contig 16152 bp, 10 predicted proteins | sample KBSCornC52_FD_66592 | JGI IMG/M metagenome (GOLD analysis project Ga0068855, IMG submission 66592) | Corn rhizosphere microbial communities from Kellogg Biological Station, Michigan, USA - KBS Corn C5-2 | ecosystem: Host-associated > Plants > Roots > Rhizosphere > Soil ...
GAAGGCGCCTTGATCGACTGGCTCGGTGCCGCCGCAGACGAGGGCTTCTCCGGGATATTACTCAACCCGGGCGCGCTCACGCACTCGTCCTACGCGCTGTACGACGCGATCAAGGGCTCGAGTATTCCGACGGTCGAAGTGCACCTGTCGAATCCGGAAGCGCGCGAGGAGTTTCGCAAAACCTCGCTCGTCGCGCCGGCGTGTCTGGGCAAGGTCGCAGGTTTCGGTGCGGCGTCTTACACGCTGGCCCTGAGCGGCTTGCTCGACCGACTCTCGCAGTAGCGGCGCGCAGCATTGCGCGATGTCGCAGCGCGTCGGAGCCGCGCACGCCGGTTCGCGGCACGGCGCGAAAACCGAGCGCAGTTCGCCCGGTGCACGACACGAGTTGTCAGGCGCGAATCTCGTGAGCTACCTTCCGCTCCCCCCGAGCGGCCAGAGCAACCTGGCGCGCCTTTGGCCCGCCCGCAGCGCGGCCCCCTTTCGTCACAGGAAATCCTACCCATGCAACTTCCGCTTGATCACCTCAAGAGCCTGCTCGAAACGCTCGAAGAGGGCGGCGTGTCCGAGTTCGAATACGAAGACGAGAAAGTGCGCGTCAAAGTCGCGCTCGCGCGCGGTCAGGCGCCGATCGTGAGCACACTGGCCGCAGCGCCTGCCACAGCGGCCGCTCCGCCGCCCTCGCCCTCGTCCCCGCGTGCGAGTGAGGTCGTCGATCCGAACGTCGTGTTCGTGACCTCGCCCTTCGTCGGCACGTTCTATCGCGCGCCCTCGCCCGAGTCCGAGGATTTCGTGTCGGTCAACGGCACGGTCAAAAAGGGCCAGACCTTGTGCATCATCGAAGCCATGAAGTTGATGAACGAGATCGAAGCCGAGTTCGGCGGCACCGTGCTCGAGGTCCTGGTCGAGAGCGGCAAGAGCGTGGAGTTCGGCCAGAAGCTCTTCAAGATCAGGAAGAGTTGAGATTTAGCCACCGATGTTTCGCAAAGTATTGATCGCCAACCGCGGTGAAATCGCGATCCGCGTGATTCGCGCCTGCCGTGAACTCGGCGTGGCCACCGTTGCCGTCTTCTCCGAAGCAGATGCGGGCGCGCTGCACGTGCGCTTCGCGGACGAAGCCGTGTGCATTGGGCCGGCTTCGGCCACGCACAGCTACCTGAACATGCCGGCTTTGATCAGCGCAGCCGAGATCACCGCCGCGGACGCCATCCACCCCGGCTACGGCTTTCTCTCGGAAAGCACCAAGTTCGCGCAGGTCGTCGAACAGTGTGGGCTCAATTTCATCGGCCCGTCTTCGGAAGCCATGGCGCAATGGGGCGACAAGCTCCGCGCGCGCGAAGCCGCCGAACGATTCGGGCTGCCGCTCCTGCCGGGCAGCGCGGCGCTCACCAGCTGGGAGCACGCCGAGTCCGAGGCCAAGCGCGTCGGCTTTCCGGTGATGATCAAAGCGCGCGGCGGCGGTGGCGGGCGCGGCATGCGCGTGGTGCGTACCGTCTCCGAGGTGCGGCGCGCCTTCGAATCGGCGACCGCCGAGGCGCTGAGCGCATTCAAAAATTCAGAGCTCTACTTGGAGCGCTTCGTCGAACGTCCGAAGCACATCGAATTCCAAGCCTTGGCCGACAAGCACGGCCAAGTTTGGACGCTGGGCGAGCGTGAGTGCTCACTGCAGCGCAAAAATCAAAAGCTCGTCGAAGAATCGCCGAGCCCGGCCATGACCGACGAGCTGCGCGCCAAGATGGGCGAAGTGATTCGGCGCGCGGTGCTCGAGACCGGCTACACCTCGCTCGGCACGCTCGAATTTTTGATGGACGAGGATCGCTCGCTCTATTTCATGGAAATGAATACGCGCGTGCAGGTCGAGCATCCCGTCACCGAGATGGTTACGGGTGTCGATCTGGTCGTGGAGCAGATCCGCGCCGCGGCGGGCGAGAAGCTCACGCTGCCCGACACGCGCCCGTGGAAGTTCCGCGGGCACGCCATCGAGTGCCGGATCATGGCCGAAGATCCGCGCACGTTCGCGCCCTGGCCGGGCAAGATTACCGAATACCATCCGCCCGGCGGCGCGGGCGTGCGCGTCGATTCCGGCGTGTTCGGCGGTTGGACCGTGCCGGCTCACTACGACTCGCTGCTGGCCAAAGTGATCGCCCACGCGCCGACGCGCGAGCAGGCGCTGATCCGCATGCAGCGTGCGCTCGACGAGTACATCGTGGGCGGCATCAGGACCAACATCCCGCTGCACAAACAGCTTCTGGCCCTGCCGGAGGTGATGGACGGCTCGATGACCACGCGCACCGTGGAAAACTTCATGGCCGCGCGCGCCAACGCGAACTGAGCTCCCCGCCGCGGGCCGGAATCGAGCGGGCCGGCCCGCGCCAGCCCAAACAGCTAGAGTAGGCGAATGGTCGACGCGCTCGTCGTTTCGGTGTTGCGCGGCGAAGAGCGCGCAGTCGCCCGGGCATGCCGTTTGATCGATGATCGCGCCCCGGCCCTGCGCCCGTTGATCGACGCGCTCTACGCTCACACGGGCAAAGCGCGTGTGATCGGGATCACGGGCAGCCCGGGCTCGGGCAAGAGCACGCTCGTGTCCGCGCTCGTGGCTCAATACCGCGCCCAGGCAAAGCGCGTGGCGGTGCTCGCGGTCGACCCTTCGAGCACGTTCACCGGCGGCGCCATCCTCGGCGATCGCGTACGGATGCAACGCCACTTCGAGGATGCTTCGGTCTTCATTCGCTCGCTTGCCACGCGCGGCGCGCAGGGCGGCCTGTCGCGCTCGGTGCAAGAACACGTGGTCGTGCTCGACGCCGCGGGCTACGACGTGATCTTGCTCGAGACGGTCGGCGTCGGACAAGACGAGCTCGACGTGAGCGACGTGGCCGAGAGCACGATCGTCGTCGTCGCGCCGGGTATGGGTGACGACATTCAAGCCGTAAAATCCGGCATCCTGGAAATTGCGGACGTGTTCGTGGTCAATAAAGCAGACCGCGAGGGCGCCGAGCGCGCGGCGCTCGAGCTCGAGCAGCGCCTCGAACTCGAGCGCATCGTGGGCACCGCCGCCAGTCGGGCTTGGCCGGTGCCCGTGCTCAAATGCGTGGCGTTAGACGAGCGAGGATTGCCGGAGCTGGTGTCGGCGCTCGCGCGGCATCGCGCCTGGCTCGACACGAACGCGGGCACCGAGCGTCGCCTGGCGCGGCGTCGGCAGGGCGCCGAGCGGCTGTTGTTCGCGCTGGTCTGCGAACGCCTGGCGCAGGCGAGCGCGCTCGAGCTGAAACAGCTAGCGGAGCGCGTGGCCGAGCGCGAGCTATCCCCGCACGCGGCCGCGAGCGAACTCCTGCAAAGCTTTCACGAGCGGCCGCTCAGCGAGAGCTGACCGAAACCAGGTACGCCGAGATGCCCCGCTCCTCGTCTTGCGAGAGGTGGACGCCGTGCTCGTCTCGCATCTCGGCCACCAATTTCGGCCACGCGAGTGGAGTCTCGGATGCGGGATCGCGCAGCTGGTGACAACCCGCACAACGTTCCACGTACAGCGTCCGCCCATGCTCGAGCTCGGCGACCGTGGCACCAGGAAAATGCGGATTGGCGCGCGCCGCGTCGGCTGCGGTGGCGTGAGGGAGCGCCGCGGTACAACCGGCGACCAAACAAGCGAGAGCGAGAGGCAGAAAGGTCTTCATTGCGCGAGCTTCAAATGGGGAACCCGAGCAGCAGCCGCACCTGCAAGCGCTCGTTTTGAGTCAGTTCGAAGTCGTGGCCTGGGGTCTTGCCCTTGAAGGCCGTGATTTGCGGCTGAATGGCCAGGGTGGTCCAAAAGCCTTCCGTGACCACAGATAGGCTCGGGCCGAAGTAAAGCACCGAGCGATCCAACTGCTTGGAAACGCCGTTCTCGCTGCGGAGCTCCAAGCTCGGCACGAAGGTCGGCGTCACGAAATAACCGGCAGCCGCCACCGCAGCCAGCGCGACTCGTGATTCCGACCGTAGCTCCAGTTGCTCCGTGCCGAGCGCGACGAGGTTAGCGGCGAGCAGCAGCCCTCCGAATTGCTTGTCCAAGATCACGCGCCCCTCGGCGCTGGCCACGAGTGGACCGAAGCTCCCTTCGAGATAGAGCGCGCTACCGAGCGCGTCGGCGACCGGATCCGAAAGCTTATACTTGAGGTGCAGCGAAAACGAATCGAAGTTGCTGTCGTTGAGCCGCGTCTTTTGCGTAGCGGGTGGGATCAGCCGATCTTCGGCGACCGTCGACAGGTTCCAATAGAGCGCGCCTTCCAGGTTCTTCGCGATGCCGTAGACGAAGGCGAGCCGCGCGTCGGTCTCGCTGTAGTAGTCGGCACGGCCGGCGCGCACCGTGGTCCAGGGCAGAAGCTCGGTGGTGCCCGGATTCAACACCGCCGATTCGTAGCTGAAGCCGAAGTGGCGCTCGGCGGCGTGCGCGGGGTGCGCAGCGACGAGCAACGCGGACGTACCGAGCAGGAGACGGAGTTTCGGATTCAAGGAGGCTCGAGGTATTTGAAATTGAAAGTCTATATCAACTAGCACGTCGCTGGAGCTTGTCCACAATGCGCAACGAATTCCGCTATTTGGCCTGCCGAGCTGGTACTGGAACGCGGATGCGCGGGGCCTTTCGCCCGATGTCTTCGGCATGGAACGCGGCGGGGCATTCCGCGCTCACCGGGCAGGCCGCGCAGGCCGGCTTACGCGCCGCGCACGTGCGTCGCCCGTGAAAAATCAAGGTGTGCGAGAGCATGTCCCAGTCGCTCTGCGGAAACAGCGTCATCAAGTCACGCTCGATCTCCGGCGGTTCGGTATGGCGCGTCCAGCCCAGACGCTGACTGATGCGCTGCACGTGGGTATCGACCACGACCCCCTCCGGCGTTCCGAACGCTACGCCGAGCACCACGTTCGCCGTTTTGCGTCCGACGCCGGGCAGGAGCACGAGCTCGGCCAGGGTCTTCGGCACTTGGCCTCCGTGCTCGGCGACCAGCTTCTTGGCGAGCCCAACGATGTTCTTGGTCTTCTGCCGATACATGCCGATCTTGTTCAGGGTCTGCTCGACCTCGGCTGGGTCGGCCTGCGCCAGCGACTCTGGCGTGGGCCAGCGCCGAAATAGCTCTGGCGTGATCCGATTGACCATCACGTCCGTGCTCTGGGCGGACAGCACCGTCGCGACCACGAGCTGAAAGGGACTCGTGTGCTCGAGCTCGCAGTGCGCATCCGGATAGCGAGCGCGCAGCTTGGCAAAGGTCGCGCGCGCCTGCTCGCTAGTCGGCGCCTTGGGCTTCGCGAGCTTGCGGACCAGCTTCGCCGGAGCTGGCTTCGCCGGAGTGCGCGCCGCGGCCGGCTTCGCCGGAGTGCGCGCTCCGGCTGGTTTTGCCGGAATGCGCGCTGCGGCTGGCTTCAGCGGCTTCGAGGCGGCCTTCTTGGCCGGTTTCTCAGGCGTCTTCTTGCCCGCCATCCGTGCTTTCGTCGTCGGACGGGCTCGAGGCCGGCGCGTCGCCCTCCGCGGGTGGCGAGCTTTGGCCTGCACCGTCGTTCGTTTCGTCCGTGGGCTCTTCGCCCTCTGCGTCGCCTTCGAGCGCTGCGCCGCCTTGGCTTTCGCCGATCGGCTCGATCGCGACGACGCGCTCGTCGTCCGCGATGCTCATCAGCTTGACGCCTTGCGCGTTGCGTCCCGTCTCGCGGATGCCTTCGATGGGCGTGCGGATGGTCTGGCCGCGATCGGTGATGATCATCACCTCGTCCTCGGGCTTCACCATCGCGATCCCGACGACCGGGCCGTTGCGATCGCTGCAGTCGATCAGGATGATGCCTTTGCCGCCGCGGTTCTGGCTTCTAAATTCCTCGATCGGCGTGCGCTTGCCGTAGCCGCGCTCGCACACCGCGAGCACGAACTTGCGCTCGGCGTCGGTCCGGGAAAGGCCCACGACTTCATCGTTGGGCTCGAGCTCGATCGCCTTGACGCCCGCGGTGTTGCGACCCATCGCGCGCACTTGCTGCTCGTCGAAGCGAATGCTCTGACCCATTTTCGTCGCAACGAAGAACTCGGCGTTGCCGTCGGTGACGATGGCCGTGAACAGCTGGTCGTCGTCGGCGATTTTCACGCCGATGATGCCTTTCTCTCGGAAATTTTCGTATTCGAGGATCTCGGTCTTCTTGATCTGACCGCCCTTGGTAATGGTCGTGACGAACGCGCCGGCTTCGATCGCCTTGACCGGCGTGATCGCGGCGATGCGCTCGTCCGGTTCCATCTCGATGAAGTTGACGATGGCGCGGCCCTTGGCGCTGCGCGCGGCCTGCGGCACCTCGTACACCTTCTTGACGTAGACCTTGCCGCGGTTCGAGAAGAAAAACACTAGGCTGTGCGTCGAGGCGATGAACAATTGGTTCAAGAAGTCGTCCTCGCGCGCCTCCATGCCCTTGTTGCCCTTGCCGCCGCGCTTCTGCGCCTTGTACGTCGAGACGGGCGTCCGCTTGATGTAGCCGGAGTGCGAAATCGTGACGACCATGTCCTCTTCTTGGATCAGGTCCTCGATTTGAATCTCCGCTTCGTTGTCGATGATCTCGGTGCGGCGCTTCTGGCCGTGCTTCTCCTTGACCTCTTCCAGCTCTTTGACGATCACCGCCATCAAGAGGTGTTCCTCGGCGAGGATGGCGCGGAGCCGCGCGATTTCGTCCGAGAGCGTGCCGTACTCGGCGGCCAGCTTGTCTTGCTCGAGGCCGGTGAGCCGCGCCAAGCGCATGTCCAAGATGGCCTTGGCTTGGCGCTCGCTCAGGCGGTAATCCTTGATCTTGGCTGCGGTTTCGATTTCGGCTTCCGGCCGGCCCGCGCGGCGCACGAAAGCTTCCAAGCCGAGCAGCGGCAGCGCCATCAAGCGCGCCTGCGCCACGTCCGGGTCGGGAGATTCCCGGATCGTCTTGATCACGAGATCGACCTCGGTGATGGCCATGCCCAGGCCTTCGACGATTTCACGTTGGCCTTCGGCCTTCGTCAGCTCGAAGCGCGTGCGCCGGCTGATCACTTCGCGCCGGTGCTCGACGAACCGCTCGAGCGTCTGCTTCAGATCGAGCACCTCCGGGCGCGAGTCGACGATCGATAAATTGATGATGCCGAACGACGCCTGCATGTCGGTCAGGCGATACAGTTGATTGAGCACCACCTGCGGGAAGACGTCCTTCTTCAGCTCCATCACCAGGCGCATGCCGTCGCGATCGCTCTCGTCGCGTGCTTCCTTGATGCCCTCGATGCGCTTGTCGCGCATGAGCTCACCAATCTTGGAGTGCAAGCGCGCCTTGTTGACCTGGTACGGGAGCTCGGTCACGACCAGCTGCTCGCGATCTTGCGAGCCTTGAACCTTCTCGACCTCGGTGCGCGCGCGCATGATGATCGAGCCGCGGCCGGTCTTGTACGCCTGGTAAATGCCGGATCGTCCGTAGATCATGGCGGCGGTCGGAAAATCCGGCCCCTTCACGTCGAGCATCAGGTCCTCGACCGTGGACTCGGGCGCGCGGATCAGCCGGATCGTGGCGTCGATCACTTCGACCAAGTTGTGCGGTGGAATGTTGGTGGCCATGCCGACCGCGATGCCGCCCGAGCCGTTCACGAGCAGGTTGGGGAAGCGTGCCGGCAAGACCGTGGGCTCTTCGCCGGATTCGTCGAAGCTGGGCGTGAAATCGACGGTCTCTTTTTCGATGTCGGTGAGCAGCTCCATCGCGATGCGCGACAGCCGGCACTCCGTGTAACGGTAAGCAGCTGCCGGATCGCCGTCGACGGAGCCGAAATTGCCCTGGCCGTCGACCAACATGTGGCGCATCGAGAAATCCTGCGCCATGCGCACGAGCGCGTCGTACACGCTGGCGTCGCCGTGCGGGTGGTAGTTGCCGAGCACTTGCCCGACCACCTTTGCGCACTTGCTGTACGAGCCACCGGGCGACAAATTCAGGTCGCGCATGGCAAACAAGATCCGGCGATGCACGGGCTTCAACCCATCTCGCACGTCGGGGATCGCTCGCCCGATGATCACGCTCATCGCGTAATCGAGATACGAGGTCCGCATCTCGTCTTGGATGCTGATCGGATGCTCTTGAGGATTCGTCGGTTCGTTTTCCACTGCCCCCGAAGTAGCGCGGTCCTAGCCTGGCCACAAGCACGGGAGAGGTTCCAAAGTGCGCCGAAAAATGGCTGTAGTATCAGCTAGTTACGAGCGCGGAACGGGGGGAGAATTTACCGCCAAGTCGCCAAGAGCGCCAAGGTCGCCAAGGGAGATTGGGGGTTGAGCGCGGTGGCGCCATACACGTCGTTTCAAAACGTAGAACGAGGTTGAAAGTCGACAACGGGAGAGCGCAGCGCCCGAAATGGCAGAAATGGAGGAACCGAGATCGGAGCTCGATCGCATCGTGTATCGGACGATCGGCGCCGCGATTGAGGTACACCGGCTTCTAGGACCGGGCCTGCTCGAATCAGTCTACGAAGAAGCGCTGTGCATCGAGCTCGCTAACCGCGGCATTCCATTCGCCCGACAAGTGTCACGGAGCGTGCTCTACAAGCAGCGCAAGGTCGGCGAGATCAGGCTAGACGTGCTCGTGCACGAAAAGCTCGTCTTGGAGCTAAAAGCGACCGAGGGGATCGCCCCAATCCACATCGCGCAGCTACTTTTTTACATGAAGGCTACGCAGCTTCCACTGGGTTTGCTGCTGAACTTCAACGTAACCGAGCTTCGCTACGGCATTAAACGCCTAGTCCTCAAAAGGGATCCTTTCGCCCAGAGCCGTTGAACCGACGTAAGGCACCGAACCGACCCCCCAAAAATCTTGGCGTCCTTGGCGCTCTTGGCGACTTGGCGGTGAATCTCCCTCCCGCGCCACGCCGCTATCTGCCGTTAGAAGAAGTTGCCGATCGTGAATTCGAATACGTTCGATTCTTCGTAGGGCAGGGGTTTGAACGGGAAGCCCCATTCGAAGCGGAGCGGGCCGAGGGGCGAGAACCAGCGGATGCCGAAGCCGTAGGAAGTGCGCAGCATCGCCAGGCTGCTCACGCCGTTGAAGCAGGGGCTCACGACCGCGTATTGAATCGCGACGCCGCCGGCTTTGCAGTAGTTGCTCTCGAGATTCCAGGCGTTGCCGGCGTCGGTGAAGAACACGCCGCGCACGCCCACCGAGTCGACGATCGGGAACTCGAGCTCCAGGTTCTGGAAGTACTCGAGATTGCCGCCGATGTTCGCGCCATTGGTGATGGGCGAGCTGTTCGGATCGGTCGACTGCGTGAGACCGACGCGTGGGCCCACCGTGCGGAAGCGGAAGCCGCGCACGTCCAGGATGCCGCCCAAGAAGAAGCGCGCGAAGATGGGCACGCCTTCATTCGACGGGCTCGTGACGTGGCCGGCTTCCATGTTCAGTTTGAGTACGAAACCCGCGCCGATCGGATAATAGAAGCGGCCGATGAAGCGATGCTTCAAAAACCGGTTTTCGGAGCCGAATGCCGAGGCTGCGAGCTCGCTCGAGCCGTACAAATAGACGCCGCTCGTCGGAAACAGGCGGTTGTCGCGCGTGTCGAGGGTGAGCGCGGGCCGAATGCTGGAGGTAAAGCCGTCGTTGAACAGATTCGCCAGTGGCAGCCGCGTAAATACGCTGACCGCGCTGCTCGTCCCGAGCAGGGTAGACGTGGTCTGAGTCGAGACGCGGTCGAGTTCGGCCGTGTAGGTGATGGATGCGTTCAGCTCCGGCTCGATCAGCGGATAACCGAAAGTGAGACCGCCGCCTTTGCTCGACTGGGAAAAGTCGTTGTACACCCTGAGCTGGTCGTACAAATCGATGCTGGTGTTAAATAGGCTATCGAGAAAATACGGCTCGAAGAAGCGCACGCTCACGAGCTGACGCAGGCTGCTCACCTGCGCTTGCAGGGACAGGCTTTGCCCGTTGCCGAACAAGTTTGCCTGCTGCACCTGAGCGGTGGCGATGAAGTTTTCGATGCTGGAGAAGCCGGCGCCGACTTGGAAGGTACCGGTCGGCTTCTCGCTGACCTCGATGTACACCGTCATCTTGTCGGGTGACGAGCCGGCCTCGGTCGAGACATCGACGCGCTCGAAATAACCGAGCGCGGTAATGCGGCGCTTGGAGCGGTCGAGCTTGGTCTCACTGAACAGGTCGCCCTCGGCGACCTCCATCTCGCGGCGAATCACCTTGTCGCGCGTCTTCGAGTTGCCGCGAATTTCGATGCGCTCGAAATACACGAGCGGCCCGCGCTCGATCGGCACGACGACGTCGACCTCTTGCGTCTCCGGGTCGAGCTGCGTTTGCGGGTTGGCTTCGACGTTGGCGTAGCCGTGATCGCGGTACAGCGTGCGGATGCTTTGCAGGTCTTCGAGCAACTCGGCGCGGTTGAAATATTGGCCGGCCTCGGCGCGGACCATCATGCGCAAGTTGCGCCGGCCGTCGATTGGCTCGACCTCGCGGCCGTCCGGGCCCTTCTCGTACACGCGCAGCTGGCGGATCTTGTAGCGCGGGCCTTCATCGATGGTGATCGACACCTCGATGCCGTTGCGGTCCGGGGTCAGCATGATGCGCGGCGTGCTGATCGAGACCGACAGGAAGCCGCGGTCGTAATACATGGCGCTGAGCACGGCGATGTCGCGCTCGAAAGCGTCTTGGCGGAAGGGCCCACCCGAGCCGAAGGCGAAGAAGCCGGCGTTGCCGGTGAACATCAACGAGCGCAGCTCGTCGCTCGAGATGTGCTCGTTGCCGATGAAAGTGATGCGCCGAACGCTGACCTGCCCGTGCTCGGTGATCTTGAACTTTATTTCGACCTCGTTGTTCTTCTGAGGCACGACCTCATGCTGAACCTCGGCCAAAAAGTAGCCCTTTTCCGCGTACATATCGCGGATCTTCTGCACGGTGCGGCGCACCGCGGGCAGGCTCAAAATCGTGTTCGCCTTGAGCTCGATGCCCTCGTTCAGGTCGTCTTTCGAGATCTCGTCGTTGCCCTCGAAAGTGATCGTGGCGATGCTCGGTCGTTCTCGGACCACGAAGCGGAGCTCCACGCCCTCGTCGTGCCGATCGAGGTCGACCTCGATGTCGTCGAAGAAGCCGGAGTTCCACAGCTCGCGCACGTCCTGCGTGAGCGTCTCGGGCTTGAAGGGTTGCCCGACGCGCTCGCGAATGTAGGTGAGCACGTCTTCGGGCGTGACGCGGCGGTTGCCGGTGACTTGGATGCGCTGAATCGGTAGGCCGCGTGCGAGCTCGGCTTCGCCCGCGGGCAGGCTCGCGCTCGGCGGCGGCTCGCTCGGCAACTCTGCGTCCGGTGCCGGCGGGTTCGTCGCGCCAGCCGTCGCGCTCGCGTCGGGCACTGCGCTTGCTGGCGCAGGTTTCGCCGCCGGCGCGCCCGTCGCGGGTTTTGCTGCCGCAGCGCGCGGCGCAGGCTTCGGCTTCGCTCCCGGCTGTGCCTGTGCGAACGCAGCGGGTGCCGTGAGCACGAACAGCGCGAGCACGAAGACGAAGCGCGTCCACGAACGGCAGCGAGCGGCAAAGTTACTTTGCATTGAACGAGTCGAAATCGAGCCTTTTGGAGCGCCCCGCGTAGCGCGGACACAGGCTTGTCTCAAGCCGGGCCGGAAAAAGCCAGGTAAAACCGTCCAAAACATTGGCTGTGAGCGAAAACGCAGGCACTGAGCGGTGACCGAGCTGCGATTTGGGTCACATTCCGCCTGCTGGCCGGACTAGGACCCCGCGTGGCGCCTCAAACGTCGAGCTCTCCGACCTCCTCGGCGCGGTTCATGATGAAGTGGAAGCGGGCCGATGCATCCTTGCCCATCAGCTCGCTGACGATGCGATCGGTCTCCAATGCATCTGCGATGTTCACGCGCAGCATGCGGCGCGTGCGCGGGTTCAAAGTCGTGTCCCAGAGCGTCTTGGCCATCATTTCACCGAGGCCCTTGAAGCGCGTGATGTCGGCCTTCGTGTTGCCCTTCTGCTTTTCTTTGAGCAGCCGGTCGCGATCGGCGTCATCGGCGGCCCAATACGTCTCTTTGCCGAGATCGATGCGGTAAAGCGGCGGCAGCGCGATGAACACCCGCTGCTGGCGGATCAGTTCCGGCAAATGCCGATACAAGAACGTGAGCAGCAGCGTCGTGATGTGGTGGCCGTCGGAATCGGCATCGGCCAGGAGCACGATCCGCTGGTAGCGCAGCTTGGCGAGCTCGAAATTCGGGCCGATTCCGCAACCGAGCGCGGTCACCAGATCGGCGAGCTCCTTGTTCTCGATGACCTTGCTGACGGCCATGCCCTCGGTGTTGAGCACCTTGCCGCGCAAGGGCAGGATGGCTTGCGTGTTGCGATCGCGCCCTTGCTTGGCAGAGCCGCCTGCGGAATCGCCCTCGACGATGAACAGCTCGGTCTCCGCCCGGTTGTGCGTCAGACAATCGGCGAGCTTGCCAGGCAAGGTGAGCCGCCCGCTGGTCGCGCTCTTGCGCGACACCGACGCCGAGGCGGCGCGCGACGCCTCGCGGGCCCGCGCCGAGAGGATGATCCGCGCCACGATCTGCTCGGCCACGGAGCGATTCGAGTTCAGCCATTGCTCGAGCACGGGCCGCACGGCTCCGTCCACCGCAGACTGCACCTCGGGATTGTTCAGGCGATCCTTGGTTTGGCCTTGGAACTGCGGCTCGGCGACGAACACGCTCAGCACCGCGGCCCAGCCTTCGCGGATGTCCTCTGCGGTCAAGCTGACGCCGCGGGGCGCGAGGTTGTGGGTGTCGATGTAATTGCGGATCGCCTTGGCGACACCGGAGCGCAGGCCATTTTCGTGCGTTCCGCCCGAGCCCGTCGGGATACCGTTCACGTAGCTCTTGACGATCTCTTCGGTGGACTCGGTCCACTGAAAGACGACCTCGAGCCGCATATCGCCGTCCTTGTTCAGCGCGAACGGCGTCTCGTGCGCGGGCTTGGCGTGCGCGGTCGAAAGGATCTTCTTCAGGTAATCGCTGATGCCCTCTTGATGGAAGAAGGTGAATTTATTGCCGCTCGTTTCATCCGCGAACAAAACTTTGACGCCGCGGTGTAAATAGCTCGCAATCTCGAGGCGCTCGCGGATCGTGTCGGGGTTGAAGTCGATCTTCGGGAAGATCGTCGGGTCCGGGTGGAAGAAGACGGTCGTGCCCGAGCCGCGCGCCGAGCCAAGCTTCTTCAGCTTCGAGCTGACCGCGCCGCGGCTGAACTCGATTTGCCACTCGGCCCCGTCACGCTTGACCGTGACTTGGACCTTGGACGAAAGCGCATTGACGACCGAGGCGCCGACGCCGTGCAAGCCGCCCGAGGTCTTGTAGTTGTTGCCCTCGAATTTGCCGCCCGCGTGCAGCGTCGAATACACGATTTCGAGCGCGGACTTCTTGTGCGTCGGGTGGATGTCGACCGGGATGCCGCGACCGTTGTCGCTGACCGTGACCGATTGCCCGTCCTTGTGCAGGGTCACCTGGATTTCGGTGGCGTGCCCGTTCATCGCCTCGTCGACCGCGTTGTCGACGACTTCCCAGACCAGGTGATGAAGGCCCGCGGACCCGACGCCGCCGATGTACATACCCGGGCGCTTGCGGACCGGATCGAGCCCTTCGAGAACCGTGATGTCTTTAGCCGTATAAGTGGTGGCCATGGTTGCTCCGGCTAGTTGGAAAGGGGCTCGGGCGCGCTCGTCACGTGGGGTACGACGCGCACGAATTTGCCGCGCTTGATCACTTCACGGCCCTTACCGCCGCGGCTCGAGCGCTCGTACTTGTCGATCTCGACGCGGTGCTCGCCGCCGAGTGAAGTCTCGAGCACGAGCGGATCGTTGCTGAAGGCCGTGGCCTTCATGCCGATCAGCGCGTCGTCTTTCTCGAGCTTCACGAGCAAGACACCCTTACCCGGGCCCGAGAGGTAGTTGATCTCGTCGAGGCCGCACATGAGCGCGCGTCCTTCGGTGGTCGCGGCGATCACGGTCTCTTTTCCGTGCACCAGCGAAACGCCGACGACCGTCACTCCCTCCGAGACCTTGGCGTAGCGCCGCCCGGCGCGCGTGCTTGGCTCGATGAAGGGCGCGATGCCGATCGCGAACGCATAGCCGTCGCTGGTCGCGCCCACGGCGTACGTCTTCGGACGCTTGCCCTCGCGTTCCGCGGTGTCGCCGACCACGCGCGAATCGAGCGAGTAACAGGCGATGATCTTCTCGCCGTCCTTCAACTTGAACAGCTTCTGAATCGGCTCGCCGTAGCCGGTCGTCGCCGGTACGTCGATCATGCGGCAGGTGTAGACCGTGCCGAAATTCGAGAAAAAGCCCAAGCCTTCGCGGGTCGAGCCGACCACGCAGGCGAGCACCGCGTCGCCTTCGCGCAGCCGCGTCGAGGCCGGATCCTTGATCTCCTTCTGGCGCTTGACCCAGCCGTCGCTGGTCAAAAGCACGTAATTGTCCTCGGCGACGATCAGATCTTCTTCCGTGAACTCCTGCTCTTCGCTCACGTTCTCGATCAGCGTGCGGCGCTTGCCGTTCTTCCCGAATTTCTCGATCACCGAAAGCAGCTCTTGGCGGACGATGCCCCAGCGGCCCTTCGATTCGGCCTCTTGGAGCAGCTCGTTGATCTCTTTGGCGCGCTTGCGCTTGTCCTTGAGCTCCTTCTGAATCACCAGGATTTCGAGGCGCGCCAGACGGTACAGCTTGAGCTCCAAGATGGCGTCGGTCTGCTCGGCGTCGAGCTTGAACTTCGCCATGATCTTCTGCGCTGCGTCGGCCTTGCCGTCGGAGGCGCGGATGATTTTCAAGATCTGGTCGAGCGCGTCGAAGACCTTTTCGAAGCCCTCGAGCACGTGGATGCGCGTCTTCAGCTTGGCCAGCTCGTGGCTCAGCCGCCGGGTCACGACCTCCAGCCGGAAGTGCAGGAAATGCCAGAGGATTTGCTGCAGATCCAAGCGCTCGGGCCGGCCCACCTCGGGATTTTCGGTGGGCACCAGGCACGTCAAATTGACCGCAAAGTTCGTCTGCAACGGCGTGTGCTTGAACAAGTACGCGAGCACTTTGTGCTCATCGGCCTCTTTCTTGAGCTCGAGCTCGATGCACACGTCGTCGGTCGAGACGTCGCGCACGTCGAGCAGCATCGGCATCTTGCGCGAAACGACCACGTCGGCGATGCGCTCGACCAGTGCGGATTTGACGACCGTGTACGGAATGCTGACGATCTGCAGCTTTTTCGTGGTTTTGCCGGTCTCGACCAACTTCCACGTGCCGCGCACTTTGAGCGAGCCCTGCCCGGTCTCGTAGACTTGTTTGAGCTCTTCGCTGCTGGCCACGATGTGGCCGCCGGTCGGGAAATCCGGGCCTTTGATGGTGCGGCACAGCTCGCGCGAGGTCAGCTGCTTGCCGTCGAGCAGCGCGTCCAGCAAACGCACGGCCGCGTTCACCACTTCTTCCGGATTGTGCGGCGGAATATTGGTAGCCATGCCGACCGCGATGCCCGACGCGCCGTTGATCAGCATGTTCGGGATGGCCGAGGGCAACACCACGGGCTCGGACTTGGTGCCGTCGTAATTCGGCCGGAAATGCACGGTGTCCTCGTCGATTTCCGCCAACATTTGGTCGGAAAGCGAGGCCAGGCGGCACTCGGTGTAGCGATATGCGGCTGCCGGATCGCCGTCGAGCGAGCCGAAATTGCCTGAGCCGTCGACGAGCGGGGCGCGCAGGCTGAAGGACTGCGACATGCGCACGAGCGCGTCGTAAATCGCGGCATCGCCGTGGGGGTGATAGTTGCCCATCACGTCGCCCACGATCTTCGCGCATTTGCGGTGTTTGGCGTCGAAGGTGACGCCCTGCTGCCACATGGTGTACAAAATCCGGCGCTGTACGGGCTTGAGGCCGTCCCGCACGTCCGGGATCGCGCGGCTGGTGATGACCGAGAGCGCGTAGTTCAGGTAACGGGTCTGAGCGACTTCATGCAGCGGAGCCGGCTCTTCGGCGAACATCGGCGGCTCGGCACCGCCTCCGCCCGCACCGCCACCACGCCGTTTTTTCGGCGGTTCGCCGTTACCGGAGGAGTCGTTCTTGTGCTTGCTCTTGCCTGTCGCCAACGGTCCGCTTTCCCCGGCGCCGCTTCCGGCACCGGCACATGCCCGCGTTTCGCTAGCTTTTTTTCCAGCCCGAAGTCAATCTCTTCAGGA
>Ga0068855_100005027_pt1 | contig 16140 bp, 11 predicted proteins | sample KBSCornC52_FD_66592 | JGI IMG/M metagenome (GOLD analysis project Ga0068855, IMG submission 66592) | Corn rhizosphere microbial communities from Kellogg Biological Station, Michigan, USA - KBS Corn C5-2 | ecosystem: Host-associated > Plants > Roots > Rhizosphere > Soil ...
GTTTTCTTGGTGCTTGCTATTTGGGTTCTTGGTTCTTCATCAACCGTATTTGCCCCGGCAGAAATACCGGGGCGTACCGGCAATTAAACCTTATCCTTTCTTGAGAAAGAAGACTAAAAAAGAACTTGAATGCTTTTTCCCGTGGTATACTTTCGGCCCCTGTGTTGTCAGTTCATCTGCGCAACACGTGAATGCTGCCACTCGGTCGGAGCGCACTTATATACCTTTTTAAAAGCACGACTGAAATTATTCGGCTTGTGATAACCGCATTTGGAAGCGATCTGTTTTTGCGACAGCCTGCCATTCCGTAGCATATCGGCTGCAGCTTCCATGCGCCTGATGAGCTGGTGATCGCTGATGCGCGTACCAAACTCCTGTTTAAATGCCTTCTGTAATGTTTTTCGATTGATGCCTGCGAGCGAACAGAAATCATCCATACTGTCCCAGTCGAGGGGATGACTGTCGATGTGTTCTTTTACTGATTTTACTACAAGCTGCAACTGGAAGGATAATCGCGAAGTGATCGTTGTATCCATATTTCACCAAGGTTTAATGGTTAATGAATCATTCATTTTCTAAAAAGTCGTTCGGTTGCTGGTCTGGGGGCGAATACAGATCCTATGTTGAAGCGTTTCAGGGGGCGGACTTTATATTATGAAAAATGCAAGTCATAGTAAAGCTGACCAGCGCACCCCGGCGAGACCACCGGGGTGGTGGCAGATCTATAAAACCTTATCCTAGAATGTTTGTAGCCTGAAATTGGAGGGTGTACGGATTAATATACAACCTTGTCAAGGTGCGCATGCCTTTTCAAATACATCAGAAAATCGTCTGCCGTTTCCGGCGCCACAGGTGCCACACTGAAGTTGTCGTTGTCGTCTACAAGCCAAACGGTGTTATTATATTTAAAGAAATCCAGTTCATAATATAATGCCTCACGATCAATGGCGCAGCATATAACTGCTTTGCCTTCGTGATACAGATCCTGTAAACGGCTGGGGGAGAGATCGAGAAACTGCTGAAAGGTGTAAATGCCTGCAAGTGTTACCATGTCGTCGATGGACTCAACTTCCATATATATTTCAATAACATAGTCGTCGTTGGCCAGGCCGGGCCATTGGGCCACCACGCAAATATATCCGCTCATCCGCAATTCGGTTTCCACACCCTGGGGGTTTATATAAACACCCTCGTGTTTGTTCAGATGGTCCATGATATCTTTGCTCACGCTTTTCATATAACCAAGGCTCCGCAGAAATGGTGGCCAACTTAAAGGTACACCCGTGATGAAGGAAAAAAAAGCAAAATCAGTTTATGTTTTGTTCAACTTGTTTATGTTTTGTTCAGGTTTTCTAAGAACTTCCGTCCAGGAAGTCAGAAGGTGTTTGTCCGAAAAAATTTTTGAAGGCTGAAGTAAAGGCGCTGTTGGAAGCATAGCGCAGGTGAATGGCTGCCTCTTTAGCGGAGCAACCTTTTAGCAGCAGCTTTTTGGCATGAAGCATGCGCGCCTGCAGTTTATATTCTCCTATTTCAATGCCGTATTCATGCTTGAATGCCTCGTGAAGAATGGTGCGACTAATTCCGGCCGTGGCGGCAAGGGAAGCTGTGCTCAACCCGTTAGAAGGATGCAGGTCGAGAAATTCTTTAACAGTTTTAACCGCTACTAATACATGCCTCTTGTACTTGCGTTCACGCATGGTAAGGTTTGATGGAAATGGTCTTGTAATAATGAAGGTTAACACAGGGTGGGAAATACCCGGAATTATTGAATACCCTTAACCGAATATAGGTGTAAGTTAGTAAAACATGGGAGCACCGGTTTGTCCTAAATGGGATTTTTTTTGGCTAAAATCGTCAATCGTGAATCGGCAATCGGCAGTAGGCAACTTGTGTCGGACTTGCCAACTGCCAACTGCTAACTGCCAACTGCTAACTGCGCTCTCACTTTCCGTATTTCTTCCTGTAATCGAGCGGCGACAACCCATATTGCTTTTTAAATGCTTTTGAAAAGCCATCCACGGCCTGATAGCCGGTATCGGCGCCGATGGAGCTGATGGGCGCGTCACTGGTGAGTAACATTTCCTTGGCCTTTTCAAGCCGTGCGCGTAACTGAAAACCATACACGGTAGAACCCGTAATATGCTTGAAACTCCTTGCCAGCTTGCTTTTGCTGATCCCGCCCTTTGTGGCGAGCTGGGCCAGCGTATAGGTCTTATCGAGGTTCTGCAGCAGATCAACACGCACCGCCTCAATAATAATAATATCACTTTCACGCAAACGCAATTTTGATTGCGTTCCGTTATACGGCTCTTTTTTAAGACTTAATAATAATATGTCAACGATCCGGGCTTCCACATACGCCTTCAACAGATCACCGGTATAGGAACAGCTGGTGATGTCACGGATCACATGCATCATTTCCCGCGAAACCGTGGGACCGCCGCCGAACAACAGAAAAGGCTTTTGCTGCTTTGTTTTTTCCACGATCTTATCCATAACGGGAAAGGCCTGCGCTAATGAAGCTAACAAGTGGGGCGGACAACTAATTGATAACGTTTTATAGTCCACCGCTTCTGAAAAAAAATATTCACATTTGATAAAGGGAGAATAGAAAATATTGTACGCACCCGTGCTCATGGCAATATTGCCCACCTGGTGAACATGGAACTGTACCTCCGAACCCAGGTTGATATAGATTTCAACCAACGATTTTTCCTGTGTAATGCCTATGCGCGTAGGCTGGTTAAAGCGAAAGTGTAACTGCCGTAAAGAAAATTGAGGTGTATCGAGCTGCTGATGAAGTATATAACCGAACTCACCGGCACATGCCTGGCAGCTGGCGCCGTTGATGACAAGCGGTTTCAGATAGTCTGGCATGGTATCTGAAAATAGCAATTGTTCAGTAGTATTGGCCACAAAGTACAGGTCCATAACCTTTCAGATAAGGTTTTAAAAAAATAGGTTTTTAACAGTGTATCCGCTACGAATGCAGAGAACCCACATGTATTAGAATACAGATCCTGGAATTAAGAATGAGAAATGTGAAATGAGGAATGAGAAAGTCAATACCATGCTGTCTTACTTTTTAATTTTTCATCCTATAGCTATCGGATGAACATTCTTCATTTCACGTTCCCCGGTTACCGTTAGTATATACAAATAAGCTATTCAAATCCTTTGCAGCGGGCGCGACTGATCTATGACTGGAGCGAAAATAAATCAGGCTTCAACCAGTCTTTCACTACAAAAGTAGGCCGTATTCTACACTTCACCCAAATTATTAATGTTCCAAAACGGTTTTACCATGTGGCGAAACGGATATTTTTTTAAAGCTTATATATAGAACTTTCGTTTTGTATCATCATGCGCAAACAAGGCCCGGTGGCCTTTTTTCACCGTCTGGGATGCACAATGGGGTTATAGTATCAGGAGTGCACTGTTTGCGACCTTTGCGTATCCTTTGCGCCATGAACAAAGTGAAGGGGTTGCGTTCCTCAATCGCCGCAATGAGAACCGCAAAGGTCGCAAAGAACCAGAGTTTTACAGGTATTTAAACCGCTGAAGAAAATCATCTTTATAATTTCTGCCAATGGGGATCTGGTGAGCGCCGATGGTGATCTCTTCTTCGTTGAAACTATCGATGTTCTTGATATTCACAATAAAACCACGATGCACCCTCACCAGCGCCGGATGGTTGATCTTTTCCGCCACATATTGCAACGATACCCTCAACGCAATCTTTTTCGTGGCCGTTACCAGCTTTATATAATTGTTGTCACTTTCGGCAAATAACAACTCGTCAATGGAGAATTTATTAAACCGGTAATTATGCTTGACAAAGAAATAATTATTGAAGAAAAGCAACAGCTCCCGGCCGCTTTCTTCTTTCTGCTCCGCAGAAGGTTTTAATTCAGCCGGTTTATTCAGGATGGCAAAATTGTGAATGGCAATCTGGATGCTGGTATGCAGACTTTCATTATTAAACGGCTTTACAAGATAAGCTGCGGGGTTCACCGCTTTAGCCCTGTTCACGTATTCTGTTTGAGAAAAAGCAGTAAGAAAGATAAGCGGAATATCCTGTATTTTCTTGAGCGCCTTTGCCGTCTCGATGCCGTCTTTGGTACCCTTAATATTAATATCCATCAGCACCAGATCGGGCTTTTCTTCGGTAAACAATTTCACGGCATCTTCACTGCTCGGGGCAATGCCTACCACTTCATAGTCTTCTTTCTGCAAACGCATCGACAGATCCAGCGCCACAATGGATTCATCTTCTACGATCAATATTTTTACTTTGTCTGACGTGTTCATGGTTGTTTATACCCTCTTAGCCTATAGGGAATGCAAAGATAAAGGATGTACCGTTGTTACAATGCAATTGCATGCTTCCTTCCAGCTGGCTCGTGAGCGACTGCATCAGCTGCCTTCCAAAAGAGGCCGATTGCTTCCACGCTTTTTCCGTAAGCGACGTGCCATTGTCGGTGACCACCAGCAACAGTTTATTATCGGCCGACTGTAAAGAAACAGCCAGCGAAGGATTGGTTACATCTTTATAAGCATATTTAAATGCATTGGTAACGGCTTCGTTTAGGATCAGTCCGACCGGTATCGCCATATCCGCTTCCAGTTCCTGCACTGTTATTTGCAACTGCAGGGTAAACCGGCTGTTATTATAACCATAGGCATGCATCAGGTTTTCGCACAGCTCCGCGATAAACTCCTTGATATTTACGCGGCTGCTTGTTTTGGTTTGATAGAGTTTCTGATGAATAAGGCTCATAGCCTCGATCCGGTGCTGTCCTTCGGTAAGCGCCCGTTGCGCCTGCGGATCGTCTATCCGGGCGCTTTGCAGGTTGAGCAGACTGCTCACGATCTGTAGATTATTTTTTACCCGGTGATGCAGTTCTTTCATCAGGTAGTTGAGATGCCCTTCCTGCTTTTTGATCTTTTTATTCTGACGCAATACCAGGAACAGCATCGCCAGAAAAATACCCGAGGCAGCCAGAGAAATAAGCAGCAGATTTTGCCGGAGCCGGTTTTGCTTGTCGAGGTCTTTTATTTGCGCATCTTTTTTACCGGTTTCATACCGGGCATCCAGTTCCTGGGTATGACCACTGATGATCTCATCGTCGCGAACCTTTTTTAGATCATTATATTTTTCCAGTGCAATAGAAGCGGAATCGAAATGCCTGACACTGAATTCGAGCAGGGCGCGGTTGAGGTAATAATCGATCTGATTGTCTTTACCCGGAGAAGTAACCATCATCAGCCGCCGCATGCTATCGAGATAAATGGCTGCCAGCTTATGATTGTCATTACCATGCTGCAGATCGAGGCTGGCGATGCGGGTGTATGCCAGGCCCTTTGTAATAGGCGTTACATCGGCATCCTGCAACCAGGGCAACATCGCCTGTACGGTAGCAAATGCCTTGGAATATTGTTTCAGTCCGTTATATGCATTGATGATATTAATATAGCTGCGCAGAATGATGTCGGAAAAATGTCCCTTTTCAGAAATAGCGATCGCACTGGCGTGATAATGCAGGGCGCTGTCGTATTGTTGTATGGAATTGAAAATATTACCGATGTTCGAAGCGGTAATGGCCATATCGTGCATGTTGTGCGAAGCGGCCGACCAGGCGAAAGCTTTTTTATAGGCATCGACGCCCTGCGGGCCCTTATTGGTATTTCGATAGATATAACCCAGCTTGCGGTACAGCGATGCCATGATGTCGGCAGGCAGGGGCGTGTGTTCGCTTATTTTCAATCCGCGCAGCGCATAGTCAAGTGTCATCTGGTTATTGTCGTTGGTGAGGTACACCGCGCTTTTGCCGGCATAGGCCAGCGCTTTGAGGGTATCGTTTCCGCTATTGTCGGCAATGGCTTCGGCCTCATTGCTCAGGATCATGGCGGTATCGGGATTCTGAAAAATAAAGATGAGTGAAGCGGCGGCCAGCAGGTTTACTTTTTGGGTAGCCGTGGACGCCTGTTTATACTGTTTCAGTAGACTATCAGTTTCAATACGCCATTTTTGTGCGTTGCAGCAGTGCCCAATCAGTAATGCGATAACAAGCCCAACCAATCGTTTTCTACGGGGAATCATGGGGTGAAAATAGGGATATTTTCACACATAACTTAGCCACCACTTACGTTGCCCATTCTCTATCTTATACCGGTCGAACATTTTGCAAAGAGGATATAACAATACAACAACCAGCATCCATACCACATACACCACGATCAGCGGAAATCCAAATCCCTTCAACGCCGGCTCGGCATTAACACCACCATGCAGCACCATATCATTAAATGTATAGCCCGACAGCCAGGCAGCAATCACCGCCAGAATATGGATGAGCAGAATATGCGCGAGATAGTAGAACATAGGCACTCTGCCGAAACATTTTATCACCTGTGAAGCCTTGTGCAGCTTACCCTGAGCAGGTCCGATAGCTATCTGACAGGATCGAAGGGTGCTCCCCATGCTCTCCGCAAAACTTAAAAAGATCAACCCCGGTCCCAATGTAATCAATGTATACTGCAGCGAAGGCGGATACTTGGTGACATTGAAAAACGATAGTACGGTAAACATTGCATTCTTTTGTACCGACCAATAATCGGCATCGCCATAAATATTACCCGATCGTAAAATGATGAACAAGCCAATGGCGCTGATACCGGTGAACAGCAGGATCTTTTTTCTTTTTACTGCATCGTATTGAAGTGTATAAAAATAGCCAAAGTAATATCCGGCGAGCATAATGCCAATCCATGGTATTAATGGATAGTGCACATACACGGTAAACGGTCCGTATGTAAAGATCTTTGCGTCGTGCAGCAGCGCCCAGATGAAAGCCCCTGCACCGTTACCCGGTACATGGATGGTATCAAACAGGTTATGGGTTAGTAAAATAAAAAGGGTTATAAATAATAGCCATTGTCTGTTTAGATATATACATGCAGCCAAAACGATCATGCTGATGCCAATGGCCCAGATCACCTGCAGATTGCAGAAAGGGAAGAGGGGATTGAAGGTTCTGAATAATGATACGATAAACAATTCCACAAATACAAGCCAGATGCCTCTGGTGATAAGAAAGCGGCTTAATGCTTTCTTACTTTTTTTCGCACCATATAAATAAGCCGAAACGCCTGCAAGAAAAACAAAGATGGGGGCGCAGTAATGAGTTATAAACCGGGTGAAGAATATGGCAACGGTGGTGTGCGAAAGGTCGGTCGGACTATACCTAAACGCTGTCCAATGAAAATAATCCCGTGTATGGTCCAGCGCCATAATGATCATAACAATACCCCGCAACAGATCGATGGATTCAATGCGCTTTCTTTTGATAACCGTTCCTGCCATCCGTGGCGAGGGGAGAGTTGTTGTTGTCATGTTGTTTTTTTGGGGCGATTTGATAACCGCAGAGGCGCGGAGACGCAGAGCAAAAATTCTGAGCAAAGTCAAAGGGCTCTGCGCCTCAGCGTCTCCGCGGTAATAATTTAAAAAAGCACCGGCAATCCGTCGACTGCCGGGCTTTTAACCTACCCCTATGAAGACCGGGTGCCCCCTGAATTTGGCCGGTCTCACCGGGATCTTTTCCTGCCAGGTCACTTAAGCGTGATGCCGTTTTTCCTTTTTTTCCTTATGCCAAAGCGCCTGTGCAGGAAACTATTTTTTCTTTGGTAAGGGTTTGAACTTATTCATCTCAATACTCAACCTGGTGAACAAAAACCTTCCATTAAAACCAAACTGATTGGGGTTAAATAAAAAGCGGCCCCTGTTGGAAGCATCTCTTCCAGTATTATAACCTGTAGTGCTTTTGGAAGCAGCGGGAAATGAAATGGGGCCGCCGGGATTTGTATATACTGTCTGCAGATCATTACGCGGATCTACAAATATTCTGTCTGGATAAACATCAAAAATATTATTGCCTCCCACCGATAAAATAATACCGGGATGGAACTTATACGAAACCACCATATCGGTAATAACCTTTGCACTAAATGTTTGATCGGTACCAAACGCTACATCATTAAAATAAAAGCCATCGGTTTTTCTTTGCGAAGCCGGATCCACATTGTTCAGATATTGGATCTGACCAAAGCGAACGGCTCTTACCAGAAAGTCCCACTTATTTATATTATAGGTAACTGTCAGATTGATCTTACTGCGCGGTTGGGCTGTTTCAATACGTCCGCGTTGCTGACGGTCGAATAAAGTAAACGCGAGATCATTCGCCGGATTAGCAGCAGGATTTCCTTCTATACCATGGGATACATCTCCGGCATACGGATTATAACGCGCAGAGTCAAGCTTTGAATTGGTATGGATCGGTCCCACCACATCATTCCTGTTAAAAGTAGCCGCCATTGAAATCGCCGCGTTGCCGCTCCATAAACGGAAACGTTCGGTAAGCACCACATCAATGCCTTTTGTTTCGGTGTTAACGGCATTGGTCCAGAATTGCAGTGCCGAAGTAGAAGGATCTACATTATACTGTTTTAGTATGGTATCTACGAGCGGATTGCTTCTGTTGAAAGGCGTGCTCAGTACAATGCGGTCTTTGATGCTGATAAAATAACCGTCTACCGTAGCTGTAAATCCTTTTCCGATCTGCGTTATAAAACCCAGTGAATAGCTCACAGATTTTTCAGGCTTCAGATCATTAATGCCAAAAGCGCCTCGCACAACAGGGTTATAGTTATTAGCGGTTAAGGAATTAGAGGGTAATGCATTTACAAACTGTGTGCTCGTATTCTGAAAATAACGCTGTTGTAGCGAGGCGGCCCTAAATCCGTTACTGATAGCGGCGCGGATGGAGAAATGCGGAGTGATCTCATACCGCTCTGCGATCTTACCACTCACCTGATTATAGGTAGCTGATCTTTCATTGTATTGTTCATAGCGAATGGCGCCGTCGAGCAATGATCTGCCTTTGGTTAACGCCACATCACTGTACAGGGCATACACGGTGCGGGATGCATGAACAGCATCTTCGGGTTTGAATCCCGGAAATACCTGGGCGCCTGACGCAGACGCCACAGGATTGAACTTTGTTCCGGTTGTAGATCCTGGATAAGGTTTAATGGAATCTACTGTTGCTAGCCTCCCTCCGTTTGTATAAGAGTTTAATTCTCCTTCGTGAATGTTGAATACTTCATGGCGCAGCTCACCACCAAATGCCAGGTTCAATTCGGCATTGCCCAACAGATTGTATTTGCGGCTCACATCTATATTGGTGGTATTTTGTAGGAAAGACAATTTACCGGCGTCAAAAACAGTTTGCACATCATCGGTGCCGGGTAAAGAAGCATTGCCTGAATTGCGCACCTGATAGCAGATGCTGTTTTTGCCTATCGTGTTGCTCAGATCAAGGTCCCATGATCCTGCCTTTATGATAAAACCTGTGATCAGCGACCAGTCGGTAATAGTGGGAGCGATCTGCGGTAAAAATCCATCCGGATAAAAAAGTGTGTTATTAGCCGTTACAGGTTGCTGCGCCACTGAATTGGGATTACGCATCATGCCGCTTGCCAGTCCGTCGCGGTGCGAAGCACCTGCCGTCATATAAAAATCAATACCCGGAGTAATGGCAGTGCCCGCATTGATAAAGCCTGAAAAGTTTTGAGAATAAGAATTACCGGCAATAAGGTTATGGCGGTTGTATCCTCTTTGGTTGATGATGGCAGCGTCTTGTTCGATCAGCCATCGGCGATAATCATCGGTCTTTACGTTGGGATCAGGATTGGTAGGAAAGGCGCCTGCATTACCCAGATAAATTAGAGGAATATTATCAGCGCCGCTGCGGTTGGTAGCAAATCTTTTCAGCCATTGTCCGCTTATATTAAAATACGTATTGTTGTTTTTAGAAAAGCCGCCGCTGAAATCTACCTGCTGGTTTACACCATCATTAATTCTTGTACCGCCCTTGTAAGGCATATTGGTAAAGTTTTGTCCGGCCATTGCAGAGATATTAAACCCGTTGTAATTCTTTTTCAGCACCACATTAATAACGCCGGCAATGGCGTCAGAGCCATACTGAGCAGCGGCGCCATCGCGTAATACTTCAATACGTTCTATGGCGGCAGACGGAATGGCGTTCAGGTCGGTGCCCACCGAGCCTCTGCCCACAGTGCCATTGATATTTACCAGTGCTGTATTATGACGGCGTTTGCCATTGAGTAATACAAGGGTTTGATCGGGGCCCAGACCACGCAATCCGGCCGGATCGATATGGTCCGTACCATCCGATATCGTTTGACGCGCGCTTTGGAAAGAAGGTACTGCATAGGTTAGCTGCTGTGAAACGTCTGTTTGTGCAAAGGGTTTTATGTCTTTGGTTTGAATAACGTCTACCGGCACCGGCGATGTAAGGCGGCTTCTTACATTTCCTGATCTTGATCCTACTACGACCACGCCTTCGAGGTCGGCCGCCTGAGAGAAAATGAAGTTTTGTTCTGTGGTATTGGCTGCGCTTACAGTTACCTGTACGTGCTGAAAGGTGAGTCCGGTAAAAGAGGCCGTAAGCACATATTTACCCGGAGATAATTTTAGTGAGTAGTTGCCATCGGCATCCGTGATGGTGCCTGCTTTATGATTTTCTACGATTACTGTGGCGCCTGCGAGTGGTGCGCCGGTGATGTCTTTGATCAGACCTTTAACCGTTCCGGTTTGAGCCGAAGCCCATTGAAAAGCCAATAGGAAAAGGAAGGTAACGCCTGTGAGACGTCCTGGTTTTGTGATTAGATTCATAGCTATAGTTCCCGTTTTGTTGGTTTTATTTGGATGTACAAGAGCGGATATAGGAAATAAAAGCTGGAAATCGACTGAGCAGTTGCTTGAAATAATTTTGCGAAGCTATAACCCGATTGAATTGGTAGGGAAGAGGAATGATTGACTGGCAGCCGTGGGGCGATGAAATGCGTGAGCGGGTAAGTAAACGGCCAGCTTCTCTTCACCACATAGGCACATAGGTCAAATAGGATTCACATAGATGTTGAATATACTATGTGCTTTTCTATGTGGCCTATGTGCCTATGCGGTGCAAAAAAGTATTGAAAGAAATTTATTCGGCGCTCTTATGACTAAAGGCGCTATACAACGGATGAATGGCGGTTTTCATTTATCCTGCGGTAATGCCTGTTCACACCATACCAAAATCGCCAAAGAAGTTGTCCGGAGCGGGTTTGAAGGATGTAAATTCGTAGTATGAACTTTCTGCTTATAAGGCCGTGGCAGGCTGTTTTGCTTATTCTGTTAACAGGATGGAATACGATCCTGCATGCCCAGGATGAAAAAAGATTCAGGTTATATACCGCCGCAGATGGATTAACGAACAGTAGTATTACCGGCATTGCACAGGATAACAACGGATACATTTGGATAAGCACCATGCGTGGCATGAACCGCTACGACGGCAAACGTTTTGTTCAATATCTCACCGGTAACGATAACAATTCACTGCCCGATGAATCGGTAAGTCATTTATTCTGGCTCGATAAAGACCGCCTTGCGGCATCCACCTCGATGGGGCTTCATATCATCAATACAAAAACCGGCGAAGGAAAAGATATTATTGTTCCGGCTTTCAATGCAAAATATTTATATAAATACAATGTGGTCATGTCGGTGCAGAGCGATCCACAGGGAAATATTTATATCCTCGGCCGATCAGGGTTTTATCATTATGATGCACACTATAAACTGGTATACCGGTATGACTATTATACCAGTGAACAAACGACCACACTACCATTTGAATTCGGAGAAGAAGTGTACCGATTGTCGGATAGTGAATTGTTGCTCATTACGATCAATGGTCCTTATATTTATAATACAGCGGCCCGACGCCTGAAAAGAATAACGGCAGCAGATCCTTTGCTATCTGAATTGTCTGCCTTGAAACACGGCAGCTTTCTTGTACGGCAGTCTGCCCCCGGGCGATTGCTGCTTTTGAAAGACAGTAGCAATTCCATCGCTTATATAGATTATACACATCACCGGAAGATTGTTTCTGCAACGGGTATTCCCAATGTGCTGAGTGAATTTAACTGGCGCTCGACCCTGTGTAAAATAAATGATACACTCTATTGCTTAACCAGTTATCAGAAAGGTTTTTTCAGATTGCATATTGATTCTGTTTCCGGAAAAGTTGAACTCGATACTGCCCGCCGTTTTCCTGCCTGGTTATGTACCGGAATTATACCGGGAAATGATAACCGCTTATGGGTTGCCACCACGATGGGTTTATTAAAAGAAAACCGTCAGCCGGCACTCGTACAACAAATAGCTATTCCCGATGAAGTGTTGCAGCAAACGCCCGACCTGCGCATCAAACAACTGTTCTGTTATAAAGACAAATTATATGTTGGTTGTTTGGGTAAGGGCGGATTGCTTGTTTGTGATAAAAATACCGGCCGTTTTTTGTACAGGGTAAAATTTAAAAAATATAACGTTGCGGGTGATTTTATTTATTCAGTTATACACGCCAGAAATGATACGTTATTGGTAGGCAATGGACCGCTATACTGGCTCAAAGCATCTACCGGTGAAACCGGTGTAATACCACTGGAAGGTTTTAACCTTATTAATGACTGGATCTCGTACCTGTTTACCGATTCGCATGGAAATATCTGGGCAACGGCAGCGAACGATGAAGGAAGTGTATATCTGCTGCAGCAAGGCGCGGCGCAATTCAGACGAATAGGTTATAGTGAAGAGATGTTTAAAGAATTGCTGGTACCCGTAAACGTCAGTGAGGACCAGTGCGGCAATATCTGGATGAACGGCCATGGCCTTTGCCGTATCAATCATGGAACAGGAAAACCCGATCTGTATATTGATTCATTTCCCTATCTGCGTTTTCCCCGGCGGCAGTTAACCGCTTTAACTTTCGACAAAAACAGTACGCTGTGGGCAGGCGTAAATAACAACGGACTCATCAGCTATAATACCAGCAAGGCGACATTCAGGCATTTTACCAGCAACGACGGACTGCCCGATAATCTGATCAGAGCTGTATATGCACTGGGCAATAAATTATGGATTGCCACGGCGGCAGGCATGGCCTCGTTTGATCTGCAAAAAGACAAGCTGTCAAGGTTCGGTCGTGAAGACGGCTTCCCCTTACTACCGGTAACCTCAACAGATCTGTATTACGATACCGCTACTCATTATATGTATTGTGGTTTTACCGATCATATCGTTCGGTTCAATCCGGATAGTATTTCTCATACGGTATCGCCGCCCTGTTTCTTTATTGAAAGTATCCACTTCTTTAATGATACTACTTTTTATTATCCGCATGGCGTAATTACCATTCCATATTATAAAAATGATTTTACTGTTGGAGTAGGCACCATTAATTATAATGATCCCAGCAACGAACGCATCATGTATCGCATTGCCGATTCGGAAGACAGTACCTGGCAGGCATTGCAGGGCGATGTGATAAATTTCAATAATCTGCAGCCCGGTACATACAGGTTGCAGATAAAACTATCTGCACTTAACAATCGCTGGTTGCCGCAGCAAAAACAAATAGTTATCGTGATCGCGCTGCCTTTCTGGAGAACACCCTGGTTTACCGGTCTGATTGCATTGCTCGTCGCTATAGGAGTCTATTTAGTCTATAGACAGAACATTAATATAGTCCGCAAAACAGAAAGAGCGAAAGTGCAGGTGCAGGAACTGAAAGCAGAAGAGTATAAGAACCGTCTTGAACTGGAAAAGATCAGCAATTATTTTTCTTCTTCGCTTTCGGGCATTACAGATATAAATGAAATGCTATGGGATGTAGCCCATAATCTGATCGGACGGATGGGATATCAGGATTGCATGATCTATTTATGGAATGAAGACAAAACAAAAATGTTGCAAAAGGCCGGCTATGGGCCCAAAGGCACGCCCGAAGCCATTTTGGAAGATGTGTTTGATGTGTTGCCCGGCCAGGGTGTGGTGGGGTATGTAATGCAAACCAGAGAACCGGTGCTGATAGCCGATACAAGAAAAGATAAACGCTACCGGCCCGACGACCTGTTTCGATTGAGCGAGGTGTGTGTGCCTGTTATCCATAACGATGAGTTGCTCGGGGTGATTGATACGGAGCATCATGAATGCAATTATTTTAAGGAAAGAGATATGAAAATTCTTACCACTATTGCCACGCTGGTAGGGAACAAGATCATGCAGATAGAGTCGGAAAAATCGCTGGCTATAAAACGTGAGGAGCTGGCTACGATCAATGAACAACTGGCTGAGGCTCAGTTAACAGCCCTGCAGGCGCAGATGAATCCGCATTTTATATTCAATGCGCTCAATAGTATTAAAAGGATGATACTCGATAATGAGAACAGGAACGCTTCAAGATATTTAAGCAGGTTTGCGCAGATGATCCGTTTAACATTAAATCACTCCAAAGAAACTTTTGTTACTTTACAGGAAACCATTGAGTATCTATACGCGTATCTGGATATGGAGCAACTGCGTTTTGGTAGTTCTTTTTCGTACATTATTGAAACAACCGGCCTGCCCGACGAAGAAGAGATCAATATTCCTACCCTGATGATACAACCCCTGGTAGAAAATGCAATATGGCACGGATTAATGCACCGGCAGGGAGATAAAAAAATTGTCATACGATTTGAGCAGTACAATGATATGGTTACCTGCATTATAGAGGACAATGGAATTGGCATACGCGCATCAAGGAAAATGAAACAGGAAAATAAACGGCCCTCTGTAGGATTGGAGAACCTGCGCAACCGGATAAAGATCATGAATGAGAAATATAATATGAACTGTTCGTTAGGTATTACAGATCTCAGTGAAACAGATAACAGCTTAACCGGTACGCGCGTAGTATTGAAATTTAAAATACTAACATAAGTTAAAACACACGCATATGAGAGCCCTGATTGTAGACGATGAATTTGATGGAGTATCTATTCTGCATCGAATGCTTACGCTCAACTGTAAACAGGTACAGGTGGTTGGTACCTGTGTTAATGCACTTGAAGCCAAACAACAGGCCGAGCAGCTGCAACCAGATCTTATTTTTATGGATGTTCAGATGCCTGGCAAAAACGGTTTTGAGTTACTTTCTGAAATGGACGCCCGCAATTTTGAAGTCATCTTTGTTACTGCACATAATCAGTATATGTTGCAGGCGCTGCAGTTCAGCGCTGCAGATTACTTATTAAAACCGGTTGATGAGGACAGGTTGATTGAGGCCATGCAAAGAGTAGAAAAAAGACTAATGGAAAAGGGTGACGACAAGAACATCGACACTTTATTATACAATCTGCAAAGAACGGGTTATCCCAATGAAATGAAATTATGTATTCCAACGCTGAAAGGCTTTGTGGTATTAAAGCTCGACGACATTATAGTATGTGAAGCAGAAAAGAATTATACCATTATCCATCTGCGCGACAAAAAGCCATTGATCGTTTCGCGACCGTTGATGGAGTATGAGCGGATCCTGGAGGGTACCAGTTTTTTAAGGGTTCATAAAACCTGGCTTATCAACCTGCAGCATGTGAATGAGTATCATCGTGGTGAAGGTGGTGTGGTTATCATGAGTAATGGGGCAGAGGTGGAGATAAGCCGTAGAAAGAAAGAGCAGTTTCTTGCACGTATAAGAGGAGTTTTTAGATGTTAGTTAGTGATGAATGGTTAAAATGATGAGTAGGATTGGGCTGCCGGAATGTGGACCGGCGGCCTTTTTTATTGAAAAATCGATTTGGTGATTGATAAAAATCAAATCAAAAAATATTGATTTGCAGCTTCTTATAAGCTGTTCTTGTCTTAAATCAAGTAATATTATAATTTCCTTTCATGTGCTTAAAATGTTAAAGCGCATTAACTATCTTGTATTATAATCGAGCGTTATACGACTCAACCTCATCCCCCGAAAATATCTATCTGACAACAGTTTTTCCTTTTCCAATCTCCCTTAAAAGACTGATTAAAGCCGCCGATTTTTAGTAACTGATTTTCCAATTTATTCTGTCAAAACCAATGTGAATCCAGGTTCAAAATTGATCTGATTTCAATGGTTATTTAAACACCAAAATGTTTGAATGAAGAAATATTTACTTCATCAAATCGGCTAACTGTGTCTAATCGTAAGCATG
>Ga0068855_100005030_pt1 | contig 16134 bp, 13 predicted proteins | sample KBSCornC52_FD_66592 | JGI IMG/M metagenome (GOLD analysis project Ga0068855, IMG submission 66592) | Corn rhizosphere microbial communities from Kellogg Biological Station, Michigan, USA - KBS Corn C5-2 | ecosystem: Host-associated > Plants > Roots > Rhizosphere > Soil ...
CCCTCGGCTTCGACGCGGCTACCAGCAAGTTCGCGTTCCGCATGAGCGACACCGACACCGTCGGGGCGACGATCAAGACGCAGTACTCGCGGCTCGTCTCGGCCGGCTACTGGTACCACCTCGTCGGCGTCTACAACTCGGTCGCGGCGAAGATCTACGTGTACGTCGACGGAGTGGCGATCGGCAACAGCGCCAAGACGTCGAACTGGGACGCCACGGGCTCACTGCAGGTCGGCCGTGGGTACCGGGACGACGCGTGGGCCGGCTACTTCAACGGCTCGGTGGACGACGTTCGGGTCTACGATCGGGCGCTGTCCGCCACCGAGATCACGAACCTGGCGGCCGGAAACCCCGCGACCCGGTGGGACTTCTCCGAGGGCAGCGGTTCGACGACGGCGGACGCCGGCTACGAGGCGAATACGGGCACGCTAGGTAGCGCGGCCTCCTTCACCGCCGGCCACGTCGGCAACGCGATCAGCATGTCGAACGACAGCAACGGGTACGTCGCCGGCATCGCCCCGGCCGTCCGTACGGACAAGAGCCTGAGCGTCTCGGCGTGGGTGAACCTCAACTCGTTCGGCACGGGGGCCGCCCGCACCGCGGTGGCCCAGGCCGGTACGACCAGTAGCGGGTTCATCCTGAAATATGACTCCAGCGGCAAGTGGGCGTTCACCATGCCGGAGACCGACGCCGTCACCCCGACACCCGACCAGATCACGTCGGCATTCGGCGCCGCGACCAATACCTGGGTACATCTGGTCGGCGTGTTCGACTCGACCGCGCAGACCATCGCGTTGTACGTGAACGGAACGAGCCAGGGAACGGTCGCGCACACGACCGCCTCCAGCTGGGACGCCATTGGAGCCCTCCAGGTGGGCCGGTCGCTCTGGGACGGCAGCTACGCGGACGCGTGGTGGGGCAAGATCGACAGCGTCCGGGTGTACCAGCGCGCGCTGAGCCAGACCGATGTCACCGCGCTGTTCAACGACACCGAGCCGGCCGCGACGTGGACCGAGGCCCCGATGGCGCTCGGCGTGCCGGGAGCGTTGCAGGGCACGTACCAGGCGCTCGGTTCCACGACGGGCATCGCCTTCGCCGGCGCCGGCAGCGCGTACGACAACACGAGCACCGCCAACCCGACGACCTTCACGCTCGAGTGCTGGTTCCGGGTGTCCGGCACCCAGGGCGGTGAACTCATCGGCCTGCACCAGAACTCGACGAACGACACCGGCTCGCACGACCGCAGCCTGTACGTCGACAGCGGCGGACGGCTGAGTCTCGCGACCTACGTGGCGTCGGCGCAGACCGTGCGCAGCACCTCCGCCTACAACGACGGCGTGTGGCACCACGCCGCGGCCAGCCTCGGCGCCGCCGGCATGAAGCTGTACGTCGACGGTGCGCTCGTCGCCTCGAACGCCGGCTTCACCACGGCCGGCAACTACACCGGCTTCTGGCGCTGGGGCGGCGGCACGCTGGCCAACCTGACCAACCGGCCGTCCTCGGACTACCTCGTCGGCAGCATCGACGAGGTCGCGATCTACACGACGCAGCTCACCGACACGCAGGTCAGGCTGCATTACCAGCGCAACTACTGACCGCCCGGGCCGGCCAACCTACGACGGCGGCCGGTAGGCGAAGCTCCAAGGCCCGGCTGTGCTGACGGCCGTGATCCCGGTGAGGCCGGGCACCTGGGTGGGTGTCGTGACTGGCGCGTCCGACGACGTACCCAGGCCGAGGTGCCCGTCACTGTCGTCGCCCCACGCGAACACGGTGCCGTCCGCCTTGACCCCGAAGCTCACCCCGCTCGCGCCGCTGATGGTCGTGAAGGCGGCCAGCGCCGGCACCGCGATCGGGGACGCGTGCGTCATGCCGTCGAGGCCGTCCTGCCCCCATGCGTAGACCGTCCCGTCGGTGGCGAAGGCGTATGCCCCGGCGCCGCCCAGCGTCACCCGGTCGATGCCGGACAGCGCGGTGATCTTCACCGGGCTCGTCGAGTTGCCCGGGGTGTGGCCCGTCCCCAGCATCGCGCCGCAGCACCCCCACGACCAGACCGCGCCGTCGGTGTCGACCGCGAAGCCGAGGCCGTTCGTCGCCGCGAGCGAGCTGACGTGGCTCAGGCCGGTGAGCTGGGTGGGGGTGGGCACGGTCGGGTCGGTGCTGCCGATGCCGAGGCCGCCGTCCTGGTTCTTGCCCCAGCCCCACACGGTGCCGTCGTCCTTGACGGCGAAGGCGTTGAGGTAGCCGCCGGTCACGCTCACGACGTGGTCGAGACCGGGCACCGCGGCCGGCGTAGCGCGGCACCGGCAGCCGGTGGTGCGCACCTGCCCGTCGCCGAGCTGACCGGCACTGTCGTCGCCCCACGCCCACACGGTCCCGTCGGTGCGCAGCGCATAGTGCGTGAGGGCTGAGGTCGCGACCTGCGTGACATCGGTGAGCCCAGGCACCGACTGCGCCGTGCTCGGGTATTTCAAGGTTCCGGTCCCCCACTGGCGCACCGTGCCGTTAAGCATCAGCTCGATGCCGCCGGCGTAAGGGTCGGCGAGGACGACGCTTGCCTGGTCGAGGCCAAGCACCTCGGCCGGTGTCGCGCGATCGGCGAGCCGACCGTCTCCGAGGTCACCCCTCGCGTCGCTGCCCCACGCGTACACCCGGCTGGCCGGGTCGAAGCGGTAGGCGCCGGCCTTCGTCGCCGTGCCGTAGGGGGTGGTGACCGTGACCCCGACCGTCCCGGTGGCGTGCGCGGGCGTCGTCGCGGTGATGAGCGAGAGCGACCAGACGTGGACGTCCGTGGCCGCCGTGACCCCGAAGCGGACCGTCGCGCCGGCGTGGAGGTCCGAGCCGGTGATCTTCACGGTCTGGCCGCCGACGTCGGGCCCGGTGGCCTGCTGCACCCCCGTCACCGCCGGCGGGCGGACGTACACGAAGACGTCCTGGCGGCGGGCCTTCGAGGAGCCGTACCGAGTCTCCACCCGGACGTCGGCCGGGCCGGCCGCGTGGGCCGGCGCGGTCACGGTGATGGTGTGCGTCGACAGTGCGTGGACGTGAGTGGCGCGCACACCCCCGAAGGTCACGCGCGTGACGCCGCGAAAATCGGATCCGGTGATGCGAACGGCGCCGCCCCCGCGCAGCGCGCCGCTCGCCGGCGACAATCCGCTGACCGACGGACGGGGGTAGTAGGTGAACCGGTCGTGCCGGTTCAAGCTGGACTCGTTCGGTATCAGGTGCACTCGGCTGGCGACCACGACGTCGACGGTGCGAGCCTCATTGGGCGGCACGACGACCCGGATGCGGTGACTCGACAGCTTGTGGACGTGCCGGGCCCGCGCGCTGCCGAACCGGACGTATTCGACCTTGCCGAAGCGGCGACCGTAAATGGTCATGACGGCGCCGCCGGCCGTGGGGCCGCTCGTGACGGAAAGGCCCGTGACGACCGGGGCGAGGGAGGCGGCCGCGACCGCGGGCGGTGCCACGAGCGTCGAGCCGATGAGTGCGGCGCCGGCGACGGCGGCACGGATGCCGCGGCGGGTGATCAACACGGGCGGATGCTACTTCAGCAGTCCGCTCCATGCACTTCGCTAGCGGCTGGGGTCGACGTGGATCTTCGGGCCGGGCCCGGCGCCGGTGACCGGCTCGCCCGCCAGTACGCCGCCGACCTGCTCGAGCCCGACGGTCGCCGCCACCAGCGGCCGCGGGTCGACCGTGCCGGCCGCGAACGCCGCGATGGTCGCGTCCAGCGCCGGGGACGCGGAGAGCACGCCGACCGCGGTGACGTCCTTCAGAGCGACGTGGCGGGTGTCGATCAGGCACGGCCGCCCGGCGAGCCCGATGTACACCAACCGGCCGGACGGTTCGACGAGCTCGAGCGCCCGCGCCGGCACGTCCACCGCGTTGGTCGCGTCGATGACCGCGTCGAACGGTTCGTCCGGCAGCTCGTCGTGCGTCCAGCAGTTCTCGAAACCGAGCGAGTGCGCGAAGGCGATGCCCTGACCCGGGTGCCCCACGAGATGCACCTCGGCTCCGGCGGCGCGCACGAACATCGCGGCGAGCAGGCCGATGGTGCCCGGGCCGAAGATCAGCACGCGGTCGTCCGGCGTTGCTTGCGTCGCGCGGGCGGCGCGCAGGGCGTTGGCACCCGGTTCGACCAGCGCGCCGAGGACGGCGTCGACGGCGTCCGGCAGCTCGTGCAGCGACGTCACCGGCACGGCCACCCGCTCGGCCAGCGCCCCGGGCCGGTCGCCGCGGATCCCGACCTCCTGCCGCCGCTCGCAGACGTGCTGGTGCCCGCGGCGGCACCGGCGGCACCTGCCGCAGCCGAGCATCGTGTCGCCCATGACGCGGCGACCGAGCCAGCGTGCGTCCGCCCCTGATCCGACGGAGGTGACGGTGCCGCACCACTCGTGCCCGAGCCGCAACGGGTAGCGCGCGTGCCCGTCGTGCAGGTACGACATCTCGCCGGTGAAGAACTCGACGTCCGTCCCGCAGACGCCGACCCGCTCGACCGCGACCACCACCTCGCCGGCGGCCGGTTGCGGCACCGGGACGTCCTGCACACCGCCGGCGCGCGGCGCGGTGAGGACGTACGCCCGCATCCGCTCGCTACCGTCCATCGCGTCCGGAAGGTAGACCATCGGCGCCGACGGCCCGGCACCGGGCGATGCGGTCCCGGAGCAGCTGCTGCTCGGTCAGGTTCGCGGTCAGCCCCGCCGCCCGTTCGAACTCGGCGAGCGCCTCGTCGCGGCGCCCGACGCGATCCAGCAGATCGCCCCGCACGGCGTGCAGCAGGTAGTAGCCGTCGACGTCGCCGGTGCCGGCCAGGTCCTCGACCAGGGCGAGCCCGGCGGCCGGGCCGTCCGCCATCGCCACCCCGACCGCTCGGTTCAGCTGCACGATCGGCGAGGGATACCGCTCGGCCAAGATGGCGTAGAGCGTCGCGAGGCGCGGCCAGTTGGTGTGCTCGGCCGAGCGGGCCACGGCGTGTTCGGCGGCGATCGCCGCTTGCAGCGCGAACCGCCCCGCGGGTCGGCCGAGTTCGGTGGTGAGCGCGTGCGCGCGGTGCAAGGCCAGGAAGCCGCGCCGGATCAGCAACTGATCCCAGGCCGAGCGGTCCTGGTCGCCGAGCAGGACGACCGGGGTGTCCGGCGTGGAGCGCGCGCCGACGCGGGAGGCCTGCAACTCGAGCAGCGCAGCGAGGCCATGGACCTCCGGCTGGTCGGGCAGCAGGCGCGCGAGCACCCGAGCCAGGCGCAACCCCTCCTCCACGAGGTCGAGGCGCAGCCAGCGGTCGCCGGCACTGGCCGCGTAGCCCTCGGTGAAGATCAGGCAGACGACGTCGAGGACGGAGTCCAGGCGGTACGCGAGTTCCGGCCCCTCCGGCACGACGTACGGGATGCGCTCAGTGGCGATGGTGCGCTTCGCCCGGACGATCCGCTGCGCGATGGTCGACGGCGGCACGAGGTAGGTCCGGGCGATCTCCTCGACGGTGAGGCCACCGACGAGGCGCAGCGTCAGCGCCACCCGCGCCGCCGGCGCCAGTACCGGGTGGCAGGCGGTGAAGATCATCCGAAGCCGGTCGTCGCCGATGGACGGATCGGGCTCGAGGACGTCCTCGGTCACGCCGCGCAGGAGGTCGGCGCCGAGCAGCGCGTACTTGGCCGCCAGCGCCCGGTCGCGCCGGAGCCGGTCGAGCGCCCGGTGCCGGGCCGTGACCATCAACCAGGCGCCGGGGCGTGGCGGCACGCCGTCGCGCGGCCACTCCTGCACCGCAGCGACGAGCGCGTCCTGTGCGAGGTCCTCGGCCAGGCCGATGTCGCCGACCAGCCGGGTGAGGGCGGCGACGAGCCTCGGCCATTCGAGGCGACAAGCGGCATCGACGGCCGCGTGGCCTTCTCGCACGTCCACCGCGGGGTCAGCTCGGGGCATCGAGCTGCCGTATCTCCATGCTCATCGCCCAATCACCGCGGTGCAGCGCCAGGAAGCGGGTCGCCCAGTGCACCGCTTCGTCCATAGCCCGGGCTTGGAGCAGGCAGTAGCCACCGACGAACTCCTTCGACTCGGCGAACGGGCCGTTCACGACGGTCTGCTCGCCGCGGGCCAGGTTGACGCGCACGGCCTCGTCGACCGGGCGCAGGCCAGCGGCGTCCAGGAGCACGCCGGCCTGCGCCATCTCCTCGAGCAGCGCGGCCATGCCAGACGCGAGCTCCTCGTCGTCCACGTCGGGGTCGATCGCGCCCGCCGGGCTCTGGACCATCAACAGGTACCGCACTGTGCCTCACAATCGCTGATCACGGCTGCGCTCGCCGGTACCGCACGTACACCGCGCCGCTCGCGAACGTCCGCGATTCGACGAGGTCGAGCTCCAACGCCACGCCCGGCGGTAGGAGCGGAGTGCCGCCGCCCAGGATCACCGGGTGCACGACGATCCGGAACTCATCGATCAACCCTTCGGCAACGAACGAGTGCACCAGCCGGGGGCTGGCGTAGATGGCCAGCGTCCCACCATCGCGCTGGGTCAGCTCCTTGACCGACGCCGCGAGGTCGCCGCGCACCAGGGTGCTGTTCGCCCACTCCGCCGCCGGCAGCGTCGTCGAGAACACGACCTTCTCCACCCCGTTCACCCACTCCGCGTGCGACCGCTCGCCCGGCGAGGCGTCGGGATTCGTCAGCATCGGACCCCAGAACCCCTGCATTCCCAGGTACGTGGTCCGGCCGTACATCGTCGTGTCGACGTCGGCGCGCACCTGCTCGTTGCTGAACCGGTCCACCTCCTCGTCGTAGGCACGGGCCGTCCACTCGAACCCCAGACCCTGGCCGGAGTCGGCGAAACCGTCCAGCGACACGTTCTCGATCGCAACCACCTTGCGCACAGCATCTCCTCGTCGGTTCGGTCGGGCCACCCATTGGCTCCACCTACACAGCGAATGGCGCCGGCGGGAATCGACACGGCCGCGCGCGCAGAAGGTGGACGGCCGCCGCCGCGGCGGGAAAGGTTGACCGGCGTGGAGCTTCGCAGCGCGCAGTGGTACGCCGGGGACGGCCGCAACGCCTACATCCACCGCGCGTGGATGCGCCGTGGCGGGCCGTCCGACGCCTTCGACGGCCGTCCGCAGATCGCGATCGCCAATACCGCCTCCGACCTGACGCCGTGCAACGCGCACCTCGGCGAGGTCGCGCGATCGGTGCGGGACGGCGTGTACGAGGCCGGTGGCATCCCACTCGAGCTGCCCGTCATGTCCTTGGGCGAGACGCAAGTGCGGCCGACGGCGATGCTGTGGCGCAACCTCGCGGCGATGGCGACCGAGGAGATGCTGCGGGCCAATCCGATCGACGGCGTGGTGCTGCTCGGCGGCTGCGACAAGACGATCCCGTCGCTGCTGATGGCGGCCGCGTCGGTCGATCTGCCGGCCGTCGTGGTGCCGGGTGGGCCGATGCTGACCGGGACTTTCCGGGGCGCGCCGCTCGGCTGCGGCACGGACGTGTGGCGGTTGTCGGAGGAGGTGCGGGCCGGGACGCTGTCGGCCGAGCAGTTCGCCGACTCCGAGTCGGCGATGATCCGCAGCCGCGGCCACTGCAACACGATGGGCACGGCGTCGACGATGGCGCTGGTGGCCGAGGCGTTGGGGACGGTCGTCCCCGGCGTGGCCGGCACGCCCGCGCCGGACAGCCGGCTGCTGTCTGCTGCGCATTCGACCGGCCGGCTTGCCGTTTCCCTCGTCGCCGCTGACCGCCGCCTTTCTTCGGTGGTCACGCCGGCGTCCTTCCACAACGCGATCGTTGCCCTGGCCGCGATCGGCGGGTCGACGAACGCGGTGGTCCACCTGCTCGCGATCGCCGGCCGCCTCGGCGTGCCACTCACCCTCGACGACTTCGACCGCATCGGCTCCCGCGTGCCGGTGCTGGTCGACCTGCAGCCGGCGGGCCGGTTCCTGATGGAGGACTTCCACCGCGCCGGGGGTCTGCGGGCCGTGCTGCGCGAGGTGCGCGACCTGCTCGACCCGTCGGCGATCACGGTGACCGGCCGTCCGCTCGTCGACGAGCTGGACGACGCGGAGATCTTCGACGCCGCGGTGATCCGGCCGTTCGGTTCTCCACTGGTCGACGAGGGCGGCATCGCCGTGTTGCGGGGCAACCTCGCACCCGACGGCGCGCTGCTCAAGCCGGCCGCGGCCTCCCCGCACCTGCTGCGGCACCGCGGCCGCGCCGTCGTCTTCGACAGCATCGAGGACTTCACCGCCCGCATCGACGACCCGGCGCTCGACGTGGACGCCGATTCGGTGCTCGTGCTGCGTGGCTGCGGACCTCGTGGTTACCCGGGCATGCCGGAGGTCGCGAACCTGCCGCTGCCGCGCAGGCTGCTGGCGCAGGGCGTGCGCGACATGGTGCGGGTCTGCGACGGCCGCATGAGTGGGACGGCGTACGGGACGGTCGTCCTGCACGTCGCGCCCGAGGCGGCCGCGGGCGGGCCGCTGGGGCTCGTGCGCACCGGCGACGTCATCGTCCTTGACGTGCCGGCTCGACGCATCGACGTCGAGGCCGACCTGGGCTCACGGACGCCGGGTGCGGCGATGACCGAGGCCTTCGCCGCACCGCGTCGCGGGTGGGAGCAGCTGTACGTCGAGCACGTCCGCCAGGCCGACACCGGCGCCGACCTCGACTTCCTCGTCGGCGCCAGCGGCTCGCACGTCGCCCGCGAATCGCACTGACCGAGCGTGGGGCCACGCCACCACGTGGCGGTGGTCCTAGGCTTCGCCCATGACCTCGATCCTCCCGCCGCCGGCGCCGCCCGCGGCGACGATCGCGGACGTCATCGAGCACATGCGGGCGATCGAGGAGACGTTGCCGGCGAGTGACGGCGTCGCGTGCTTCAACCGGATGTACCTCGAGGTCACGCTCGGCGTTGCCGGTCAGGTGGAGCAGGGCACTTTCGCCGACGCCGACTGGGTGACCCGGCTGGACGTCGTCTTCGCCAACCGCTACTTCGCTGCGGTGGACGCCCTCGGCGGGCCGGCGTCCGCGCAGCCGACCGCGTGGCGCCCCTTGCTCGCCGCGCGCGCCAAGCAGGGCATCGAGCCGATCCAGTTCGCCCTGGCCGGGATGAACGTCCACATCAACAACGACCTGCCGCTCGCCGTCGTCGCGACGTGCGCCGAGCTGGGCACCGCGCCTGGTGAGGGGACCCACCACGCCGACTACCAGCGCGTCGATGCGCTGCTCGATGCGGCGGAGCAGTCGGTACGCGAGTCGTTCGAGCCGCCCGACCTGCGCTCCGTCGACGCGCATGTCGCCGCGGTGACCAACCTGGTGTGCAACTGGAGCCTCAACGAGGCGCGCGACGTCGCCTGGGACACCGCGCTCGCGCTGTGGGCCGTTCGCGATCACCGGCTGGCCACCGAACTCGTTACCAGCGCGCTCGCGCGGATGGTCGCGATGGCGACGCGGACACTTCTCGTCGCCGTCTGACACCGGGTGGCGGCTGTACGCCGCGCGAGTTGCACTGACCGAGCGCGCGCTCCCCGTCGCCCCGACTTTGCACCCGCGGTGGTCGCTATCTCGCCCGGGACTGGCGAGATAGCGACCACGCCAGGTGCAAAGTCGCGCGGGTCAGCCTGCGCGCTCGCCGAAACTCGGTTGTCGGACCGCGCGCTGACACCGATGCTGGGCGGCGTGTTCCACCTCGTCAGCACTCTCGCCTCGTCCGCCGTCGCGGACGCGCTGACGCCTGCGCTGCTCGGCGGCGCCCGACTCTGACCCTCCCCCGGCCGTCCCCGGGACCTCCCGGTGGAGGGTCGGCCGACAGAGGTCTCGCAGCATCGAGTCGAGAGACGGAACACCCATGAGCAAGCAGCTGTACGTGCGCAGCAAGCCGCACGTGAACATCGGGACGATCGGCCATGTCGATCACGGCAAGACCACGCTGACCGCGGCGATCACCAAGGTCACGGCCGCCCACGGCGGCGGCCGGTACGTGCCGTTCGAGCGGATCGACCGCGCACCGGAGGAGACGGCGAGGGGTATCACGATCAACGTCGCGCACGTCGAGTACGAGACGGCGCAACGCCACTACGCGCACGTCGACATGCCCGGCCACGCCGACTTCGTGAAGAACATGATCACCGGCGCGGCCCAGGTGGACGGTGCGATCCTCGTCGTCTCCGCGCTGGACGGCGTGATGCCGCAGACCCGCGAGCACGTCCTGCTCGCCAAGCAGGTCGGCGTGCGGCATGTCGTGGTCGCGTTGAACAAGGCGGACGCCGGGGATCCGGACTTGCTCGACCTGGTCGAGCTCGAGGTGCGCGAGCTGCTCGAGCGCAGCGGCTACGCCGGCGGCGACGTCCCGGTCGTGCGTGTCTCCGGTCTGCGCGCGCTCGAGGACGACCCCGAGTGGACGGCCTCGATCGAGCGGCTGCTCGACGCGGTCGACAAGCACGTCCCCGTGCCCGAGCGGTACCTGGACGCGCCGTTCCTCATGCCGGTCGAGAACGTCCTGTCCATCAGCGGTCGGGGGACAGTGGTGACCGGGGCGATCGAGCGCGGCGTCGTGCAGGTCGGTGATGCGGTGGAGATCGCCGGTCTCACGCCGGGGTTCACCGCGGTGGTGACCGGCGTGGAGACCTTCGGCAAGCCGATGGAGCAAGGCCAGGCCGGCGACAACGCCGCCCTGCTGCTTCGGGGCGTGCGGCGCGAGCAGGTGCAGCGCGGCCAGGTCATCGCCGCGCCGGACAGCATCGTCACGCGCACGCGGTTCACTGCGCGCGTCTACCTGCTGCCGAGTGCTGAGGGCGGCCGGCACACGCCGATCCGCACCGGCTACCGGCCGCAGTTCTACCTGCGCACGGCCGACGTCGTAGGGGACGTCGATCTCGGCGAGCTCGAGTCGGCCGCGCCGGGTGAGACGGTCGACGTGACCGTCGAGCTCGGCAAGCCGGCGCCGCTCGAGGTCGGCCTCGGCTTCGCCGTGCGCGAGGGCGGGCGCACCGTCGGCGCGGGGACGATCACCGACGTCGTCGGCTGATCGAAGCAAGGGGGCGGGCTGAGCGCTGCTCAGCCCGCCGCCCGGCTCCACGCCGCGACCAGCTCATCGACGGCGTCGCGGACGAGCTCGCGTGCCTCGTCCCGGCTCACGCCGTTCATCAGCAGGTCTTCGTAGGACGTGTCCTCGTGCCGGATCGACGCGACGACCGCCAACCGCACCGCGTCCGGCTCGAGCGCGCGCCCGGCGCTGCTGCGCCCGACCCGTCCACTGCTGCGCGCACCCCGCAGCATGATGGAGGCAGGGAGGTACCGCTGTGTCCGACGCCGTTGTGCCGTTCGAGATCGCCGTTCCGGAGGCGGAGATGGACGAGCTCCGACGTCGCTTGCTCGAAGCGCGCTGGCCCGACCGCGAGGTCGTGGCCGATTGGTCGCAAGGCGCCCCGCTGGAGGTCGTCCAGGAACTCGTCCAGTACTGGCGCGACAGCTACGACTGGCGGGCGACCGAGCGGCGGCTCAACGAGCTGCCGCAGTTCCGCACGACGATCGACGGCCTGCCGATCCACTTCGTGCACCTGCGGTCGGCGCGGGCGGATGCCGTGCCGGTCGTCCTCACGCACGGCTGGCCGGGGTCGTTCTTGGAGTTCGAGCAGGCCGCGCAACGGCTCGTCGATCCGGTAGCCGGCGGGCCGGCCTGCCACGTCGTCGTTCCGTCGCTGCCGGGCTTCGGGTTCAGCGGGCGACCCACCGAACCCGGCTGGACCATTCACCGCATCGCCGAGGCCTGGTGCCAGCTCATGAGCCGGCTTGGTTACGACCGCTTCGTGGCCGCCGGCAGCGATTGGGGAACGAGCATCTCGACGAGCATCGCCTTGCACCGACCCGAGCGGTTACTGGCGCTGCACCTCGTCCCGCCGCTCGTCCCGCCGGTGCGCGACGGACTCACCCCGGCCGAGCAACGAGCGTTGAGCGACCTGGACGAACGCACGCGCACTGGCTCGGGCTACTCGGCCGTGCACGCAACGCGGCCGCAGACGCTCGGTTACGCGCTCACCGACTCCCCCGCCGGCCTCGCCGCGTGGATCGGCGAGAAGCTGTGGACGTGGGCCGATCAGCGCCACGGCGGCCTCACCGTCGACCAGATGCTCGACGACATCAGCGTCTACTGGTTCAGCCGCACGGCGACGTCATCGACGCGGCTCTACTGGGACAGCATCGCCGAGGTCAGCCGATGGTTCACGAGCCAGACATCGGACGCGATCGACGTCCCGACCGGCGCCAGCGTGTTCCCGGCCGAGGTGCCGCGCCCGTCCCGCCGCTGGGCGCAGCGGCGGTTCCGCAACCTGATCCACTGGGGTGAGCCCGATCGCGGCGGTCACTTCGCCGCCTGGGAACAACCCGACCTGTTCGCCGCCGAGCTGCGCTCGACGCTGCAAGCCTTGGCGGCCGGCCCCGAAGGCTGAATCAGGGCAGCGCGGGGTAGAGCGCGGCCACCCCACCGGCGAGCCCGGCGCGAACCTGCTCGCTGAGGCCGTCGGCGAGGATCTCGTACGCGCCGGCGCCCAGCTCGTCCAGCGCGAGCTTCGCGACCGCGGCCGGGTCGGACTTCTCGGCCTCGACCCCGGCCGTCATGTCGGTGTCCATGTAGCCGACGTGCAGCCCGCTGACCCGGATGTTGCGCGGCGCGAGTTCGACGCGCAGCGCGTTCGTCATCGACCACTCGGCCGACTTGGCCGCGGAGTACCCACCGACCGGCGGGAACGTGATCCAGGACAGCACGCTGAGCACGTTGAGGATCGTCCCGCCGCCGTTGGCCTCGATGATCGGCACGAACGCGCGGGTCACGTCGAGGGTGCCGAAGACGTGCGTGTCCAGCTCGCGGCGCAGATCGTCCACGTCGCCGGTGAGGACGGACGCCCCCGTGCTGATGCCGGCGTTGTTGATCAGCAGTGTGACGTCGCCGGCCTGCGCCGCGGCGGCCGCGACCGAGGCGGGATCGGTGATGTCCAGGCGCAGCGGACGCACGCCCGCAAGCGATACGGACTCCGGGTTGCGGGCCGCGGCGTACACGGTGGCGCCGCGCTGGACGAGCTGCTCGGCGAGGTGGCGTCCGAAGCCGCGGTTGGCGCCGGTGACGAGGGCGGTCGTGGTGCTGAAGTCGATGGTCGACATGCGTTGCCTCCTGAGTTGGTATCGCCAACCTAGCATTGCTGAGACGGAGATTCCAAGTCAGGGAGTATCGTGGTGCGTATGGCGAAGACGATCAGGGGCGGCGAGCTCTGCGCGATCGCGCGCACGGTGGACGTCCTCAAGGACCCGTGGTCGTTCCTGATCCTGCGCGAGGCGCTGTCGGGCGTAACCCGGTTCGCCGACTTCCGCGCCAATCTCGGCATCGCCACGGACGTGCTCACCGAACGGCTCAACACGTTGGTGGAGGCGGGCGTGTTGCGCCGCGAGGAGTACCGCGAGGAGGGCAGCCGCACTCGCGCCGCCTACCAGCTCACGCCGGCCGGCGCCGAACTCAAGCTCGTCATCGCCGCGCTGCAGCAGTGGGGGGACGCCCACCTGCCCGTCGACTGCGGGCCGACGATCCTGCGCAAGCACCGCACCACCGGCGGGCCGATCGAGGTGGCCTTCGTCGACGCACGTGGACGGCGGGTCAAGGACGAGGACGCCACGTTCGAGCGGACGGCCGCCTACCCTTCCTGACGCTGGTACTCCGGCCTGGGAGTACGCGCGCTACGGTCAGCGCGCGGCTGCGGTGATCCGTGTCCCCAGCGCGTCCAGCTCGTCGACGCGCGATGCGGTTGGCCGGGCGGCAGGTGAGCAGCGCCGGGACGTCCCGCACGAGATCGTTCCGGCGAGCATTCCTGCTCGCTTACGGTCGGCGCATCGGCGAGCGGTTGGCCGAGGTCGCCGCCGGCGCCGAGTCGAAGACCGACACCGCCCGCGGCGGATCGCTGTTGCCCGTCCTCGCCGCCCGCGAACGGGTGGTCAGCGACTACATGGACGAGCTGTTCCCGAAGCTGGTCCGCAACTCCTACAGCATCAGCAACTCGGCCGGCTGGGGTGCCGGCCGGGCCGTCGCCGACCTGGCGCGGCTCGGCGTGAACATCGCGCAGGAGGTCCGCGAGCTCTCAGTCGGGTCCCGACCGTACGCCGCCTGAGTGCCTGCAGCCGCTTCCGGACGGTCAGCGGTACACCCGCACCTCGGCGACCTGCCACCAGTGCCCGTCCGCGCGGGTGAGGGTGGCGCGGACGTAGCGGATCCGGGTGTGCGGGGTGGCCAGGACGGTGAGCTGTCCGGTGCCGGTGACGTCGCGGGCACCGGTCCAGTGCCGGCCGTCGGTGCTCACCTCGACCCGGACACCGCGCGGGTAGTCGGCCGAGGCAGTCACGTCGTTCGGCCAGCCGTACGTCGACGGCCCGGCGTCGAGCACGACCCGACGGATCCGCTGGGCATGGCCGAGGTCGACCCGCAGCCACTGGCCGGCGGCCTGGGCGGTACCGGAGGTCCACGCAGTCGAACCGTCGTCGTCCGTCATGGCGGCGGCGTTTGCCGGGTCGCCGACGTTGCTGGTCACCGAGGTCGTCCACGGATCGATCAGCCGGCCGGTCGCGCCCCGGTTGATGATCGATGGCCACGTAAACGTGACCAGCGATCCGCCGGGCAGCATGTAGTCGAAGGATCGGTCCCCAACGGCGATGGCCACGGTGCGGGGGTCGTCGTACTCGTTGTGCACGACCAGCGCGGTCGACCCGTCGCGGTTCACGAACGCCGCGCTCATCGGCAGCCCGTTCCAGCCGGTGCTGCCGTAGGACGAGCTGGCCACGCGCACGGCTCCCGGCCGGACGAATCGCGCGAGGTGGCCCAGCGTGTAGTACTCGGCGTTGCGCGTGGCGGTGCCGTCGGGGTTGACGGTGACGACGCCGGTACAGGTGTCGCAACCGCCGTTGTGCGGGCCACCGTCCGGATGCAGGGCCAGGTTCCAGGTCACGACCGACTGCGCCCAGTTGCGGGTCGTGCCCAGGGTGATGTTGCGGGCGTGCCACTTGAGCGTGTCGCTGAAGACCTGCGCCGGCGGGTCGGTCGGGCCGTGCGAGCCGGAGCACTCGGTGAACCAGATCTGCTTCCGGGGGAAGGCCCGGTGCAGGGCAGTCATCCGCTTCTGGTCACCGGCGTAACAGTGGAACGCGGTCCCGGCGATCCACCGCGCAGCGGGCGACTCGAGCAACAGCGTGGGGTACTCGGTCTCCGGGTCCTCCCCCGGCGGGGTGTTCGCGATGTCGTTGGGGTGCTCGGACCAGTTGTGGTCGTAGCCCATGATCTTCACGTGCAGCCCGGCCGCCCGCAGCGCGGGGCCGAGCCGCTCGATGACGGCGATGGCCTGCCGGGTGGGCAGGTCGGTGCCTGGGTAGCCCGAGGGCGTCCGGTTCTGGGGCTCGTTCTGGATCGTCAGCCCGAAGATCGGAACCCCGGCGGCTTGGTAGGCCTGCACGAACTTCACCAGGTAGTCGGCGTACGCCTGGTAGATGCGGGGGTCGTCGATCAGCCGACCCCCGATCAGCGAGTCGTTGGTCTTCATCCACGCCGGCGGGCTCCACGGCGTGCCCATCACCTTCAGCCGCGGGTTGAGGGCGAGCGCCTGCCGGATCAGCGGCAGGATCTGCGCCTCGTCGTGGGCGATCGAGAAGTGCGACAGGTCGTAGTCGGTCTCCCCCGGCGCCACGTCGTCGAACGTGTAGTGCGGGCCGTTCACGAAGTCCGACGACCCGATCGGCTGGCGCAGGAACGACAGTCCGTCCGTGACGAACAGGTCCCTCATGGTTACGGCGCGGGTCGCCGGGTCGAGCTCCATCAGCACCGCGGCCGAGGAGTCGGTGATCGAGGCACCGATGCCGTCCATCCTCTGGTAGCGCAACGACGGGTCGACCGTGATCGTCAACCGGTCCGAGCCACCCTTCGTGAACGGCACGGTGCCGCGATCGTGCATCCGCTCGGAACCGTCCGGCGTGGTCACCCAGACGCGGGCTACTACGGGACGGGACGGCGGAACGCCCCGTCCAGGTGGTGCGGCCGCGACGTCCAGCCCGGCCACCAGCAGCCCGACGGCGATGGCAACGCCCGTGGATCGCCACGAACGCGATCGGGCGCGACGGTGGGGACGG
>Ga0068855_100005033_pt1 | contig 16129 bp, 14 predicted proteins | sample KBSCornC52_FD_66592 | JGI IMG/M metagenome (GOLD analysis project Ga0068855, IMG submission 66592) | Corn rhizosphere microbial communities from Kellogg Biological Station, Michigan, USA - KBS Corn C5-2 | ecosystem: Host-associated > Plants > Roots > Rhizosphere > Soil ...
CCACGGGGCGGCCTCGGGTCCGAACAGCGTGATCACCATCACCTTGACCGCGCGCGGCGCGGCCGGCTTGTCCGGTGCCGCGCGCGCGTGCGGCGCGGCAGCGGCGAGAACAATGGCGGTGGTGCAGGCCATCGCGCGCCGCAGGCGTGTCGAATGGTTCAAGTGGAGTCCCTCGGGAGCAACGGCGCATTGTGCGCGGGGCTGGTCGGCGTCTCATGCAAGGGCCAGGCCAGGACGCCGGAGAGGGATTGGCTTCCATACATCACTTGAACTTCGACATCCAACCCTTTGAGTGATCAAAATAGAATCAACTTGAAGACCCAGTGGCAACGCATTGATTCAGGGCCCATAAACTCGAAGAATTGACTCGATGTTTTCGCCGTAAGCCATTGATTCAAATGAATTTCAATTCTTGTCACCCCGCGCATCCACCGACCCGAACCCCGAGATCGACTTCTGAACGCGCGGCTGCCCCCAGTAGTCGACGTGGCCGGCGCCGGAGATCTGCACCCGCAGGTCTCCCACCGTCCACAGCGAGGCGTTGCCGACGCCGCTGATGGACACGTCCGCGCTGCCGGTGCGCAGCTGCTCCGCGCCGATCTTGCCCTTGCCAGAAACGCTCAGGTGCAACTGTTCGACCTTGCCCGTCAGCTGGCCCTCGCCGGCCCCGGAGATGTCGAAGTTCAGCTTGCCTACCTGCAGCTGGTCGAAGCGCGCGAGGCCAGAACCGGCCATGCTGATCGTCAACTGTTCGCCGCTGATCGGCCCGGGCGCGATGACATCGTTGGAGCCCGACAGCGTCAGCTTGCTCAGGTGCCGCATCCGCACTTCGACGAGCGCACCGTTGCCACCCTTCCAGAATTTCCAGCCGCCGGGCAGGTCGATGCGCATCCGGCTGCCTTTGAGCTCGACGTCGACCGAGTCCTGCGCGTTCTCGTCGCCGGGGACGAACACCTCGTCGCGGTCGGCCTGGACGATGCGCACCTGGCCGGCGCCGTCCACGGTGAGGCTGTCGAACGGGCCGGGCGCATAGACCTTGCCCTCGCCGGACGGCACCCCCGGGCCGCGGCCTTTGGTCGTCGCCGGGCCCTTGGCGCGCGAACGCGCCTCGTCGGCCTGCGCCCGCGCCTCGTCGGCCTGGGCGCGCGCCTGCGCGCGGGCGTCCTCGCCGGCCTGCTTCTGCGCCTGCTCGACCTGCTTCTGGGCGTCGCGCTGCACCTGCTCCACCTGCCTTTGCGCATCGCGCTGGGCCTGCTCGGCCTTCAGCGCCTGCTTGCGCGCGACGTCGGCCGCCCGCCGGGCCTGGTCGGCGTCGCGCCGTGCCTGCTCGGCCTCGCGGCGCGCCTGGTCGACACGCTGCTGGGCCTGCTCGGCCTGCTGCTGGGCCTGGTCCGCGCGCTGCTGCGCCGCATCGGCCGGCCCGTCCTGGGCGATGGCCGGACCGGCGTCCAGGGACAGCGCGATCCAAGCAGCGAGGATGAGATGGCGGTTCATATCGATTGCTCCCTGAGCTTCCTGGAAACGTCGCGGTTGGCGGTGATCAGCGTGCCGTCGGTCATGCGCGCGACGAGCTGCGAGTTCTCGTCGGGCGTGAGCGACTCGACGAAGTCGAGGTTGACGATGCAGCTGCGATGCAGCTTGACGAAGCGGGCCGGGTCGAGCTTCTGCTCGAAGGTGACGATGGGCAGGCGCACGAGGTAGCTCTTGCCCTTGACGGCCAGCGCCGTGTACTTGGTGTCCGAGCGCAGGTGCTCGATGGTGTCCACGTTGATCGGGAAGATGCGGCCCTGGTCGCGCACCAGCACGCGCGTGAGCGGCGCGTCGCCCTGCGCCTGCAGCGCGTCGACGGCGTTGGCCACGGCACCGCGGTCACGCTGCACGTGCTCGACGGCCTCCACGAAACGCTCGTGCGAGAACGGCTTGAGCAGGTAGTCCACCGCATGCAGCTCGAATGCGGTCAGCGCGTGCTCGTCATAGGCGGTGGTGAAGATGACGGCCGGCTGGTGCGCGTCGCCGGCCAGTGCCTGCATCACCTGCAGGCCGGTCAGCACCGGCATCTGGATGTCCATCAGCACGAGGTCGGGCTGCAGGGCTCGGATCTGGGCGAGCGCGCTGGCGCCGTCGCCGCAGCTGGCCACGAGTTGCAGCGTGGGCATGCGGGCGACCCAGTCGGCCAGCGCCTCGGCGGCCAGGGGTTCGTCCTCGGCGATGAGAACTCGGGTGGTGTCGGTCATGGTTGCGGTATCCAGAGATCGACGCGGAAGCCCGCGCCGGGTTGGGTCTTGATCTGCAGGCGGGCCCGCCCTTCGTAGTCGAGCGCGAAACGCCGGCGCAGCGCCGTCAGGCCGATGCCCGAACGCGCGGGCGACGGGTCGTCCAGCTTGGCCGGTTCGCAGCCGGCGCCGTCGTCCTCGACACTCAGCTCCAGGCCCTGGTTCAGGACGTTGCGGGCGCTGCGGATGCCCACGCGGCCGCCGTCCACGCGCGGCGCGATGCCGTGCTGGATGGCGTTCTCCACCAGTGGCTGCAGGCTCAGGGGCGGGATCTCGTCGCCGAACGTGTCGGGGTCGAGCTCCCATTCGACGCGCAGGCGCTTGCCCAGGCGCAGGCTTTCCAGCGCGAGGTAGTCGCGCACGAACTCGATCTCCTCGCCGAGCGGCACGCGGTCGGCCGCGCTGCGCTTGGTGTCCAGGACGTAGCGCAGCATGCCCGAGAAGCGCATGAGCGCGGCCTCGGCGGCCTGCGCGTCCTTGCGCGTCAGCGCGATCAGCGAGTTGAGGGTGTTGAACAGGAAATGCGGATTGAGCTTGCCGCTGATGACGGCCAGCTCGGCCCGCGCCAGGGCCGATTCGGCGTGCGCGGCCGCCAGCAGCGCCGCCCGCGCCTTGCGCGCCTGCAGCCAGGCAGTGAAGGCGGTGGCGATCGCCGCGTACGCGATCACGCCCCAGATCGCCCGCCACAGCACCGTCTGCTCCAGGTTCACGTTGGCGAACACGTGGCCGTAAAGCAGCGTGGAGACGGCGTAGTCGCAGGCCTGCCAGGCCGCCCCGAACAGCAGTGCGCCCACCACGTGCAGCGGCACTTCGCGCGCGGCCACGCCCTGCCCGGCGGCCTGCAGGCGCAGCACCCAGGGAAACACCGCCACGCCCAGCGTCATCGGCGGCCACAGCGCCAGCGTCGCCTGGTAGACGGCCTGCCACAGCTGCCACAGCCCGCGCTGGAACTCCGCGCCGGCCAGCACGTACAGCAGCCACGCCACGCCGCAGGCGCTTGCGTAGCCGATCCACAGCGATCGGCGGCTGCCCGATTCGTGGCTGGCGGTGGGGACGATGTTCTCTGACATGGCGCCATGGTACGCAGGCGCCCGCACGGCGCCGCTCCAGCGGGACGGATTGCGGGAAACAGCGACCGGAATGCGGCTGGCCGCGCCGGGGTGTCGACGCCTGCGCCTGGCGGGCGCGCGGCCGCGGGGGAATGGCTTTCCAAGGCACCGGCCATGTCACGCCAGGCTTGGTATCTCATTTCAGAATTGCCGCCGCCTGAAGCATGGAATTACACGACGGCGCCGATACGATGCTTGTCCATGCCCTCCCGGCACCCCTGCGGAATCCGACGCCATGGAAATCTATCTCGACTGCAACGCCACCACCCCTGTGCTGCCCGCGGCGCGCGAGGCGGCGCTGGCTGCGATGGCCGACGACTTCGGCAACCCCAGCAGCATCCACAGCACGGGGCTGCGCGCGCGGTCGCTGATCGACGACGTGCGCGCCCGCGCCCGCCGCGTGCTGGGGGCGCCTGACGGGCGGCTGCTGTTCACCAGCGGCGCCACCGAGGGCATCCAGACGGCGGTGCTCTCGGCCCTGGTGGCGCTGCGCGAGCGCCGCGAGCGCGGGCAGGCGGTTCCCGGCCTGCTGCTGTACGGCGCCACCGACCACAAGGCCGTGCCCGAATCGCTGCGGCACTGGAACACGCTGCTCGAACTCGGACTGCAGGTGCAGGCGATCCCCGTGGGCACGGACGGCCGCCACGACCTCGCATGGCTGCGCGAGCGCGCGCCGTGCGCGGGCCTCGTCTGCACGATGGCCGCCAACAACGAGACGGGCGTCGTCAGCGATTTGGACGGCCTCGCCCAGGTGCTCGCCGGCAGCCCGGCGCTGTGGCTGGTCGACGGCGTGCAGGCGCTCGGCAAGCTGGCGCTGCGGCTGGCGGAACGGCGCATCGACTACGCGCCGTTCTCGGGCCACAAGCTCTACGCGCCCAAGGGCATCGGCCTGCTGTACGTGCGCGAGGGCGCGCCCTTCACGCCGTTGATGGCCGGCGGCGGCCAGGAGGCCGCGCAGCGTTCGGGCACCGAGAACATGACCGGCGTTGCCGCCTTCGGCGCCGTGCTGGCCGCGCTCGAGGACGGCGGCACGTTCCGCGACGCCGCCACGCTGGCCGGCTACCGCGACCGCCTCGCGCAGGCGCTGACCGAGGCGTTTCCCACGCTCGTCTTCAACGCGCCGCCTGCGCTGTGCCTGCCCACCACGCTGAACTTCTCGGTGCCGGGCCTGCCGTCGAAACTGCTGCTGGACGTGTTCGACGCCGCCGACGTGCGCGTCAGCGGCGGCTCGGCCTGCAGCGCCGCCAAGGCCCAGCCCAGCTACGTGCTGCAGGCGATGGGCCTGCCGGCCTGGCAGACGGCCTCGGCCGTGCGGCTCTCGTTCGGGCCGGCCGCCGACGACGCCTTCATCGCGGCCGCGTGCGAACGCATCCGCGCCTGCGGACGCTCGCTGCGCGAGAGCTGCCTGCTGCCCAGCGCCCCGCAGTCGCTGCCACCCGAGGGCCTGACCCGCTTCGTCGTCGACGGCGCCTGCTGCTACCTGCTGGCGGACGCCGCGAGCCGCCGCTGCGTCGTCATTGATCCCTTGCCCGAACTCACCGAGCGCCTCGCCGCGCTGCTCCGCTGCCAGTGCTACACGCTCGCCGCGGTGCTGGACACCCACAGCCACGGCGACCACGTCTCGTCGGCCGCCGACCTGCGCGCCGCGCTGCCCGACCTGATGGACGACGCCGGCGCGCTCGATGCGCTGGGCTGGCCCGGCGATGCGCGCGAGCTGCGCCTGGGCGATCGCGTCCTCACGCGGCTGCCCATCCCTGGCCATACCGCGGACTCCACCGCGTACCTGCTGCACGACGCGGACGGACTGCGCCTGGCCTTCGTCGGCGATACGGTGATGCCCGGCGCGCTCGGCCGCAGCGACTTCGACCAGAGCGCGCCGCTCGCCTTCGGCGCGTCGCTGCTCAAGCTCGCGCAGGTCGTCGGCTCGACCACCCTGCTGCTGCCCGGCCACGACTACGACGATCGCTTCGCCAGCACCCTGGCCACCGAGCGCCGCGCACAGCCGCTGCTGGCGCGCATGCTGGGCGGTGGCCTGGACGCGGCCGGCTTCGCCGCCGCGAAGGCCCAGTTCGAGCAGGGGCTGGGCCTGACCGATTACCAGACGCTGGCCTGCGGGGCGCGCGTCGACGCCCGCGACGACGGTGCCGGCCACGACCTGTCGCCCGAGCAGTTGCTGGCGCTGCTGGAACGCCAGCCCGAGCTGCTGCTGGTCGACGTGCGCGAAGCCTACGAGCACCGCCTGGGCCACGCGCCCGAGCTCGTCGCGCCGCACGTGCGCCACCAGGCGATCGCGCTGTCGCAGCTGCTGCTGGCCCTGCCCGACTGGCTGGCCCTGCCCACGACGACGCCGGTCGTCTTCTACTGCCGCAGCGGCAATCGCAGCGCGCAGGCGGCCAGGGCGCTGCGCCGCCTCGGCCACGAGCAGGCCTGGAGCCTGGCCGGCGGGCTCGCGTTGTGGCGGCCACCGGTCGGCGCCGCGGCAGCGCGCGTGATGGTGCAGGACGTGCCGGCGTTCGCCTGAGACCGCCCGCTCCGGTCCTGCGACGAGTCCGGGTGCATCGCGCGGGGTCGTCCTCGCGCGCGCCCACGAGGACATCCGTCGCGGGCCTGGCCAACGACGGAGTGCGCTCCAAAGTTGGCGTCACGTCACCGACGGACTATCGGAAGCCGTCCATCCGCCCTTCGGCGCGTTGATCCCAGCGGATCTGGTAAGGCGTGGTGTCACGAAAGGCGCCGACGTGGACATGCGGCGAACGCGCCATGCCGTTGTTGCCATCCACGGCGACGACCTGACCGGCCTTGACGCGGTCGCCCGCCTTCACCTGCACGTCGTCGACGTGGGCGTAGACCACGACCAGTCCGTCGTCGCGCAGGAAGATGATGCCCGCCGCAGGCGACTTGCCCAGCGTGCCCGGCACGTTCGTCACGTCGTTGTGCATGACGCCCACGACCCGACCGTCGAACGGGGCGAGCACCTTGGCGTGCCAGCCATACCAATCCTCGTTGCGTTTGCCGTCCTGTCGAAAGAAGCTGAGATAGCCATGCTCGCCCTCTTGCTCCAGGCCGCCCACGACCATGCAGTCGGTACCAAACGCATCGCCGAGGGCGCCGACAGTGCCTTCGGGGTGGTCGGTGCACGCGAACATCTGTTCAAACAGCGGACCCAGCAGCACCGACTCCACGTCGTGCCCGGGCGCAGGCGGAACGGCGCGCTGGAAGAGCGTCGGGACTTCAGGCACGCGCGGCAGGGCCGGGCGTGCGTGTGACGCCGCCGACGCGGGTGCAGCGGCGGCGAGGGCTTGTACAAGTATGAGCGATGTCAACATTCGGATTCCTCTCCTGATCTTGTTGCGATGGCAGGCAGCGCGCTCCGGACGTCGGCTTTGCGGTCCGGCATGTCGCACGCCGGTGCAGCATCGCAGACCAGCCCATCTCGAGGGCGGCCCGTGCGACGAGCCGCCATGCGTGGGGGCCGAACGAAGGCCTGGCGCCGAGCCTCTCGGCGGCCGCCAATGCGTTCTTTGAAGTCGCAGGCGGCCGCCCCTCCCGTCGAAGACCTTTCAATCATCAGGAATGCTAATGCGAATGCTTCTCATATAGACTATTATCTGAACGTCCTGACCGCTTCGGATCGCCTCGATGAGACTTCAACGCCTGTCGTACCAGGCCGCCGGCGCCGTCTTCGCGCCGCGTGCCGAGCCGCCGCCGCGCGCGGCTGTGCCGCCGCTCGTGCCGGCCGTGGCCGCGCCCGCGCTGGCGTCGCACCAGGGCAGTTCGGCGACCGACCGGCGCCAGCGCCGCATCGTCCTCGCCGCGCTGCTGGCGCTGCACGCGCTCGCCGTCGTCGGCCTGCTGCAGGCGAGCCGGCGGCGCGAGGTCGCGGTCGACACCCAGCCGCTGTTCCTCGCGGTGGTCGATGCGCCCGCCCCGGCCGCGCCGCCCAGGCCGCTGCCACCACCGCCCAGCGTCAAGATCCCGCCGCCGCCGCAGCTGGCCCTGCCGCTGGTCGCGACGGCGACCGCCACGGCACCCACCCCGCTGCTCGCCCAGGTGCTGCCGGCGCCCGCGCCCGCCGCGCCCGCCGCGCCCGTCGCGGCCGCCGAGGTCCCGCCCGCGCCGGCGCCGTCGCTGCCGCGGACGATTCCGCCGTCGGCCGTGCAGTACCTGGTGCCGCCGGCCCCGGTCTATTCGCGCGCCTCCGCCCGGATGCACGAGTCGGGCAAGGCCCTCGTGCGCGTCTTCATCGACGAGGCCGGCCTGCCCCGCGACGTGCAACTGGCGACATCCACCGGCTTCGCGCGCCTGGACGACGCGGCGCTGGCCGCCGTGCGCCACTGCCGCTTCCGGCCCTACCTGGACAACGGCGTCGCCGTCGCCGGCTGGGCTGCCGTTCCCATCGAATTCGAGCTGCCGACATGAATCGCTTCGACCTTCCCACCCACCCCGCGGCCGTCGCACCGACCGGCGACGGGCTCGCGCGCCCGGCCCCCGCGCCCCGAGCACCCAAGGTGCGCCTGATCACCAGCGAGGCGCTCTTCGCCGACTTCCCGGAAGTCCAGATCGCGCACGGGGACGCCCTCTACCGCCTGCGCCAGACCTCGCTCGGCAAGCTGATCCTGACCAAATGACCGCCGTGGCCGGCCCACCGGCGCGCGCGCGGTGGCTCAAGACGCTGCATCGGTGGCACTGGATCAGCTCGGCCATCGCGCTCGTGGGCATGCTGCTGTTCGCGGCGACGGGCCTGACGCTGAACCACGCCGCGCAGATCGAGGCGCATCCGAGAGTCGTCGACCGCAAGGCGACGCTGCCGCCCGCGCTGCTGGCCGCGCACGCGCCCGCGCCGGGCGATGCGAGGCGGCACGATCCCCTGCCGGCGGACGTCGCCGACTGGGTCGCGACCGCGCTGCAGGCCGACGTCCGCGGTCGCCCCGCGGAGTGGTCGGCCGACGAGCTCTACGTCGCGCTGCCGCGCCCCGGCGGGGACGCGTGGGTGCGCATCGTTCGCGCCAGCGGCGAGGCGGAGCTGGAAGACACCGACCGCGGCTGGATCTCCTACCTCAACGACCTGCACAAGGGACGCAACGCCGGCGGCGCCTGGCGCTGGTTCATCGACGCCTTCGCCGTCGCCTGCCTCGTCTTCACGATCACCGGCCTGGCCATCCTCAAGATGCACGCGGGCCACCGGGCCGCCACCTGGCCGCTGCTGGGCCTGGGCGTCGTGCTGCCGTTGCTGCTGGCGCTGCTGTTCATCCACTGACCCCTTCCCCTGAGCTCCGATGCTGATCCGCACCTCCCTTGCCTTGACGACCGCGGTCGTGGCCGTCCCCGCCCTGTCCGCCGAGGCCCTGCTGAAGATCCAGCTGCCGCGCCTGGACATCGCCGAATACCACAAGCCGTATGTCGCGGCGTGGATCGAGAAGGCATCCGACCAGTCCTTCGCGGGCAACGTGGCGCTCTGGTACGACGTGGGCAAGCGCAACAACGGCGGCGCGAAGTGGCTCAAGGACATGCGATCGTGGTGGCGCAAGAGCGGCCACGACGCGCCCGCCATCGACGGCGTCACCGGGGCCACGCGTGCGGCCGGCGAGCATGCGATCGACCTGCTCGAAGCCCAGGCCGTCACCGCGCTGGCGCCGGGCCGGTACGAGCTGGTGGTCGAGGCCGCGCGCGAGAACGGTGGCCGCGAGGTGCTGCGCGTGCCGTTCGACTGGCCGCTCAGGAAGGCGCAGTCCGCCAAGGCGCAGGGCCAGGGCGAGCTCGGCGCCATCGCGATCGTCGCCAGGCCGTGAGGACGACCGCCATGCGACGCATCCTTGCCCGCCTCGCGCTGCTTGCCGCCGGCGCCCTGGCCAGCCTGTCCGCGCACGCGCACCGTCCGTGGCTGCTGCCCTCGGCCACGCTGGCCGAAGGGCCAGCACCGGTCGTCAGCATCGATGCGGCGATCTCCGAGGACCTGTTCGAGTTCGACGCGTTCCCGCTCGCATTGGACACGCTGCGCGTGACGGCGCCGGACGGCAGCATCGTCGCGCCCGACGCGCGCGTCGAGGGCAAGCGCCGCCTCAGTTTCGACGTCCAGCTCACGCAGAAGGGCACTTTCCGGATCGCTGGGCTCACGGACGTGGCCGTGGCCTCGTGGCAGGTCGGCGGCCAGACGAAGCGCTGGCGCGGCCCGCCTGCGGCGCTCGCCACGGCGTTGCCGGCCGACGCGCACGACCTGCAGGTCACGCGCCAGCTCGCCCGCGCCGAGACCTTCGTCACCCACGAGACGCCCGGCGCGCTCGCTGCCGCGATCTCGGGCGACGGCGTGGAGCTCCAGCCGCTGACCAATCCCACCGACCTCAGCGTGGGCGACACCAGCCGCTTTCGCGTGCTGCTCGATGGCAAGCCCTACCCGGACGCCGACGTCACGCTCGTCCGCGGCGGCAACCGCTATCGCTACACGCTGGGCGAACTCGCGCTGAAGACCGACGCCGCCGGCGAGTTCGGCGTCGCGTGGCCCGAGGCCGGCCGTTGGTGGATGGGCATCTCCCACGGCGGCCGCGAGCCTGGCGCCGCCGCCCCCGCGCGCCGCGCGTCCTACAGCGCCACCTTCGAGGTGCTGCCCCCGTGAGCCCGCCGCGCGTGCTGGTGCCCGCCGCCATCGCCTCGACGCCGCCGACGCTGGGCGCACGCGTGCACGAGTTCGCGGGCGACACGATGGGCACGACGTGGCGCGTGCGGCTGGTCGGCGCGTCGACGTTGCGGCGGGAGCCCGTGGGCCAGGCCATCCAGGCCGCGCTCGACGCGGTCGTCGCGCAGATGAGCACCTGGGACGCCGCGTCCGACCTGGCCCGCTTCAACCGCGCCGCGCCTGGCACCTGGACTCCGCTGCCCGAGCACTTCCACGCGGTGCTGGCCTGTGCCCGCGAGGTCGCCGAGCGCAGCGACAGCGCCTTCGATCCGACCGTCGGCGCGCTCGTCGATGCCTGGGGCTTTGGCCCCGTGGCGCGCCGGGGCATGCCCGCGGCGGCGCCGCTGGCCGACGCGCACCGATGCGCCGGCTGGCGTCGCCTGGCCATCGACCCTGTCCGCCGCGCGTTGCTGCAGCCGGGCGGGCTCGCGCTGGACCTGTCGGCGATCGCCAAGGGTTTCGGCGTCGACCTGGTCGCACGCCGCCTGGACGCGCTGGGCTTCACCGACCATCTCGTGGAGGTCGGTGGCGAGCTGCGCGGCAGCGGCGTCAAGCCGGACGGCCAGCCGTGGTGGGTTCTGCTCGAACAGCCGGCCGACGGCGACGCTGGCCAGCAGACCCTGCTCGCGCTGCACGGCCTGTCGGTGGCCACCTCCGGCGACTACCGCCGCTGGTTCGAACACGAGGGCACGCGCTACAGCCACACCATCGACCCGCGCGACGGCCGGCCGATCCGCCACGGCCTCGCATCGGTCACCGTCATCCACGCGGACTGCATGCGCGCCGACGCCTGGTCCACTGCGCTGGGCGTGCTGGGCCCGGACGCGGGCCTCGCGCTGGCGAACCGCCTGGGGCTGGCCGCGCGCCTGCTCGTGCGCGCCGGCGACGGCTTCGCGGAACGCCGCAGCGCCGCCTTCGACGCGCTGCTGCGATGAACCCCTTCAGCCTCGATGCCGCGCGCCTCGTCGGCGCGGCGACCACGCTTGCGCTCTATGCCGCGCTGTGTGCGGCGGTGTACATCGACGCGCGCCGCAAGGCCGCGGGCGACGCCGCGCGCGGCCTTGCGCTGGTGGGCACGGGCGACGTCCAGCCCCTCCTGGTCGTGCACGCGAGCCAGACGGGCGCGGCGGAACGGCTGGCCTGGCAGACAGCGCAGGCGCTGCGCGGCGCCACCCCCGGCCTGCGCCTCGCCGCGCTGGGCACGCTCACCACGACGCAGATCGCGCAGGCATCGCGAATCCTGTTCATCGTGAGCACCTGCGGGCAAAGCGATGCGCCCGACAGCGCGCTGCCGTTCGTCCGTCGCGTGATGGATGCCACCGGCGCGCCGTCGCTGCCTGACCTGCGCTACGGCCTGCTCGCGCTCGGCGACCGGGAGTTCACCGGCTTTTGCGCGTTCGGACGCCGCCTTGACGAATGGCTGCGGGCCCGGGGCGCGCGGCCGCTGTTCGAGCGCATCGAGGTCGACGCGCTGGCGCCGGCCGACCTCGCGCGCTGGAAGGACGCGCTCGGCGACCTGGGCCCCGTCGGCGACGCGCTGGCCTCGCGCGAGCCGGCGCGCGAGACCTGGCGCCTGGCGCGCCGCACGCACGTCAATCCCGGCAGCCAGGGCGCGCCGGTGTTCCACCTGGAGCTCGAGCCGCCCGCCGGCGCGTCGCCCTCCTGGGAGCCGGGCGACCTGTTGCAGGTACGCGTGCCCCAGGCTCCCGACGCACCGCGCGAATACACCATCGCGTCCCTCCCCGCAGAAGGCCGCGCCCACCTGCTGGTGCGCCAGCAACGGCGTGCGGATGGTGCGCTGGGCCTGGCCTCGGGCTGGCTGACGGCGCGCGCGCCCCTGGGCGGCGAGGTCGTCATCAACGTGCTGCCGCACCGCAACTTCCGGCTCGGCGACAACGCGCGGCGCCCGCTGATCCTCGTGGGCAACGGCACCGGCATCGCGGGCCTGCGGGCGCACCTGCGGGCGAGGGCGTCACGCGCGGGGACCGAGCCGCACGCGCGGCCGCGCAACTGGCTCGTGTTCGGCGAGCGCCAGGCCGCGCACGACTTCCATTTTCGCGACGACATCGAGGCCTGGCAGGCCGATGGCACGCTGGACCGCGTCGACCTCGCGTTCTCGCGCGACCAGGCCGAGCGCCACTACGTGCAGGATCGCCTGCGCGCCCAGTCCGCCCGGGTGCGGCAATGGCTGGACGACGGCGCCGCCGTCTACGTCTGCGGCAGCCTGCAGGGCATGGCCAAGGGCGTGCAGGACGCGCTGGTCGACATCGTCGGCGACGCGCGCGTGCAGGCGCTGATCGCCGAGGGACGCTATCGGCGCGACCTCTACTGAACGCCCCACGCGTCGCAGCGGCGCCGCGGCGCGTGGATCCTGCGACTGCGCGCAGGATGACCGTTCGGGGCGACGCAGCGCTTCGCCGACAGGCGACGATGCCCACGCGAAGCGTCGGGCCGCACGACACGTCCCACGCGCAGCGCCAAGCCGCCGATATGCGACGATGCCCACGCGAAGCGTCGGGCCGCACGACACGTCCCACGCGCAGCGCCAAGCCGTCATCCTGCGCGCAGTCGCAGGATCCACCCCGGCGTGCCGCAGCGAACGCCGGGACGCCCGACCGCGTCAGACCTCCGACCAGGCCCGCACGAGGTTGTGGTAATGCCCGGTCAGTCCCAGGACCGCCGCGTTGTCGCCCACCTGCTCGCGCAGCGCCTGGATGTTCTGGTCCAGCTCGAACAGCATCCGGCGGCGATCCGTGTCGCGCACCAGGCTCTGCACCCAGAAGAACGACGCCATGCGGGTGCCGCGCGTCACGGGGTGCACGCGGTGCAGGCTGCTGGACGGGTAGAGCACCAGGTCGCCTGCCGGCAGCTTGACCTCGTGCGTGCCGTAGGTGTCCACGATCTCCAGCGCGCCGCCGTCGTACTCCCCGGGCTCGGCGAGGAACAGCGTGCACGACAGGTCGGTGCGCATCTGCAGCGTGGTGCCCGGCACCGAACGGATCGCGCCGTCGACGTGCAGGCCGTAGTGCTCGCCGCCCTCGTAGCGGTTGAACAGCGGGGGCATGTGGCGCAGCGGCAGCGCGGCGGACATGTACAGCGGGTTGCCCAGCAGCGCCTGCAGCACGACGCGACCCAGCGCCTGGCCCGTCGGCGAGAACTCGTCGAGCTGGCGGTTGCGCTTGACCTGCGCGCCCTGCTCGCCCACGGTGGCGCGCCCGTCCACCCAGGGTGCATCGGCGAGGCGCCGGCGCAGGTCGGCCACCTGGTGGGGAGCAAGGACGTCGGGCACGTGGAGCAGCATGGCGGTCTTTCGAGGGGAAACGAGGAACGCCCGCAGGGCGCGGGCTGCGTCGCGATGTCGCGTCGACGGCGCGATATCGGTGCCAGGTCGTCAGAACGTCGCGTTGAGCGACACCAGCGCGTTGCGCGCCGCGCCCGGCGTGTAGCGCGAGCCGCCGTTGTTGAGCGACTGGATGTATTTCCGGTCGAACAGGTTGTAGACGTTGAGCTGGACCTGCCAGTTCCTCGAGACCTCGTACGCCATCATCGCGTCCCCGACCCAGTACGCCGGCGCGCGCAGCAGGTTGGACGTCGGCGCGGCCGTGTTGCTGCTGCGCGCGGACGCATCGGCGTAGCGCATGCCGCCCCCCAGCGTGACGCCCCGCGGCAGCTTGATCGTGGCCCACGAGGTGAAGGTGTTCTTCGGCGAGAAGACGATGACGCCGCCCTGCTGCGCCGGCGCGCCACGCACGATCTTGGAGTCCATGTTCGACCAGCCCGCGCTGACGCTCACGTTCCTGGTCAGGTTGCCCACCAGCCCCAGCTCGACGCCCTGCACGCGGCGCCGGCCGACCTGCGCATAGGTCGGCACCGGGGCACCGTCGGACACGAGCTCGTTGCTGTTCTCGCTGCGATAGACCGCCGCCGTGGCCAGCAACGCCCCGCCCAGCAGGTCCCACTTCGTGCCGACCTCGATGTTCGTGCCTTCCTGCGGCTCCAGGCCGGGCTGCGCCGCGCTGCTGGCCTGGCTGGACAACGCGAAGTTGGTGCCGCCCGGCGGGTTCCTCGAATCGGAGTAGGTGACGTAGACGCTGCCGTCGCTCGCCGGCTTGAACACGGCGCCGACCTTCCAGCTCCACAAGGTGCCCGTCAGGCCCAGCGGCGCGTTGTTCACGAGCGATGCCGGCGCGGCGGCCGACGCGGCCGTGTACGTGGCGCTGCTGGTGTCGGTGTGGAACTTGTCGACGCGCGCCCCGGCGTTGAGCAGCAGCGCGTTCGTGACGGCCAGCGTCTCGAACGCGTAGGCCGACGCGGTCAGCGTGCTGCCGGTGGACTGCGTGCCCCTGTAGGACGGCAGCGCCAGGGTGTCATCCGGGTTCGGGGCGTAGAGGGCGGCCGTGCCGCCCACCGTGACGGGCGTGGCCGTCTTCTGGCGCTCGTAGCTCAGCTCGATGCCGCTGGACAGCGCGCTCTTCAGGCCGAAGGCCTCGAACCCGGCGGCCAGGTTCGTCTGATGGGCGAGGATCTCGTTGTCCTGGTGGCGGCCCTGGCGCGAGCGCGCCACGGTGTAGCCCGAGGGCTGGTCCGCGGTCGCCGTGACGGCGTTCGCGCCGGTGACCACCACGTCCTGCACCGTGCGGCCGATGCGCGTCGTGTTGCGCAGCACGACGCCCCGGGCGAGGTCGCTCTCCAGCGTCGACGTGAACATGTCCATCTTCACGTGGTCGAAGTCGCTCGCCAGGCCGTAGAAGTTGGCCGGGTCGACCGACGGCCCGGGCTTCTGCGCGGGCGCCGTGGCGGTGGCCGCGGCGAAGACGTAGCCTTTCAGCCCGAAGGTGGACACGCCGCCGTCGGGGCGGTTGTCCTGCTGGACGTGCAACCAGCTGAGCGTCTCGCGGGTGCTCGAGCCGAGGCCGAAGGTGGCCGTCGGCGCGATGCCCCAGCGCTTCTGGCGCACCGCGTCGCGTCCGGGAATGCCGAAGTCCTGCGCCATCACGTTCAGGCGCACGGCGCTGCCGGGAAGCGACGCCAGCGGCGTGTTGAAGTCGGCCACCAGGCGCTTGCGATCGGCCGTCCCGGCGATCAGGCTGCCGGTGGCGAACGCGCCATCGGCCTGCGCCGACTTGGACACGAGGTTGACGTAGGCCGACGAGGCGCCGCGGCCGATGTCCGAGCCTGACGGCCCCTTCACGACTTCGACCTGGTCGATGTCGAACACGTCGCGCGAGACGGCGCCGAGGTCGCGGATGCCGTCCACGAAGATGCTCTGCGAGGTGTCGAAGCCGCGCAGGTTGATCGAGTCGCCCGTCTGCGTGCTGCCGTTCTCGCCGAGCTGCATCGTCACGCCCGGCGTGTTGCGCAGCGCTTCCGACAGCGTCGTGGCGGCCTGCTGCGTCAGCAGCTCCTTCCTGATGACGGCGATGGTCTGCGGCGTATCGACGATGGGCTGCGTGAACTTCGGCGACGAGACCGCGTCGGCCTTGTAGTCGTTCTCGGGCGCGGCGGCCTGCACCTTGACCGTGGGCAGCGTCGCTTCGCCGCCGCGCGCCTGCGAGGCAGCGGCCGCCGGCGCGATGGCGGACTGGGCCGCGACGGTGCCTGGCAGCGCGAAGGCCAGCGTGGCGAGGGCGAGGGTCGAACGATGGCGCGGTTGACGGACGGCCGCGTGCTTGCGGCTCTGGATGGGGCGCATGGATCTCTTTCTTCCGAGGGTGGACGGGGGACGTCATCGGCTGGCGTCCACGGCCTCGGTCGAGCGAGATCCTTGCTGGAGATGCTGGCGTGTCCGGCTGAGCCGGATCGATCTCAAATGCTAATGATTCTCATTACCAAAGTCAACATCGCGCGACGGGGCGGCAACATGCCCGCGCCTAGCACAGGTTGATGCTGCCCGGGCGCCACACCGGGCCGCCCGCGAGGGCGTATGCTCGCGCCCTTTCCCGTTCTCGAAGAGGATTCCCCGATGGCTACCGCAGCAACCGAAAAGTCTTCCGCCTTCATGAAGGCCCTCAAGCCGAGCCCCGCGCTCGCCGCCATCGTCGGCTCCGAGCCGCTGCCGCGCACCGAAGTCACCAAGC
>Ga0068855_100005041_pt1 | contig 16117 bp, 14 predicted proteins | sample KBSCornC52_FD_66592 | JGI IMG/M metagenome (GOLD analysis project Ga0068855, IMG submission 66592) | Corn rhizosphere microbial communities from Kellogg Biological Station, Michigan, USA - KBS Corn C5-2 | ecosystem: Host-associated > Plants > Roots > Rhizosphere > Soil ...
GCCGCTCCCGGGCTAATGCCCGGTGGGCGGCTGCAGCGCGGCGATCGCCGTGAGGCGCGCGCGCCGGATCGCGCCGGGGATGTCGTCCGGGAACTCGCGCGCCACCGCGCCGCCATCCACGTTGCGCGCCGCCTCGAGCGCCTGCTCGAGCACGCGCCGCGGCACGAAGGCCTCCGGCGAGGGGGCGAGCGCGTCGCATTCCACCGTCTCGATCAGCCGATCGAGGCGCTCGGGCCGCCGGAAGGCATCGGCCCGCTCCAGCAAGCCGAGCGTCGATTCCGCGTCGAGCGAGCGCGCCTCGGCGAGGCTGCGTTCGCGCGCCGCGAGGGTCGCGAGCTCGCGGCAGTCGTTCGGCGCGTTCACCCGCCGCGCGAGCGCCTGGGCGTCGCCGGGATCGAGGTCGATCACGAGGAGCGCATAGCGCACGGCGAGTCCGTACCCGCGCGTCGCCGCGTGCTCGAGGCGCGCCGCGAGCCGCTCGGGCTCTTCCGGCCGGTCGAAGACGCGATCCACCTCCGGGAGCACGCGCGCGAGCGCGCCGCACTCGCGCAGGACCGCGATCATGCGTGAGGGGCTCTTCTCGAGGAGCCCGCGCGAAAGCTCCTGCCAGACGCGCTCCGGCACGAGCGCATCGGCCTCGCCCGCGTCCACCATCCTGCGCATGAGCGCCATCGTTTCCGGCGCCACCGCGAAGCCGAACCGCGCCGCGAAGCGCGCGACGCGCAGGATCCGCACCGGGTCCTCGGCGAAGGCCGGGCTCACGTGGCGCAGGACGCCGGCCCGCAGGTCCTTCGCGCCGCCGTGGGGATCGACGAGCACGCCGTCCTCGCCGCGCGCCATCGCGTTGATGGTGAGGTCGCGGCGCTCGAGATCCTGCTCGAGCGTCACGTCCGGCGCCGCATGGAAGGCGAACCCCCGGTAGCCCGGACCGGTCTTGCGCTCGGTGCGCGCGAGCGCGTATTCCTCGTGCGTCTCCGGATGGAGGAAGACGGGAAAGTCCGCGCCCACCGGGCGAAAGCCGCGCCGCGCCATCTCCGCCGGATCGGCGCCCACCACCACCCAGTCGCGGTCCTGCACCGCGAGCCCGAGCATCTCGTCGCGCAGCGACCCGCCGACCTGGTAGACCTTCATCGCGTGCGCCGCGCGGCGTCGCGCGCGCGCTCAGCGCCCGGCGCGGTAGCGGGCATAGCGCGCTTCGGGCGCGCGCGGCCCGAGGTATTCCGGGATCACCGCCTCGACCGACGAGGGCTCGAACGCGCAGACCGGCGGCAGCCGTCCGGAGCACACGTTGTCCACGCTCATCGAGCGCAGGTTGTCGCGTGTCATGAGGCGCCCGGGCAGGTGCTCGAGCACGAAGGCCTGGATCTCGGCGAGCGGGCCGGGAAGCGGGACCACCGTGCGGCGCTTGCCGATCGTCGAGGCGACCACATCGACCAGCTCCGCGAGCGTGTACACGCGCGGGCCGCACAGGTCGTAGGCCTGCCCGAAGGCGCGCGCATCGCCCAGGACCGCCATGCAGCACCGCGCGACGTCCTCGACCCACACCGGCTGGAAGCGGGCGTTCGCGCCGGCGAGCGGGATCACCGGAAAGAGATTTGCAAGCGCCGCGAAGACATTCAGGAAGCGATCGTCCTCGCCGAAGATGACCGAGGGGCGCAGGATCGTCCACGGCACGACGCCCGAGGCGAGGCGGACGGCCGCTTCCCCGGCGGCCTTCGAGCGAAGGTAGCGGCTGGGCGCCTTCTCGGCCGCCCCGAGCGCGCTCACGTGCACGAAATGCTGGATCCCCGCGGTGCGGCATGCCTCCGCGGCCCTGCGCGGGATCTCCGCGTGGACCTGGGTGAACGTGTGCCGCCGCGACTCGTGGAGGATCCCGATGAGGTTCACCGCGGCATCCATCCCTTCGAAGGCGGCGGCGAGCGTCCTTTCGTCCGAAGGGTCGCCCACCATCACCTCGACGGTCGGAAGCACCGTGAGCGCCCGCGCCCGCGGCTGGCTGCGGGTGAGGACGCGCACCCGGATGCCCCGGTCGCTCGCCTGGTCGGCGATCGCGCGCCCCACGAAGCCGGTACCGCCCAGCAGGCAAAGGCTCGCGATGTCCATGGCGTCAGGGGATGTTGGCCGCGAAGGATTCGTCGGTCGCGCGCGCCGGAACCGTTCCGAGCAGCTGGCGAAGGCTCGCGGGACCCCCCGTGAGCCGGTGGCGGTAATACCACGCGTTGGTGAAGACCTTCTTCACGTAGTCGCGGGTTTCGGGATACGGGATCGTCTCCGCGTAGATCGCCCCTTCGAGCGGCTTGTCGTCGCGCCAGCGCTGCGCGCGCGCGGGGCCCGCGTTGTACGCCGCCGCGGCGAGGATCGGATCGCCGAGCGCGGCGAGCACGCGATGCAGGTAATACGTTCCCATGGAGACGTTCACCTCGGGGCTCACCAGCATGTCGGTGCGGAACGGCTTCACGGGAAGCTGCCGGGCGATCCAGCGGGCGGTCGACGGCATCAGCTGCATGAGCCCCACGGCGCCCGCGGGCGAGCGCGCCTGGGCGAGGAAGCGGCTCTCCTGGCGGATGATGCCGTAGACGAACGCCTCGTCGAGGTCCCACTGCCGCGTGGCGGCATCGAGCGCGGCGCGGTGGGGAACGGGATAGCGCTGCGCGAAATCATGGAGCTGCAGCGTGCGGTCCGCGGTGGAGATGGCGCGGTCGGGGACCTCGGCGTCCGCGGCGATCTTCGCGGCGGCGAGGAGGCTGCGGTCGTCCAGGTCGCGGATCGCCCAGCTCCATTCGCGCAGGCCGTCGTTGTCGAGCCCGCCGTGGTAGAGCGCGAGCGCGCGCTGGATTCCGGGCATGGCGCGGACGCGATCGAGCTCCGCCGGCCCGGGACGAAAGCCGTTCCACTCGGGGGCGAGCGTGATTCCCAGGTCCTCGGCCGCGAGGAGCCCGTAGAAGGTCGGCAGCGTCGAGAGGGACTTGAGGATCGCCTCGGCGCCCTTCGCATCGCCCTCGGCCTTCAACGCCCGCGCGCGCCAGTAGCGCCAGGTGGCCTCGCGGGCGGTGATGCGCGAAAGCGAATCGATCGCGGCGAGCACCTGCTTCCAGTCGCCCGCGCGAAGCGCGGCACGCGCCTTCCACGCCACCTGCGAATCGGAAAGCTTGCATGCGCCGGTGCGCGCGTACCACTCGAGCGCGCTCGGATGGAGCTCCATCGCCGCCTGCCACGCGACCTCTCCCCAGGTGCAGGCGCTGTCCGCGCCCAGGCGCGGCGCGAAGGCGGCGAGCGCGGCGGCGCCCTCTTCGGGATGCTTGCCGGCGAGCCGCTCGATCGCGAAGATCACGAGCTCCCGCGTGGCGCGATCGAGCGCGGGAGCCTTCACCCGCGCGAGGAACGCGGCCGGATCCGCCTTGGCGCGGCGCAGGCTCTGCTCCGCCATGCGATGGGAAGAGGGCAGGAGCTCGTTCGCGCGCGCGGCCGCCTTCGCGTGCCCGGCCGCGAGGAGCTTGCGGATGCGCGACCAGATGTCGGCTTCCGAAACGTCTCCGCGCGCCGCGAGCGCCGCGAAGACCGGGTCGCAGGCGGAGGGCGCCTCGTGGCCCTCGAGGAAAAGGGACCGCGCCTCGGGCACGACCTCCGGATCGGCGCGCGCGAAGCGCTCCTGGAACGCGTAGCACGTCGTCTCCGCGTCGTCGAAGAGGAGGCGCGGGTACTCGGCGCGGAAGAGCTCCCAGCTCGCGGAGGCGCCCAGCGCTTTCAGCCAGTCGCGGCGCAGGCTCTCGGCGAGCGGCCCCGACGGGTATTTCGCGAGGAAGGCGCGAACGTCGGAGGGGTCCGCGTGGTCGATGTTCCCATCGAGGAGCCAATAGTCGGGATAGGCCTCGAGGAGCGTCCCCGCGAAGCGCGGCTTCAGTTGCTCGATCGCCTTCCAGCGGCCCTTCTGCACGGCCTCGCGCGCCGCGGCGAGGTCGGCATCGCTCGGCGATGGCTGCGCGGCGGCCGGAAGCGCGACGAGGACGGCGGCGCACAATGGTGCTGAAATCCACTTGATGCAAGTCAAGGTCATCGGCGCCGGGGCTGTCTTACCTTTCGAGGATAAAATTATAATCTCAGGGTTTGCGCGTTTTACGCCCCTCGCGATGATTCCGCTCTCGGATTCCCCCGTGAACCGGCTCGCCGGCCATCGCCGGCGTGGAGCGGGACGCGCCGCGACACCGTCGGAAGGATTCCCGCAAGATTCGACAGACGCCCCGGCCGCCTTCGCGGCGGCCATGGAACGCCCAGCCCGCTAGGGACACGCGGGCTCCGACGCGCCTCGCGCGAAAGGAACAATGTCCCACCGGATCTTCAACCCATCCTAGGAGGATTCACATGAAGTCCAGAGTGTTCTCACGCGGCCGCCTGGCCGTGCTCGCCTGCGCGGCCCTCACCGCGTGCCTTCCTGCCCTGGCATGGGAGCCCAACAAGACGGTCGAGTTCGTGGTCCCGGCCGGCACCGGCGGCGGCGCGGACCAGATGGCGCGGTTCATCCAGTCGGTCATCGCCAAGCACAACCTGATGAAGGAGCCGATGGTCGTCGTGAACCAGGGCGGCGGCGCCGGCGCGGAAGGCTTCCTCGCCGTGAAAAGCGCCAAGGGCGACGGGACGAAGCTCATCATCACGCTCTCCAACCTCTTCACCACGCCGCTCGCCACGGGCGTCCCGTTCAGCTGGAAGGACCTCACGCCGGTCGAGATGATGGCGCTCGACGAGTTCGTCCTGTGGGTGAACGCGAAGACGCCGTACAAGACCGCGAAGGACTACATCGACGCGATCAAGGCGGCGCCCCCCGGCAAGTTCAAGATGGGCGGCACGGGGTCCAAGCAGGAGGACCAGATCATCACCGTCAACATCGAGAAGCAGACGGGCGTGAAGTTCACCTACATCCCGTTCAAGGGCGGCGGGGCGGTGGCGACGCAGCTCGTGGGCGGCCACATCGATTCGACCGTGAATAACCCCATCGAGGCGGTGGCGCAGTGGCGCGCGGGAAACCTCCGGCCGCTCTGCGTGTTCGACTCGCAGCGCATGCCGTACAACCAGAAGGTCACGAAGGACATGTCGTGGCACGACATCCCGACCTGCAAGGAATCGGGCCTCGACGTCGAGTACCTGATGCTGCGCGGCATCTTCATGCCCGGCGGCGTGACCCCGGACATGGTGAACTACTACGTGAACGTGCTGAACAAGGTCCGGGAGACCCCGGACTGGAAATCCTTCATGGAGCAGGGCGCCTTCAACCAGAGCCACATGACCGGCAAGGAGTACGCCGACTGGGTGGCGAACGCGGAGAAGCGCCACGAGGAGCTGATGAAGGAAGCCGGCTTCCTGCACAAGTAACCCGCCACAGGAAGGGGCCCCTCGCCGGGGCCCCTTTTCGCACCGCAAGACGGAATCGAGGATCGCATGCAGCAGTCATCTGGCGAGAAGGCCGTCGGGTCGGTTCGCCTCTGGGAGTCCATCGTGGCGCTCCTCTTCCTGGTGTTCGGGAGCGCGGTGATGTGGGACAGCTGGCGCATCGGCGCCCGCTGGGGGGGCGACGGGCCGCAGGCCGGGTATTTCCCGTTCTACATCGGAGTTTTCATCGTGGTCTCGGCGCTCGCGATCCTCTACGCGGCACTGCGCATGGACGCGGCCGAGGGCGGCGGGCCGTTCGTGCGCCGGGGGGAGCTGAAGATGGTGCTCACGGTCTTCGTCCCGAGCATCGTCTACGTCTTCCTCATCGACAATCCGTGGTTCTCGCTGGGCATCTACGTCCCCTCGGCGCTCTTCATCGGCGCCTTCATGCGCTACCTCGGCAAGTACCGGTGGATCGTCGTCGCCGCCGTGCCGGTGGCGGTGATGGTGGCGTTCTTCCTGATGTTCGAGATCTGGTTCCAGGTTCCGCTGCCGAAGGGTCCGCTCGAGACGGCCCTGGGCTTCGGTTGAGGACGGCGCGATGCAAGAGATCCATTCGCTGATCGGCGGCTTCGAGGTCGCGCTTTCGTGGTTCAACCTGCTGCTGATGCTCGCGGGCATCACGCTCGGGGTCATCATCGGCGTGCTCCCCGGCCTGGGCGGCGCGAACGGCGTCGCGATCCTGCTGCCGCTCACGTTCTCGATGGCACAGCATCCGGGCGGGCAGACGTCGGCCATCATCCTGCTTTCGTGCATCTACTGGGGCGCGCTCTTCGGCGGCGCCATCACGTCCATCCTCTTCAACATCCCGGGCGAGCCGTGGTCGGTCGCGACCACGTTCGACGGCTATCCGCTCGCGCAGAAGGGGCGGGCGGGGGCGGCGCTCACCTCGTCGTTCACGTCGTCCTTCTTCGGCGCGCTCGTCGGCGTCCTCCTCATCACGTTCCTCTCGCCCGTCGTGGCCCGCTTCGCGCTGCGCTTCGGCCCGCCGGAATTCTTCTCGGTGTACCTGCTCACGTTCTGCGCGTTCGTCGGCATGAGCAAGGGCTCGCCCTTCAAGACGATCGCCGCGATGATGCTCGGCTTCGCCCTCGCGGCGGTCGGGATCGACACCGTCACCGGGCAGCTGCGGCTCACCTTCGGCTTCACCGAGCTCCTCAAGGGCTTCGACTTCCTGATCGCGGTGATCGGGCTCTTCGGCATCGGCGAGATCCTCCTCACGATCGAGGAGGGGCTCGAGTTCAAGGGCGCGAAGGCGAAGCTCAACATGAAGGTCGTGCTGGAGACGTGGAAGGAGCTTCCGCGCTACTGGAAGACGTCGCTGCGCAGCGCCACGGTCGGCTGCCTCATGGGCATCGTTCCCGGCGGCGCGACGCCCGCCTCCTTCATGAGCTACGGCCTCGCGAAGAAGATGTCGCGCGACGGGGACAAGTTCGGCACCGGCGTGATCGAGGGCGTGGTGGCCCCGGAGACGGCGGCGCACGCCGCCGGCACGTCGGCGCTGCTGCCGATGATCACCCTCGGCGTGCCGGGCTCGCCGACCGCCGCGGTGCTCCTCGGCGGCCTCCTCATCTGGGGCCTGCAGCCCGGCCCGCTCCTCTTCACCGAGAAGCCGGACTTCGTCTGGGGCCTCATCGCCTCGATGTACCTCGGCAACATCGCCGGGCTCATCGTCGTGCTCACGTGCGTGCCGCTCTTCGCGGCGATCCTGCGCGTGCCCTTCTCGATCATCGCGCCGATCATCCTCGTGATCTGCGCGATCGGCGCCTACACCGTCCACAACGCCATGTTCGACGTGTGGCTGATGCTCGTCTTCGGCGCCATGGGCTACGTGTTCAAGAAGCTCGATTACCCGATGGCTCCGCTCGTCCTCGCGCTGGTGCTGGGCGACTCGGCCGAGGACGGGTTCCGCCAGTCGATGCTGATCTCGCAGGGCGACATGCGCATCTTCTTCTCGAACGGGCTCGTGGGCGGCATCACCGCGCTCGCGCTGCTGCTCCTCTTCTGGCCGCTCATCTCGAGGCTGATCGGGCTCGCCCGCGGCCGGGCCGGCTGATCGAAGGAGGCGCCATGCCCGTCATCGCGATGACGCAGGAGATGGCCACGCTCGGCAAGGACGTCGCGCTCGGCGTGTGCGAGGCCCTCGGGCTGCAGCAGGTCCGCCACGAGGTGGGCGACGTGGTCGCGGGCAAGATGCAGGTGAAGAAGAGCCTCATCCGCCGCATCCGCGAAGGAAAGGCGAGCCGCATCGAGAAGTGGGCGGCCGACGAGAAGACCATCTCGATCTTCACGGCGGAGGAGGTCTACGACCTCGCGGTGAAAGGCAACGTCCTCATCCGCGGCTGGGGCGGAACGCTCCTGCTGCGCGACGTGCCCCACATCCCGCGCATCCGCGTGTGCGCGCCGATGGAGGTGCGCGTGAAGCGCCTCATGGAGCGCCTCGAGACCGACGACGAGGACCTCGCGCGGCGCGAGATCGAGGTGGACGACGCGGCGCGCGCCTCGCGCATGGAGCAGCACTTCAACGTGCGCTGGGGCGATCCGACGCTCTACGACCTCACGCTCAATACCGAGCGCGTGCCGATCGCGCAGTGCGTCGAGCAGGTCCTCGCGCTCGCGAGGAGCCCCGCGTTCCAGGAGACCGCGCAGTCGCGCCAGCACCTCGCCGACCTCGCGCTCCACGCGCGGGCCCGGGCGGCGCTGCGCTCCGACGAGCGCACGGCCGCGATCGACGTCGACATCGAGGTGCGCCAGGGCGAGGCGACGCTGCGTGGCATCGTGGTCGACGATCGCGAGAAGCGGCTCTGCGAGGAGGTGGTGCGCGCGCTTCCCGGCGTGAAGTCGGTCCGCGACGAGCTGCGCACGATGGCGGCGGGCCTTTACCGCTTTCCGACCCACCGCAAGGAAATCTGAGGGCAGAGGCTCCCTAGATCTTCCCCGCGTGCTTGAGGCGGGAGAGCGTCTCGGCGGAGAGGTTGAGGTAGGCCGCGAGCTCCTTCTTCGGCACGCGCTCGGAAAGCTCCGGGTGCTTGCGCATGAAGCGGTGCACGCGCCCCGGGGCGTCCAGCAGGTGGAGCGTGATGGTGTGGGCCATCACCTCGCTCATGAGGAACATCACCTCGTACTCGAAGTCGTCCTTGAGGTCGGGATGCGCGTCGAGGAAGCTCGCCCACTGCGGCAGCGGCATCTTCGCGACGCGCGCCTTGGTCACGCAGCGGATCGAATAGGGCGCGGGCGTGCGCAGCTTCCAGGCCGCGTAGCTCGTGTCCATGTCGTCCTCCTTGGCGAAGCGAAGGATCATCTCCTTCCCCTCGGGGCTCGCGACCACGCGCTTGAGGATGCCGTCGATCACGAAGTACTGCTCCATCTCGTGGGCGCCCTGGGAGATGAGCATGTCGCCCTTGCGGTAGTCCATGATGTGCAGGGCCGACTCGAGCTCGTCGAAGGCGCGCGGCTTGAGGCGCCTGAGGACGATGTTCTGGCGAAGCCGCTCGCGGATCTCCTGGCGCTGGGGATGGTTCACGAGGAGGGTCATCGGCGCTCGGAGCGGGAAATTGACCCGAGTCAAGCGGGCCCGGGGGCCCAAAATTGACCGCCATCAAGGTCGGCCGTTCGGGGCATTTTTTAACATTGTAGCTTGATTCGGACGGCGGCTTCCCGCCGCCCGCGCCGCTCCCAACCCTTTCAGCTCCCGTCTGGGGCCCATGCCGGGCCCCGGGCTCGCCCCCTCGGAGGAAATCCACATGGCAACCGTCACCGATCCCGCCGTCACCGGCCCGGCTTCCAGCGCGAAGCCCGCGCAGCCCGCGAGCGGCCAGCCCGCCGCGGCGCAGGACACGATCGATGGCTTCCACCTGGTGATCGAGGCCCTGAAGGTGAACGGCATCGACACGATCTTCGGTCTTCCCGGGATCCCGATCACCGACCTCACGCGCAAGGCGCAGGCCGCCGGCATGCGCGTGATCTCGTTCCGCCACGAGCAGAACGCGGGCTACGCCGCCTCCGCCGCCGGGTTCCTCACGCAGAAGCCGGGCGTCTGCCTCACCGTCTCCGCGCCGGGGTTCCTCAACGGCCTCACGGCGCTCGCCAATGCGACGACCAATTGCTTCCCGATGATCCTCGTCTCGGGCTCCTCGGAGCGCGAGATCGTGGACCTGCAGCAGGGCGACTACGAGGAGATGGACCAGCTCGCGATCGCGAAGCCCCTTTGCAAGGCGGCCTTCCGGGTCCTCCATGCCGAGGACATCGGCGTGGGCGTCGCGCGTGCGATCCGCGCCGCGGTCTCCGGCCGGCCCGGGGGCGTGTACCTCGATCTCCCGGCGAAGCTCTTCCCGCAGTCGGTGGAAGCCGAGGCGGGCCGCCGGTCGCTCATCAAGGTGGTCGATCCCGCCCCGCGCCAGATTCCCGCGCAGGACGCCGTGAAGCGCGCGCTCGAGCTCCTCAAGGGCGCGAAGAAGCCCCTCATCATCCTCGGCAAGGGCGCGGCCTATGCCCAGGCCGATGCCGACATCAAGGCGCTCATCGAGAAGACCGGTATTCCGTACCTGCCGATGGCGATGGCGAAAGGGCTCCTGCCGGACGTCCACGAGCAGTCCGCGGCCGCCGCGCGCTCCTACGTGCTTCCCGAAGCCGACGTGGTGATGCTCGTCGGGGCGCGGCTCAACTGGCTCCTCTCCCATGGCAAGGGCAAGACCTGGGGGGCGTCGCAGTCGAAGGGCTGGGGCGGCCAGAAATTCATCCAGGTCGACATCTCGCCCACGGAAGCCGACAGCAACGTCCGCATCGATGCGCCCGTCGTGGGCGACATCGGCTCCTGCGTCGCGGCGCTCCTCGCCGGCATCGGCGAGGGGTGGGCGAAGCCGCCCGCGGAATGGCTCGACGCGATCGCCGAGCGCAGGACGAAGAACGTCGCGAAGATGGCCGAGACGCTCGCGAAGAACCCGACGCCGATGAACTTCCACAGCGCGCTCAACGTCGTGCGCGACATCGTGAAGGCGAATCCGGAGGCGATGCTCGTGAACGAGGGCGCCAACGCGCTCGATTTCACGCGCTCGATCGTCGACATGTACAAGCCGCGCAAGCGCCTGGACGTCGGCACCTGGGGCGTGATGGGCATCGGCATGGGCTTCGCCGTCGCCGCCGCGGTCGTGACGGGCGAGCAGGTCATCGCGATCGAGGGCGACAGCGCGTTCGGCTTCTCGGGCATGGAGGTCGAGACGATCTGCCGCTACAACCTTCCCGTGTGCGTCGTGATCATGAACAACAACGGCGTCTACCGCGGCGACGAGGTGAATCCCACGGGCGGCAAGGACCCGGCGCCGCTCGTCTTCGTGAAGAACGCCCGCTACGAGAAGCTCATGGAGGCCTTCGGCGGCGTGGGCGCGTACGCGACCACCCCGGCGGAGCTGAGGAAGGCGATGGAGGAAGCGATCCGCTCGCGCCGGCCCACCCTCATCAATGCGATGATCGACGAGAAGGCGGGTACCGAAAGCGGGCGCATCACCTCGCTCAACCCCACGGCGAAGAAGTAAATGAGGTAACCCGGCTGGATCCAGCGGGGCGATCGTTGGAGCGGACGGCAAAGCCGCCGCTCAACTCCTCGAGCAGATGAATCCACGGAGACAGAAATGAATGCACTGAAAGGCGTACGGATCCTCGACATGACCCACGTGCAGGCGGGTCCCACCTGCTCGCAGCTCCTCGCGTGGATGGGCGCGGACGTGATCAAGTTCGAGCCGCCCCACGGCGACGCGACGCGCGGGCAGCTGCGCGACGTCCCGAACGCGGACTCGCTCTACTTCACGATGTTGAACTGCAACAAGCGCTCGATCACGGTCAACATGAAGACCGCCGAGGGCAAGCAGGTCTTCGTGGACCTGCTCAAGAAGAGCGACATCATGATGGAGAACTTCGGCCCCGGCGTCCTCGAGCGGCTGGGCTTCACGTGGGAGAAGATGCACGAGATCAATCCCAAGCTCGTCGTGGGCTCGATCAAGGGCTTCGGCTCGAGCGGCCCGTATGCCGACTTCAAGGCCTACGAGAACGTCGCCCAGGCGATGGGCGGCGCCATGAGCACGACGGGCGTCCCGGACGGTCCCCCGTTCGTGACCGGCGCGCAGATCGGCGATACCGGGACGGGCCTGCACCTCGCCATCGGCATCCTCGCCGCGCTCCACCAGGCGACGACCACGGGCCAGGGCCAATACGTCGAGGTCGCGATGATGGACGGCGTGATGAACCTCTGCCGCGTGAAGTTCCGCGACCACCAGCGCCTGCAGCGCGGACCCCTCGCCGAATACTCGGTCCCCACCTACCAGGGCCAGGGCGACGTGCCCCGCGCGGGCAACGACTCCGGCGGCGGCCAGCTCGGCAACGCCATCCACTGCAAGCCCCACGGCCCCAACGACTGGCTCTACATCGTGGTGCAGGAAGCGGTCTACGACGCGCTCGCGAAGCGCATCGGGCCGGATGTCGGCATGCCCGACATGGCGACCGATCCGCGCCTCGCGACGATCGGCGAGCGCCGCAAGAACCAGAACCTCATGTGGACGCTCATCAACAAGTTCGCGGAGAAGCACACCAAGCGCGAGCTCATGGCGATCCTGAACCCGCTCGACGTCCCGTGCGGCCCCATCATGTCGACGCAGGACCTCGCGACCGACGAGCACGTGAAGGGCCGCCAGATGTGGGTCGAGCTCGACCACCCGCAGCGCGGCAAGTGGTTCAACGTCGGCATGCCGATCAAGCTTTCCGCTTCGCCCGCGGTCATCAAGAGGAGCCCGCTCCTCGGCGAGCACACGGACGAGGTGCTGAAGGAAGTCCTCGGCTACGACGAGGCGCGCATCCAGTCCATGAAGGCCGCCGGCGCCTTCTCCAACCCGCCGAAGAAAGTCGCCGCGTAGGGGACTGCAGGCAGGGGCCGTCCGCAGATCAACGCAGATAAACGCGGATGACCCCTTCGCCAATCCGGGGGGTGTGACGAGTCACTTCCGCGGTTCGTTGCATCGCCGTGCTTCATCTGCGTTTATCCGCGTTGATCTGCGGATATCCATTCCGACCCTGTAGACATTTCCTAAAGTGAAAACATGAAAATCGCGATCATCGGTCAGCAGGACTTCGGCAAGGCCGTGCTCGAGGCATTCCTCGCGCGCGGCGATACGGTGGCGGGCGTCTTCTGCGCGCCGGAGAAGGAGGGCGCGAAGGCCGATCCGCTGCGCACCGCCGCGCAGGAAAAGGGCCTCAAGGTGCTGCAGCTTCCGAACCTCAAGGGCCCCGAGGCGCTCCAGGCGATGCGCGAGTGCAACGCGGACATCGGGATCATGGCCTACGTGCTGCAATTCGCGCCGCAGGAGTTCGTGAAGATCCCGAAGCACGGCACGATCCAGTACCACCCGTCGCTCCTGCCGAAATACCGCGGGCCGTCCTCGATCAACTGGCCCATCGCCAAGGGCGAGAAGAAGACCGGCCTCACGATCTTCCGGCCCACCGACGGCCTCGACGAGGGTCCCGTCGTGCTGCAGAAGGAAACCGAGGTCTCCGAGAACGACACGCTCGGGACCGTCTATTTCGACCGCCTCTTCCCCATGGGCGTGAAGGCGATGCTCGAGGCGGCGGACCTCGTCGTCGCGGGAAAGCACAGGGAAGTGCCGCAGGACGAGGGCCAAGCCTCCTACGAGGGCTGGTTCCGCGCGAACGAGGCGCGCATCAACTGGCACAACCACGTCGACTTCATCCATAACCTCATTCGCGGCTGCGATCCGGCGCCGGGTGCATGGACCACGCACGGCGGCAAGAAGCTCCAGCTCTTCGGCTCGAAGAAGCACCTCGTGCGGACCTTCGGCGCGGTGAAGGGGAAGATCGGCGAGATCACCGAGATCACCGATGGGGGCATGCGCATCACCGCGCAGGGCGGGCAGGTCGAGGTCGCCAAGGTGAAGGGCGAGGAGACGAAGAAGATCTCGCCCGCCGAGTGGGCGAAGGGCGCGGGGGTCGCGGTGGGGACGATCCTCGGCGCGTGAGGCGCGCCGTGTAGGAGGCGTCGGACGCGAAAAGCAGCCGATGGCGACGCAACCGCTGAAATCCGCAATAGGCCGCGTTGTCTCACGGGGTCCCAACGTTGAGAACGGAGACTTCGATGAAACCCCTGATGCTTCCCCTGGCGGTCCTCGCGATCGCTGCGCTCGCCGGATGCGATCGGCCCGGAACGGGCAGCACGTCTTCCACCACCGTCGTGAAGGAGCCGACTTCGAGCGAAGCGCCCCCGGCTTCCAGCTCCTCGACCACCGTCGTCCAGCCGGCGCCGTCCGCCCCGAGCGCGTCGAGCTCGTCCTCGACCACGACCGCCGAGCCGTCGCCGCCCGCGTCGAGCTCGTCGACCAGCGTGAACGTCGATGCGAGCAAGCCGGAGTCGACGACCGAGAAGTCGCGCACCCGCTCGACGACGCGCATCGATACGCCGGCGGGCTCGGCGACGCGCACCGAGACGGAAAGCACGAAGACCTCGCAGTAATCCAGCGTCCCCCGCGCCCCTTCCGCGCTCGACGGCGGAAGGGGTTTTTCTTTTCCGCCGCGCCCTGCCTCCTTCGCATCCGCGCTTTTGCGCGACAATAGCGGCCCCCTTCCAACAACGACCGAGAGCTCCCCATGTCCCACGCGATCCGTTTCCACAAGGCCGGCGGCCCCGAAGTCCTGCAATGGGAAGACGTCCAGGTGGGCGACCCCGGGCCGGGCGAGCTGCGGATCGCGCACAAGGCGGTCGGCCTCAACTACATCGATACGTACCACCGCACGGGCCTCTATCCGATGACGCTTCCGTCGGGCATCGGGCTCGAGGCGGCCGGCGTCGTGGAGGCGGTCGGCTCGGGCGTGACCGGGTTCGCGAAGGGCGATCGCGTCGCCTACTGCAACGGGCCGATCGGCGCGTATTCCGAAGTGAAGAATCACCCCGCCGAGCGCTGCGTGAAGCTCCCCGACGGCATCAGCTTCGAGCAGGCGGCGTGCATGATGCTGCAGGGGCTCACGGTGCAGTACCTGCTGCGGCGCCTCCTCTTCGTTCCCAAGGCGGGCGACACCATCCTGTGGCATGCGGCGGCCGGCGGCGTGGGCCTCATCGCATGCCAGTGGGCGAAGGCGCTGGGCGTCAACGTGATCGGCACCGTGAGCTCCGAGGAGAAGGCGAAGCTCGCGCGCGAGAACGGCTGCACCCATACCGTGATCTATACGAAGGAGGATTTCGTCGCGAAAGTGGGCGAGATCACCGGAGGGAAAAAAGTTCCGATCGTGTACGACGGCGTGGGGAAGGACACCTTCGTGAAGTCGCTCGATTGCCTCCAGGGCCGGGGGTTGATGGTGAGCTTCGGCAATGCCTCCGGGCCCGTGGGCCCGACCGACCTCGGGATCCTCGCGGCGAAGGGATCGCTCTACGTGACGCGCCCGACGCTCATGGGATACGTCGCGAAGCGCGAGGAGCTCGTCGCGGCGTCGAAGGAGCTGTTCGACCTCGTGCTCGCCGGGAAGGTGAAGATCGGCCCGCGCCAGACGTACGCGCTCAAGGACGCGGCCCAGGCGCACCGGGACCTGGAGGGACGCAAGACCACCGGCTCCACGGTCCTGATTCCGTAGTTCCACCGGCGCATCGCGCCGCTTGATTCGGCGCGGCCGGGGGAATAGCGTCACCGGTGAAGTCGGCGATGCCCGGAGCCTTTGGACTCTAGACACCGCTCCTTTCGATGTTCGACGAAAAGGAGGGGATCATGAGACTCAGGATGTACGTCACGTTGCCGGACGTCGCGAGCGCCCGCGGCCTCGCGAACGACCTGCTGCTCGCCCGCATCGAGCACAAGCACATGCGCTTCCTCGCCCGCCGCGGCACCGACCTGGGCGAGCTCCACGAAGCGTCCTACCTCCAGAAGACCGACGCGGTGCACGGCGCCTTCGTCGGCCTCGTGATCGGCGGCGTCATGGGGGCGATCGTCGGCGCGTTGCTGGTCAACTTCCCGCCGCAGGGCGTCTCGATGGAAATGGTGGCGGTGCTGGTCGCGGCGCTCGTGGGTGCCGTGCTCGGCGTGTGGGTCGCGACCATGGTGGGGCTCCAGGTGCCGAACTCGCGCCTCAGGGCCTTCGAGCGCGAAATGGAGGACGGGCGCGTGCTCCTCATGCTGGACGTTCCCTCGGGCCGCTACGAGGAGGTGCGCGACATCATCGCGCGCAAGCATCCGGAAGCGATCGATCGCGGCAACGAGCCGACGGTTCCGGCGTTTCCTTAGTATCGGGCCGCGCGCGGCCTTTGCTCCCCGCGAGCAGGGAAGCCGTCGATCCCTGTCGCCCGGGATCGCGGAGCCCCGACGCCGGTCCGGAAGTCCGCGGCGCCTCGCAGGAAGCCGTCGCGCTGAATGGCGATAGAGTCTCGCTCGAGCGGCGGTGGGCGCGCATACGGCTTCCTGCGAGTCGAAACCCCGCGCCCTTTCCGTCCGTCGCCGCACGATCCAGGGCGACCGGGCTCGACGGCTTCCCTGCTCCGGGGAGCATGGCGGTCCGTTTTCCACCATCACACCGATTTGAAAAGAAGCGCCCTTGAGCGCTCCAGCAGCGTCCGGGGAGTGAGACAGGAAGTCTCGCCCGCTCGGGGCCTTGGCGGTGGAGGATCGGCGGCCTCGAGGGGCGGCCAAAGCCCGCTTTCGATAGAATCCCCATTCCC
>Ga0068855_100005047_pt1 | contig 16110 bp, 15 predicted proteins | sample KBSCornC52_FD_66592 | JGI IMG/M metagenome (GOLD analysis project Ga0068855, IMG submission 66592) | Corn rhizosphere microbial communities from Kellogg Biological Station, Michigan, USA - KBS Corn C5-2 | ecosystem: Host-associated > Plants > Roots > Rhizosphere > Soil ...
GATGGGCAAGGAGATCGGCGGGTTAGTCGGCCTTGAGGCCCGGACTGGCAAAGTCCGATGGCGAACGCCCTGTGGCAACTTTTTCTATGGTGCGCCATGCATCGGCGCAGACGGGACCGTTTACGTCGCGACTATCCAGGGCGCCCTGTATGCGATTGAAGGGAATACGGGGAAGGTAAGGCTGCTTTCCCACGCTCATGAAGACAAACTGGACTTAGTCCTTCAGCCGTCAGGCGCCCTCAATTATCCGCTATGCGACGAAAGAGCGTGAACGCTGGTTCGGAGCCAGCGGATTTTTGTTCGCCTCCCCACCCCTCAACCCGGCGATATTGTGCTTCCACTCGCTCTGACGGTGTCCAGCAACGAAGTCGGCGAGAGATGTCGTCATGAAAATCTTTAGTTCAACTTCCGTCTCTTTTATGTTCGCTCGTCTGCTGATAGCGTTCCCAGAGATTGGTGTACTGTCTAACGCGCCCCGATCGCACTATGCTCCGCCCATTCCTTCTCGGCGCAATTCTCGCAAGGACAGCTAACGCTGACTTCTGAGTTTCGATTGCGTACAATTGGTGAGGCGTCCTCTTATGTATTTATGACCACTTCGCAGACAAATGCCCTGAGCGGCGCAGCTGACTCAAGATCGGCAACCATGTTTGCAATCAATCCGGACGCACGGAGAAACTAGGAAATGCCTGCCAAGTCACTACACCGCTACGCAACCGTCAGCGCCGTCATCGGAATGGAAGTGTTGCTTTCACTCGCCGCAAGTGCGCAACGAACCACACTCCAACCCGATGTGGCCGCTGGCCTTACGGGATTCGTAAGCAAGAAAGCAAATTCCGAGATTCGTGCGAAGTATGGAAACCTTCCTCTCAACTTTGAATCCAATGCCGGACAATTCAGGCAGCCGGTAAAGTATATGATGCACGGCACAGGCTACACTCTATCCCTGACTCGTTCTGAAGCCGTTTTTGCGCTGCAGAACTCGCCAGGGACGCCGAAATCTAAAGATCAAATTCCCAAATCCAAGATGCCCTCGCTTCTCCGAATCCAGTTTGTGGGCGGACATCCGAGAACTGTCAGTGGAGAGGCAATGCTGCCGGGTACATCAAACTATTTCATCGGGCGTGATCCAAAGCATTGGCGCACGAATGTGTCCAACTATCGCCGTATTCGCTACAAGAGTGTCTATCCGGGAACGGACCTTCTCTACTATGGCAACCAACGCCAGCTCGAATATGACTTCATTGTGGCGCCAAAGGCCGATCCCTCTCGGATTTCTATGAAATTCCTGGGAGCGGAAGGCATCAAGAGAGACCCGACCGGTGGCTTGGTGTTTCAGGTCGGTCGCGGTAAAGCGTGCTGGCGGAAACCTGTTGCGTACCAGGTGATCGACGGTAAGAGAAAGACGATACAGGCTCGATTTGCAGTCAGAGGCGCCAATACAGTCGGGTTTGCAATTTCTGCTTACGATGTTCGACGCGAACTGATCATCGACCCGGTGTTTGCCTACTCCAGCTATCTTGGAGGCAGCTTCGAGGATGATGCCGCCGGTGTCGCAATCGATCCGGATGGGGCAGCCTATCTTTGCGGCAAGACCACCTATTCTGACGATCTGACGGGCGCGACAGGCTCGCCGGGCGGCACGATTGGGTTCGTTTCCAAGGTCGCGCCGGACGGGACCAGTGTACAGTATTCAACCTATATCACTGACGGTATCCCGCAGTCGATCGCGGTTGACAGCACCGGGCATGCTTATATTGCAGGATACACGACTTCGCCCAATCTGGCTGTCGTGAACGGCGCCCAAAGCGTCTATGCCGGCGGCACCGATGCCTTCGTCATGAAATTGCATGCCTTGGGGAACTCTGTGCTCTATTCAACCTATTTGGGCGGGTCGATGGGTGATGCCGCATCGGGGGTCGCGCTCGCTCCTGATGGGACGGTGCGTGTGACGGGCATCACGAAATCGACGGATTTTCCGACGATGAATGCCTGGCAGAACGCTAACGCAGGCAGGGAAGACGCGTTCGTCGCCCACATCGATCCTTCCGTCAGTGGCCGTCCGGGATTGAAGTATTCGACTTACTTTGGCGGCACGGACGATGAAGAGCCCATCGCCATCGCGGTGAACTCCATCGGCGACGATTTCATCACCGGTCAAACATTCTCTACGAACCTGCCGTTGGCTGCAGCCTACCAGAGCTCGCCGCATAGCGTTTTCTTGACGGCGTTCTCATCAAACGGAGGAGCGCTCTTATATTCAACCTACTTTGGCGGGGAGAACCTGGATGTAGTGTCTGCGATGGCGGTCGATGCGCACCGCCGAGCATATATTGTGGGTCACACCTATTCTCGCAATTTTCCGGTGCGAAATGCGATCCAGAGTTCGTTTCAAGGCACGTTCGCCGCAAATAGCGCTGACGCATTTGTAGCGGAAATCGACTGCTCTACGGCCGGCGACGCATCGCTGGTCTATTCGACCTATCTTGGGGGCGACAAATATAACCCGACCGCCGTCGCGATCGACGTCTGGGGCAATACGTATGTCTCAGGTTCGGCCGCCTCAGTCGGCTTTTCCATTCTTGGGCCGAGGGTTTTTGTATCCAAGATAGCGAACGGTGATGGAAGGCTTTTGTTCGACCAGCTGACCGGTGGAAATGGCTACAACGCGGTAGGTGGCATGGCGGTGGATCCGCTTGGATACGTTTTTGTTGCCGGCACAACTACCGCCCTGGATTTTCCAACGACGCCGGGAGCATTCCAGCCAACCAAGAAAGGAACATCCGCAATTGACAACTCGGCACGCGACGCCTTCATATTTAGAATGTCAACGTTCACGAAGCTCGATCTGAATGGCGACGGATCTCCCGATTTTCTGTTTCAAAATGCCGTTGACGGCCGGATCGTATATTGGACGATGCACGCCGACCAGGCTGCTCAAATCGGCTTCTTGGGTCCTTCGAACCCTGGCGTCAATTGGAAGGTCGTGGCCAGCGCCGATCTCAACGGTGATGGACAAACGGATCTGCTTCTTCAAGACGCAAACACAGGAAATGTCGCCTATTGGTTGATGAACGGTACTATGCAAATCGGGGTGGGTTTCATTTCGCCAAAGAATCCAGGCGCCGATTGGCAGGTCGCCGGAATGGCGGACTTCAACCGTGACGGATACGCAGACATCCTCTTTCACAACTCGAAAACGGGCGAACTCTATATCTGGTACATGCAGGGCGTGAACCGGATTGCGGGCGCGCCACTCTTCGGTGGGTTTTCTTTTAATGAAAGGGTTGCAGCAATCGGAGACATGAACAACGATGGTCAAGCTGACATAATCTTCCAAGACGGACAAACGGGCATTATTCGCATACAGTTACTGCACGGCGACAATGCTGTTCTGGGCGGAGGGTTCATCAATCCGTCGCATCCCGGCCCGGGGTGGAATGTCGTGGGGCTTGCCGATCTAACCGGCGATGGCAGACCGGAGATCCTGTTCCAGAACGCCAACGATGGTCAATTGGCTTACTGGGTTATGGACGGACTGAACGTGATTCGTGTCGGCCGCCCGTATCCGTTCGATCCAGGCGGAGTGGTATGGAAGCTTGTCGGACAGTGATAGGTTAAGGCGAAGTGATGGGGTGACGTGGTAACGGAGTCGGGTGTAATGAGCTCAGAGGGCATGAGGTGTAGCACCCATTGTCGTGCGACGGAATAGCGAGAACGGAGCACGGGAATCGGGGGCATTATGAGTTCCTCCCCAACCCTTCACCCAGCCATATTGTGCTTCCAGGCGCTCGGACGGTGGCAGCGTACTCTCATACCGGCGCAGGTCGTTCAGCTCGCCGGCGCGCAGCAGAACCCACTCCGGACGGAACTTCCTCCAGATGGCGTGGTAGGGAGAAGGCTCTTCGTTGCGATAGAAGGGCAGCACTTCCGGCGAGACCAGGCCGACGGTGTCCAGCACGCGCAGGCCGCTGTAGTAGCCAATATAGCCGATCGGCTCCAGCATCACCGTGTCGCCGGGACGGGCCAGTTCTTTTAGCCTGAGCCCGATCGGAATGCGCAGCTCATCCTCCACGCGCTGGGATTCGCTCAAAGATACGGCGACTCTGGGGACCGTCACGGCGCACATCACAGCCCCGACCGCCAGAACGGTGGCCGCGAGGCCGGCTGGCTGCGCCGCGACCTGAGCCCGGAGATTCGCGGGCAGCAGGGCGGTAAGCCTTCCCAGCCCCACAAACGCGATCAGATAATATTCCGGGGTGGGCGGCAAGAAGTACCAGCCGAAGAGGAACACCTTCGAAAACGCCATTCCCGCATAGTAGAGCAGCATCCACGCCATCATGGCGACTAGAGGCAGGTGCTCGCCGCAAACCAATGCTTTCGGTATAGAGGGTTGTTCCGCGCCTCCTTGCGCCTCTGCCCGAGATACCGGGCTTAGCTCGCCTTCAGCATGGGCCGAATCCGCATCTCTTTGCGCCTTTGCGCCTTTGCGTGAGATAAACGCTTTTGACCGCCATGCGGCCCGGCTTACCTCCAAGACAGCACCGGCGAACAGAACTGCGCCCGCCGAGTTGTGGGTCATCAGCTTCAGGAAGGGAAGCAGATTCGGAAACGCCTGCGAGTTGTGCCACGCATAAACAATGAGCTTCGCCCTAAGCGAGGTTGGGATCGGCGAGCCGAACGCCGCGATCGCATAGAGCATCCATGGAAGCGTTACTGCGGCATAAACCAACAGCCCCTGCCACGGTAGTTTCCGGTCGCGCCAGAGGCAGGTTAAAAGCAGGATCACCGCGAGCATTGCGCCGTCGATTCGAAGTAGAGTGAGCAGCGCCGCGCACAGCCAGGCGGCTCGCTGCCTGCGCTCGGCGAGAAGGCACCACGCGCCGATGCCTGCGCACGCCACCAGGCTCGACTCCATCCCTTTGACGGATTCGGTCAGGTTGAGCGGCAAGATTGCGAAGCAAGTGGCTGCGCACAGCCCTGCGAGCGGGCGCTCGATCTTGCGAGCGAAGCGTACGATGAACCAGCAGGAGAGCGCGTCAGCCCCGACAGCGAAAAGCTTGCCACAGAGGACGGGATCGAGACCGACACGTACAATCAGCGCGAGCAGAAGAGTGTAGAGAGGCGTCGTAGTGCCAAGAACGTGCTCGCCGGGGTTGTAGACCAGCCCGAGGCCGTGCGCCAGGTTCTCGGCGTAGCGCAGGGTGATGTAGAAGTCCTCTTCGGTGGCGCGGGTGGAGAAGATCAGGTAGAGGCGCGCGGCGACCGCGAGCAGAATGATGCCCGTGAGAACGAGGCCTGGCATCCGGAAGCGCGCGGCGGTCGGGAGCCCGGCGCCGGCGGTTTCACTGGATCTGGTCGCCATGGTTACCTGGGATGCAAGGTGGGTCGCCGGGGCAGCCTGGCGCACGAGAACGTCTGCCGCAAAGTCGCAGGGCGGCAAAGGGGATCAAAGGCAGGAGACCATTGCAGAGAGGACGCGACTCCACGTACTGGCTGCGCGGAGCGACGAAAGGCGGCCGGTTCAACTTCCGGCCGTCGCTGCATCGGCTGGCGTCTGTGCGGAGACCGGCGCAACCGAAACGGGATCTTCTTCGGCCATACGTGTTGTGGTAATTGCTATGGAACCTGGTAGGAGCTCCGGCGCCCGGGCCGCCTCGATCGCTGCGTTCGGCGGCCACGAGATTCGCGCGCGTCCCAGCGCGGTGAGGCGGCCAGGCTCGCATCGGATTTCATCGATCCAGACGGGAATGGCCAGTGTGCTCACGTCCAATCCGAGCGCTTCGTTGATTCGCTGCTCGATCACATCTACCACCGCACGCGGCAAGTCGATTCCCATGGTTGCGCTGCGGCAGTCCAGGCTTACGCGCTGGCCGTTGTCCACTCGCGCGACGGCTTCGATCGAGAATGGAAGCGGTACGAAAGTGATGAGCGCCTTGCCGGAAATCCGCGCTTTGCCGGAGAGCAGCGCGATGCTGAGGTTGCGGATCGGCGAGTCCGCGGGCATCTTCGCAGTGACGAGGCGGTTCAAGTTCGCCTCCGACATAACGGCGCGAACTTTCGTCTCTCCGCTTGATATGGCAGCCTCCGGTTCGCTTCCGGAGACTTCGATCTTAATGTCGCCGCCTTCAAGGAGCACTTCGTCCAGCACTACTTCTGCGCTCAGCTGAACATTCCGAAGATCGATCTTCGCCCCGCCGATCAGCAGCGGCTCTACCGGCTCAACGTGCGTCGTCATCGCATTTTCTCTCTATCTCAAACAGGCCAGCGGCCCATTGAATACCAGTCATCACCGCATTATAGCACACCACTCGCTCGCCTCTAAGGGTATCATATAGCCAACCTTGGGAGGGTAACCCGGCATGCGGCAGCGGAACGCCTGGCTCGTTCATATCGTGTTGATCTTTTTCTCGCTTCTCTTCGTTTTGCCGCTGCTCTGGATGATCTCGACTTCTCTGAAGCCGATCGATGAGACGATGACCGACACCATCCAGTGGCTGCCTTCGCATATGAATTTCCAGTGGGTGAACTACTACGACGCCGTCACCTACGAGCACAATGTTCTCGGTTACTACCCGTTTCTGGTCTATGCTCGGAATACTCTTGTCCTCTGTATTCTTACAGTGTCGGGAACGGTCGCCTCGTGCTCCCTGGTCGCTTATAGCTTCGCGCGACTCCGGTGGCCCGGCCGGGATTTCCTGTTCGCGGCCACGCTTGCGACGATGATGGTGCCTTTCCCCGTTTTAATGGTGCCGGTCTACAGTATGTATCGCAATCTCGGCTGGATCGGCACGTTTCGACCGCTCTGGGTGGGCGCCTGGTTCGGCAGCGCCTTCTTTATCTTCCTGCTGCGCCAGTTCTTCCGGACAATCCCATTCGAGCTATCTGAAGCGGCGCGCATCGACGGCTGTTCCGAGTGGGGCATCTTCCGCCAGGTGATCTTGCCGCTGTGCAAACCTGCGCTCTCGGTCGTCGCGCTGCTCACCTTCATCGGCACATGGAACGACTTTTTAGGCCCGCTGATCTACCTTCTGGATCAAAAGACGTTCACACTCGGTCTCGGGCTTCAATTCTATCAGAGCCAGCATGGCGGCACGCAGTGGAACCTGCTGATGGCGGCCTCCACAATCGTGATCGCCCCGGTGCTCATCCTGTTCTTCTTCACGCAGAAGCAGTTCATCCAGGGGATCGCGGTCACCGGGCTGAAGGGCTGATCGCAGTGCAATGACGAACCCGGTACTGCTTAACGACCTTCGCAAGAGCTGGTTTCGCAGGCGTCCCGTGCATGCGGCGGCGCTTATGGCGATCATCATCCTGGTGGTCACGCTCCTGGTGGCTTCGGGAGGATCCACTCTATTGGGGCTTGCAACCAGGGATCTGCCGTTCTGGCGCATTCCGGACATTCTGCTGCCGGTAGTCGCACCGGCTTTCACCGCAGGCGCCTTCGCAAAAGAGTACGAGCAGCGCACCTGGCAGGATGTCCTTCTAACCCGCCTGACCGCGGGCGAGATCCTGACGGGCAAATTCGTCGCCTGTTTTCTGCCCTCCATCGCGACTATCGTTGTGCTGATGCCGCCTCTGGCCATGCTGCTGATCATCACAGACGTTCAATGGGCGCAGGAGCCGGGGCCGTGGCTTGTGGTCTTCGCCGGCCGATTTCTCGTTGCGATCGTGTTTTACCTCGCGGTCGGTCTGGTCTGTTCGTATCACTCCAACAATACTCGCACATCCCTGGTCGTCGGCTATGTGACCCTGGCGCTGTACGGGATGGTGAGCTTCTTTATCTGGCGGCTTCTTGCAGGAATGTGGGCAGAGCTGGTCTACACCGGTCCCTCCTACTCGCCCTATTCCACTTACCAACCAAACGGCCTCTTGCACCTTTCCAAAAGCCAGTTTGAGATCAGCGCTATCGATCTCATGTACTCCTTCCAATCGATCGTGATCTTCGTGGCGCTGTACGGCTATCTCTACGCGCGTATCAGCAACCGACGTGCAGATAGGCCGGTCGGCGCGTAATCCGGCACAAGTGCTATGGATAGCGGTCGCGCATAAGTGGCAGAAATAGGTGTCGGTAATGTTGCGTTCGCAGGCAGGCTGTTCGACCGTAGATTGGCTGCGGCAAACGTGAACAGTTCTACTGCACCGTGTTTGCTCGGAGCGACCTTGCGAGTGTAACAACTTCCGAAAGGAGGGCAGCGATGTCGTCCATCCGTGCTATCGGCTCGTCTGCCGCGATCGCGGCCTATCAACCAGGCCGAGTCACGGCTAGCGCGACCGACAGCACACCGACGCCAAACATAAACCCTGTTGACAGAGTTGATAAGCTGACGCGCCAGCTCGACGCGAATCTGACCGACAAACTTGCCCGCATTCGCTCGCAGATTTCGACGAGCGACAGCGTTCAGGCGCTCAGCGCTCAAGGCGCCCGGCGGCTGGATCTGAGCGCATAACATGTGTCAACCGGTGGGGGACTTGCCATATGAGCTTGTAAACAAACCCTGTTCATCATAGGAAGCGAGCGCGGAAGTTGGCGCTCGCTTTCGCTTTGGGCTGCCTATCTGGCCGGCTTCTCGACCGTCAGCTTGTCCACGACATTGTCAACGCCGGTTGTCTCCTTAACTACCCCGATGACAACCTGGCGCATGTGCTGGTCCCGAACGTGCCCGCTCACCGTCACCGTCTTATCTCTCGTCTCGATGTGCAGGCCGCTCATATCGACGCCCTTGTGCAGCGTCAGGTGCGTGTTGACCTTGGTCGCTAGAGTCGCGCTCGATACGATCGGCACGATATCCCGGCCCAGCTTCTGGGTGTCCGTTTTCAGGTTGTTCGCATCCTCGGGGTTGCAGCCCGCCAGACAGAAGACCGCCGCCGCGGCCACCATGGATCTACCTATATATCGCATGATTGCACTGCTCCCTTGCTCTACCGCCTATGCTCCTGTATACCCCATCCGTGCGAATTGGAGTGCTCGGCCGATGCTTATTGTTCTGTCAGTGAATCGGGCGGTGCGCAGGACAAAAACCATGACATCTGGAATGATCGTTTCGCACGCGAATGAAGTCATGGTGTTTGGCAGGTACGAACTGACGTCCTGCGATTTCACTTGAAGGGGCTCCTAATAGAGTGGGCGACATTATCCAGCGGGCACGTAGCTTTAAGCATACTGCCGTCTCTCCATATCGGTATGCCATCCTGGGGGTTGTGGTGCTGGCCTGCACGCTGACCATTTGGACTGCAAGGCGAAAGTCTCCCCACGCGATACTTCCCATCCCGATATTCATCGTGGATTGCTGTGCCATCGGTACAATCTTGTACGGATTTGGAGCGCTGCTCGTCTCACGCCGTGTCTCCTTAAGGGCTCTCGCCGAGATGTCGGCCATGGACAGCGTGGAGCTTGTCCCCACATTATGCGACGGACTGATGCTCGGGCAGATGCCTGCTGGACAGGCGAAATTGTTATCGCAGATCGGCCGGCAGGTTTCCGCTGCAGATCCGGATGAGATCCGGCTGTCAGATGAGCAGTTATACTTGCTTGCGTATTGGACATCCGTAATACCGAATCTCGCATTCATTGGAACGGTTTCGGAAGAGGCAACCCTTGGTCTGCTGACCTTCTTTGGAAAAGTCGGCAGAACTCAGTTTCGGTCTCTCAAGACAAATGTAATCGTTGTCGATTTCGAAGCCGTGCTGCGCCGGTTTGCTTCCGGCAAGGGCAACCGATTGTCGCCTGCCGTGCAGGAAGCAGCCAGACGCTGCGGCGAAGTGATACATGACCGCCAGCGGTCAAACGAAACCAGCAAACAGCTGCTTAGAAGCGTCGACGATCTCGAACATACGAGGCAGGAACTTGTACGAGCCGTTCAAGGTCCCGAAGATTTCGATATGCTGCTTCGAGCACAAATGGATCTGGAAGCCGAAAACGAAACCCGCAATGGAAGCGCCTGATGCAGCATGCCATCACTTTGTTATTCGATCTCCACTAAATCGGCGACTGTCCTTAAAGCCGAAGCCGCGTGCACTTTATCACAAGTATAGGTGAGCCTTGTATCGAATCCTTGTTTGCCCCAACGCATTTAAAGGGAGCCTCACCGCGCCCGAGGCTGCTGAAGCGGTCCGTGCGGGGATCGAGCGCGCCGCCGAGCGGCTGGCGGTGGAGGGCGCTCCCTTCCGCGATGAGATCGCCGTCGATCTGCTGCCGCTGGCCGACGGCGGCGACGGCACGCTGCAGACGCTCGTCGCGGCGACAGGCGGCACCACAGTACCGTGCCGGGTCACAGGGCCGCTGGGCGAGAGCGTGGATGCGGCCTGGGGGCGGCTCGGCGGCGCAGAATCCGGAACTGCGGTGATCGAGATGGCGCTTGCATCGGGCCTTGCGCTGCTTTGGCCCGAGCAGTATGATCCGCGCCGCGCGACCACCCGTGGCACCGGCGAATTGATGAGGGCCGCAATGGACGCGGGGTGCCGGAAGATCATTGTCGGGATCGGCGGCAGCGCAACGAACGACGGCGGGGCAGGGATGGCGTCTGCTCTCGGCGCGCGTTTTCTCGACGTAAACGGCCAGGAATTGGAGCCGGGAGGCGCTGCGCTGGCGAAATTGGCCTCCGTCGACCTGACAGGCATGCGTCTGCCGCAGGACGTCAGCGTGGTGGTCGCCTGCGATGTAGACAACCCGTTGTACGGGCCGGAGGGGGCCTCTGCAGTCTACGGGCCGCAGAAGGGGGCAACGCCGGAGATCGTGCGAGAGCTCGACCTGGCGCTTGAACACTATGCAGGCATCGTCGAGCAAACGACCGGTAAGAGCGTTGCCGAGGCGCCCGGAAGCGGGGCAGCGGGCGGCCTGGGGGCGGGATTGCTGGCGTTCTGCAGCGCCGAGATGCGCTCCGGGTTAGACCTGGCCATGGAGCTTACGGGCTTCGACGCTCGGCTTAAGGCCTCGAATCTGGCGATCACTGGTGAGGGCCGGCTGGACAGCCAGACCGTGCGCGGCAAGGTGGTTGCGGGAGTTGTGCGCCGGGCACGGCAGGCCAGGGTGCCCGTAGTTGCGCTGGCTGGGAGTCTGGAGGAAGGGGCCGAAGCTGCGTTGATCTCGCTCGGGCTGAGCGCGGCCTGCTCGATCGTCGATAGGCCGATGACGGTAGAGCAGGCAATGGCTGATGCATACACCCTACTGTCGGATGCGGCGGAGCGCGTGGTACGAGTTCTTGCGATTCAATAGCGCAGCGTCAGGCGCCTCGGCGTCCTGAACGGCAGATTCGAGGCGCCGCGCTCCGGCAGTGTAGGAGAGTTGAGCATCGTCACAGTCCACAGCGACACGACGGTGAATGCGATCGCCCGCTGGCCGGGGGTCAGATACGACTGCTTGCGGGTCTCGTATTCCGCTCGCACCCAGGGCGTGTACAGCCACACCGTGGAAATGAGGGAGATGAGCAATACGGCAAGCGCCGTATCTGGTGACTCTCCAAATTCTATCAGGCCGAACCGCAGGCAATCCAGAAGGCTGCCGGTTGCAAACTCGAGCACCACGTGCGAAAACGCGAGGATGGACAGAATACATCCAAACATCAATAGAGCGATCAGGCTCAAGCCGATCACCACCAGCCGTCCCCACCTCTTGCGTTCTAAGGAGGCCCAGACTGCTAACAGCGGCAGAGCGGCGGCGAAACAGACGATCAGAGGAGATCCATCTAATACGCAGCGGAAGAATGCGTAGGCGAACGAATACCCCCAGCAGCAGCACAATAGGGTTGTTATAACGCGAGTAAACGTCTCGATGCGAGACGGGACAGCCGGCGATTCTGGCATGTCGGAAAAACTCCCGATGGATGATTGTATGAGATCAAAGCAGGCACTCCACAGTGGTAAGCAGCGCTATGTTAGGTGAGAAATCACATAATCTTGCGGACGAATGTGACCACCTTGGCGGCAATCAGGATTCCCGTTAGGGCCGCTCCAATGGTTCGCGCTTGCTGAGTCACCAGGCCGCCCGCGCTGTTCGCATTTCCAATTAGCTTTTGCGTATTGACCTGTACCAACTCCGCGGTGCTGGACGCCTTGGCGGCAATCCCTTTAGCCTGATCGGTAACGCGCTTGATCTGAATGCGCGATTCGGAGATGAGCGGCATCACTTTCTGATAAACAATGACGAGCCCGATAATCAATCCGACCGACCAGATCATGCTGATGACGAAATAGATACCCGAGACCCAAACCCACCAGGTCGGCACTTGTTGCATTGAGATTCCTCCGTGATTGAGTACCGCCGTCCGCCTGGTCCTATGGTTTGCACGGTCCTAATTGTCCGAGCCTACTATTCACAACGTCGGCGGAATTATCCTGTCCGAATATGACTGTCGACGGCAAAAATCTAATCAATTAGCAACGAGACTAAGATTTGTGGCCGGCCGTACCCATCGCAATAGTACGTCCGGCCACGTTCGCCAGAAATCAGTCCCTGCCGTAAGTTAACCGACGCTGTTGACGGCGGAGTGCGCGTTGTCTGCGGCGGAGTCGATCGCGGTGTTTGCCGATTGCTGGCCGCGGTTGAACAGCTCCTGGGCCTTGCCTTGAACTTCCTCAACCTTTGACTTTGCCTGCGTTGCGACGTTGGAATAGGTTTCCTTTGCCTGCTGCGCGACGGTGGCATACTTGTCCTTGGCCTGGTTGGCAATCGTCGTCGCGGCCTCTGTCGCCTTATCCTTCACTTCGCCGGTTTTGTCGGCTAGATAGCGGCGGGTCGCTTCACCCTCCTGAGGGGCATAGAGCAGCGCAATCGCTGCGCCTGTGGCCGCTCCGAGGAGAAAGAAAACCAGATTGCTGCCTAAATTGTCCTTACTCATCTCAACACTCCTTCTCAGCTCCGGCCGCTCGCTCAAATCTGGCAATTACGGAGCTGCAGCCCGAAACCGGCCGCCAGAGCGGTTCGCGAAATAATGGGAAGCCTTCAAACAGTTGCGCGTCCTGGCCAGCGGCCACAAGCTGGCACAATCGATACCTATGCATCAATACGAAACGGCCATCCAAATGGTGACGCGAACCTGTTCCTCGCGCGGTAGTTTTGTCCGAAGTTCGCAAGGATTCTAAGCCTTACCCGTGTCTCGTGGTGACGGATGAGCTTTACGAATTGTTCCGTTACCTCATCACCTTGGCAGGCTTGCTCGTATGGTCAAGGCCAGCAGGCTGACGGAAAGGAGGATCACGACGATGGTTGTGACGACGGCGATCACATTGGCCGTACGGCCGTTGGTGAATCCACCCATGATGCGCTTCTCGTTGATGAGGCGCAGAGAGAGCACCAGAATGATCGGCAGCAGGATACCGCCGACGATATTCGGCAGAATAATGAGCGCGCTGAGCTTGCCGCCTCCCAACAATACGGTCGCCGCCGCCACGATCAGCTGAAAGGCGAACACGCCGACGAACATGGGAGCCTCGCGCGTGCGCCTGCCGACCCCGGACTCCGAGCCAAGAGACTCGGTAACAGCGTACGCAGTCGAAAGCGGCACCGTAATCGCGCCGAAGCAGGAGGCGTTGAACAGGCCGAACGCAAAGAGCGCGGTCGCAAATTGCCCGTTTCTTAGGAACGGCTTTAGCGCGACCGCGATCTGCCCTGCATCGTCGAAATTCGGCACGACGCCGGGGTGGAAAAGCGTTACGCCGCAGCAGACGATGATGAAGAACGCGATGAAGTTCGTAAAGAACGCCCCGAATAGGACGTCCGCTCGCGTCAGGTTATACTGATCGGCTCGAATTCCCTTGTCGCGCACAGAGGACTGGATGTAAAACTGTCCCCACGGTGTGATGGTCGTGCCAATGAGCGCGATGACCATGAACACGTAAGATTGGTCCACCTTCGTGCCGTGGCCGCCCGGAAGGATAGTATCGTGCAGCACCTTTCCCCACGGCGGGTTTGCCATGAATGCGGAGACGATGTACGAAAGGTAGATCAGGGACGCGAACAACAGGATTCGCTCGACCCTCTTGTAGGTGCCGCGCGTTACCAGCATCCAGACGGCTGCGGCCGTGGCCGGCACCGCGATCCAGCGCACGATCCCTTTTGCCCACTCCGGGTTCAGCAGGATCGCGGGCGCTACATGGAAGATCGGCTGGATCAGCTTATGCGCCACTCCCGCGCAAAAGGAAGGCGCAAAGATCTCCACCGCGGCGGACACTCCGGCAAATTCAGACACTGTCGTCGCGTAGTTCGCGATCAGCAGCACCGCCATGGCGAAGAGAGTCATCCGCACGCCGTACTCTTCTCGGATCAGGTCGGCCAGGCCCTTGCCTGTCACTGCCCCCATGCGCGCGCCCATCTCCTGGCAGACGGCGAGGCTGAGGGTCACCAGCACCAGCACCCATAACATGCCGAATCCGAACTGCGCGCCCGCGAGCGAATACTGATAGATCCCGCCCGCATCGTTATCCGCGTTTGCCGCGATGATCCCGGGGCCAAGGATCGAGAAAAGGAGGAGCAGTCTTCGGTAGGGCGAATAGCGTCGAGGCGCACGCGGCTTTACCAACATGGCAGCTTCCTCCTTTCACTGGCATTGTACCTATCTCAGACTCCCATGCCCGCCATACGTCGAGCACGCAAAACGATCCGCTCCCGATAACTTGGGAGCGGGTGTCAAACGAACGTCTCACCTGGAAAAGCAGCGCGATTACTGGGCGGGCGACCACGTTGCGTCGTAGTTGTCGCCATGGCCTTTGGTCAGGTTGTTCGGGTTGGTGCCATCCGAGTTGATCGTCCAGAGGTCACGTTTGCCATTCTGCCCGGTAACCTCGTACAGCAGCCGCCTGCCATCGGGCGACCAGCGTGGATTCTGCGGCCGGCTCTGCGGTGTGGCGGCCACAAGATAGGTGAGCCTGTTCACGCTCTCGGGAAGGACCTTAAATCCTTGATAGACGGGCGCGCCATTGGCATCCTTGCCGGCTTCTTTAATCTCGATCACCTGGATTCCGGCCAGCTCGCGCTCGCCTTCGCCTTTGATGCGCCAGACTTCGAACGCCAGGCGATTCCCATCCGACGACCACGCGAGGTTCTTTGGCTCGACGCTATAGCCAAGCCCCGCGAACACCGGCTGGTGCGTGGGCTTGTTATCGGTGAAACTCCAGATCTGGATGCCGCTGATCGGCAGCTCGCTGCTCCCCTTGGGAAGCGGTCGTCCGAGGGTATCCACCGGCTTGCTATTCTGATCCAGCATGGGGAGCTCGGTGTACGAGCACGCCAGCCGGGTACCGTTCGGCTCCCATGCCATGCTGACTTCGTGTCCCTGGGCGACCGCGGGAAATGGCTTGTTTGCGCTGCCTGGCAGTACGATGATCTGTTGATCGACCGGCAGCGCTTTCACCTTCGAGGCTGTGACCGGATTTGTTGCCGGCGTCTCGGAATCCTGAGATCGGATGAGCGCATTGCTGACATCCTGGATGCCCGCCAACGTGATGCCATCCGGCGCGAACGCGGCGCTGAGGTATGGGCCCATCTCCGTTTCGAGCACCTGGTCGCCACTGTCCGCAGCATTGTCGGAGCGTGGCAGCGGCATGACCTGGGTGACATCGGTGCCCGTGATCGACACTGTCTTCACCACGCCTTGCGTAATGAAGGCGACCTGCTTGCCGTTCGGACTCACCGTAGGCGAGAACTTGTTGCCTGCGCCATAAGTCAGCTGAACGGGCGCGCCGCCGCCCAGGATGTAGAGCTGAGTGGTTTTCAGGTCCTTCATGTTCGAGGAAAAGACCAGTGTCTTCCCATCGGGCGTCCACGAGGGATGTTCTTTATTCGAAGGGTCTTTTGCGTTCGTCAGGACATGCAGGTCGGTGCCATCTGCTTTGATCGCGCAGATGGCGGAGGTGCCGTCTGCCTCGCGCCGAACGAATGCGATATAGTTTGTTGTCGGAAAATTAACGCCTGATACGGTTCCCGTACGGCCCTGCATGTTGACGTACATGTAGTAGCCGATGAGCATGAGCACGAGCACAAGGCCGATCAGCACGCGCTTTAAGAACCGCTGCCGTTCGCGCTCCCACCAGTCGTTCGTTGTTGTCTGCGCCATGAGGTTCCTCTAACCGCTGCCGTGCCATGCCGCTCCCTAACCGACAGCGATCACGAGCCGA
>Ga0068855_100005048_pt1 | contig 16108 bp, 18 predicted proteins | sample KBSCornC52_FD_66592 | JGI IMG/M metagenome (GOLD analysis project Ga0068855, IMG submission 66592) | Corn rhizosphere microbial communities from Kellogg Biological Station, Michigan, USA - KBS Corn C5-2 | ecosystem: Host-associated > Plants > Roots > Rhizosphere > Soil ...
AGTGGGAAAGATGAATTGGGCGTTTTAATCATGGGCCATGACTTTAAATCTTGGTGGGTAGGATCACTTCTCGATATTAAAGAATCGAGAGAGCTTGTCCCACACCAGAATGCAACAACCCTACAAGTAGCTGCATCGGTCATTGGCGCTGTCACCTGGATGATAAAACATCCTGAAGAAGGAGTAAATGTTCCAGATGATCTCCCCCACGATGAAATTTTATCAATCGCGAAAGAATATCTGGGACCATTTATCTCCAAAGCTGTTGACTGGACGCCACTAAAAACAAGAGTCGATTTATATCAAGCGTATAACGATGTAAAATTTGATTATGAAGACCCTTGGCAATTTCATAATTTTTTACTTCAATAATCACTCTCCAATAATTACAATACCACCAGCAACCTAAGTTTAATTATTTCGTTTCATCCAATCATGTGCGAAAATATCTGCGTCACCGCTCGTGATCACATCAAGTATTTTCTGCGCCACGTATTCTGCAGAATCAGGTTTGGGGAGATTAAATGTACCATTATTATCCTCCTCCTGGAGTTGACCATTTTCTCCATACTCTTTGATAGTATTTTTTTCAAATGCTGTGTCTGTTATATATGGATAGACAACGCTTACGTGAATATTATCTTTTTTTAATTCCTCTCTCGCTGTAAGACTCACCGCTACCAATGCTCTTTTCAGAGAGGAATATGCGCTCATATTTGGTAAATACATCAACGCAGTTCCTGAGCTGATGTTAATGATTGCTCCTTCACCTTGCTTTCTCATAATTGGTATCACTTGCTGCATGGCCACAAGCGGTCCGACAACATCTAAATCAAATATCTGATGAAATGTAGCAATATTAATTTTCTCGACTGGTGCATCATATCCTTGCCCAGCGTTATTAATAAGAATATCAATTCTCCCAAAATGATCCATTACTTTTGTAACCATTTCCTGGATTTCCTGTGGTTTGGTCATATCTGTGGGGATAACCAGAGAGTCTGGAAGATTTCTCGCAATCTCTTTCAGCTTTTCTTCTGAACGAGCAACAAGTACAATCTTCGCTCCTTGCTTCGCTAAATACTGTGCTGTAGCAAGTCCTATTCCAGAAGATGCTCCAGTTACTATGATAATCTTCCCATCTACTTTCATACGACAAGTATAGCAAAAATATATCTTCAAGAATCTATAGATTTCAACAATGAATGTATTACCCAAGAATGCTCACTTGTGCATGTGTTGCATGAAGTGGTTGATAAAAGTTAATGCCATCTTGTGACCAGGTGATCCATACATCTTTCACTCCACCAGTCGTCCAGGTTCCTACATTCTGTATAGTATATGTTTGTCCAGGAGCTAAATTAATTCCCCAAGCGCACCCAAAATTTCCATCCGTACTTTCAAAACAAAGTGTTTGGATATCTTTGTTATATGATGCATGATTTTGAATAGTTACCGAAAATATAATAGAGTCATCAACTTGTGCAGCCGGTCTACTGGCAGTAAGGGGTTGCGTCTCTACAATATCGTTTTCTGGCCCATTCACTGCAGGAAGAGGAGTAAAAGCAAACGGATTCGTGAATATCCGAGTTGGAGCTGGTGCGCTTGACAGGGAAGCTGTAGCGTTTGAAGGAGAAGTTTGGATTGGCGTTGAAGACTCTGATTGTGCATGTACTGTACCATTCAACAAAATTGATAAACCAATAATAGTAAAGAAAAGAATAAATATACGAGTAACTTGTTTTCTCATATCTTTAATAGGGTAACTGAGGAATGTAAAAATTATTCAATGGAACCATAAGAAAAAAGAAAGAAAAAACGTCATTCTTTTTTATCTGCTACACTCAATGAATATCTTTTTTTGTAATCGATAAATACCCAACAAGAAGGATGATGAGAATTACTAATACGATACTAATTTGTCCCGTACCAAAACCAAGACCATGAAGAATTACTGGTCTGCCAATCCAGTCGGCAAATGAAGCGCCAAGTGGGCGGGTAATAATATATGCAAACCAAAAAGCAAAAACTTCATTGAAGCCTAGTTTCCAAGCAATCAGTGGTATAAAAAAAAGTATGGCAAAGAGTATGCCGGAATTGAAGTAACCTAACTGTAATGTTGTCGCTGTCATATCGCCAGCTGCAGTACCAAGTGCAAATGTTGCCATAACAGTTGCCCAATAAAATAATTCACGACGACGAGTTGTGATACTGTGAATTGAGAACGTTTTCTCAACTCTAAACCAAATTGCAAAAATGATAATAAGACAAATTGCGAAAAAGATTGTTGAAACAAGGTAGGGGATTCCTAAACCAATATGCAGTACATCTGCTAGCATCGTTCCAGTTATTGCGACCATTGTTACCGCTAACCAATATACCCAGGCGATATATCTGTGGACATACAGTTGGAGTGCTAATGCCAGCACAAGACCTACCACACCAATTGCCACTGCAACAACTGGATCAATTTGCCGAACGAAAAAATCAGAGGTTGTTTCTCCCATTCCTGTTGTTAGTATTTTAATTATCCAAAAATAGATAAGTAATTCAGGAACTTTTCTTTGTAGTTTCGTAGTGAAGTAGGCCAGTTTCATGATACATTTGCGTTATTTCATGCAGCAACTCATTCTTCGAATTATAGCAAACATCATGTAAAGTAGATATGTTGCATAAATGGGATCGCAACTTGTCTATTGCTTTGAGATTTTATATTAATCGTTATTGCCGGTAAATCTTGAAATAGTTTCTAAAACTTCGTCCATCTCAAAAGGTTTTTTCAAAAAACCATCAGCACATGCTTCTTTTACTGATGTTTCCATTTCAGGCGCAGCAGACATCATAACGACAGGAATATGCCTTGTCTTTTCTTCCGCTTTTAATTTCCTGCAAAGATCTCTTCCGTCTTCTCCTGAAAGAAGTACATCAAGAAGAATAAGATCAGGATAGTGTTTACTTACAAAAGAAAAGAGACAATCTGCATTCGAACAGATGGCTGCATCATAGCCGAAACTTTCAAGCATTGCTTGAAATCCTTGCAAAATTCCTTCATCATCATCAACTACTAAAATTTTTTTGGGCATAGTTATTTTTTGTTGCCTTTTCGCTTATCAATGGGCAGAGAAAAGGAAAATGTGGATCCTTTGCCAATTTCACTTTCTACCCACAGTTTTCCCCCATGCCGTTTCACAATTTCAGATGAAATATATAATCCAATACCTAAACCTGGAAATGTTTTGTCTGTTGTATCATAAATTCGATAAAACCGTTCGAAAATCCTTTCCAAATGCTCTTTGGACATACCAATACCAAAGTCTTGAATCGATACCTGTACACACTGTTTATTAGTAGAAAGTCTAATTTCCACTTTAATTGCCTTCGGAGAGTACTTAACGGCATTTGATACTAGATTATTTACCACTTGTCCTATCCGCTCAGCATCACCATATACTTTTTTACCAGTTTTTCCTTCAATAATCAACTTATGTTTTTCTACTGATTGCTGTAATACATCAATAACTTCTCTTACAGCTGTATCGAAATCAAAGAGCTCTTGTCTGAATTCCATCTTTCCCGCTTGAATTTTCGATACATTTAATAAATCATAGATCAACTCGGTCAGTTTATTTAACTGTTTATCCATTTTGGTCAAATGATTAACTGCTTTTATATCTCCAATTTGCTCTGAATGTTTTTTCAGTACTTGTGTAAACATTTTCACACTTGTCACAGGTGTTTTGAGTTCATGAGACGCAACAGAGATAAATTCATCTCGAACAGTAATTGCATCTTGCGATCCCTTATAGAGTCGGGCGTTTTCAATGGCAACAGAAGCACGAGTAGCAAGTTCTTCTGCCATAAGTAAATCGGCTTGATTATAATGTCGTCTCGTTTCAGTCGTAACAAATGAAATAGCGCCAATTGGTTTTTTCTGAGAAAAGAGTGGTACGAGCATCGCGGAAGTAAATCCCAGTTTTCGTGCAAGCTGTAATTCTTTTTTGGATCTGGACAATGACACAAGCATTTCATCAGTAATAAGAGAATAGAGTTCAGATTGACCGGTTCGAAGAATATTGGGCACACCGGTTGGCGAGTTCATGTCGGTGCGTTGTTTTTTTTGCATTTCTTTTGCCCATTTCACTTTCTTCGGATCTTTATGAGCAACTGCAACGTGTTGTAATTCGCCTCTCCCATCGACAATATCAATAGCGCACCAATCGGCGATTTGAGGAACAGCAAGAGAAGCAATAGTGTTAAGGGTGGTTTGGTAATCAAGAGAAGAGGATAAAATTTTACTTGCTTCTGCCAAATAGTTAAGGTTTCCTTCAATATATAGTCGTTGCTTATGATAGGTATAGGCTAATTTGGAAGCGAAGGTGTCTATAAATGTTCCCAGCATCTGATTGAGTATATGGTATTCTTGCACGGTAAGTTCATCTATCAGACCTGCTCTATTTAATTTATCCCAAATCGCTTGTTTGAGATAAATTGTCCCATCAATTGCTTCCTCAATGGATAACCCATCCTGTACTGCTTCTTTACCTATTTCCTCTCCAAATTTGCTAAAAAAATCAGCACCTGATGTAGTCCCATCATTTACTAAATGATGACCTATTGCTTCAACTGCTTTAATATGATGATCCTGGTATTTGGCAATGTACTGAACCCGTAATGATTTTGCCCCTAAGTACTTTTTATGTTGATTAGTCGCTTCTTTTTGGATGGGATCAGCATTCTCCATCAGAAATAACTTAATTTTGGAAAATTTTCTATACTTATTATCCATACAATTCCGGGCAATATATTGGATGACCAAAATTATTATACGTCAATTGTGTAAGAAGAATGTAATAAGAATCTTCAGGTTAGGATGATGAGTTCTCGAAAAGCTATACGAAAAGAAAAACAAATAAAGAGGCAATTGCACATACTACTGCAAGAAGAAATGTAGTAGTAGGGGAGAAACTAGACCATAATATTCCTCCCAAGACAGATGCTATTACTGTAAAAATACTTGTCACCGTATACACAGTTCCATAAGCAGTCCCTGCATGATCTTTATCAATCATTGCGCCCACCCATGACTTTGATACGCCATCAGTGAGTGCGATATAAAAACCGTAGATTGCAAATAATATCCAAACCAAAAGTGGCAATGTATTGAAAGCAAATCCTAAGTAAACAAGTGCAAAGATAATCAATCCGACTAGAAAAACTCTTTTCGGACCTAACGTGTCGGCAATTTTGCCTGCAGGAACTGACATGGAAGCATAGATAATGTTATATACGATATATGCACCAATAACGAGCGTAAGACTTAATCCTAAGTTTTGAGCACGAAGAATAAGAAATGTATCAGAACTATTGCCTAGAGAAAATATCGCAATACCCAAAAGAAATAACTTAAATTCTTTTGTTACATTTTTAAGTGAAAAAACGAGTTTCGTTTTATTTGTCAGCACCTTTTTCTTTGGTTCCTTGACATAAAAAAAGAAAAGTAAACTTAAGAAGGCAGGTATGGCGGTAATATACAATATGAAACGAATATTATTATGGAAAAGATAAATAAGCAATAAAGCAATTGTCGGTCCAACAACCGCCCCAGCAGTATCCATTGCTCGATGAAAACCGAATATGTAGCCTCTATTTTTTTCTGTCGCAGCATCAAGAAGCATTGCGTCTCGTGCACCGGTTCTTGCACCTTTTCCTAGTCTATCGACAAAACGTCCCAAAAGAACAACAGGCCATATATATGATAATGCAATAATTACTTTAGAAATTGCACTTGCTCCATAGCCTGCTACGACAAATGGTTTTCTTTTTTGTAATTTGTCTGAATAATAACCAAATAGTGCTTTAAATATCGCTGCAGTTCCTTCTGCCACTCCTTCAATAATTCCTAAAACAAAAACTGGTGCGCCAAGCACTTGAGTAATAAAAATTGGCAGTATGGGATAGAGCATTTCAGATGCAGTATCATTGAGAAAACTGACCAGACTGAGATACCAAACAATAGAGGGTAGCTTATTTTTCATATTATGATTATAACAGTTATACTATCCAACTTCTGCAGTGGTCTTGGCAAAGAGAGTAGGACATTAGCATGAGTATCACACCAAATCACAATAAAATAATTTTCAACAAAAACAATCCAATGAGTCTATATCAGTGGATTGTTTTTAGAGAATCTTACATGCCTGGCATTGGCATCATTTCATGTACTTCAACAGTTGCTCCTTCTCTATCTAAGTGCGGACTTTCTTTCGCAATAGCAATTGCTGCATCAATATTTTCAGCTTGCACCACATTATATGCAACAAATTCAACTCGCCCGGGCATTTCACCTTCTTTTGTCACGGTTATTGCATTACTTAATGGCATTCCCTTATCAACCAGATTATTACCAACTTTTTGGAACCAGGCTATCCAGGCTCCCATACCTTCTTTCATTTCTTCAGGGGTAGCAGATTGCATTTTTTCGCGTATCTCAGTTGGTGCTGTGTATAACAACAAAAATTTCTTCATAGTTTTCACCTCCTTTATCTAATTAGACGTAATTCATAATAGCACATTAAATTTACTTTTTCATAAGGTCAGTCCCATGTACAAAGCAAATGTCTGGTATAATTTATAGGTAAATGTATTTCAATTTCCTTGCTTGCATCAGTAGAAAGATTAATCTACTCAAATAAAATGACCTCTAAAAAATTATTATATAAAAATCCCCTAAAGAGAATATCGATAAATTCAATTATTTTGCTCCTTATCGCATTACTCTTTCTGTTATTTGTCTTTCGCGATCAGACACTTGACTATCGTTTGAACGATGCATTATTAGGGTTTTCTTCTGGCATACTTTTCATTCTCTATTGTATTGTGAAGAGAAGATTTTCATTTTCGTTATTTTTTAGCATCAGTTATCTTGGTTTTCTCATGTGGGAATTTCTGGCAACATTTTTTTCACGAACTATTAGTATGTCGATATGGTCAATTCTATTACCGATCTCCTACTTTCTCCTCGTTACTCTCTTGTTTTCCATTTTGCATGAGACCCCAAGAAAAATAAAAGAACTGAGTACTTTTCTTATTACACTCGGCAGTTGTTTACTTTTCTATGACTTCATTTCATTCATCGCCCGCGGCGGGTTAGCACATGGCGAATTTTTGAGTGGTTCGTTTTCCTGGCATAATCAATTCGCCGGATTTTTATTATTCCTTATTCCACTACTTATTGGCAGATTGCTTACTGTTAAAAATTTACTTATCACATTCCTCATCAGTTGCGTTTTAGTGATTTCTCTATTGAGTATGACGCTGACATATTCTAGAGGAGGTTGGATTTCGTTAGCAATTTCACTCGTGGTAATATTCATCCTTGCATTTCCGAAAGTAAAAAATCGATGGAGACTTTTTTCAATACTGGCTGTCATCAGCATCATCTGTATGACATTTATTGCTCGCCCCCAACTAATCTCACAAAAATTGCAACGACTCCAAAAGGATTTTTCTGCATCAACACAAGACGTAAGTACAATAACTCGTATTACTGTATGGAAAGATGGAGTTCACATGCTGTTGGAGTCTCCATTCATTGGATTTGGTCCAGGGTCATTTGGTTCACTTCTTCAAGTATATGAGTCAAAACCCTGGCTTTACTCCGCAAATGCACATAATTATTTCCTTGAAGTAACTGTAGAAGGCGGCATACCAGCCCTGATATTTTTTGTCTTGATACTCTTTTCAACTGTCTCCGGTTATATTCCAATAAAAAAAACGACGCACAACACCATCAACACATCACCTGAACTTGTCGGCTTTATTGCTGCTGCCATAGGCAGTTTGTCACATACCTTGATTGATGTCGACTGGTCAAGGATCTCTCTTTTCTTACTCTTTTGGCTTTGTATTGGCGTTATTCTGGCATACGGAACACAAAGAATAGTCGTGGTAAAAAATACCACTACGGTTCGCGGAGTGTATCTTCTGACTTTGTGTATCGTTGTCTGTATAACACTATTAATTGTCAGTGCAGCAAACTTTTCTGCTGCAGCAAAAGCAAAAAGTCTGGCTGAAGAAATACATGACGTAGATACTGCGATTAGATTTAATCCATTTGATGGAGGCTATTATTATGAACAAGGTTTACTTGCAATTGACCAAAAACAATGGAACGATGGGTATATAGCAATGAAGAAATCTCAGCTACTCAATCCGTATGATAGTGATGTGTTTTATGCACTCGGATATATTACAAACGAACAGAATAATCAAAAAAAATCAATAGGTTATTTTACTGATGCAATTAAGCTATCACCTTACAGAAATCCCATATACTACACGCAACTTGCCACGCAACTCATAAAAGAAAAGAAGATGTCAGATGCGAAACATCTCTTGGAAGAGGCTGTGTATCAACGATTTCCAATTAATGAAAATTTTAAAGAATACAAATATATATATGATTACACAGATATGGCAAAAAACTTGCGTGTATCCTATTTGCTCTTAGCCGGTATATATGTTGCATCTCATCAAAAATCTCAAGCATTACACTTAGAAAGTTTGACTAATAATTTATAAACATAGGAATCGAACTAAAGTAATATTTGCATCAGATTAATAGTATACTTATTTCTTGAAACCTGTACATACAATTCTCTGTTACTTTTTTTAACTTGGTTATATACCTTCTTACACTACTCATACATTATTTTACTTAATTTTATATTTAGAATATCTAATTTAAATAAATACATGAATTTACAAAACGTTTTTTATATAGTTGGCATAATTTGTATGACTCTCTACATACTGCTTCTCTTAGTGGTCATTATTTTCCTATTCTATATCAAAAAGAGGATTACTGATTTCACTGAGGTTGTGAATAAGAAGCTTTCATTAGCGAAAGATGTGGTTAAACATCCCAAAGAGGTTGCGGCAACTGTGGGAGCAGCAGTTGCAGACGCTTCACTTACCCAAGCCGCGAAGATGTTACGATCGAAGAAAAAGAAACGCTAAGCTATGATAGTGTCACCCTCATTATTTTTCTCCCTATTCAAAAATGCATTTCAGGGCTGGAAGAAGGACAACGCAACTGTCTGGTGTGCAGCACTTGCATACTTTACCATCTTCTCATTAGGTCCATTGCTGTTAATTGTTATTAGTATCCTTGGTATTATTTTTACTCGAACCTCACTTGAAAAAGATATATATGAACAAGTACAAGGATTAGTTGGTACAGACGGGGCAAAAATGCTTGATACTGTCATTCATCATGCAAAAAAACCATCAACAAGCATTTGGGGTACCATTATAGGTACAATAACGCTTATATTGGGAGCAACTGGGGTTTTCGGTCAATTGCAGCAGATGCTTAATAAAATCTGGGGAGTAACGCAGAAGCCTAAAACCGGTATTATAAATTTAATAAGAAGCAGATTACTCAATTTATCAATGGTAGGCGTTATTACATTTTTGCTGTTAGTTTCTCTTATAGTAAGCACCGCTATTTCTATTATAGGGACATTTCTTACCCGTATTCTTCCGTTATCGCCAATTATACTTGAGATTATTAATTTTATTTTTTCCTTTATCATAATTGCCATTCTCTTTGCGTTTGTTATGAAAGTACTACCAGATGTAGAAATAAAATGGAGGAACGTTTGGATAGGAGCCGCCTTTACCTCATTATTATTTACTATTGGAAAAGATGTTGTTGGCATATACATAGGACACAGCGGCATCTCATCAGAATATGGTGCCGCAGCATCTTTAGTAGTACTTCTCCTGTGGGTATATTATTCTTCTCAAATTCTCTTTTTCGGGGTTGAATTTACTAAAGCATATACGCTTATGCGAGGTGATAAAATCATACCAAATCAATATTCAGTTATAAATACAGATGAATATAGAACGGTTGATAAAGAAATGGGTGTTACAAAAGGAAGTGAAACGGTAACTAAAGTGGCAAAAGGATTTACTGAAGGTCTTATTGGCAGAATCAAACAAAAAACTCATCATTAATTTAAATTAACTTAACAGTATACGTCTTCCTATAATTTAGATTTAAGCTAAGCAACAGAAGAGGAAAATAATGCTATATATCAGCATACACTTCTGTCGCTTGCTAGCTTTTTAGGAGTACTCCTTTCTTCGGTTCTTCTCTACAATAAAACCAACTGTAGATGTTTTTTACATTGATTGTCCGTTAGATGAAGAAGGAATCTCAGAATTTTTTTGTTTTTTGTGTCCCTTTGACTTCGAGCTACTTTTACCTCCTTTTCCTCCTGCCATCATTGGAGCCTGCTTGCTCATCGAATCGATATAATCTAATGCTTGACCCTTTGCGCTTGAAATTACCTGATGCACCTTTTCTTGAGTTTTTTCATTTTTCAACGCATTTGATGCGACTACTCCAACACCTGCTCCTATAACAGCACCTGTCACGCCCGCTGCCACAGGATTGATATTTGCAATCTTTGCATCTTTTTTCTTAACATCATCTTTTTTCTTAGCATGGGTATCATTATTTTTAATTTTATTAGCCATATTATTCACCTCCTTTTTGCATAAGTACTAGAACTCTCTTAAGCAATGTACAATTTTAAAAACGTCGCTAAAGTCAGACCTATAAATAAAGCTATAAAAATATTTACTTTTTTTGGAGAAAAGAATAGTATCATTTAAACTAATATATAATCATTTTGTAAGTAGAAAAAAAATATATTGTATGGAACTGGTAAGGAAAATTTTAATAACATTTTCGTTTAGTTCTACTTCTCACGTGTACTAATGATAGGGGTTTATATACAAACTTATTATATGATAAGTTTAAACTTTCCTGTTTGCGGATCAGCCCATAAATGAGCTACTTCTTCTATAGAAAATGTTACATTGGTCATTAATTTCTCTTTTAAGATACGAAATAATTCTTGTTTAATTTTTAAAAGTGTATCTTCTCTCTGCTGCTTGGAGAGATGTGGCTCCAATATTACTTTAAATATAAATGAGTGTTTATTTAGTATTTGTATCTGGAACTGTCGCACATTTTTTACAAAAAACTCAACAAGCACAATGGGATTTATAAAATCTTCTTGGCCAAGGTCATTATAAAAAATTGGAACTTTTTCATTTCTGCCAAATGTTTCTTTTACTTTTAAAAACGGCATAGCACGTATCGTGTCATTTATTACTGCTAGCTGATCATGCATTTGGTAGCGAATGAGCGGTAATGTATAGTTAAAAAGATTTGTTATAATAGTATAGGTAGGGTGTAATTCAAAAATTAAATTATCTTCCATTAAATACATTCCTGAAAAGCTATCCCGTCCAAGACCCATATATAAATGTTCACTTGAAGCATACACATTAATGAGCGGGGCATGAAAGGTTTGTTGGATATATTCTTTATCTTCCTTGCTCAATGGTTCTCCGCCGGAAAGGAAAAGTCGTGGAGAAATGTTTATTTTCTTATCTTGTTGCGCATCAGCAATTTTTCGTAAAGCAAATGCGTATCCTGATACAATATCTGGCTGTAATATATTCAATTTTTTAAGAATATTTGAAAAAGGAGCATTAATATCCATTATTGCAACTTTTTTGTAAAGCAAAGGCAACTTTTTTGTGATACTTGCCATTGTTACTCCAGCAAAATGGCCTTCAGTCGCTGCAATATATGCAAGTGTCTGAAAAAAATTTATCCCATCGGCTCGTGTTGCAAGGCTCGCTCCAGCTAATAATTCTTTTGGAGAATATACATAATAACTTATAGTTCCTGAAGAACCTGAGGTATGAATAACATAATATTTATTAAGAAAGAGTTCTTCCGGATTTTTAGATTTTTCAAGAAATTTTTCTATTTTCTCTCTCGTAATTTTCCTATCTGTAACAATCTGATCAAAATGTTTGAGTAACTCAGCTTTTGTTAAAACAGGGAAATCTTCCGGTTTACAATTTGCAATATCAATATGATTTTTTTTTATAATTTCTTTATAGTAAGGAGAGTATTGTTCCACATAGTGAACTAGTTGCATAAATTTCTTTTGCTGAAGCTTCTTAATATCATTTTTTGTAAGAAAAATGTTTCTTCTATTCCTGTAGGTTAGTTGTAATAAATCAAGATAAATCATATATTTGCGAACCTCAGTTACATAATTATAACAAAGAACTAACAGGAGGACGTAAAGAGGTTAAAATAATAAAATCATAGCTGACACGAGAGGACAAGGGAAGGAAATTAATACAGAAAATAGTTATTTCTGGGCATCTATTATTTGTTTCTGCAATTTATCTAATTCTTCATCAGCCATTTTTGGACCTTCAACTGTAGTGAGATACCCAACGTATTCTGGATAAAATTCAACATGTGTACTCCAAATATCTGTTTCTCCAGCCAATTTTCCATGAAGGGGATAAAGCTTTGCATGTACATGCGCTACTCCTGTTCCTTCAAATACCATTGCTACACGTGGAGTATGGAAAGCCTTTTCTAAAATCTTTGCAACTTTTCGTGTCGCATCAAGTAGTCCTTTATATACTTCATCATCTAGGCTAAATACATAGTCACCTTTATTTTCTTTAGGAACTACAATGGTTAATCCAGGAGTATTTGCAAAGGGAGTAAGCCAAGCCATGTAATTGTCGTCTTCCCATACTTTCCAAGACTTCCATTCACCTTTTATTATTTTATCAAAAATAGTCTCAACCATAATATTATTATAGCAAAAGTTCCTCTATCGTACACTAGGCATATCTTAAAAACTATGTTCGGACCAATTATTTAGTTAACTTTATGTAAAAATATTGGAAATCATTGATAAGTTGCTATTTTGAAGTATCACAACCTAATATTACAGTATATTGTTGTTGAAGTATTGGCATCTGTTGCATAAGCTCTGTAGACATCTGAGCTGTAAGATTAACTCCTCCAACACAACTTTCTCCATAAATACGGATCTCTTTACCCGTTGATCCATCCATTAAACGATTTTCAAGCGAGCAGTATGCTTTAATATCTGATAAATGATCTAATAATCTATCCCAACTTTGTCCATTACTGTTTTGTGCATAGTCCAATGGATTAATGTTAGCTGGAAATCATTTTGATACTGCATCAAATGCCGATGCTGCATGTGGAGGTTGTTGGATAGTAAAATCATTTGATCCAATACACTTATTTATTGTTATTGTGCTTGCACCTAGATTTACTCTAAAACAAACTGAAAAACTTGCTCCGCCAATCGCATTACTAAACCATTGAGACTTATCAGTAATAATATTGACCCCTAACATTTTCCCATAATTGAGTGTATCTGATCCTCCTGTATCAACATCAGATTCTGCCATTGCCACTGTTGCAAACTTTCCTTCCTGTACGGCATTTTGGAAACATGTGAACGCTTTCTCTCCTTTGTTGAGTGGATCATTATTGCCAGCAAACATTCCTCCAGTTCCTATTGCGCCGCAATCTACTCCAGATTGAAAATAATTATTGAATATATATGTTGTAATGAAAAAGAATAAAACAAACAAAAATCCTATGCCAATTTTTTTAAAAGGAATGTTCTTTTTAAACTTAAATTGTAATAATACTACTAAAACAATCGCTAAGATAAGCAATAGCAAAGCGTAAAAGTAATTCAAGGTCATGAGCAGTAGTATAAGTAAAGGTGGTGAACTCCAGGTGACATATGACAAATATGGCAAACACAAAATATAAAGGATGAATAAAAGCAATAATGGCAAGAATAGAAGTAATTTAATTTTCATATAAATTCAGTATGTCATCTATTGATGAGTAAAATCAATATGTTTGACGCTATAATCCGAATCTAAAGTGGAGTTACAATAGGTTGGCATAGAGGAGCAAGGCTAAAAATTGTGCTTCTATGTTTTATGATTGGACTTAATAAACAAATCGCTTACGAAAAACCGTAGACCTGATTGTATCCATTCTTTGAGACGTATTCAAAATCTGCTATAGTAACGTTATGAGTAAAACAGAAAAGGTACGTAAAATTATTGAGCGGCTCAAGAAGGTTTATCCTGACGCGAAAATTGCTTTGGATTATGAAAATCCTTTTCAATTGCTTATCGCAACTATTCTTGCTGCGCAATCAACAGATGTCGGAGTAAATCAAGCAACGCCGGAACTTTTCAAACACTATCCAACTCCTGAAAAGATGAGCAAAGCAACACGAGAAGAATTAGATCAATATATACCAAAGGTAAATTTCCATTGGAATAAAACCAAGCTTATTAAAGATGCATCTCAAATGATTGTAGACAAATTCGGAGGAAACGTACCGGATAATATGAAAGATCTGGATTCTTTACCGGGTGTCGCAAGAAAAACTGCCAATGTCGTGTTAAGTTGTGGGTTCGGTAAACCGGAAGGGATTATCATCGATACACATATGATCAGAATGTCCAATCGCTTAGGCTTAACTGACTCAAAAGATCCTGTAAAAATTGAAAAAGACTTAATGGAAATAGTACCAAAAGAACATTGGATAGATTTTCCTCTCATGCTTATTTTACATGGACGTCATTTCTGCACAGCCAGACCACATACCTGCAAAGATTGCCCACTTGAAGATCTTTGTCCTGACATGCAACAATAGAGATCAGGCTACACTTCTTGCAGTTGTTCCATCGATATCAAGTCACTGAAATGCTGCATGCGGAAGAAGTATTTATCCAAAAATTCCTGTACCTTTTTTTTTGGCCAGCGTAGACAATATTCGCACATATTGGAAGAGTGGAGAAAAGTGAAAAGATTATTTTATTCCTTCTACCTACATTATTCTTCCTACTTGCTATCACTATTTAATTATTGTTGGGGAGAAAGTGGACGACCTTGGTTCTCCTCAGTATTACTCGGGACACAGACCATACTGGTTTGGGTCTGTGATGATTGACACGTTCCTGTTACCGTCCCTCGCGGAGCAGTAAATGAGCAACTAGTACCAGTTTGCTTGCCATTACAGATAGTAAATGCTTCTTGCGGAGGTTGCGGTTTTTGTCCCTTTTGTACTCCTGTTTGTCCACCTTGTATATTTATGGATTGCTGACTGCTCATTACTTGCATACTTACTGGTTTACCTCGAAAGCAGCTAGCAGAGTAGGGGAAATCTTCAGTCATGACATAATGATAGGTAGTCGTTTTCTTCCCATCAAGCACAATTTCGCTTGTGATACCATGGCACTCATCCAGGTCATTCGTTGTCAGATAATTACCATTTGGTAATACAGGTCCTGTGATAGGAAAACCATCTAGTGCATAACCAATAACGGTTGTCTCATGAATATCTGTAATGCATCTACTCAAGCTATGATAGTGATACTCACCGCTTTCTTGCGGATGACCATCACAACTATCTTGTACTTCATGTGCGGCCGCATCTCTGTGCTCTGCATCAAATCCATTAAATAATGGTACGCCATTCAACATGATTCCGACTTCTCCTCCCATGCACGATGGCGTAGAGGAAAAGACAGGATTAGTTGGCAGAGAAAGGGTAAAAGAATGAGCAATAATATGGTTTGGGTTTCTATCATATTTCTATCATATTGATAGGCTGCATCTGTTGACTGAATAGGGAAAATACCCGTAATCGTGTGCAGAGGTAGCCCATTACCAGTGATGATACGATTACTACCAGAAACAATGTTTGAAAAGCTAGCATTAGGCCAAGACACGGTGCCGCTGACATTAGGTTTTTCAGAAAGATTCCAGGTATTCCCATGTATCCAGTTTCCTATTTCCTGTGCGCCTCCTTGCCCTTGGCCCAGATTACAAAGGTAAATATACCCCTTTTCAGGACCAGAAGTCGTATACTTATTGTCTCCAAGTGGAAGAGTACTTGTAGTCTTCGGACTACCAGTGATAGAAGCAAGTTCACTTTGTGTATTGTTTGATTGAGTAATCTGCTGTACAGCTAATGGAGGAGCAACTTGGTTTTTGTTAGTATGCTGGTTATTTGCATACAAGGTAAATGAAGTAACTCCAAGAAGACATACAATAAAAAGAGCAAGAAAAATTGCTACGTATTTTTTAAATGGAAACGATACCTGTCTCTGGCTGCTCGCATCTATTTGTTGATCTGAG
>Ga0068855_100005049_pt1 | contig 16107 bp, 13 predicted proteins | sample KBSCornC52_FD_66592 | JGI IMG/M metagenome (GOLD analysis project Ga0068855, IMG submission 66592) | Corn rhizosphere microbial communities from Kellogg Biological Station, Michigan, USA - KBS Corn C5-2 | ecosystem: Host-associated > Plants > Roots > Rhizosphere > Soil ...
CCAGAGCATAAAACCTGTTAAAATTACCATCGCAAGACTGGTAATTACCGCAGTCAGATTCGTCCAGACTCCGTTGCAATGATCTCCCATCAGACGGCGCCGGTTGACCAGTATCAGCATGAAGACCAGCACGAACGGCAGCAGGACGCCGTTCGCTACCTGGGAGATCAGAATCACGCGCAGCAGCGGCAGTCCCGGAATCAGAACAAATCCCGCTCCGAACACAATCAGCGCTGTGTAGAGCCCGTAGAAAATTCGCGCTTCTCCGAACCGGCGGTCGATACCTGACTCAAAGCCCAGTCCCTCGCAGATGTTGTAGGTAGTCGCGAGCGGCAGGATCGCAGCCGACATCAGCGACGCATTAATGAGCCCCACACCAAAAAGCAGCGATGCAAATTGCCCGGCGAACGGCGCCAAAGCTTTCGCTGCTTCAGCTACGTCGCCGATTTCGTGATGATTTGTCCCGTAGATCGTCGCCGCGCAGGCCACGACGATGAAAAACGCAATCACGTCGGTCACGATGCAGCCCAGAATCACGTCAATCCGGCAAAGATTCAGCGTTCTGGCCGAGACGCCTTTCTCGACGACCGACGCCTGCAGATAAAACTGCATCCACGGCGTAATCGTAGTGCCAATGAGCCCTACGATCATCACGACATACCCGGGATTCGTGCTGATCTGCGGAATCAGCGTGCTGTGCAGCGCCTGCTTCCAGTCCGGATGGGCCAGAAACGCGGAGAACGGATACGTAAAGTAGACGAGCGACAGCACCAGCAGAACCCGCTCCACGTATTTGTACGAGCCGCGGACCACGGCAATCCACACAAGCGCCGCGCCCGCCGGAACCGCGATGTATTTCGTCACTCCGAGCATTCCGAGGCCGGAGGCAAGCCCCGCGAACTCTGCCGCGATATTTCCCAAATCCGCGAGGCCCAGCACGAACATCGTGAAGAAGGTCATCCGCAGGCCGAACTCCTCGCGGATCAGGTCCGAGAGTCCTTTGCCCGTGATCGCGCCCATGCGGGCCGCCATCTCCTGCACCACGATCAGGGCGATTGTGGTCGGGATCAGCGTCCAGAGCAGCGTATAGCCGTATTGGGCGCCGGCCTGGGAATAAGTCAGAATCCCGCCGGGGTCGTTATCCACGTTGGCGGTGACGAAACCCGGCCCCAGCACCGCCAGAAATGTGGCGGCGCGAAGGGACATCATTCGAAAGGTCGAGACCGCCGTCTTTTGACGGACGTGCGTTTCCATTTGAGTTCTCATCGGTTTTGTGGCGATGAGCCAGTGAAGCGGACAGATGGTGAAAGACAAGGCTCGGCCACGCCCCGCAGCGCGGCAGCCTATATCATCGATTGCGCGAGGTTATCGGGAAGCGCCGGAAATCCGGGAATCAGGAGGTTCAGCCGACGCGGATACATCTTCGCGCATTCTACTGTCGCAGTCGGTCATCGTAGCTCCTTCTTGTTGGATTTTGCCGGATGGAAACATCCTGCTTTCCTCAGAGTACAACGCTCTCATCGCGAATGTAAACCAAAAATGCCAGGGGACGCGCGCCACAAAACCGGGGATTGGATAATGACAGATTGACCTCCGCGACTACGTTACGCGTCCCGGCCTCCAGCGCTAATCTGGGCCCCGGCTTCGATTCCCTGGGCATCGCCCTCCAGGTGTATCTCACATGCCGTTTTTCGCCCGCCGCGCGGCTCACGATTCGGTGCGAAGGGCGTGACGCGTCTCTCATTTCGAACGCCGAAGACAATCTCATCTGGCAAACCGCGCTCTCCATCGCAGCGCGCGCGGGCCGCACGCTGCCTCCGGCTGACCTCGTTATCACCAACGAAATTCCGCTTGGCAAAGGACTAGGCTCGAGCGCAGCGGCCATCACCGCCGGCGTGATTATTGCGTCATGCCTGCTCGACCTTGGCTGGAAGGCCGGGCGCATTCTCGACGAAGCCGCCCGCATCGAAGGGCATCCCGATAACGTCGCCGCCTGCGTGCTGGGATCTGTAGTGGTGAGCGCCGAGGAGCCCGGCGGGACTACGCGCGCGATTCGTCTGGAAATGCCGCCGAATTTTTGTGTGGCGGTCGTCGTGCCAAATTTCGCGCTGCCCACCAAAGAAGCCCGGGCCGTGCTGCCCGACTCCTACTCCCGCGCCGACGCCACCTTCAATATTCAGCGTGCGGCCCTGCTCACCGCCGCACTCGCCACCGGCGACGTCTCCGCATTTCCCGCCGCGCTCGCCGACCGTCTCCATCAGCCATTCCGCGCTTCTCTCGTACCCGGCCTCGCGGAGATTCTTCGTCTGCGCGCGCCCGGCCTGCTCGGCTGCACTCTGAGCGGCGCCGGCCCCGGCGTCCTGGTGTTCTACGAACGCGGCAGCGAGAACGTCTGCGACCTCGTCCGCCAGACTTTCGCGATGAGCGGCTGCACCACGGAAGTCATCTCCTCCGGCGTCTCCCCAACGGGTTACGAATTTCTCTAAATTCGGGGCGCGCTAGAATTCAAACAGAGCTATGCGGCCTCCTTCGCTTTTGCTGGCTGGCGCGCTGGCACTTGCCAGCCTGGTTCTGTACGCGCAGAACAAACAGGCCGCTCCCGCCTCCGACCCCGTCTTCCATTCCTACACCCGCGAAGTCCCGCTCTACCTCACCGTAACGGACAAAAAAGGTCACTACGTCACCAATCTTCAGGAAAGCGCGTTCAAGGTGTTCGAAAACGGAGTCGAGCAGCCGATCCGCGCATTCCGCTATGAAGACGTTCCCGTCTCGATGGCGCTCGTCATCGATAACAGCGGCAGCATGCGCGACAAGCGCCAGGCGGTTGAAGCGGCCGCTCTCGCGCTCGTGAAAGATTCCAATCCCCATGACGAGAGTTTCGTCATCAATTTCAATGAAGACGCGTTTCTCGACGTGGATTTCACCAGCGATCCGGAAAAACTGCGAATCGGCCTGGAGCGCATCGATTCTCGCGGACAGACGGCAATGCGCGAAGCCGTCCGCCTCGCCATTGAGCACCTGCACCAGAAAGCGAAGCGCGACAAGAAGGTCGTCCTCGTGGTCACCGATGGTGAGGACAACTACAGCGCGCCTGACTTCAGCATGGAAAAGCTGATTCAGTTTGCGTCGCGCAATGACGTTCTGGTCTACGCCATCGGCTTGCTCGATACGGACATGAAATCCGAAGCGAACAGGGCGAAGCGCGCTCTTAATGAACTTGTCACGAGCACGGGCGGTGAAGTCTTCTATCCCAAAACCCTGCCCGAAGTCGATCCGATTGCCCACCAGATCGCGCGCGATCTCCGCAACCAGTACTTCATCGGTTATGCGCCGCTGAATGAAGCGCTCGACGGAACGTTTCGCCAGGTCAAAGTCACCGTGAAGGCGCCCGGGAACCCGGTACCACGCACTCGTCCAGGTTATTGGGCGAATCCCCCGCAGACAAAGTAACCCCCTCCTCCCTGCGGGCCATCCGGATATGTCAGGATGAGAAGCGAATGTCAGCCGCCAAAGTTCGCAAAGCCGTTTTCCCAGCCGCGGGTCTAGGGACTCGCTTTTTGCCTGCCACCAAGGCGCAGCCTAAGGAAATGCTGCCGCTCGTCGACAAGCCGATCATTCAGTACGGCGTCGAGGAAGCGATCCAGTCGGGTATCACCAACATCATCATGGTGACAGGCCGCGGCAAGACCGCGATCGAAGATCACTTCGATGTCAGCTTCGAGCTCGAACACCTGCTCGAGACGCGCGGGAAAAAGGACCTCCTCGCACTGGTCCATCAGGTTTCCGACCTCATCAACGTCGCCTACACCCGCCAGAAGGAAGCGCGCGGTCTCGGCCATGCCGTCTGGTGCGCACAGGAGATGGTGGGCGGCGAGCCGTTCGCCACGGTGCTGGCCGATGACGTGATCGACGCCGAAACCCCCTGCATCCGCCAACTGCTCGATATCTACGAGTTCTTCTCCGCTCCGGTTCTGGCAGTCATGGAGGTGCCGAAGGAATCGATTTCGGCCTATGGATGTATCGACGCCGAGCCGGTCTCCCACAACGGCAGTAAGAACAAGGTTTATCGCATCCGCGATCTGGTGGAAAAACCTGCCCCCGATAAGGCTCCGTCAAACCTCGCTATCATCGGCCGCTACATTCTGACGCCGGATATTTTCCATGCCATCGATCACATTGAGGCAGGGGCGGGTGGGGAAATCCAGCTCACGGATGCCCTCCGGTACCAGCTCCGCAGCCGTCCCATTTACGCCCTCAAGTTCGAGGGCCAGCGTTACGACGCCGGCGACAAGCTCGGCTTCCTGAAAGCGACGGTGGAATTCGCGCTGCGCCGGCACGACATGGGCGGCCCGTTCCGCGAATATCTCAAGTCGCTCAAGTTGTAGGAGCTCGCCCGAAATTATATTTGCTTCACTTTTTGCGCCCCGGCGTAACCCGCGCCGGGGCGTTTTCATCCAACCTGGTGAAGAGGGGAGATACTCATGAACCGATTCGTTCTCGCTTCCTTATTGACCGCCGCCATTCTGTTTGCCCAACCCCCCGCGTCTGACGACGATCAGAACGCGCCGCAGGACGATCCTCCCTCGCGCGTCGCCCGGCTCAACTGGATGTCCGGCGATGTGGCATTTCAGCCGGCGACGGTTGATGAATGGACCAACGCCACCCTCAACTATCCACTCACCACGGGCGATCACATTTTCGTGAATGCCGGCGGGCGCGCCGAAATGCAGATTGACGGCAACGCGCTGCGGCTCGATTCCAATACCAACTTCGGGTTTCTGAATCTGACTGACGAGACGATCCAGATCAGCCTCAGCGAAGGCTATCTCGACGTCCGGCTTCGCAACATCGGGCGCGACGAGGTTTTCGAGATCGATACCCCTAACGGCGCAGTGACGCTCCAGCGCGCGGGCGACTATCGCATTGACGCGGACGCGAACCGCGACATCACCCTCGTGACCGTGCGCGACGGCCAGGCCGAAATGTATCAGGACGGGAATAGCGTGCTTGTCACCGCGCATCAGACAGCCCGTTTCACCGACTCCGGCCAGCAGGTGAACCCCGAATATCCCGCCGACGATTTCGACAACTTCGTGGCATCGCGTAACGGAGCCGAAGACTCAGTGAATCGTGGCGGCGACTACCTCCCGGACGATATGACTGGCTCCGAAGACCTCTATACCTATGGCCGTTGGGACAGGGATCCTCTGTACGGGCCGGTCTGGGTACCGCCGGTCGATCCGGGCTGGCAGCCTTACACCACCGGCCGCTGGGCCTTCGTGGAGCCGTGGGGCTGGACGTGGGTGGATGACGCTCCCTGGGGCTTCGCGCCGTTCCATTACGGCCGCTGGGTGATGGCTCGCGGCTCCTGGGTCTGGATTCCCGGCGAGCGCAGGTACCGTCCCGTCTATTCGCCTGCGCTGGTGGGCTTTATCGGCGGCGCAGGTTTCGGAGTTTCGATCGGCTGGTTCCCGCTCGGTCCGCGAGAGCCCTGGATTCCTTCGTGGCACGCATCGCGCCGCTATATCGAGCGGGTCAATGTGCGGTACGTGGAAAACGTGAACGTTATTAACGTGACGAACATCCGTTACATGAACCGCCAGAACGTGACGTTCATTTCGCAGGCGGATTTCGCGTCCGCGCGGCCGGTGCGTGGTTCGGTGATTCGTTACGCGCCGGGCCAGATTCGCGATGCGGAGGTGCTTTCCGCGCCGCATGTAGTGCCGCTGCGGGCCAGTGTCGCAGTGGGAGGGCCGCGGTCCGCGCCGTTCGTTCGACCGCGCCCCGTGGTGGCCCGTACGCCTCCGCCACCGGCGCCCGTTTCCTTCCAGGCGCGGCAGCGGGTGCTCGCGCAAAACAATGGAGAGCCGCTGCGTCCAGCGCAGGTCCGGCAGCTTCGCAGCCAGGAACCGGCGGCAGTGATCAACCGGCAGGAAGTACGGGCGATCGGGCGGGGACGTGGCAACGATTCCCGCCCTGGTCCTCAGCCGCAACAGCCTCAGCCGTCACAGGCGCCGCCTGTCTTCCGGCAGCGTCCCCAGCCGCAGCAGGATCAGCCCGCCCCCGGGATGCGCCCGCGCCCGCAACCGGAGCAGCTCTCGCCGGCCCCCGCAGTCCGGGGCCGCCCGGACGCTCCGGCTATGCGCCAACGTCCGGAGCAGCAACCGCAGGCGCAGCCGCAACCCAGGCAGCAGGCGGCCCCCCCGGCCCCTCGTGGCGGCGCAGAACGCCCTCAGGGCGAGCGTCCGCAGCAGCAGCGCCAGGCTCCCCAGCGGCGCGAGGCGCAACAGGACGACCGTAGATAGCCCTGATTAAGTCAGCAGCGACCGTATCAACACGGCAGGATGCTGGGCACGCTCGCCGGTGAAATCGAGAATCTGGTGGCGGCACGACGTTCCCGCCGCCACTACAGCCGTGGAGGGGTCTTTCTCCCGCACCCGAGGCAATAGCTTCCGCTCGCCAATCGCTTGCGAAACCTCGTAGTGGTCTTTCGAATAGCCGAATGACCCAGCCATCCCGCAGCAGCCCGCGTCGGGATCGATGATCTCCGTGCCCGGAATCTTCGTGAGGAGTCGCAGGGCAGGGGGCACCAGCCCCATCGACTTCTGATGGCAATGTCCGTGAAACAGAATTTTCGGCGGACCGGCTTTGAATTGCAGGTTGAGCCCGGCGGCAAATTCTTCGAACGAAACGCACGCCTGCGCGACCATCTGAGCGCGCCGCTGCTCCTCGCCGCGCAGGAGTGACGGCGCATCTTCACGCATTGCGGAGAGGCAGCTCGGCTCACAGAAGATCAGCTTCTTGCCCGAGGCCGCCGCATCGTAGAGCGCTGACGTGTTCCGCCGCGCGAGTTCAGCCGCATCCCGCAGCAGGCCTTTGGAGATCATGGGACGCCCGCAGCAGTGATTCGGTGCGAGCGCAACGCGCACCTCGGCCGATTCCAGAACCTCCCAGGCCGCTACGCCAATTTCCGGATCGTAGTAGCTGGTGAAGGTATCGCCGAACAACAGTACATCGGGAGACGCATGCCCTCTGCCGCGAAGATGCGATTGCAGCGTGCGCCGGCTCAGCGCAGGCAGCGTGCGCCGATGATCGATCCCGAACAGCGCCTCATTGAGATGCCGCATTGGAGCCGACCGCATCGCGCGATTGGCCAGCGACGCCACGGGGCTCATTCGCTCCGCCGCCGTCCGCACATTCGCCAGGATCTTCACCCCCAGCGGCGTTCCGTAGCTCTGCCAATAACCTGCCAGAAATTCGCTCTTGAACCGCGCCATGTCCACGCCCACAGGGCATTCGGCCTTACACGCCCTGCATTCGAGACAGAGGTCCAGCGTTTCGTAAACACCGCGCTCGTCCAGCCCGGCTTCGCTTAGTCGTCCCGTCATTGCCAGCCGCAGCACGTTGGCGCGCCCGCGCGTGACGTCCTTCTCCTCGCGGGTCGCCATGTAGGAAGGGCACATCGTACCCTCCAGCTTCTTCCGGCATGCCCCGAGCCCGCTGCACATTTCGACCGCGCCGCCCATTCCGCCGTATTCTGAAAAATCGAAAAACGTCGTGGGATTCGGCGTCACGTAGCCCGGGCCGAAGCGAAGATTCGCGGTCAGCCCCGGGCTGTCCACAATCTTTCCCGGATTCAGAATGCCCTGCGGATCGAATGTGCGCTTGACTGTCCGGAACGCTTCATAGAGGGCCGGCCCGAACATCTTCCGCATGAACGGACTCCGGACCAGCCCATCGCCGTGTTCGCCCGAAAGCGCCCCGCCGAACTCCAACACCAGGTCGGAAACGTCATTCGCAATGCTTTCAAATTTCCTGACGCCCTCGGCTGTCTTCATGTTGACCACCGGCCGAACGTGCAGACAGCCCACGGACGCGTGCGCGTAAATGCCCGCGTTCGTCTCATGGCGCCGTATCAATTCGAGAAAACGGCCAATGAAATCGCGCAGCCGCTCCGGCGCAACTGCTGTGTCCTCCACGAATGACAGCGACTTCGCATCACCCTTCATGGTCATCGAAAGTCCGAGCGCCGATTCGCGCAGATTCCAGACCCGCGCCTGCTGCGCCAGTTCCAGCGCATGGAAGAAGCGATACCCGTAGCTGTGCTGCGTCAGATCCTGTTCGAGCGCCGCGAGACGAGGCGGCAGATCCTCCTTGCGATCCGCGTAGAATTCCACGCACAGAATCGCCCCCGGCTCGCCCTCTACAAACGTCTCCCGTACACGCTGCAGATTTGGACTCAGCTTCGTGTGATCCAGAATGAAGCTGTCCATCACCTCGACAGCCGAAGGCTCGTGTCCCAGAATCAACGGCGTCGCTTCCAGAGCCTCCAGCACATCGCGGAACTGGATCACCAGGACTGCTTTTTCCTTCGGGAGCGGCACGAGATTCAGCTTCGCTTCCAGAATCACTGCGAGCGTGCCTTCCGACCCGACGATCATCTTTGCGAGATTGAATGGCTCACGCCCTGGCACGAACGCATCCAGGTTGTAGCCTCCGACGCGCCGCAGTACTTTCGGAAATCGCCGATCGATCTCGCCGGCGTGTTCGGCGCTCAGCCACCTCACCGTGTTCTCGCACGCCGCATGCAGGGATCCCGGTTCAGCCGCGCAGCCTGCGCCCAGCCGCGCAATCGAGCCATCCGCCATCACGACTTCCAGCTCGATCACGTGATCAATTGTCTTCCCGTAGAGAACCGACCGCGCGCCGCTCGAATTGTTCGCGATCATGCCGCCGATCGTCGCGCGGCTGGCGGTCGAAACATCGGGCGCGAATCGCAGCCCGTGCGGACGCAGCGCGGCGTTCAGCTCATCGAGCACAATGCCAGGCTCGACCCGCACCCATCGCTCGGCGGCGTTCAATTCCAGAATGCAGTTGAAATATTTCGACGTGTCGATCTGCAGTCCGGCGCCGATCGCCTGGCCCGCCTGCGACGTGCCGCCGCCCCGCATGGTCAGCGGAACCCGGAACTCCGCGCAGGCCCGCACCGCGGCAATCAGATCGTCCCGCGATTCCACGATCACCGCGCCCAGCGGCTCGATCTGGTAAACGCTCGCGTCCGTGGAATAGAGCGCGCGCGTCACCGCATCGAAGCGAACTTCGCCTTTGACGCCTGCTTCCAGTCTTTCGCGGAATCCGGCTGTCATTCGGTCAACGCTGCCATCGCCGCCGCCACGCCGCCCTTGCGATGCGGCACATTCGCGAGTTCCAGTCCCATCTCGACGCCGCACAACGTGCCCATCAGCATCAGATCGTTGAAGCTGCCGAGGTGGCCAATCCGGAATACTTTGCCCGCCAGCTTCCCGAGCCCCGCGCCCAGCGACATATTGAAGTGCTTCAAAATAGTGGCCCGCAGATCGGTTTCGCTGAAGCCTTCCGGCATCATGACTGCCGTTGCCGAACTGCTGTACTCAGCGGGCAGGGAAGCGAAAATCTCCAGTCCCCAGGCCTGCACCGCGCGCCGAGTGGCTTCGCCGTGCCGCTTGTGCCGCCGGAAGACGTTGGCGAGTCCCTCTTCTTCGACAATCATCTTTGTCGCTTCGCGCAGTCCGTAGAGAAGATTGGTGGCGGGCGTGTACGGATAGTATCCCTTCTGATTGATCTCCCTCATTTCTTCCCAGCGCCAGTAGCTCTTCGGCAGATTCGCGCGCTTTCCCGCCTCCCGCGCTTTCGCGCTCACAGCATTGAAGCCAAGCCCGGGTGGCAGCATCATCCCTTTCTGCGAACCCGCCACCGCCACGTCGACTCCCCATTCGTCGTGACGGTAATCGATCGAACCCAGCGAGGAAACGGTATCTACCATCAGGAGTGCCGGGTGTCCCGCCGCGTCCATGGCGCGGCGCAGCGCCGCGATGTCGGTAGTCACGCCGGTTGAAGTCTCGTTATGAACCGCCAGTACCGCGCGAATCTCGTGTGCCGAATCCTTGCGCAGCCGGGCTTCCAGTTCACCGGCGTCGGCGCCGCGGCGCCAGTCGCCGCCCAGCAGTTCCACCTGCAGTCCAAAATTGCGAGCGACTCGCGCCCACAGCGCCCCGAATTGGCCGCAATCGAACGACAGAACCTTGTCGCCCGCGCTCAGCGTATTCACCAGCGCGGCTTCCCATGCCCCCGTCCCGGAGCCGGGGAAAATCATCACGTCGGCGGAAGTCTGAAACACCGCCTTCATTCCCGCGATGCACGCAAACCCGAGCTCGGCGAAATCCGGACCGCGATGATCGATTGTCGGATTCGCGATCGCATGCAACACGCGATCTGGCACATTGGTGGGTCCGGGGATTTGTAAGAAATGTCGGCCAGGCTGGTAGGTCATTCGCGACCAGTTTACAATGACGGGCGGACATGCGACTGAACTTCCGGAAGGCGCTGAAGATCGCGGCGGCGCTCGGGGATGTGGAGGAATCCATGTCCTACGGAACTCCCGCAATCAAAATCCGAGGCAAGCTCATCGCGCGCCTGAAGGAAGACGGCGATTCACTCGTCGTGCGAACAACCTTCGAGGAACGCGCAGAAATGATGGCGGCCGATCCCGAGACGTACTACATCACGGATCACTACCTCAATGCTCCGTGGGTTTTGGTGCGGCTTTCGAAGGTCCATCCGGATGCGCTCCGCGACCTTCTTGCCCGCGGTCTGAAGCTCGCGAAGTAATTACCAGCGCAGCAGCACGAGTTCGGAACAGAACGCGGGACCCATCGCCGCCAGGATGCTCCACGTTCCCGGTTCGGGCCGTTTCGCCATCGTCTTTTCGAGAACCATCAGCACGGAAGACGAAGAGAGATTTCCCATCTCACCCAGCGCTTCCCAGGATGCCCAGAGCGCTTCATCGCCGATCCCCAGCGCCTGCGCGGTCGCCCGCAGAATCTTCGGGCCGCCGGTGTGCAGCATCCAGCAACCGATGTCCGCGCGTGTGACTCCGTTCTCGCTGAGCAGCTTGTCGAGATCGCGCCCTACATTACCCGCAATCACATTCGGCACTTCCGGCGAAAGCACGATCTGGAATCCGTTCGCCGATATATCCCAACCCATGACCTTTTCCGTGTTGGGATAAAACGTCGGCTGCGTCGCGATAATTTCTGGACCAGCCGTGTTGTTCTTCGCGGCCGCCGTATCGCTGCCGGCGACGATCACCGCCGCCCCGCCATCGCCAAACAGACCCGTCGAGATCAGATTCGCCATCGACAGGTCTTCGTGCTGGATCGTGAGCGTGCACAGTTCGACCGAAAGCAGCAGCGCATATTTATTCGGGTAGGCGCGCACGTAATCCGCCGCGAGCGAAATTCCCGCCGCGCCGGCCACGCAGCCCAGGCCGAATACGGGCACGCGGCGCATACCGGTCGAAAGCTCCAGCTTGTTGATCAGCCTCGCATCGATCGACGGACTCGCAATCCCGGTCACCGATACGAAGAAGAACGCCGAAATCTCGCTCTTGTCGATTCCCGCCTGTTCGACCGCGGCGGGGATCGCCTTCTCGCCGAGCTCGATCGCGGTTCGAATCCAGACGTCATTGGCCTCGCTGAATCGCAGCGCGGGATACTCTTCGATCGGCAGCGACAGATAGCGTCCATTGACGCCGACGTTGCTGTGCAGGAGCTCGAACTTCCGCCGCTCGGGCAACCGGTCGCCCCAGTACGCTACAAACGCGTCGCAAAGCGCCTTTTGGTCATAGTGATACTTCGGGAACGCGCTGGCAGCGCCGACAATCCTCATTTCGCGATAACGAGCCTTTCCAGTTCGTCGCGGTACAGGTGATTGCCCGGATACTCCTTTGAGAGCCAGGTGAGCTTCTGTTTCGCGCCGTTTCGATTATTGTCTCTCAGGTCCGCGATTGCCAGCAGAAGCTGGGCGTAGGGCTTGAAGTAGTGCCCCTTTTCAGCCGTGATTGCGCACTTTTCGAGCCCCACTTCGCGGCTGGTCTGGGCGCCGCCCAGACGAAGGAACCAGCGAAGCGCCACGTTCTTCTGGCTCAGCAGGTAATTCTCAATTCCCTGCGCGATATACGCGTCGTAAACATCGGGATGCACGGCGAGCAGCTTTTGCGCGCGCGCGCGGCTATCTTTCACTTCGGAGAGCGCAGCCAGATGATGCCGGTCGATCATCGCGTCGTAATTTGCGTGCAGCCCGAGGCTCATGGTTTCGGCCAGCATCGCATCCTCGTCGGCGGGCGCCTCTTTCAGCTTCGCCGCGGCCACCTTGTCGCCGAGTTCGAGCGCCGCATCGAATTTCCTGCGAATTTCCGAATCGCCTTTCGGCTTGTTGACGACGAAGTAACTCTCGTCTTTCGTCAGGTAATCAGACTTCAGAATTCCCAGCCGGTCGAATTCCGTGAAAAGGTAGGCTGCGGCGTCTGAGACCGGACCCATGGCGTTGGTTGGGTTCGTTTTTTCGAATTGCGCGAATGTCTGGTGGGCCTGGGCGAAATCGAGGTTGTACATCTCCCGGTAGCCCTGATCGAGGAGGGTTGCCGCGCCGCAGCTGAGGGGGACCAGAGCGCCAACCACAAACGTCGCGAAGGTGACCGCAAAGGTCCGAATAAGCATTCCCACTATTGTAGACGAACGCCCGCAAGATATGGTTTCCGAAAGCTTTATGACTCTCGCGCTACAGTAGAAAGTTGATCAAAGCCGTGATTTTCGATCTGGGCCGCGTCATTGTTCCTTTTGACTTCGCCCGCGGCTACAGCCGCATCGCCGCTCTTACCGGTTTGGAACAGGCCGAAATCCCGGAGCGGATTCGCCCCACCGGCCTTGTCGATCGCCTCGAATCCGGCACGATCGAGCCGCGCGAATTCGTCCGCCGCCTTTCGGACGTCCTCGGCCTCCAATGCAGCTATGAGGAATTCTGCGAAATCTGGAGCTCCATCTTCCTGCCCGCGACTTTAATTCCCGAAGAAATGCTCGCGAACATCGCGGCGCGTTTCCGCCTCGTTCTGCTCTCAAACACCAACACGATCCACTTCGACATGATCCGCGCGAATTATCCGCACCTGCGCCATTTTCACGCGCTGGTGCTCTCGCATGAAGTCGGCGCCATGAAGCCTTCGCCCCGGATCTACGAACAGGCCGTCGCGGCCGCCGGCTGCCGTCCGGAAGAATGCTTCTTTACGGACGACGTCGCGGAATACGTGGAAGGCGCACGCCGCTACGGCATCGACGCCGTTCAGTTCGAATCGGTTGAGCAAATCGAGCGGGAACTGCGCGCGCGCGACGTTCTCTAGCCATCCAGCAGGCCGCCGTGGCCCAGGCAGGCTACTTCCCAGCGGGAAATGCGATAGCGCGCCATCATGGGCGGCAGCAGCAAATCCACCACATTCGTCCGCGGCGAGCGGAAACAACCCGGCGCTGACACTACCGGAATGTCATTCTTATAGCCCAGCAGTAGAAGATGACCAGGTTCGACCGGCGCCAGATAGCGCTCAATCGGGCATCCCACCTTCGCCATTGCGCGGCCCACTGTGTCGTCCGGCCCCGCCGGCGCCGTGGTGGATGCGATCAGCACGACCATCGATCCGTTGTTGACCAGGTACTGGATAGACCGCGACACCTGATCTTCCGTTTCAATGCTGCTAACTCCCTGGTGGGCAAAAACTCCGAACCGCTCCAGTTTCTGGCGGACGATTGGCTCAAACAGCGTACGCGCCCGTTCGCCATCCAGAGGGTCGCAGTAAACCACGCCAATACGCGCGCCCTGAATGGGCCGCGCCTGTAAAACCGGACCGCTTTCCCGTAACACACTAACGGATTTCTCAAAATCAGCGCATGAAACCGCAAAAGGCGCGCTTTTTACGGTGGCAATTCGCTGCCCGCGGATAGCTCTGCTGAAGTTGAGCGTGGTTGCGATGACCAGCCCCGAGGTGCCGTTGACTCTCCGCAGCAGGTCCTCGTCAATCAGCGTGCATACGGTCTCGGTTGCAACCAGATTGGCGCGGCCGCCGGACACCGGCTCGACCCGACAGGACCCGCAGGCCAGCTCGGCGGCGATGCCCCAAACCGCTTCATCTTCAGGGAGTTCGCCATCCTCCAGCTCCGCCACCCAGACTTCCTTCATGCCTACCATTTCGAGCGCCCGAATGTCTTCCGCCCGGAGCAGATGGCCTTTCGCCATCAGCTTTTTGCCCCCGGGCTGAAAAATTGGCGTAGAGAGAATTCGTCCCGCGCCTTCCTGAATATCCACCGTCTGAGCTCGCATGTTCTTCTACCTTCCAGCTCGTGTAATGGGTGATGCCGTTCACGAACACTCCATCCGTCTTTGTTTAATCTGACAGATTATCAGATTATTTCTGGTTCATCACTGGTTTGATTGCATAAAATATCACATCATTTGTCGTTTAGACAAGATTGTTTCATGAAACGAGTCCTATGCCGCCTGGATGGCGCCTCGCGGGGCGCCATCGTGTAATCTCGAAGGCGGAGGTGCGGCGTGTCTCTTCGTCCCGTTAAGCGGCTCATCCATTCCAAACCGACAGTGGAAGGCGCGGGCGTCCACCTGCGCCGGGCATTCGGCTTTGGCAATACATCTGACTTCGATCCCTTTCTGCTGCTCGATGATTTCCGGAACGACATCCCCGCCGAGTATCTGAAGGGGTTTCCATGGCATCCCCATCGCGGCATTGAAACGGTGACCTACGTTCTCGCGGGCAATGTGGAACACGGCGACAGCATGGGGAACCGGGGAGTCATCGGGGCCGGCGACGTCCAGTGGATGACTGCCGGCAGCGGCATCATACACCAGGAAATGCCACAGGGTGACGAGACCGGCCGTATGCACGGCTTCCAGCTCTGGGCCAACCTGCCATCGTCTTTGAAGATGACAGCCCCGCGTTATCAGGAGGTAAAATCCGGCGATATCCCCGGCATAACCGACGATGACGGAACTTTTGCGCGCGTTATCTGCGGGAATTTCTGGGGAAAAACCGGCCCTGTTGACGGCATTGCCGCCGAGCCGACATATCTCGATATCTCGGTCCCCCCTGGCCGTCGCAAGACCCTGCCGGTCGAGACGACACGTCACGCCTTTGCCTACGTTTTCGCCGGCAGCGGAAAGTTCTGCAACGCGTCAGGTCCACTGGAGGTTCCCACCGAGCCGGCCAATTGGTCAGACACTACTCCGCCGGTCGAAGCAGGGAACCGTTCGCTCATTCTTTTTGACCGCGGCGATGAGGTGGTCGTCGAAGCAGGGGAAGAAGGCATCCGCTTCCTGCTCGTCTCGGGCAAGCCGCTCGAAGAGCCGGTTGCGTGGTACGGCCCGATCGTCATGAATACGCAGAGCGAACTCCGCGCCGCGTTCGACGAACTGGAGAAGGGAACCTTCCTCACGGCCAGAGGCGCCTGAACGCCGGTCAGGGCGTGATGATGGCGTTCCGCACGGCGTAGAGCACAATCTCCGCAGTATTGTGGAGCCCCAGCTTCTGCATCATGTTGGTGCGGTGAGTGTCCACCGTATAAGGACTGAGGTTGAGGACCGCCGCGGCTTCCTTATTGGATTTCCCTTCGGCCAGCAGGTGCAGGACCTCCCGCTCGCGTTCGGTCAGCAAATCGTAGGAGTTCCGGACACCCTGCCGCCGCATCACGCCGACGTGATCTTCGAGGAGGGTTTCCGCAATCACTTTCGAGAAGAACGGACGCCCTGCCGCCACCGAAAGGATCGCGTTCGCCAGTTCTTCGTCAGCATTGTCCTTAATGAGGTATCCTTTTGCGCCGGCGTCCAGGGCCTTCAGGATGTACGTCTCATCCATATACATGCTGAGGACGATGATGCCGATCCGCGAATTGTCGCGTGAAATCTGGCGTGCGGCTTCGAGGCCGTTGAGCAGCGGCATCGCCACATCGATCAGCACGATATCGGGCCCAAAGACCTTCGCGAGCCGAACCGCTTCGCGGCCGTCCGACGCCTCCGCCACGACTTCTGTTCCGGCGATCCGCGCAAGCAGTAATTTCAGGCCGGCGCGCACGATCCCATGATCGTCTGCAATTAGAATTCGAGTCATCCGTTTTCCGCGTAGCCATATGCGGCTGCCGGTCTCCCCGGTATACGGAATTCAATCCGTGCGCCGGTTCCGGGTGAGGAAACCACGCGAAGACTTCCGCCCAGCTCCAGTAACCGCTCTTCCAT
>Ga0068855_100005051_pt1 | contig 16103 bp, 10 predicted proteins | sample KBSCornC52_FD_66592 | JGI IMG/M metagenome (GOLD analysis project Ga0068855, IMG submission 66592) | Corn rhizosphere microbial communities from Kellogg Biological Station, Michigan, USA - KBS Corn C5-2 | ecosystem: Host-associated > Plants > Roots > Rhizosphere > Soil ...
CGCACGGCTCATCATCGGTTTGACCCGACTCGGGCCATGGCTATGGCGCCCCCTTCGAATCTTCACTGGCGACACCCCCTCTTCCTTGCGAGTTCCCTACCGCCGCCTCTTCGCCGGCCTCCAGGACTCGCATCTTACCTCGGCGTCTCTCGATCTCGCGCCCGGCATATTCGCCTGGCGAAAGTGATTTCGCTATTCGAAATCAGAAAAAGAATATCACACGGCACCTATAGCGTGAAGATACGATCGCAAGCGTCGTCCGTTTTCCGGCACGCATCGCTCAGCCCGCAGGTCGCCTGGTTTGCTTGCAAGTTAATTAGCATATTAGCTAATATCACTTGCACTCATGCGCGTGGCCGACAAAATCTTCGCAGCGCTGGCGTCGCGCCCTCGCCGTGAGATTCTGGCGTATCTGTCCAAAGCCGAGCTGACCACGTCCGAGCTGGCGGCGCGCTTTCATATGACCGCGCCCTCCATGTCGCGCCATCTGTCCGTGCTGGGGAATGCCGGGCTGGTACATAGCGAGCGCAGAGGCCAGCGGGTGTTATACAAACTCAACCCGGACAGCCTGGTCAACACACTGACCGGCTTTGCGTTCGAGATTTGTCCCGTGGCAGGGTCGCTGAAGCGCGAATCGCGCGAGCTCGCGAAGCGTCGACGCGCGACGGAATAGGAGGCGCGGCCGTGGACATTGCGCGGATGGAGGTTGAGCGGCATCGCGTGGCAGCGTCGAATCTGGACTGCGTGCGCACGGGTGTCGTGCGCTACTCTCCCGTCAAATCCCTTTGGTTCTGCGGGATGCTCGTTGGTGCCGGAGTCGGTGGGACGCTGACGTTTTCGTGGAGCGCATTTGCGGTTTTCACGTGCATCACCGCCGCCGTATTACTGTTCGGCCATTCACTGGGAAATCATCGCAAACTGGTGCACGACAGCTATCAATGTCCGAAGTGGCTCGAATATGCACTGGTCTATGGCGGCGTGCAGGTCGGGCTGGCCGGGCCGATCGGACTCCTGCGCCAGCACGATCTGCGCGACTACGCCCAACGCATACCCGGTTGTCATCCGTATTTGCGTCATGGCCGATCCCCCTGGATCGATGCCTGGTGGCAACTGCACTGCGAGTTGGTTCTCACGCATCCCCCGCAGATCCGCATCGAGCCGGTGATCGAGCGCGATCGCTTCTACCGGTTGCTCGAGAAGACCTGGATGGCCCAGCAAATACCCCCTGCCCTGCTCCTGTTCGGTATAGGCGGGTGGAGCTTCGTCTGGTGGGGCGTGTGCGCCCGCATCGTCGCGGGAGTATTCGGACATTGGCTGATCGGCTACCTCGCGCATAACCATGGAGTGATCGCCCGTGAAGTTCGGGGCGCCGCCGTGCAGGGGCGCAACGTGCGGCTCGTTTCGCTCCTCACCATGGGGGAATGTTGGCACAACAATCATCACGCATTTCCAGGCTCGGCGCGCCTGGGACTCGCGCCGGGCGAGTGGGACCCGGGCTGGTGGGCTCTCCAGGGACTGCGCCGTGCAGGCCTGGTCTGGTCCCTGCGTACCCCTGCCGACCTGCCCTACCGACCTGAGCTGCGATTGCAACAGTATGGCCTTACCTCCTGAGCCCCTCAGGTCCGTAACCCGGCGATCCGAACACTTGCGCCGGTTTGGTTGGTGGGCACCCTTTGTCGGCGGAGCGATCGTCGGGATCGCCATGCGCCTGGTGTACTCCGGTCATGGACGCGATCCCTTTTCAGCCATGGAGAGCTCATTTGTTTTGCTCGTACCGGTGTTGGTGGCAGCCGTGGCGGTGCTCATCGCCGAGCGCGACCAGAGGCACACCTGGCTCTATCACTTCTGGATTGGAGGCGCGACCAACGTCCTGTTCGTGCTCGGCACTTTCCTGATCATGATCGAAGGGCTGATCTGTACGATCGTGGCTGTGCCACTGTTTGCCATTCTGGGCGGCATCGCTGGCATCGCGATGGGATTGGTGTGTCGTTTGACCAACTGGTCGCGACAGACTGCTTTTTGCCTGACCGCTCTGCCACTGGTATTGGGCGGCCTCGAGCCACATCTGCCCCTGCCGCAAAGCATGGACTCGATCGAGAGAACACGCCTCGTTGCTGCCCCGCCGGAGGCGGTTTGGCAGCAACTGATGGATATGAGGGACATTCGCGCGCAGGAGATCGGGGACGCCTGGATGTATCGGATCGGGGTGCCTTTGCCCACCGCGGCGGTCACGCATCTCGAGGACGGCACAGCCGTTCGGCACATCACCATGGGCAAAGGGATCCACTTCGACCAGGTCGCCGCTGCCTGGGAGCCCAATCGGCGCGTGCGCTGGCTATATCGCTTCTCGGCGGACTCTTTCCCACCGCGAGCGCTGGACGATCATGTCCGTATCGGCGGTCACTATTTCGACCTGATCGATACGGAATACAGTCTGCGCCGAGTCGCCACCGGCACGGAGTTGCGAGCTCGCATGACCTATCGTGTGAGTACCGGATTCAACTGGTATGCACGGCCGCTGGCGGCTCTGCTCGTAGGCAATTTCGAACAGGCTGCCCTCAGCTTGTACGCGCGGCGCGCCGAGACTTCTCGATGGACTCGCTGATAGCTGCCGCGGCACGCGCACTGGCAGTGGGCGATCCGCTTGGCGCACTCAAACATGTCGCCCTCCGCGATGAGCCGGCCGCACTGGCGCTGCGCGGGATCGCAATGGCCCAATTGGGCGATTTTGAGCGCGCAAAGACGCTGCTGCGAGGTGCCGCGCGCGCCTTCGGTTCCAGAGAGCCGGTCTCCAAGGCCCGCTGTACGGTCGCTGAGGCTGAGATAGCACTCGTCTGCCGCGATCTGAGCTGGCCTGCGAAGGCACTCGATGCGGCGCGCGTGACTCTGGAGAAAGAAGGCGATCGCGCGAATGCCGCCCACGCGCGGTATCTGGAGATCCGACGCCTGCTTCTCATCGGACGGCTCGATGAGGCCGAGCGCCGCCTCGCGCAGCTCGATCCCGCACCCTTGCCAGCGGCGCTGCGAGCGATCCACGAGTTGGCCCTCGCCGGAATCGCGGTACGGCGCCTCAGGACCAAGGATGCACGCGCGGCCCTCGCTCGCGCGGATCGTGCCGCCCGCCACTCTGGCATCCCTGCCCTGGCCGCTGAGGTCGAATCCGCAAGTCTCGTGTTGAGTACGCCCGCGGCGCGTTTGATCGCGGGTGGCAAGGAGCGACCGCTCGTCCTGCAGGAAGTTGAGACCGTACTGATGTCCGAGGCTCTCATTGTGGACGCGTGCCGCTATGTAGTGCGTGCGGCACGTACACAAGTCTCCCTCGCCAAGCGTCCGGTGTTATTCACTCTCGCGCGGTTGCTGGCAGAAGCATGGCCCGGCGATGTGCCTAGAAGTACCCTCGTGGCGCGGGCATTCCGGGGCAAGAGTGCCGATGAGTCGTATCGGGCACGGTTGCGAGTCGAAGTGGGACGACTGCGTAGCGCCCTTCGGTCCCTCGCCAAGGTGACTGCAACCAGAGAAGGGTTTGCACTCGCGCCCCGCAATACAGCCAAAGTCGCGGTGCTCGCGCGGCCCGTCGAAGAGGAGCACGCATCCGTGCTGGCATTCCTCGCCGATGGAGAGTCCTGGTCGAGCTCCTCCTTGGCACTGGCCCTGGGCACCAGCCAGCGTACCGTACAGAGGGCGCTCGACTCCCTGGCTGCAGCAGGTAAAGTGCAATCGTTTGGCCGGGGGCGAGCCCGCCGCTGGACGACCCCGCCCATGCCGGGATTCGCGACCACCCTGCTGCTTCCCATCCAACTACCGAGCGATTAAACCAAACCATGAAGAAACAAACCACGGCCGAGATCGTTCGCGAGTATGGACCCTTCCCGGACGTCAACTGCGTGCACGGCGTGACGTATGACGGCCAGCAAGTCTGGTTCTCCTCGGGAGACAAGCTGACCGCCCTCGATACGAAGAGCGGCAAGACCCTGCGCTCGATTGACGTTGTCGCCCAGGCCGGTACGGCCTTCGATGGCCAACATCTGTTCCAGATGCACAAGGAGCACATCCACAAGATCGACCCTGACAGCGGTCGGGTGCTCGCCACGATCCCGGCACCCGGCGGCGGCGATGACACCGGACTCGCATGGGCCGAAGGGACGCTCTGGGTCGGCCAGTACAAAAGCCGCAAGATCCATCAAATCGACCCTGAAACGGGGAAAATCCTGCGCACGATCGATTCCAACCGCTTCGTTACGGGCGTCACCTGGGTCGATGGCGAGCTCTGGCACGGCACCTGGGAAGGCGACACCAGCGACTTGCGGCGCATCGATCCCTCCACCGGCGAGGTTCTCCAAAGCCTCGAGATGCCGCCCGGCACCGGCGTGTCAGGGCTCGAGTCAGACGGTGGAGATCAGTTCTTCTGCGGTGGCGGAAGGAGCGGAACCGTGCGGGCTGTGCGCAGACCCAAATGACGATGACGGCTCACGCTGCCAGTACATCGGTTTCCAACGCGGCTAGACATCCATACAGTGGAGGCGGTTAGCGACGATTGCATTCGGCCCGGATCCCAATATCGTGAAGGCCTGGCAACACCCGGCACCGCCGCCGGCGGCCTGAGGTTTCGTACAGAACCGCAGCCTCTCAGCCAGCGTTCAGCGTGCATCGCGCAACATGCAGGCCCCTCTGCGTGGCCTCGTCGGAAAGGGAACTGAAGTGACCGAACCGCGCCGTCTTCTCCAACGCCTCCTCGAGTACATCGAAGAACAAGCGAAGGAGATCGATCCAACAGGTTATTGTCTCTCGCAGACCAAAGGCTTCATCCGGCGCCGCGAACAGATCGCCGCCCTGCCGGGCGTCGAATATGACATCAAGGTAGAGGGCGATCACATCTGGCTGCGCATCTCGCGGCTCACGCCGGCGAAGCCGCCCCCGATCGCGGAGCAATTTCGCCCGTTCATCCGGGTCAGTGACGATCCCGATGGCGCGCCCCCCGCACTCGATGATACCGCCTTTCGTCGTTGGCTCAACAAAGCGGCCGACGGCAGGTCAACCGAGCAGCGCGCCGACCTGGACAGGCAAGGTCGCGCCATGGTGGGCAAGGCGCTCGACGAGCACAGGGCACGCTGGAGCGCCTGGGCCACGGCGGAGCGACCGCGACGTAAGACCATTGCGCTCTATGGGGACCTGTTCACGCTCAGGCACCAACTCGCCGCGGACGAGACGGCTCGGCCCCAGGAGCTCGTGTGGGGTATCGGCATCGCCACGCGTCAACTCACGTTCGCTGGCTCGAGCTTCGACTTCGAATACCCACTGTTGACCCAGGCCGTGGAAATCGCGCTCGACGAGATGACCATGGCGCTCGAGATCCGCCCGCGTGCTACGGACACGCGCGTCGAGCTCGACGCATTCGTCTCGTGTCAGGTGCCCGGGGCGGCCGAAGTCGAGCGCAGTGCCCGCGCGTACCTCAGCACCAACAGGGACCGGCCCGTCACGCCGTTCGACGCGGCAAGCTACACCGATGTACTGAAGCTGGCCGCATCAAACCTCGATAGCTACGGCTCGTATAGCGAGCTCGCGGTACATGACGAGCCGCCCCCCCGGGCAGGCGAGCATCTCGTCGTGACGGATGGTTGGGTGCTGCTGTCGCGGCCCCGCTCGAACAATTATCTGTTCGAGGATCTCAAGCGCCTGCAGGAAAAGCTGGCCCAGGGCTCCGGCGGGCTCCAGGGCGGCGGCGAGATTCCGGCGGGACCGCTCGCGCTGGTCACGCCTTCATCGGACCAACCGGTGGAGTACGAGCCCGTCCGTTTCCGCGGACTGTCGAGCCGCGGCACGCCTGAGGCGGGCAAGAGCCTGGACGAGCTGTACTTCCCCCTCCCCTACAACGAGGAGCAGGTCACCCTGGTGCAGTATCTGGAGCGGGCGCCCGGGGTCACGGTGCAAGGCCCCCCGGGAACCGGGAAGACACACACCATCGCCAACATAGTGTGTCACTACCTCGCCACGGGACGTCGGGTCCTGGTCACGTCGCGCGGCGAGCGCGCTCTGGAGATCCTGCGAGACAAGATTCCTGACGAGGTCCGTGCGCTCACCGTAGCGCTGCTCGCGAGCGATCGTGAGGGCGTCAGGCAATTCCAGGCCGCAATCGAGGCGATACAACACCAGGTCTCACAGCTCAACCCCGAAATCACCAAACGGGAAATCGTCACACTCACGAGCGCCATCGACCGCGCACACGGGGAGCTGGTCACGATCGACCGGCGGGTGGATGAGATTGCGGCGGCCCAACTGGCCGACATCGACGTCGACGGCGCGCTGATGCGAGCACAGAAGCTGGCGCAACTGGTGGTGTCCGAAGCCGGCCAACACAGTTGGTTCGACGATGACGTTACCCTGGCGCCTGAGCATGCTCCGCCGTTGACGGATGACGAAGCGGCGCGGCTGCGTGAGGCGCGGCGCAAGCTCGGCGCGGATCTGGGTTACGCCAATGCTCGCATCCCTGCGGTGGACGACCTGCCATCGACCGCTGAAGTAGGTCAGCTACACGAGCTGCTGTCGAAAATCAAAGAGATCGAAGCTCAGGTTGCCACCGGTCAGGTGCTACCTCTCAAGGCGGCGACCCCCAACGTACTGGAGGCGGCGCGTGATCTATCTGCGCAGATCCGCGAAGCGCTCAGTCTCGTCGCAACTCTCGAAGCCGTCGAAGGAGGCTGGCCCAGTGAGCTGCGCGCGAAGTGTCGGCTGCCCTCGTTTGCCTCGGAGCGCGCCGCCCTCGAGGCGCTCTTCAGTGATCTCGATTCACTGATCGAGGCCCGCGCAGCTTTCTTGAAGCGGCCGGTGGAGTTTCCCGAAGCCGGACTCTATTCGGCCAAGACCCGCGAAGCGGTCACGCGAGCCGCCGAAAGCGGCAAGCCGTTCACGCTGATGGCACTTGGGGTGGCCGAGGCCAAGGAGCACATCAAGGTCGTACGCGTGTCGGGGCTGCCGCCATCCCATGCCCAGGATTGGGCACATGTAAAGCGCTTCGTCGAGCTGCACGAGGAGGTGCTGTCCTTCGTCACTCGTTGGAACCACTGTGCAACCGACCTTGCGATTCCCAAACTGGACGGGGGTGTCTCCAAGCTGCGGCTCATCGAAACCACAGCCAACCTGGCACGCACCGCACACAGGCTGGCGACATTCTACGATGTCGTACTACCCCAAAACGCCGAGTTGGTTTTTGCGCGAGTGCCGGCCGCCGAGCTCGCCGGCAGCACCACAGAGCTGAGCTCCATCCTCGAGCAGGTCAGGCGTCACCTGACCCGCGCCGAGCTGGCTCGAGCCGTCACGGTGCTCGCCAGCTTGCAAGAGAAGCTGGCGGGGACCTCGGGTCCTGTATCCAGCCAGCTGCGGCTCTTCATCGATACCCAGTTAGGCAATCCCGAGCTTGGCTCCGAGCGCGTCGCGGCTCACTACGCGGAGATCCTCATGGAGCTGCGCCGCATTGGCGGCCTCGCGGGTGATCTCGCGGCCATTCAGGATTTCCGCAAACGGATCGCGGCCGCGGGAGCCCAGAAGCTGGCCGCCCGCATCGGCTCGGTGGCGGTCAGGAGCTCCGGCGAGGACCGGGTGTTTCCGCCGACCTGGCGCGCCGCCTGGAACTGGGCCCGGATGCGGCGCCATCTGGATGACATCGAATCGCGCGAAGAGCTCATCACCCTGTCCGAGCGGCGCCGCGAGATCGAAGTCGGGTTGGCGCGCCGTTATGCCGCCATCGTGGCGAAGGCGGCCTGGCTCTCGACCAAACGAAACGCAACACCCAGGCTGCTCCAGGCGCTCTCGGGATATGCAACGGCGATCCGCAGGATCGGCCAGGGCACGGGCCCGAATGCGACCCGCTATCGGCGCGATGCCCGTGAGGCGATGCTCGATGCGGCAGGGGCCGTACCGTGTTGGATCATGAGTCACGCGCGGGTCTCCGAATCGATGCCGGCCGAGATCGGGGCGTTCGATCTGGTGATCGTCGATGAAGCGAGCCAGTCGGACCTGTGGGCCCTGCCAGCCATTCTGCGGGCCAGGAAGATTCTGGTCGTGGGCGATCACAAGCAGGTCTCGCCCGATGCGGGATTCATCGCCGCGCAGAGAATCCAGGAGCTCAAGCAACGCTTTCTCGCGGAGCAGCCTTATGGCGATGAGATGACTCCCGAGAAGTCGCTCTACGAGCTCGCCGTGCGGGTCTACTCGGCTGCGAATATCATGTTGCGCGAGCACTTCCGCTGTGTACCGGCGATCATCGCCTATTCGAACCGCGCCCATTATGGCGGTCAGATTCAACCCATCCGTATTCCCACCGCGAGCGAGCGGATCGATCCGCCGCTGGTCGATATCTACGTGCCCGGAGGAATGCGCGACAAGCGCGACCGCAACGATCTCGAGGCACAGGCCATCGCGAGCGAGATCGCCGCCCTGTTGGCCGATGAGCGCTTTGCCGGCCGCACGATCGGCGTCGTATCACTGCTCGGTCCGGACCAGGCCCATCACATCGATGGCGTGGTCCGCCGCCAATGCGATGCCGGCGAGCTCCTGCGTCGACGCTTCGAATGCGGCGACGCCCGCAACTTCCAGGGTAGCGACCGCGACATCATCTTTCTCTCCATGGTCGTCGATTCACGCAACTGCCGCGCGGTATCCGGTGTTATGTTCGAGCAGCGTTTCAACGTCGCCGCCAGCAGAGCACGCGACCGGATGTACCTGGTGCGCTCGGTGTCGGCCTCAGACCTGTCGGACCGGGACCTGCGCTCAGGCCTCCTCGCGCACTTCGACAAACCTCTCGTCGCGGACCGGCATGAGTCAGAGCGGCTCGTGGAACGGTGCGAGTCCCAGTTCGAGCGCGACGTCTATGAGGAATTGTTCTCCCGAGGATATCGGGTTACTCCGCAAGTCAGGACCGGCGCGTATCGCATCGATCTCGTCGTCGAGGGCAGCGGAGATACCCGCCTCGCAGTGGAATGCGACGGCGATGAGTTCCATGGCCCAGAGCGCTGGCAACACGACACCGCCCAGCAACGGGTGCTGGAGCGCGCGGGCTGGGTATTCTGGCGTTGCTTTGCCTCGACCTGGACGCTGCGCAAGAACGAAGTCCTCACCGATCTGCTGGAGCGGCTCGGGACGCTCGGGATCGAGCCCATAGGCGCGATCGATCGGGCGCCTAGTCTCGTAGAAAAGCGGATCTGGCAGCCGCCGGCGGCGGTCGAGGAGGAAGAAGCAACCGCTGCCGCGGCCTCCGGGTAGGCGGAACTGCCTCATGGTGCGAGCTCACGCACAGACCGGCGAGACCCTCAGATTCCAGATCTCCCGTGCGTATTCCATGATCGTGCGATCGCTGGAGAACCTGCCGGAGCACGCGACATTGCGCACCGCCATCGCGTTCCATGCCGCGCGATCGGCATAACACGTATTCAACTCCCGGTGCGCGCGCGCATAGTCCGAAAGGTCCGCCAGGTGACGGTAAAAGTCCCCACCCTCCAGGAGCGCATGTCGGATCGGGTCGAACACACCAGGCTCATGTTGGGTCAATAGATCGGCCGTGATGAGATCTACCGCCTGCCGGGTCTCGATCTCGTGCTCATAGTGCCACCGCGGGTCGTACCATCCGGCGCTGTCAGCCACTTCTCGTGCCGTCAAGCCGAACAGGAAGAAATTCTTCTCGCCGGCTTCGGCCGCCATCTCGATGGTCGCGCCGTCGCGGGTGCCGATGGTCAGCGCACCGTTCATCATGAACTTCATATTGCCGGTGCCGCTGGCCTCATAGCCCGCGGTCGAGATCTGCTCCGATACGTCGCTCGCCGGAATGAGCCGCTCGGCCAGGCTGACATTGTACTCGGGTAGGAACAGGACCTTCAGTCGCCCTCGGACCACAGGATCCGCGGCGAGCGTGCTTGCAACACGATTGATGAGCTTGATGACGAGCTTCGCGAAGCGATAGGCGGGCGCGGCCTTGCCCGCAAAGAAGAACGTATGCGGTCTCATGTCGTAGTGCCGATTTTCGCGCAGCCGGTTGTAGAGCACCAGGATGTGCAGCACGTTCAACAGCTGGCGCTTGTACTCGTGGATACGCTTGATCTGGCTATCGAAGATGGAGTCCGGATCGACGACCTCACCCTGGGTGGACTGAAGCCATGCAGCGAATGCCACTTTGGACTCGCGCTTGGCCGCAGCGAATCGATCGCGGAATCCGGAGTCTGCAGCGAGCGGCAGCAGCCCCCGCAGCTTCGACATGTCCAGAATCCAGGCATCCCCGAGCGTCTGGGTAATCAGCCTGGTGAGTGGCGGATTGGCTTGTTGCAGCCAGCGCCGGGGCGTGACTCCGTTGGTCTTGTTGTTGAACCTGTCAGGGAAAACTTCGGCGAAGTCCCGCAGCACACGAGTGCGCAACAGATCCGAGTGAATGGCCGCAACACCATTCGTGCTGTGCGAGCCGACAACGGCGAGATGGGCCATGCGCACGCGCCGAATCGGCTCCTCCTCGATCATGCTGACCCGTCGAACGCGGGCTTCGTCGCCGGGAAAACGGCGGCGCACATCGTCCAGAAAGCGGCGGTTGATCTCGTAGATGATTTCCAACTGCCGCGGAATGAGCGTTTCAAACAGCGCGACCGGCCATTTCTCCAGTGCTTCCGGCAGCAAGGTATGGTTCGTGTAGGCGAGCGTCCGCAGGGTGATGTCCCAGGCCTCATCCCACGGCAAGTGCACTTGATCCAGTAGGATCCGCATGAGCTCGGCCACACACAGTGCCGGGTGCGTATCGTTCATCTGGACCGCCACCCGCTCCGGAAGCGTCGACCAGTTCGGACTCTGGCCGCGGGTGAAGCGTGCCACGATGTCCTGCAAAGAGCAGCTCACCAGGAAGTACTGCTGCAGGAAGCGCAGCGTCCGTCCGGCTTCGGTCGAATCGTCGGGATAAAGGACTCGGGTCACTGATTCGGCCGCCACGTTGTCGATGACCGCGCCGGCGAAGTCCCCATGTGAGAACTCAGCGAGATCGAATGATTCCGGCGCGGCAGCGGCCCACAGTCGCAGGGTGTTGATGCATTTGGCTCCATACCCCACGACGGGCCGGTCATAGGCCAGCCCGAGCAGACTGACGGGCCGGTTGGGTGTCAGCTCCAGCTCGGAGCCGCGCAGCGCGAACTTGGCATTGAGCGGGACGGCATAGCGCCGTGAAGGCCGCGCGATCTCCCAGGGATCGATGGCGCGCAACCAGTTGTCCGGTCGCTCGATCTGGGCGCCAGCGAGGATCTCCTGGCGGAATATGCCGTACTCGTAGCGCAACCCATAGCCAATCGCAGGGTATTGCAGCGTCGCCAAGGAGTCGATGAAGCAGGCGGCGAGACGTCCGAGACCACCGTTGCCGAGACCCGCATCGGGCTCTTCCTCGATCACCGGGCCGAGGTGCCAACCCCGCTGTTCCAGTGCACGGTGTACCGCCGGTTCCGCTGCGAGATTCATCATGTTGTTGCGCAGGGTGCGGCCAAGCAGGAACTCCATGGACAGGTAGTGAATCCGCTTGGACCCCGCGTCCTCGCGCGCCTGGCGCGTGGCTACCCAGCGGTGCGCAACAAGGTCGCGGATAAATCGGCTCGTGGCTTCGAACTGCTGGCGTGTGCTGGCTAGCGCGGGGTCAGCCAGCTGCTGGCACACCATGTAACGCTCGATCCACTGATCCTCGTCCTGGTCCGCCAGACCGATCCGCTCCAGGCGCTTGGCCAGATCAGGACCGGCTGGATCTTGCGCGGTGGCCAGTCGTGGTTGCGCCTTGCTCATAGCTGCCCCTCTGCTCCTTCGGTGTGCTATAGCAATAATATCGCGTAGCCCTGCGCTCGACCATGACAGCTTCGTTGCAGGCTGAGCTCGGACCGAGGTCAACTCGGCGACTACTGACTGCCCCTCCCTCGCAGCCAGGCCAGGACCCCGAGACAAAACAGCGCGAAAGCGACAATGGCCAACGGCAGTGGCGGCAACCAAGCGGGAAAGTCGTGCATACGCATCTCAGTTTTATGCCAGGCCCGTGCTCGAGCCTGGGCGAACCCAACTATAACTCTTCACATCAAACTTTTGACACCCGAACGGGTGCCGCGTCCATGATGCGTCGCATCAACAAACTGCCCGGGCAAGTTGGAGTTTTATCGCGCGGAATGAGGGCGTAGAATTTCGCACCAGAGCGGGGGCTCTACGGGGCTACCCCTGCGGGAGGGAAGACATGAGCGCTGTCTTACTCGCTGTGTTCAACGACTACGATGCAGCCGACCGCGTGCGCGTCGATCTGGTTCGGGACGGATTTCCCACCGATCGGATCGCGGTCACGGCTTGTTGCGAGCCGGGCCAGGCCGGTCTCCAGCCGGCCACCACACTCCACGAGAAATTCGTCCTGTACTTTCGCACGCTGTTCAGTCGCGAGGACGAGCGAGCTTGCGCCGACTTGCTCGCGGACCGAGTTGATCAAGGCGTCGCCACCATCACGGTCCATCCGCGCGGCGCTCGCGAAACAGCACGCGCGACGCAGATCCTCGAGAGCGCCGCTGCGCTGGATATCCTGCGACACGATGTACAAAGTCAGAAATGGGAGCATGCAGCCGCCGCGCACGAGCAGCCGTGGATCCAACACCTCTGGATCGAGAACCCGCACAAAGCCCACTGCATCTATTGCCGCATCTTCGAGCACGCCGACCGAGACGGCCAATGAGATGCCTGTACTATCTGGCGCCAACGCTGGATAGCACTCATCATATTTCCGATGAGATGCGTACCGTGGGCATCGGGGATGGCCTCCTCCACGTCGTCAGCCGTGACGAGGCTGGCCTCAGCGAGCAAGGCATACCTTCCAGCAATTATCTCGAGACTTTGGATCTCCTGCGCGATGGATTCATCGGCAGCGCGGTTGGCCTCGTTGTCGGGGTGATTGGTGTCGGCGCCATCGCGGTCTGTGCGCCCTTCGGTCCTCATGTCCCGGGGATCGCCTGTCTCGCGACCATTGCAGCAGCAACCTTGTTTGGGGCCTGGGAAGGTGGCTTGACAGGTGTAGCCACGGAAAACAAAAAGCTCGCTGCATTCCACCCTGACATAGAGGCCGGTTGCTATCTGATCTTGATTTATGCCCCGAAGGCACGGGAAGCGACCGTCAGAAGCCTGATTCGGTCCAGACATCCGGAGACGCGGCTCGCTGCCATCGACCGGCACTTCCTCAATCCGTTCGCGCTCGTCAAGCGCCGGGTGAAGTCCGCCCGCGGCTCCGGGATCACCTGATGGCTCTGGCGGTCATACTGGTGCTGTTGGTGATTGGCACGGTGCTGTTCCATTTCCTCAGCCCGTGGTGGTTTACCCCGATCGCCTCCAATTGGAAGATGATGGACGACACGGTGAACATCACATTCGTGGTCACCGGAATCGTTTTTGTCGCGATCAATCTCTTCCTGGCATTCGCGGTCTTCCGCTATCGTCACCGCCACGGCCAACTTGCGGCCTACTCCCCCGAAAACAAGCGGCTCGAGTGGTGGCTGACCATAGGAACCTCTGTCGGCATCGCTGCGATGTTGGCACCGGGTTTGTTCGTGTGGGCCAAATTCGTCACCGTTCCCAATGACGCAACCGTCGTGGAAGCCATGGGTCAACAGTGGACCTGGAGCTACCGCTTTCCGGGACGGGACGGAGTGTTGGGACCCACCGACCCCAAGCTCATCAGCCCTGACAATCCGTTCGGGATCGATAGCCGAGACCCCAGGGGCGCGGACGACGTCCTGATATCGAGCCCAGAGCTGCATCTGCCGATCGACAAGCCGGTCAAGGTGTTGTTGCGCTCCACGGATGTCAATCACCAGTTCGCCGTGCCGCAATTCCGGGTCAAGATGGACCTGGTGCCGGGCATGGTGACCTATTTCTGGTTCACCCCGACCCGGACCGGGCGCTTCGACGTCCTTTGCGAACAACTATGCGGGATGGCCCACTTCGCGATGCGTGGCAGGGTCGTAGTGGACGAGGCAGGAGTTTTTCAAACATGGTTGTCGCAGCAGCCGACCTACGCCCAAACCGCGGCGCGACCTGCCGGCAACGCAACCGCAGGCCAGGCGCTCTATGCCGTGTGCAGCGCCTGTCACGGCCCTCAGGGACAGGGCAATCGAGCATTGAACGCCCCGAAGTTGAGTCAACAGGCGCCCTGGTACCTGGCCAGGCAGTTGCAGAATTTCAAACAGGGGATCCGCGGAGCCGACAACCGGGACGTCTACGCGAAGACGATGATCCCGATGGCTGCGACGCTGGCCGACGACACGGCAATCGCCAATGTCGTCGCCTATATCCACTCGCTGCCGGATGATGCTCCGCCAGCGACCCTGGTCGGAGATCCTGCGAAGGGTCGGTCGTTGTACGCGACCTGTGCATCCTGTCACGGCGCCGCCGGTGAGGGCATCTGGTCCACGCATGCCCCGCGTCTCGCGCACATGAGCGACTGGTACTTGGCGCGACAATTACACAACTTTCAGCAGGATATTCGTGGGGCGCATCCTCGAGACTTCTACGGCGCGGAGATGTCGTTGATCTCCAAAGTTCTACCCGACGAGCAGGCCGTGCACGATCTTCTCGCCTACATTCAAACTCTCGGCCGCACGCCTGGCGATGAGCGCACGGTGAGTGCGAGATGACGCGGAGGAGTATCTTCCAATGGCATACGTTGCAATTGCCGACCGCGACCACGATCACGCGCTACACGAGCCGCGCAGTTTCGTAACCAAGTACATCTGGAGCCAGGATCACAAGGTCATCGCGATCCAGTACGCAGTGACCGCTATTGGGATCGGCCTGGTCGCTCTCGGGCTGTCCGTTTTGATGCGCTTGCAACTGGGGTTCCCGCACGCCTTCTCGCTCATCGCGCCGAACAACTATCTCCAGTTCATCACCATGCACGGCATGATCATGGTGATCTACCTGCTCACCGCCTTGTTTCTGGGAGGTTTCGGCAACTATCTCATTCCGCTCATGTGCGGCGCCCGCGACATGGTTTTTCCGTACATGAACATGCTCAGCTACTGGGTCTATCTGCTCGCTGTCCTGGTGTTGGTGGCCGGCTTCTTCGTACCCGGCGGGCCCACCGGTGCCGGCTGGACTTTATATCCACCGCAGGCAGTCCTGCCAGGAACTCCCGGAGCGAGTTGGGGCATCATTCTGCTGTTGGTGTCGCTGGCGATCTTTATCGTCGCCTTCACCATGGGCGGCTTGAACTATGTGACCACGGTCCTGCAAGCCCGCTGTCGCGGCATGACCTTCCTGCGCTTGCCCCTGTCGGTTTGGGGCATTTTCATCGCCACCATCCTGGGCCTGCTGGCCTTCCCCGCCCTGTTGGTCAGCGCGGTCATGATGACCCTGGACAGTCTCCTGGGCACCAGCTTCTTTCTGCCGGCCGTCATTTCCCTGGGGAACCCTGCGACACACAACGGGGGCAGCCCCCTGCTATTCCAGCACCTGTTCTGGTTCTTCGGTCACCCGGAGGTCTATATCGTCGCGCTGCCGGCTTTCGGTATCGTCTCCGACCTGCTCAGCACCCACGCGCGCCGGCATATCTTCGGCTACCGCATGATGGTGTGGGCCCTCCTGGCGATCGGCTGCCTGAGCTTCGTGGTCTGGGCACACCACATGTATGTTAGCGGCATGAACCCCTATTTCGGGTTCTTCTTCGCCACCACCACCCTGATTATTGCGGTGCCGACTGCAATCAAGGTCTACAACTGGGTGCTGACGCTGTGGCGCGGCGATATCCACCTCACCGTGCCGATGTTGTTTGCTATCGGGTTTATTTTCACATTCGTCAACGGGGGCCTGACCGGCCTGTTCCTGGGTAACGTAACGGTGGACGTGCCCTTGTCAGCCACCTACTTCGTCGTCGGTCATTTCCACATGGTCATGGGGGTATCGCCGATCCTGGTGGTGTTCGGGGCAATCTATCACTGGTACCCGAAGATTACCGGCCGTATGTTGAACGAGACCCTCGGCAAGATTCATTTCTGGCTGACCTTCCTGGGCACCTACGCGATCTACCTGCCGATGCACTATCTGGGCATCCTGGGGGTACCGCGACGGTATTACGCCTTTGG
>Ga0068855_100005053_pt1 | contig 16101 bp, 9 predicted proteins | sample KBSCornC52_FD_66592 | JGI IMG/M metagenome (GOLD analysis project Ga0068855, IMG submission 66592) | Corn rhizosphere microbial communities from Kellogg Biological Station, Michigan, USA - KBS Corn C5-2 | ecosystem: Host-associated > Plants > Roots > Rhizosphere > Soil ...
CCACGTTGTAGACGTTCTGATAGCCATGCAGCTCGAGGCAGAGCTTGGCAACACCTTCGTTCTTCGTGTACGCGACCAGCCCTTGCCAGTACGGAATCAGCACCTCGTCCCACTGCCAGCGGACGATCTCGCGCACTTCCGGCGGCCATTCGGTCGTGATCCAGTTGGCATGACTGTCGCCCGGCGCGCCGGGGCACCCCGACATCATGACGACGCGGTCGACATCGAGCAGCCGCGCGAGGCGAATCGTCTTGCGCGTCACCGCGTCGTGGCGGCGGCCTTCGTCACCGGGATGCACGGGATTGCCGGAGCAGTTGAGCGCGCTGATCGCGATGTCGTGGTCCGCGAGGCGCGCGAGGAAATCGCGACGCGCGGGCGCGCTGGCGAGGAGTCCGTCGAGATCGATGTGCGGTGCGCTCGACCAGTTGCCGCAGGCGAACTCCAGCATGTCCATGTCGAGCCGCGCGGCGACGCCGAGCATCGTATCGAAATCAGCCTCGGGCAGGCTGTCGGTGATCATTCCGATCTTCATCGTGCACGCACTCCGCGGGTCAGGCGTCAGGACGACAGGAGCGAAGTGTAATTCAACCGCAACGACGGGTCGCATGCCGCTCGATCATCGCGACACGCGAGCGCGGGAGTCCGCGCTCGCGCCTCGAACGCGACGCCGGTCAGCGGCGCAAGCGCCCGATGCCACCGACGCCGAATGCGACGACGAGCGCAGCGAGCAGCAGCAGCGCGACGTCGCTCATCGTCGGGATGGTTCGCACGCCGCCCGGGGGGGGCAGTACGACGGGGTTGACCAACTGCTGCACAAGCTGCGACGTGCTGCCGGTATTGCCGCCGTCACCGCCGTAGACTGCCGTGATCGGATGCGTGCCGACGGTCAATGCGGATGTCGCCAGCGTGGCGATTCCGGAGCCATTGACGGTGCCCGTTCCGAGAGAATTCGCGCCATCGAAGAATTGCACGGTCCCCGTTGGCGTTGCGCCCGTTACGGCGGCGGTGAACGTAACGCTCTGTCCCGACGTGGAGGGATTCAACGACGACGACAGCGCTGTCGTCGTGCTGCCCGCTGGCAACGGGTTGACGACCTGGCTCACGAGCGGTGATGTGCTGGTTGCGTTGTTGGCATCGCCGCTGTACACCGCCGTGATCGGGTGCGACGCCACCGTCAGCGCCGACGTGGTGAGCGTCGCGACGCCGGCGCCGTTCATCGCCACCGGCCCACCGAGATTCGTGGCGCCGTCCTTGAACTGGATGGTTCCCGTCGGCGTGCTGCCTGTCACGGTCGCGGTGAACGTGACCGACTGGCCGAAATTCGACGGATTGAGCGACGAGACCACCGCGGTCGACGTGGCGCCCGAGCTGACGAGGCACTGCGAAAATTCGGACGTATCGCCGCCGACGTTCGTCGCCGTCGACGTGATCACGCCCTGGCCGACGGGTACGGAGAACACCAGCGGACCGAAGCTCGCGTTGCCGCTGCCGTCGGTGGTCACGTCGGTGGTTCCAATGAACGTCTGGCCCTCGCCGTTGCCGGATGCATCGCACGCGGCGTTGTCGAAGAACTCAAGGTGCAGCTGCGTTGCGGCGTTGCTGTTGATCGTGCCCGAGATCGTCGCGTTCCCGGAGGCGATCGCGACCGCGGTGATCACCGGATAGTTCTGGCCGTGGTTGCCGGGCACGACGTCGGCGTCACCGACATCATTGGCGAAAGGCGTCCCGCTGTGTACCAGCGTGATGCCGAGCGCAGTGTTCGAATGGATCGAGTTCTGCTGAATGCGATTGCCACTGAGATTGATCTGGGAATCGATGCCGCTGTTGACGTTGAACGCGATGACGTTGCCTTGACCCGCCAGCGAGCCGCCGATCGTGTTGCCGCTGCCCTGAAAAATGATGCCGCCGAAATTGCCGTTCGGCAGCGCGCTCGTTCCGTTTCGCTGGGTACCGATGAGATTGCCGCGAAGCACGTTGCCATCGAACAGCGAAATGCCGCCGCCGAGGTTGCCCGAAACGAGATTGCCCAGCACCTGGGCGCCGCCGATGTTGTCGAGGCCGAGCGGCGTTCCATTATTGAGCGCAACGGTGCCCGTCACGTCAGTGCCGACGTAGTTCCCCTGGACCAAGTGACCGCCGGTTTGAGGAAACGGCAGGATGACGCCACCCTGCACGTTGCCGGAAATCAGGTTACGATCGGCCGCGTTCGGCCCGCCGATCGTCGCGTTGACGGCCGGTGGCGAGACGCGGACGCCAAATCCGCCGAAACTCCCGCTCGCAACCGCAGTTCCCGTCGCGTTCGTGCCGAGGAAATTGCCCACGACGGTGAGGTTGCTGACCTGGCTCGAGATCTTGTCGCTGGATGAGCCATTGATGATGAGGCCCCGCACCGTCGACCCGTCGCTGCCGGTGAAGAAGAACAACGAGACCTGGGTTCCCGTCAGCTCGATCTGCGGCACGGCGTTGATGCCGGCGCTGAATGCATTCGTGTTGGCACTCGACCCGGGCTGCGTGAAGCCGTCGATGAACACCGGGCTCGTGATGTTCGGCAGCAACGACGTCAGCGTGATCGTATGCACGCCGGCGCCCGGGATGTTGAACGTGATGACGTCGGCGCCGACCGCCGCATTCGCGTCGAGCAGCGCCTGGCGGAAGCTGCCGGCGCCCGAGTCGTTCGTATTGATTACCGGGAAGACGGCAGCGGAGGCTGGCGTCGCGAACAATCCGACAAGCAGGGCGGCGCAGCGCGCCCAGACGGGGAACCGGTTCATGTGCAGCACTCCTGGTCACCCTGGCTGGGGTGCCGCATTGTGCATGTGTGTACAACGATTTCAAAGTTCTTTTTGCATCGATGGACTTGTAGTGTGCAAGTGGCAGAGCTTCGAGGTGCGATAGCAGGGGCCCACGACAGCAGACAATCGCTTCACCCCGATACCGCACTTTCACGGAATGAATATCAGCAGCAGGTAGGCGAGAAAGAGGCCGACGTGCACCGTGCCCTGCAAGACGTTCGTTCGTCCGCCGCCGAACGTCAGCATCGACGTGAACAGCGTCAGCACGAGCATGACCTGGTCGCCGGACGTGAGGCCGAGGTCGAGCGTCGTGCGACCGGCCATCGCGACAATCATCACGGCTGGAATCGTCATCGCCAGCGTCGCGAGCGCAGACCCGAAGAGGATGTTCATCGCGCGCTGGACGTGATTCGCCAGCGCCGCCTGGATAGCGCCGAGCCCCTCCGGCACCAGCACGAGGATCGCAATCAACAGCGCTCCCAGCGCCGCCGGCAAGCCGAACGTCTCGAGCCCCGTGTTGAGCACGACCGCGAGCTTCTCCGCGAGCAGAACGGTCGCGCCGAGAAACACGATCATCATTGCCGTGTGACGCGCCACCGCCATGCGCCTGCCGCTCTCGTGGGTTACCGGCCGCGAAGGCTCCGGTGCATCGCTGATTTCAGCGAAATAGGCGCGATGACGCGTCGTCTGGATGACCAGAAAGACCGAGTACAGGCAGAGGCATATGGCGATCAGGAACGACTGCTGGCCCTTCGAGAGCGTCGGCCCCAGCGTCGACGTCGTGTAGTTCGGCAGGATGAGGCCGAGCGTGCTCAGCACGACGATGAGACTCAAGTAGGCGTTGACGCCCGGAAAATTGTAGCCCTGCTCGCGGTAACGCAATCCGCCCAGCAGCAGCGCGAGCCCGGTCAGGGCGTTCATCACGATCATCACGACGGAGAACATCGTGTCGCGGGCAAGTGACGGATTCGCCTCGCCCGTGAGCATCACCGTGCCGATCGTCATGATCTCGATGCTGCCGACACTCAGCGTGAGGATCAGCGTCCCGTACGGTTCCCCCAGCATCAGCGCGAGTTCGTCGGCATTGGCGACCACCGTCAATGCACCGACGACGACCGCGGCGAACAACCATACGAAGACCACGATCGTCACCGCGGGGCCAAGGTCCGGTGACAGCAGCCGGTGCTCGAACAACAGCGCAACGGCCGTGGTGCCGAAGACGAAGAACGGCCGCAGCGTGGCGCGGATGAGCGACGATGCACGGTTCGTAGCGGTGGCGGATGAGGTCATGGAAGAGATCGCCTGATAGAAGTAATTCGACTCGCAGGGCGAGTACATGATGAACGGCTTCGCATGAAGGCAGGCTCGCGCCGGCTCCGTCGGCCAGTGCTTCGAGCAGAAGGCAGACATCATATTCATAATGGTGCCCGACACGCCTCACGTCGCGGCGGCGAACGGGAGCACATGAATGAATCCGCGCACGTTGCTCGAACAGCTGTTCGCGGCCGCCATCGAAGCGGCGCAGCCGGCTCATTGCATTCCGCCGCACCTGCCGCAGGTGCCGCGTGGCCGCCTGATCGTCATCGGCGCAGGCAAGGCGTCGGCGGCGATGGCGCGCGTCGTCGAGGAGCACTGGCCCGGCCCCCTTTCCGGGCTGGTGGTCACCCGTTACGGCTATGCGGTGCCCTGCGCACGCATCGAAATCGTCGAGGCCGCCCATCCGGTTCCGGACGAGGCGGGGCTCGCTGCCGCGCGTCGCATTCGAGATCAGGTAACCGGGCTCAGCGCGGATGACACCGTGCTGTGCCTGATCTCCGGCGGCGGTTCGGCGCTTCTTGCGTTGCCGCTCCCTGGCATCACGCTCGAAGACAAGCAGTCGGTCAACCGCGAACTGCTGAAGTCCGGCGCCAGCATCAGTGAAATGAATTGCGTGCGGCGCCATCTTTCGGCGATCAAGGGCGGTCGACTTGCGGCAATGTGCCATCCGGCCAAAGTGGTGACGCTGCTGATTTCCGACGTGCCGGGGGACAACCCCTGCGACATCGCGTCGGGGCCGACCGTGGGCGATCCGACGACCTGCGAGGACGCGCTGGGCATCGTTCGTCGCTACGGGATCGCGTTACCTGACAACGTGAGGGACGTTCTGGAGAGCGGACGAGGCGAGTCGATCAAGCCGGACGACGCGCGGCTGAAGGGAATCGAAACCCGGATGATCGCAACGCCCCAGATGGCATTGGAAGCGGCGGCGCAGGTCGCGCGCAATGCGGGGTTCGTTGCCCATATTCTGGGCGACAGCATCGAAGGGGAAGCGCGCGATGTCGGCAAGGTGATGGCCGGCATCGTCCGGCAGGTGGCGTTGCGAAGCCAGCCTTTCGCTGCACCTTGCGTCCTGCTCTCCGGCGGCGAGACGACCGTGACGATGCGTGGCAACGGGCGCGGTGGGCGTAACGTCGAGTTCCTCCTGTCGCTGGGCGTTGCACTCGATGGCCTGGCCGGGATTCACGCGATTGCCGGCGATACCGACGGCGTCGACGGGCAGGAGGAGATCGCCGGTGCGTATCTCGCTCCGGATTCACTGCAACGAGCCTGGGCCATGGGAATCCGGCCCAAAGACAGCCTCGCCGACAACGACGGCCATGGCTTCTTCGGTGCGTTGGGCGATTCGGTGGTGACCGGGCCGACGCTCACCAACGTCAATGACTTTCGCGCCATTCTGATCGCGAATGTCAAAAGGAGCGCGTGAGATGCTATCCCCCGAAGCTCACTTCGGGGTTGGAGGCGGGGGTCGGAATCGAACCGGCGTCCACGGCTTTGCAGGCCGCTGCATGACCACTCTGCCACCCCGCCAGGAGTAGGCGCGACCGCCACGCGAACGGTGATGCGGCCATACAAACGAAAAGGGAGAGCTGGTCAGGGCTCTCCCCGTGAAACTGGAGCGGGAAAGGAGTCTCGAACTCCCGACCTCAACCTTGGCAAGGTTGCGCTCTACCAACTGAGCTATTCCCGCGGAGGAGTGCAATTATATCATCGCTCCCCGGACGCTCAACCCTGCACCGAACCGCCGAATAGCGCGTCGCCGATCAAACTGCCGGTGCCGGGGCCGTTACGCGTCCCAACACGGCGGCGACGGCATCGGCCACGTATTCGATGTTCTTCGAGTTGAGCGCGGCAACGCAGATGCGCCCCGTGTCGACGGCGTAGATCGAGAACTCGTCGCGAAGCCGCTTCACCTGCTCGCGATCGAGTCCCGAGTAAGAGAACATGCCGCGCTGCCTCGCGACAAAGTCGAAGTCCACGCCGGGCGCACGCTCGGCGAGCTTCGTCGTCAGCGCCTCGCGCATCGTGCGAATCCGCTCGCGCATGCCGCCGAGCTCGATCTCCCAGATCTCGCGCAACTGCGGGTTCGTGAGAACCAGCGCGACGATCTGGCCGCCATGCGTGGGCGGGTTCGAATAGTTCGCCCGCACGACGCGCTTCAGCTGCGACAGCACGCGCGCGGCTTCGTCCTTGTCGGTCGTGACGACCGTGCAGGCGCCGACGCGCTCGCCGTACAGCGAAAAGGATTTGGAAAACGAGCTCGAGATGAACAGTGGCCCGGCGGTAGCGGCGAACGTGCGCACGACACTGCCGTCGGCGTCGATGCCATCGCCGAAGCCCTGGTACGCGAGGTCGAGGAACGGGATCAGCCCGCGGGCGCGCACGACGGCGAGGATCTCGTCCCACTGCGCCGGCGACGGATCGACACCGGTCGGATTGTGGCAGCACGCGTGCAGCACGACGATCGTGCCGGGCGCCATCGCGTTCAGCGCCGCGCGCATCGCCGCGAAGTCGAGGCCGTGCGTCGCCGGATCGTAGTACGGATACGCATCGACGTCGAAGCCGGCAGCCTCGAAGAGCGCCCGATGATTTTCCCAGCTCGGGTTGCTGATCGCGACGCGCGCACCGGGTGCGAACTTGCGCAGGAAGTCAGCGCCGATCCGCAATCCGCCCGTGCCGCCGAGCGCCTGCACGGTCACCGCGCGGCCCAGCGCGACGATCTCGCTGTCGGCGCCGAGCACCAGCGACTGGACGGCCTTGTCGTACGCGGGAATGCCGTCGATCGGCAGGTACGTGCGCGGCGACGCCCTGTCGGTGATCTCGCGCTCGGCGCGCTTCACGCAATCGAGCAACGGCACCTTGCCGTTGTCGTCGACGTAGACGCCGAAACCGAGGTTGACTTTCCGCGGATTGGCGTCCGCATTGAAGGCTTCGGTAACGCCGAGAATCGGATCGCGCGGTGCGAGATCCACGGTACCGAACAGTGACGCGGCAAGCGGAGCATTCATGGTGAATCCGGTGACGTCGTAAAAAACACGCTATTGTACAGCGCGGGAACGGCCTTCTTGCGCAACGGGACGGCCGCCCCAAGCTGTACGAGTTGCGGTCGCGCAACTGCGCTCACTTCTTCCCATTCCTCTTCCATTCCGATGGCCCGCTCCGACACCCGTTTGGAACCCGCCCCCAAGATTCCGCCGATGACCGCGCTGAAGACGGTCGCGCGCGTGGGTCGCTTCCTCCGCCCATATCGGCGCGAGGTGGTGCTCGCGGCGATCGGCCTCGTCATCGCGGCCGGCGCGGTGCTCGCGGTCGGCCAGGGCCTCAAGTTCGTCGTCGATCGAGGATTCGCGGCGTCGAACGCCGGTGAGCTCGACCGGATGCTCGCGCTGATGCTCGGGGTCATCGTCGTGATGGCCGGTGCGACGTACATGCGTTTCTATCACGTGTCGTGGCTCGGCGAACGCGTGACGGCCGACCTGCGCCGCGAGGTATTCGACCACCTGCTCGACCTGCCGCCGACATTCTTCGAGGCAACGCGCACCGGCGAGGTGATCTCGCGTCTCATTAACGACACGACGATGCTCGAAACGGTGATCGGATCGAGCGCGTCGATGGCGATCCGCAACTTCCTGCTGATGATCGGCGGCCTCGTGATGCTGACGCTGACGAGCGCCAAGCTGACGCTGCTGGTGCTGGCGGGCGTGCCGCTCGTCGTCGTGCCGATCATCCTGTTCGGCCGGCGCGTGCGCAAGCTCGCGCGCGCGACGCAGGATCGCGTCGGCGACGTCGGTGCGTTCCTCGACGAATCGCTGCACGAGATCCGCACCGTGCAAGGCTACGGGCACGAAGCGCGCGATCGCGCCGATTTCGCCGCGCGCGTCGAAGCGGCGTTCGCCACGGCCGTGCGGCGTGTGCGACAGCGCGCGCTGCTCGTTGCGGCGGTGATCGTGCTCGTGTTCGGCGCCGTCGGCGTCATCCTGTGGATCGGCGGTCACGACGTCGTCGCCGGACGCCTGAGCGCCGGCCAGCTGTCCGCGTTCGTGTTCTACGCGGTGCTGGTCGCGGGCGCCGTCGGCTCGATCAGCGAAGTCGTCGGCGATCTGCAACGCGCGGCAGGCGCCACCGAGCGGCTGTTCGAGCTCCTGGCCGTCGAGCCGGCGATTCGCGCGCCGGCGGAGCCTGTGCCGATGCCTTCGCCGGGTCGCGGCACCGTCGCATTCGACGCCGTCACGTTCCACTATCCATCCCGCCCCGACGCGCCGGCGCTCGATCGATTCTCGCTCGACGTGCGCGCCAGCGAGAAGGTTGCGCTGGTCGGTCCGTCCGGCGCCGGCAAGACGACGGTGTTCCAGCTGCTGCTGCGCTTCTACGATCCGCAGGCGGGCGATGTGCGGATCGACGGCGTCGAGCTGCGCGCCGCCGATCCGCGCGACGTGCGCCGGCAGTTGGCGCTGGTGCCTCAGGATCCGGTGATCTTCGCGACCACGGTGCTGGAGAACGTTCGCTACGGCCGCCCCGATGCGACCGACGCCGAAGTGAAGGCCGCCTGCGATGCGGCGTACGCGACGGAGTTCATCGAGCGCATGCCCGATCGCTACGATGCGTTGCTGGGCGAGCGGGGGGTTCGCGTTTCGGGCGGCCAGCGGCAGCGCCTCGCGATCGCGCGCGCGATCCTGGCCGACCGGCCCATCCTGCTGCTCGACGAGGCGACGAGCGCACTCGATGCGGAGAGCGAGCGAATCGTCCAGCGCGCGCTCGAGCGGCTGATGACGGGGCGCACGGTGTTGATGATCGCGCACCGGCTCGCGACGGTGCGTCACGCCGATCGCATCGCGGTGATGGAGCGCGGGCAGATCGTCGCGATGGGCACGCACGACGCGCTCGTCCGTGACAATCCACTCTATGCCCGCCTCGCCGCGCTGCAGTTCGTCGCGGGCGACGCCGTGCCGGCCGTCAAGGAATCGTTGCCTGAACTGAAGTGAAGCGACCGCGCGCTGCGAGCGTCGTTGCTGCAGTGCGTCTTGACCGTTGCGCCCGGACGGCGGCAAACTGGTTGACCACCCGCTAGTTGCCACGATCGGTCCCAATGCCGCGCGCCGCACGCACGTCCTCCATCCTCCTGTCGCTGTCGGCGATCGAGGTCGCCCGGCCTTCGGAGCTGATCCTCCAGCAGTTGCGCCACCTGATTACGTCGGGCGCGCTGCAACCCGGCGATCGGCTGCCCGCCGAGCGCAATCTCGCCGCGCAGTTCGGCGTCGGACGCTCGCACGTTCGCGACGCCCTTCGCCGGCTGGAGTTCTACGGCATCCTCGAGACGCATCCGCAAAGCGGCACCGTCGTCGCGCGGCTCGGCGTCGCCGCGCTCAACAACCTGATCGGCAACGTGCTGGCACTCGACCGCGACGACATCGCGGCGCTGCTGGAAACGCGGGTCATTCTGGAAGTCGAGACGGCGAGGCTCGCCGCGGACCGCGCGACGCCGGCGCAACTGCGCGCGATCGTCCAGGCGCAGGATGGATTCCGCGCGAAGGCACTCGGCGGCGACCCCGCGCTGCACGAGGATCTCGCGCTGCATCTGGCTATCGCCGACGCCGCGCGCAACGCGGTGCTCGCGTCGCTCGTCGGCCTGATCGCTCCGGACATCATGCGCCACCACGGCCAGCAGAAGACGTGCGACCCGCAGCGGCTTGTCGCCGTCGTCGACGAGCACCAGGCGATCTGCGATGCGATTGCCGCGCGCGATCCGGCCCGGGCGGCGATGGCGATGGAGAACCACGCACGGATGGCGCGCGACCAATACCGGCGCGCACCGGCTGCACGCGTCGTCCCCGTCACAACGGCACGCAGGAAATCCAGCACCGTCGCGCGCGCGAGACGTGTCGGACGCGCGGCCTGACGCTGCGCTGCGCGGCGCGCGACGCCGACAAGAACGAGCCCGTTCGTTGAGACATTCGTTGGACAACCAGGAGGAGAGCACGATGAGCACGATCAATGTTTCGAAACGCCGGTTCCTGCAAAGCGGCATCGCCGTCGGCGGACTTGCGCTGACGAGCGGGCGCACGCTCGCACAGGGCGCACCCGTGACGCTGCGGATGTCGTCGACGCTGCCGAACGATCCGGTGAATTCCGCGCACGCCGTCTGGTACAACCGGTTCGCGGCGAACCTCAAGACGGCCGTCGGCGACAAGCTCGTCGTCAACTACTTTCCGAGCGACCAGCTCGGCAAGGAATCGGACATGGTCCAGCAGGTGCGCCTCGGCAGCGTCGACATGATGATCTCCGGCACATCGATCTGGGCGACGCTGATGCCCGAGATGGGCGTGCTCGACATGGGGTATCTGTTCGCGAGCAACGATCACTGCGGCCGCGCGCTGGATGGCAAGGCCGGCGCGATCCTCGGCAACATGCTGCAGGAGCGCACGAACGTCATGCCGCTCGGCTGGGGTTACAGCCTCGGCGCGCGCAACGTCTGGACGAAGAATCCGATTCCGGCGGCCGCCGATCTGAGGGGCGTGAAGCTGCGCGTGCTGCCCGTGCCGAATTTCATCGCGACGCTGAAGTACATGGGCGCGGTGCCCACGCCGCTGCCGTTCGGCGAGATCTATACGGCATTGCAGACCGGCGTCGTCGACGGGTTCGAGCACGACGCGCCGACGGCGCTCGCCGGCAAGTTCTACGAGGTCGCCAAGCATTGCGCGCTGACGCAGCACATCTACAACCCGCAATTGCCCTGCATCAGCAAACGGTCATTCGAGCGAATTCCGAAGGAGCTGCAGAAGCCGTTCCAGGACGCCGCGACCGAAGCGACGAAGTTTCAGCGCGGCAAGGCCACCGAAGTCGAGGCGAAGGCGTTCGACACGCTGAAAGGCATGGGCCTCACCGTCAACGCCGTCGATCGCGTGCAGCTGCAAAGGCAGGTGGAGAAGCTGTGGGGTGAGTTCTCGACGCAATATCCGTCGGTGAAGCCCGTCGTCGACGAGATCCAGGCCACGCGCGCCTGAGCGCCGCATGACGACCGCGACCGTCGCCGCGCTGGCGACGTCCGAAGCGAGCGTGCCATCGCTCCATCACGTGTCGCGCGCGCCGCTGTTCCCGCGCCTGCAGCACGCGGTGGAGGCGGTCGCCGCCGCCGTCCTGGCCGTCGACGTGCTCGTCGTCTTCACGTCGGTGGTGTTTCGCTACTTCCTGCACGACCCGCTCGAATGGTCGGAGGAGGTGGCGCGCGCGCTGATGGTGACGCTGGTCTTCATCGGCGCCGCGGCGGCGCTCGGGCGGTCGCGGCACGTCGGGATGGACTATATCCGCGACATCCTGCCCGCCGCGTCGCAGCCGTATTTCATCCGCGGCTGCGACTGGATCATCGCCGTCGTCGCCTGCGGTCTCTCGTGGACGTCGCTGCTGCTGCTGACCGAATCGACGCACCAGACGACGCCGACCGGTTTGCCGCAGGCGATCTTCGTGACGCCGGTGCTCGTCGGCAGCGTGCTCCTCGCCGTGTTCGGGTTCGCGAATGCGTTGAGCAGGCTCGACCGTCCGGCGCTGGTGTCGGGCGTGATCGTGGCCGTCGGTCTGGCCGCACTGCTCGCGATCAACACGTGGATGCCCGCGCTGGCGTTCGCGCCGATCAACGTGATGCTCGTCGCCTTCGTCGTATGCCTCGCGGGCGGCGTTCCGATCGCCTTCGCGCTGTGCTTCGGCGCGTTGCTGTTCTTCCTGCTCGAGCCGCGGCTGCCCATCGTCATCTATGCGCAGCAGATCGCGTCGGGTGTCGACCATTTCGTGCTGCTGGCGGTGCCGTTTTTCGTGCTCGCCGGCCTGATCATGGAAGTCAACGGCATGTCGTCGCGGCTGATCGAGCTCCTGCTGCGCTGGTTCGGCCGGTTGCGCGGCGGGCTCAACCTGATCATGGTCATCGCGATGGCGTTCTTCTCGGGCATCTCCGGCTCGAAGCTCGCCGACGTCGCGGCGGTCGGCGGCATCCTGATGCCCGCGGTGCGCAAGACGCGCCAGGACCCGAACGAGGCGACCGGGCTCCTCGCCGCGACGGCGATCATGGCCGAGACGATTCCGCCGTGCGTCAACATGATCATCCTGGGCTTCGTCGCGAGCCTGTCGATCGGTGGCCTGTTCCTCGCCGGCATCGTGCCCGCGATCGTCATGGCGGGAGCGCTCGCCATCGTCGCCGTGTGGCGGGGCCGGAAGGTCGACGTCAGCACCGTGTTCACGCATCCGCGGCCGATGCCGAAGCTGATCGGCGGCGCGCTCGTCGGCGTCGTCATGATCCTGATGATCGGCAAAGGTGTCGTTTCCGGCGTCGCGACGTCGACGGAAATTTCCGCGTTCGCCGTGATCTACGCGGTCGTCGTCGGCTGGGCGGCGTTTCGCGAGCTCACGTGGCGCTCGCTGTACAGGCTGTTCGTCGATTCGGCCACGCTCGCGGGCATGATCATGTTCATCGTCGCGGCGGCGAGCGGCGTCGGTTATTCGCTGACGTTCGAGCAGATTCCGCATGCGCTCGCCGACGTGATGGTCAGCCTCGCACACACGTATGGCACATGGCTGTTCATGGTGATCTCGGTGCTCGCGCTGATCGTGTTCGGCGCCGTGCTGGAAGGGGCGCCGGCGCTGATCATTTTCGGCCCGCTGCTGACGCCGATCGCCGTCCAGCTCGGCTATCACCCGCTGCATTTCGGCATCGTGCTCGTCATCGCGATGGGCATCGGGCTGTTCTCGCCGCCGTTCGGCCTCGGCATGTACGCGACGTGCACGATCGCGCAGACGCGGCTGCAGGACGTCGTGCGGCCTTACTTCCGGTATGTCGTCGTGCTGCTGGTCACGCTTGCGCTGCTGATCATGTGGCCGGCGCTCACGCTCTGGCTGCCGAAGCGCTATGGGCTTGCTTAGCACATAGCAGCCGCAGTCCGACACGCGCGCGCAGCGCGTCCACGTTGTGTAAAGTACGGTCTGGCCGCCGCGTCCGGCTTTGCCAGCCCGCCGGCTCCCCGCCGTCAGAACGGCGTCGGATCACCGCTGTCCAAGGCCGTGCCCGCTTCCATAAGCGCCGCCTGGGCTTCCCTCGATCGAATCGGGCACCGGCGGCCGCCTCAACCTGCGTCGACCGGCCTCGCGGCTGGAATCGAGAACCGGATGAACGATTGGCGCAACGAAAGGCGCTCACGACACGACGTCATCACGATACCGGTCCTCTGGCTGGCGTTCGTGCTGTCGCTGCTCGTGCACATCGCCGCGTTGTGGCACCTGCTGCCGAATCTCAAGCTGCTGGCGAGCGACGCGGTATCGCCCGGTGACGAGGTTTCGGCGCCGCTGACGGCACAACTGCAGGGTCCGTCGACGCTGGTGCCCGAATCGCGGCCGCCGGCCGTCGCCGCCGAGCCGACGCCGCCACAACCCCCGCCGCCGCGGCGCGCGCCACCGGTGCGCAGGCCACCCGTTCGCGCGCCCGCGCCACCGCCAACGACACCGCCGCCACTGACGTCGCCGTCATCGCCGGTGACGATTGCGCCGCCGGTCGAGCAGCCACCCGCGCCCGCGCCGCCGGTCGTCACGCCCGAGCCGCCATCGAAGACGCCACCGGCCACCGATCTTTCCGCGTTCATCGCCAATCGCCGGCGCGAGCGTGGCGAAGCGGACCCGTCGACGTCGCAGGGCGCCACGGCCGACGCGCCGGAAAGCGACATCGCGCGCCGCGATCGCATCGTCGCGCAGAATCTGGCATCGGTGAACACGCGCGATTTCGGCAAGGGAACGCGCAACAGCGGCGGCATATTCCAGATCACGAAGCTGGGCTCGTCCGACGCCGAGTTCACGTTCTTCGGCTGGAACAAGGACATCAACCGGCGCGCGTCGCAGCGCATCGAAGTGCAGCAGGGCAGCAACCCGGATATCCGGATCGCCGTCGTGCGCGAGATGATCTCGATCATCCGCCGCTATGAAAACGAGGACTTCGTCTGGGAATCGCGCCGCCTCGGTCGCAACATCACGCTGTCGGCCCGCGCGCAGGATACGCGCGAGCTCGAGACGTTCATGCTGCGCGAATTCTTCGACGAGCCGGGATTGCGCCAGTGACGCGAGTCCCCATATCGTAGAGATTGCCCAACGAATTACAATAATCGGTTTGCCGGTCCTTTCGCGAGACGATGATCATTACCTTTCCCGACAGTCCCTACGAGCTGCACCAGCCGTTCGAGCCGGCGGGCGACCAGCCCGAAGCGATCGACAAGCTGACCGAGGGCCTGACCGATGGCCTGTCGTTCCAGACGCTGCTCGGCGTCACCGGCTCCGGCAAGACGTACACGATGGCCAACGTCATTGCGCGCAGCGGCCGGCCGGCGCTCGTGCTCGCGCCGAACAAGACGCTTGCCGCACAGCTCTATTCGGAGTTCCGCGAGTTCTTCCCGAACAGCGCCGTCGAGTACTTCGTCTCGTACTACGACTATTACCAGCCGGAAGCGTACGTGCCGTCGCGCGACCTCTACATCGAGAAGGACAGCTCGATCAACGAGCACATCGAGCAGATGCGGCTGTCGGCGACGAAGGCGATTCTGGAGCGGCCGGATTGCATCATTGTCGCGACGGTGTCGGCGATCTACGGCATCGGCGACCCGACCGAATATCACAGCATGATCCTGCACGTGCGGCAGGGCGACAAGCTGTCGCAGCGCGATGCGATCCGCCGGCTGACCGAGATGCAGTATCAGCGCTCGGAGCTCGACTTCAAGCGCGGCACGTTCCGCGTGCGCGGCGACGTTCTCGACATCTTTCCGGCGGAAAATGCGGAAAGCGCCGTGCGCATCTCGCTGTTCGACGACGAGGTCGAGTCGCTGCAGCTGTTCGACCCGCTGACGGGGCATCTGCGGCACAAGATGGCGCGCTACACGATCTTCCCGTCGTCGCACTACGTGACCGGCCGGCAGAAGGTGCTCGACGCGATCGAGGCGATCAAGCACGAGCTCGTCACGCAGAAGGACTTCTTCGTCGGGCAGATGAAGCTCATCGAGGCGCAGCGCATCGAGCAACGGACGCGCTTCGATCTCGAGATGATGTCCGAGATCGGCTTCTGCAAAGGCATCGAGAACTACTCGCGGCACTTGTCGGGCCGCGAGCCGGGCGAGCCACCGCCCACGCTGATCGACTACCTGCCGTCGCGCGCGCTGATGTTCGTCGACGAAAGCCACGTGACGATTCCGCAGGTCGGCGGCATGTACAAGGGCGACCGTGCGCGCAAGGAGAACCTGGTCAACTTCGGGTTCCGCCTGCCGTCGGCGCTCGACAACCGGCCGCTGCGCTTCGACGAATTCGAGCGGCTGTTGCCGCAGACGATCTTCGTGTCGGCGACGCCGGCGGATTACGAGCAAAAGCACGCGGGGCAGGTCGTCGAGCAGGTCGTTCGGCCGACCGGCCTCGTCGACCCGGTGCTCGACGTGCGACCCGCGGCCACGCAGGTCGACGACCTGCTGTCGGAGATCAACCTGCGCATCGCACGGAGCGAGCGCGTGCTCGTGACGACGCTGACGAAACGGATGGCGGAGGACCTCACCGATTACCTGGGCGAGCACAATGTCAAGGTCCGCTACCTGCACAGCGACATCGACACCGTCGAGCGAGTCGAGATCATTCGCGACCTGCGGCTCGGCGAGTTCGACGTGCTCGTCGGCATCAACCTGCTGCGCGAGGGCCTCGACATTCCGGAGGTGTCGCTCGTCGCGATCCTCGACGCCGACAAGGAGGGCTTCCTGCGCGCCGAGCGGTCGCTGATCCAGACGATCGGCCGCGCGTCGCGCCACATCAACGGCAAGGCGATCCTCTACGCCGACCGGATGACCGATTCGATGAAGGCGGCGATCGGCGAGACGGAGCGCCGCCGCGCGAAGCAGCTCACGCACAACGAGCACATGGGCATCACGCCGAAGGGTGTGGAGAAACGCATCAAGGACATGATCGACGGCGTCTACGACATCGACGAGGAGCGCAC
>Ga0068855_100005056_pt1 | contig 16096 bp, 13 predicted proteins | sample KBSCornC52_FD_66592 | JGI IMG/M metagenome (GOLD analysis project Ga0068855, IMG submission 66592) | Corn rhizosphere microbial communities from Kellogg Biological Station, Michigan, USA - KBS Corn C5-2 | ecosystem: Host-associated > Plants > Roots > Rhizosphere > Soil ...
CCCATTGCCCCAACCCGCACACCATGCAGGGCATCCAGCAGCAGGTCGACTATTTCGCGGGGGTTATCCACGGGTTTGATCTTACCTTTTTCAGCCTCAGCTATTATCGCGTTACCCAGCAGGTCCATTTCAGTTTGCCTGATCTGGCCAACAATTGTCCAGATCCCGTCAGGTAAACTCTGTTCGTTCAGCCGGATGAAGTCGAAAAAATTATAGTTGGTTACAATGAAATTATGATGGTGATCGATCTGGAATACAAATGCCTCCTTCAGATCATTGATCTGACCCAGTTTCTCCTTCAGCGTTTCAAGGTATTCGTCGGCCAGCTTCCTGGTAACGGCAACATACAACTGGCTCTTATCGGGGAAGTAATAATACAGCAGGGCTTTGGACATCGCCAGCGCTCCCGCTATTTCGTTCATGGTTGTTTTTGAGTAACCATAATGCAGGAACTGCTGATACGCTGCCTCTAGTATTTTCTCTCTTTTAATGTCCTGCTGATCGGCGACCGTGCTCAATTTTAATCCTGACTTTTTAAACAAATCTATCAAATATTCTACACATTATCATGTCATAATTACATTTGCAATTTTTGGCCGGTTTTCTAAAAATTTTCGGTCAACTTTGGGGGTATCAATTATTTCTTGAACAACCTAACATCAAAAGTAAAGGGCTCCGTACGCAATATTTTCACCTTCCCAAAATCCTTATGCGCCGGGTTGATGATGTAGTTCCATTCATCTTTGATAATGGCCGACGGAGCCTTCAATACTAAAGCTTTCTGTTCGGCAAAGAAGGTATTGCCGGTGCGTTGTGAAAAAGCGGAAATGGGATTACGGTTCCAATTGTCGGGCAGGTCTTTTATGCTGAGGGTCTTTATCGCTGCGTCATCAGGCAACGCTATGGTTACTATATAATAGTCCTGTGGAACAATACCCGCGGGCACGTGTACAATAATCTCGATGGCGCACAACGCCCTTGAGGACGACGTATACAATGCGGCTATTCCCTTACTGTTCCAGCGGCCGCCGCTCAATTCGGCGCCATGGCCCGACAGATCATTGGCATATTGCTGCCTGCACAGGCGGTAAACGGTCATGCCAGCACGCCATGTTCTATGCGACCGAGTTCATCGGCTATCATGTTGATGCCGTAAGTGGTATCCAACAGTTCTTTGGGCTTAATACCGCCAAGGGGCACGCTTACGGTTTCCATCCATGTATGGAAATTACAGACGCCCCCAAATACATCCGCCCCTTTTTTATACAGTAAGTCGATCTGTACTATCCGTTCGGAATAGATGGTATCGAAATGCTTATTCTCTTTCTTATAACGTTGTAAAGTACGCCCTGAAAGGTGCAAAAAAGATGACCAATCTTCTAAGCTGAAATTGATACGGTTTGACAGGTTGTAGAAATAAGCCGGATCTACGCCGTCACGTAATATATGAACCATTTGGAGCGAATCTTCTTCGGGAAGGATATATTCTTTCATCTTTTTCATAGCACGAATTGACACTTGTCGTCAAATTTACGACGTTTGTCTTTGATTTCCAAATCTTTTTTCAACTTATTAAATCCTGTTACGTACCCGGGTTTCTCAAAAGAATAGCCACAAAAAAGCCGCCCCGGTTTCCCGCGACGGCTCTTCACTATATACTTGGATTAAGAAACTGGCGTCAGTTCCGGCTCACCGGCGTGCACTTCAGCTTTTTTACTGCCGAATAACCTTGATTTAAGATTTACGCGGATGATGTACATACACGGCACTACGATCAGGGTAATGATGGTTGCAAAGCCCAAACCAAAGATCATCGTCCATGATAAAGGTCCCCAGAACGCATTATTATCACCACCGAAGTAGATATGCGGTTTAAATGAAGTGAACAAACCCGCAAAATCGATATTGAAACCCAATGCCAGCGGTATCAGGCCCAGTATGGCGGCCGTTGCTGTTAACAATACCGGTGTCATACGGGTACGTGCGGCTTCCACTACGGCATCGTGCAGGCTTGCCCCCTGCTGTATCAGCATATCCGTAAATTCTACCAGCAATATACCGTTTCGGACCACTACACCCGCGAGAGCTATGATACCGATACCCGTCATTACGATCGAGATGGTCATCTTAAAGATAGCCACGCCGAGGAACACCCCAATGATACTAAAGAATATCTCCGTAAGGATGATAAACGTTTTGCCCACCGAGTTGAACTGCGCGACCAGGATGATCAGGATCAACCCGAACGAGATCGCTAAAGCAGTACCCAGGAATGTAGCAGCTTCTGCCTGGTCTTCCTGGCCGCCGCCCATCCTGATCGATACGCCATCAGGTGTCCTGAACGAATTGATAGCCTGCTGGATGCTCGCATTAACATCATTCACGTTGCTGGTCTTTAACACGTTTGAGCCCAGCGATATAATACGGCGCTGCTGCTTGTGATTGATGTTGGCATAGGTATTCGTATACCGGACATCAGTAAAAGCTGAAATAGGCACCTGGCGTATAGTACCGCCGGTAGCGATATCGCGGTAGGTTATTTTCAGGTTACGGATGGCATCGATATTATTACGCTGATCGGGTTGTGAGCGCACGTCAATTTCGTAGTTATCTTCTTTGGTATTCCTGAAATCCGCAGCCTTCCAGCCGTAGATGGTTGTTATCAAAGCCTGGTTAATCTGGTTGGTTGAGATACCCTCACGGTTCGCACGCTCACGGTTAACATCAAACACGATCTCGGGCTTGTCCGCTTGCAGATCGGGCACCAGGCCTTCTATACCTGCAATGCCTTGCTTGTTGATATATTTTACAAGCCTGTCGCTGGTATTTACCAGGGTATCCAGGTTATCGCCTGTTATCTCTATACTGATATCTTTTTGTACCGGAGGGCCGCCGTTTTCCTGGGCTACGGCGATCTTCGCGCCCGGGTAACCTTGTACAGCTTTGCGTATGCGCTCCATTATCTTTTTGGTATCCTTGCCATGGCGCTTACCAAACTCAGCATATGCAACGGTGATCTTGCCCTTGTTCGGGTATTTACCCAGGTCGCCGTCTGTCGGGTCGGTAACGCCAACCGTGACGTTCGTGATAATAGAGGTCACAATATCCGTATCGGGCTTAACGACATCCGCTACCCTTTTCTCCAATACGCCGATCACTTTATCCGTATATGCCTGGTCAGTTCCGGTAGGCATCGTAACGTATACATAAGTAAAGTTCGGATCGGCTGCCGGGAAGAACTCCACTTTCGGGCTGCGGATCCCCACAAAGACGAATGTAAGAACGAACAATACCAGAACGCTGCCCAATATCCACCAGGGCGACTGCACCGCCTTTTCTAACTGCCTTGCATACCAATGCTGGAAACGCGGCCATGCCTTTTTCTGGAACCTGTCTATCGCCCGAAGTAAAACAAAATGGTTTAACAAATACAGGAATGCCGCAAAGACCACAAAATTGCCCACGCCGCGGTTCATCAGGTAACCCAGGACAGCGATAACGGCCATAAAAGCAAGCGCTCTCAGTACCTTCTTATCAAACCTTGGATTATCGTGCTCACCATCCTGATGCGGTTTCATAAAATCAACCGCAAAAACGGGGTTCATGATATAGGCCACTACCAATGAAGCCAGTAAGGTAATGATCAATGTGATTGGCAGGAAGAACATAAAGTGGCCGATCAAACTGTTCCAGAATGCCAGCGGGATGAAGGGCGCCAAAGTAGTCATGGTACCCGAAAATACCGGCAGGAACACCTCACCCGCAGCCATTTTTGCGGCCTGTTTAATGGGCACTTTGCCGTTGGCAAAAATACGGTGCGTGTTTTCGATCACCACAATGGCATCATCCACTACGATGCCCAGCGCGAGCAGGAACGAGAACAGTACGATCATATTGAGCGTAAAGCCTATCGCCGGCATTAGCAGGAAGGCAATAAAACACGATAGCGGTACCGAAAGCGCTACAAATATGGCATTGGTGCTGCCCATGAAAAACATCAGGATAATGGTTACCAATATAAAGCCGATAACAATCGTATTGATCAGATCGCTTAATGTCGACCGGGTTTTATCGGATTGATCGCCCGTAACCGTTATGTTCAAGCCTTTCGGGAATACTGTTTTTTCCTTTTGTGCGATGAGTGCGTTGATCTTGTCCGAAGCTTCGATCAGGTTTTCGCCCGACCGTTTACTTATGTTCAGCGTGATTACATTTTTAAAATTCGGATCGCTGTTGGTTTTCAAACGCGCATAGCTTTCCTGGTCCTGGAAACCATCTTTTATCGTGGCGATGTCGCGCAGGTATACTGCCTTACCAGTGGGGTTTCGGATCACCAGGGCCGCTACTTCATCGGCGCTTTTAAAATCTTCCTTCAGGTCGACCGCACGCTGCTTGCCGTCAATGATCACGTTACCGGCCGAGGACATGATGTTTTCGCTGCCTACAGCAGTTATGATATCATTGTAGCTGATCTGCGCGGCGGTCATCTTATCCAGGTCGACATTGATCTGGATATTTGGCTTTAATGCGCCCACCTCGTCTACTTTGGATATCTCTTTCATCGCTTCCACATCATCTTTCAGGTTATCCGCATATTCCTTCAGTTTTTTCAGGTCATAATTGCCCGAAATATTCACATACAGGATCGGTATATCGGCTACGTTTATGTCAGATATCTGTGACTCCAGCAAATTATTATCCCCTTTCGGCAGATCCTGTTTTGCATTGTCTACCGCTTCCTTTACATCGCGCTTGGCATCTTTGATATCGATATTGGCGTTAAATTCAGCGGTGATGATCGATAGGTTTTGCTGCGTTTTAGATGTCACCTTCTTTAATCCTTTGAGCGACTTCAGCTGTTTTTCTATCTGCTTGGTTACCAGTACTTCAATATTTTGAGGCGATTGCCCATTATAAACCGTCGTAATAAACACCTTCGACTGCGCTATATCAGGAAAGTTTTCCTTCGGCAGCCTGAAATAGCTTACTAATCCCAATACAGCGATCAGGAATACCATCACGTATACAGCGGTTTTGTTATCTATCGCCCAACTTGAGGGCTTAAATTCTTTCTCCAGGTCCTTCATATCAATTCAATTTTATGGTTGATCAATTAACAGATTGTAAAACCTTCACTTTATCGCCGTCTTCCACTTCAGTCGAGCCGTCTGTTATTAGCTTATCGCCAGGCTTAAGGCCGGTTTTCACTTCCGTTTTTCCGCCGTATGATGCGCCTTCGATTATAGGTTTCTTTTTTGCGATGCCATTTTCATTAACAAACACAAAATCGCCCTTCTCCGACTTTTGAATAGAGTTCATAGGTATCACTATAGCATTCTTATTCGAATAATCGGCAATTTTCAGTACCGCGGTCATGTTCGGTTTTATGGTTTTGCTTGCACCCAATTGTATCTCGATAGCAAAGCTGCGCGATGACGCGTCGATCACCTTGGCGGCGAAACTAACTTTAGCCGTTACCGAATCTTTTGCATCAGGTACAACTACCTTTACTATGTCGCCCTTGTGAATGCTGCCAGCGTATGATTCAGGAACATTAGCTTTTACTTTCAGCGACTCGGTGTTCACAATACGAATCGATGTAGCACCTGGTGCTGCGGCCTGGCCCAGTTTCAGGTCCATCTGATCCACCGTTCCGCTTATCGGCGCTACAATACGTGCCAGGTCAGCCGATTGCTTGTATGTGGCCAGCGTTTTTTGGGCAGTTTGCAAATTTGTTTGTGCCTGGATGAATTGAACTTCGGTACCAATTTTTTGATCCCAAAGATTTTTCTGGCGGTCATAAAGTGTCTTAGCCAATTCAACCGCTGTTTCAGCCTGCGATATTTGCTGTTTCTGAACGCTATTATCCAACTGAACAAGCGTCTGTCCTTTGGTCACCTGGTCGCCCACTTTTACATAGATGGCCGTGATAACGCCCGCTGCCTGGGTATAGGCCATTACATTATCCTTCGCATCAATACTGCCTTGCAGGTTAATGTAGTTGGTAAAAGGCGTCGATTTAACTTCCATTACGGCAACATCGATCGATTTTACCGAATCCTGCGTGCCCAATTCCGTTTGCAGCTTATTGATTTTGGCGCTTATGTCAGCCTCCTGTTTCTTCAGATTAGCCAGTTCAGCTTTTTTTGCATCTTTTCCTTCCGGTTTGCTGCAGGCTGCCATTAAGAGTATCGCCGGTATATAGAATAACTTTTTCATATCTTTTTATAGTGTTGTGATGTGTTTGTTTATTGAATTCGTCCGTATGCTTTGTCCAGGTCTACTTTGCTTATCATCGCATTGTACAGAGCCTGTATGTAATCGTTGTCAGCGCTTTCCAGTGCGGTTTGCGCCTGTGTTACTTCAATGCTCGAGCCTACCCCCTGCTGGTACTTTATTTTTGAGACATTTAGCACATCCTGCGCCAGTTGTTGGTTTTGCTTTTGATTATCCAGGGACCTTAAACTGTTAACATAGTTGATGTGTGCCGCATTCGCTTGAAGTAAAAAGCCATTTTTGGCATTGTCCAGGTCATTTTGTGATTTGAGCACGGCAATTTTTGATTGCCTCAACTGGTTAATACGCTGACCACTGCTGAAAATGGGTACATCTAACGTCAATCCGAAATAACTTGAGGGAAAACTCATGCTGTATAAGTTGCCGAAAGAGTTATTCTGATATGATGAATTATAGTTCCCGTTTAATTTCAGCTTAGGATAAAAATTTGCTTTCTTGTTCGCAACATCCAGTTCATTCAACTTCTTCGATGTTTCCAATAAACCATATTCAATCCGGTTATGATAAAAAGTAGTATCAGTAGTCGCATCGGGGGTATCGGCCAATTGTACGCTTTCTAATTTATCGGTTAGCACCAATTCAGCGGTAATGGGCATCCCTATTTGGAACTTGAGCATCTGGTAATTTAAAGCAAGCAGCCGGACGGTGTTTTCGCGCCGTGTAACCAGGTTATTATATTGTACCTGTAAACGCTCTACATCTATTTTCTCGGCAAGCCCCTGTTTGTTTTCTGCCACAGTTTGGTCAACTTGCTGTTTAAGCTGGTTGATATTTGCATCAAGTAATTTAACCTGTTCGTCACTCACCAATACCTGGTAATAGGCTTTGGTAACATTAACGTTTGCTTCAATTTTTGAGCGTGTATAACTGCGTTGTGAAAGTTCTTTATAAGTGCGTGATGCTTTCAGGCCCACCAGGTAGCTGCCATCAAAAAGTATTTGGCTTAAATTAAGGCCTAAGCCAGACTGATATTTAACACCAAACTGAACAGGAACAAACGTGCCGGCCGGCTGCCCGAAAAATTGGCCCGGAAGCAGCGTTGTAGGAATTTTCACATAATCAGTAAAAGTTGCTGAACCACTAACCTGTGGCAACCCGATACCGGTTGTTTCCCTTACTTTATAATCAGCGCTTTTCATGTCCAATTGGGCATTTATAACCGTATCCTGGTGCTGGTAAGCGTAATTGATGCAGTCCTTCAATGAAAAGTTGTAGACCTGGTTAGCGGGCGCCGCCTGTTGCGCAAGGCCGGTAAAGGCGGTGCCCAGCAAAAGCAGCGTTATTAAAAACATGTTTTTCATAATATATATTGAGTTGTTGTGTGTTTTCATCTTATTAGCGATACAAATATTCGATAGCCGTATGACAGCCCTATGTCAATAGCGTTATTTAATTCACATCTTCGTTAATATTCTTATACTCGTTCAGCAGCTTATAACCTTTTATGGTGCAAATGCCGTAGTTAAAATGTTCTAAGAGCTGCCGCTGCACTTTCCAAAGGTTAAATTCGCTTGCAGGAAAAATAGAAGTGTTGAAACCCATCTCTACCTGCATTACCCGCATCCGTGCCAGTACCTTTGCGTCGATATCGGGCCTGATATAACCTTGTTCTATGCCTTTATTCAATAGTCCTTCCATCGTGCGCACTATCACCTCTGATTTGAAGCCCTGGAATTGTTTCCAGGCTTCGGGGTGATATTTTTGCAGGTCGTGGATAAGGATCGGGTTGGCTCTTGCGAATATTTCCTCCGAGCACTTCATCATATTGATCATTCCCTCGATCACGTTACCCGATTTGTTTAAGATCTCGGTCATCTCGTCCTCGTCTTCCTGCAAACGCTGCTTGATCAACGCGGTCACTAACTCGTCTTTATCTTTAAAGAACTGGTAAATGGTCTTCTTCGACATACCCAAATGTTTGGCTATATCATCCATGGTCACGCTCTTGATCCCGGCCTGCAGGAACAATTCGCCGCCGCCCTTCAATATTCTCTCTATTTGACTATTTGACATTTCGGGTCAAAACTATGGAAACATTTTTTGATTACAAAGTTTCCGAAATAAAAATATTATAGATGACAATTCTGTGTCAAAGTACCCCCGCTTTAGCTAATACCGTAACGATTTGTTACCTTTGCCGAAAATTATTCTTATGACGCTTACGCCGCTTTCAGCAATATCTCCTATCGATGGCCGTTACCGGAACACTACCGCGAAACTGGCTGATTACTTTTCGGAATATGCGCTGATCAAATACCGCGTGTTTGTTGAAATGGAATATTTCATAGCGCTGTGCGAACATCCCCTGCCCCAGCTTCATGATTTTGACAAAACAGTATCCGAAAAGTTACGGACGATCTACCGGAATTTTTCGGAAAAAGATGCGGAGAGCATCAAGGAGATAGAAAAGATCACCAACCACGACGTAAAAGCGGTTGAATATTTTATCAAAAAAGAGTTCGATAAACTTGGCCTCGAAAAGTATAAAGAGTTCATCCATTTTGGTTTAACCTCGCAGGATATCAATAACACCTCCATCCCTTACAGCTTTAAACTGGCCGTTGAGGAGACGTATTTGCCTGCGATCAATGAGCTAATTACCATCCTCAAAAAATACGCCGCCGACTGGGAAAAACTACCCATGCTGGCGCATACGCATGGCCAGCCAGCATCGCCTACGAGATTGGGTAAAGAGATCATGGTGTTCGTAGAGCGATTGGAAAACCAATTGATATTGTTCGGGCAAATTCCTTATTCGGCCAAATTCGGTGGGGCCACAGGTAATTTCAACGCGCACCATATCGCTTATCCCAATATCGACTGGAAAGCATTCGGCAACCACTTTGTAAATGATATTTTGGGCCTCAGCCGCTCCCAATACACTACACAGGTCGAGCACTACGATAATTTCGCCGCGCATTGCGATGCTTTGAAGCGCATCAATACGATACTGATCGACCTTGACCGCGATATGTGGAGCTATATCTCCATGAATTATTTCAAACAGAAGATCAAGGCCGGCGAGATTGGTTCATCCGCTATGCCGCATAAAGTGAACCCGATAGATTTTGAAAACTCGGAAGGGAACCTCGGCATTGCCAACGCCTTGTTCGAACACCTGGCAGCTAAGCTGCCTGTATCCCGCCTGCAACGCGACCTGACCGATTCTACTGTATTACGTAATATCGGCGTGCCGGTGGCGCATTCATTGATCGCCATCAAATCAACCGTCAAGGGCCTAAATAAGCTTTTACTAAATGAATCCGCGATAAGCGCCCACCTGGAAGGCAACTGGGCCGTGGTTGCCGAAGCGATACAAACCATCCTCCGCCGGGAAGGGTATCCTAATCCTTACGAGGCGCTAAAGGAACTCACGCGTACCAACGACGAGATCAACGCGGCAACCATCGCGGCCTTTGTGGAGACTTTGGCCGTCAGCGATTTGGTTAGAGATGAGATAAGGAAGATTAGCCCTTCGACATATACAGGTATTTAACAGGTCCCGCAGGGACCAAATGTCGGTAGCAATAGCGTCATTGATCAGTCATAACAATTTTGCATAGTACAAGAAATCAAAATCCTGCCTAAATTTGTCGTTGGATTAAAGAATAAGAGTAAGATGAATATCAACGTATATACCGAATCGACGCCAAACCCGGCAACCATGAAGTTCATTGTGAACAAGTTGCTGATCAATGGAAGCGTGGATTATCCTACCAAAGAAAGTGCAGAAAGTTCTCCCTTTGCAAAGGAACTCTATAAATTCTCATTTGTGAACGGCGTATTCTTCGCCAGCAACTTCGTTACCGTTACCAAAACCGAAGGATCGAACTGGGAAGATATCGAGCCGATACTGAAAGAGTTTGTAAAAGGCGCCGTTGAATCGGAATTAAAGGCACAGATAGAAGAAAAAGAAGCTGTAGCCTTTGAAGGCACCGATGCCGAGATCAAAATTCAGCAGATACTGGAAGACTACGTTCGCCCGGCTGTAGAGCAGGATGGCGGAGCTATTCACTACAAATCATTCGAAGCTGGCGTGGTGACGGTTGAATTGCGCGGATCCTGCAGCGGATGCCCTTCATCAACCGTTACACTTAAGGCCGGTATCGAAAACCTGCTGAAACGTATGGTGCCTGAAGTTACCGAAGTGGTATCAGAAGCCATGTGAGTGAACACGAATTGAACGAATTAATCAACACGAATTTCACGAATTAGAATTAGTGCAATTCGACACCATTCGTGAGATTCGTGTCTATTTAAAGTACTTCTGAATTATCCCCAGCATCTCCCCCGTTACCTTACCATTAGTAGCTAATAGTTCGCGCATATCCATCACCTCGCTGCCGCCTTTAAAATTGACTACCTCGCCCCCGGCCTGTCTCACGATGAGCACACCCGCAGCAATGTCCCAGGCATTCAGGTTATATTCATAGAACGTTTCAAAACGCCCGCAGGCGGTATAAACCAGGTCTACAGCTGCTGAACCTAATCTCCGCAAACCGTGACTGCTGCGCATCAATTCGGTAAATAATTCCATATAAGCGGCTTGCTTGTCAAAATTATAATAAGGAAAACCGGTAGCCACAAGGCTTTTGCCGACGGCATCAATACTGCTTACCCTGATCTCGTTGCCGTTGAGGTACGCCGGCGCATCTTTCCAGGCATAAAAGCATTCATCCAGGTTGATCTCGTAAACCACACCTGAGATCAGTTCATCATGTTCCTTTAAAGCAATACTTACTGAATAAGTAGGCACGCCGTGGATAAAATTAGTCGTACCATCCAGCGGGTCGATGATCCAGTTGTAACGCTCGCCGATTTTGGTCGTAGTTTTCTCTTCGGTAATAAAGCCGGCTTCAGGAAGTATCTTTTCCAGTCCCGAGACAATGATGCGTTCAGCATTCTTATCGACATACGATACCATGTCGTTAAGGCCTTTGTATTCGATCTTGTCGTGTGAGAAACTTTTACGTTCCTGCCGGATGAAGTCGCCGGCTTGTTTGGCTATTTTGGTTACCTGTTGGGTTAAGCTTTCAAGTTGCATGATGCCGCAAAGATAAGCTGAACGAGAATAGCTTGTGGATGAAAAAGCTCGCAAAAAACAAACTTAACGCAGCCATAATACGCGCCAGCGGCGGATAGATCCCAAAATAGCGTATTAAAAGGTCCACTACCGCAAGGTTGGCAAAAAAGCCTACCACGGCCACCAATATAAACCTGAAGAATTGCTTCGAGGGTTTAGTTTGCGATTCATTAAAAACGAAATACCTGGTTATCAAAAAATTAACCACAACGCCGAGGAAAAATGATATCGATAATGAAATGGTCGAGTTTCGTAAAGTATACGACATTAACTGGTAGGTATGCTCCGTCAACAAATTATGATAGAACAGGTAAAAGGCCGATACATCTACCAAAAAACCTATCCCCGCCGAAAATACAAACCTGAGTACCTGGTTTTTTGCCAGTTTTTGTGCTAAAGCCTTATTAACCATTAGTACCGGCGTTCAATTGTTTAGTTTTCTTCAATACAAATGCGATTAAAACGGCTCCGCCGACCACCATAAAGATCGAGATCAGTTCGGCCTGCGTAAACGGTATCCCTGCTAAATGGTATTTTGTGTTCACTCTTATCAGTTCGATGAAAAATCTTTCCACACCGGCCAGTATCATATAAACGCCAAACAGGGCGCCCGGTGTTTTGATCTTGTGCCGAACCTGCCATAAAACAAAAAATAACGCTATACAAATAACTGATTCATAAAGAGATGTGGGATATACCGGAAGCAATAGTTGATTGCAATATTTACCAATACAACCGGGTATAGGGTTTCCCGGATCAGACATATTCACGTTGTGCGGGAACCTGGTACTCCAGGTCCATTCCGGCAGCCAATGCAGCCAGCTTGGTTGCGGCTTCAGGTTCGGGATACCCCAGTCGCCATCGCCCGACATCTGGCAGCCAATACGGCCTACACCGTATGCTAACATCATTCCCGGTGCGCCGATGTCCAGCATATTTAACGGCTTAACACCATGTTTGGCAGCATAATATAAAACCGCCGCGCCGCCGCAGATCAAGCCGCCGTAAAAAGTCAGCCCGCTGAAACCGATGAGCATCCCCACAGGGTCGCGCATAAACTCGTCCCAGTTTTCCAATGCGTTGAACACCTTGGCGCCCGCGAATCCGGCGACAGCGCCCCAAAGCAGGATATTGCCCATTAACTCGTAAGGATGTACAGTAACCTGCTTAGGCTTCGGTTCGGGCAGCGCCTGTTTCTTTTTTTCGTAATAAGCCCAGTAAGCGAATATGCCGGCGCCTATAATGCCCCCTATCCAGTTACCGCGGCCCGATAACAGGAAAGCCTGCGTGTCATCAAGCAACTCATGATAGTGCAAAGACGCATCAACCAGTTTATAAAACAGGATAAAACCAAAAAGGCCGTTGAGCAGCATGTCCCCGGCTGAAGGCGGTTCTCCAACGGTAATCGTTTTATGAAAGGGATGGATATAGCCAAGTTTCTCCTTGCGTTTAAACTCCTTCGAAAAGGCCCAATAACCGCCAAGGAAGGCAAAAGCTACAAAAAACCCGAATGTTTGTATGGGAAGCGGGATATTCCAGCCGGTAAAAAATTGTATGAGCGAACTTAAGGTAGGGAACATTTAGCGGTCGATTTCGGCACGAATATAAAATTAATGTACCAATATTTCTGCGGCTTCCGTTATTTCAACGTCGCCGTCCGTTGAAATCCGGGTTAAATGCACGCGTTTTAACTCGTTTACGAGCACAGGATCGTATTTGACTTTCACTTTAACGTAATTGCGCGTGAACCCGTGCATAAAGCCTTCTTTTATATCGCCTTCAAATAATACCTCCTCTGTTTTGTTCAATTGCGACTCGTAAAAAGCGCGGCGTTTTTTGTCGGACAGGATATGCAGCATTTTGCTCCGATCGGCACGGGTTGAACCCGGAACAGGGTTCGGCATCCCGGCAGCCGGTGTATTTTCACGTTCTGAATAGGTGAAAACGTGCAGGTATGATATATTCAGCCCGTTCAGGAAGTTATAAGTATCAATAAAATCTTCCCTGCTTTCACCCGGGAAACCGACGATCACGTCCACACCGATACAGCAATCCGGCATCAGTTCTTTTATTTTGGCTACGCGCTCTGCATACAACTCGCGCTTGTAGCGGCGGCGCATCAGGCCGAGTATTTTGTTATTGCCCGATTGCAGCGGGATATGGAAATGCGGCACGAAGCGTTTGGATTGCGCCACGTACGCTATTATTTCATCTGATAACAGGTTTGGTTCGATAGATGAGATACGTATCCTGTCGATACCTTCAACTTCATCCAGCGCCTTTACCAGGTCGAAAAATTTATCTTCACGTTCACCATTGCGGATACCGAAATCACCTAAATTGACACCCGTAAGCACAATTTCCTTCACGCCGGAAGCGGCTATTTCCCTGGCTTGCTCCAGCACATGTTCAATGGTATCGCTCCTGCTGGCGCCGCGCGCTAAGGGTATGGTACAAAACGAGCAGGAATAATCGCAGCCGTCCTGCACCTTTAAAAACGTGCGCGTACGGTCGCCGAAGGAATAAGCGGAAACAAACTGGTTGGCTTCGGATACCGGCTGGTTATAAACCAATGCCTTCGGGTTTTTGGTCAGGTCCTGTATGTAATCAACGATCTGGAACTTTTCCGCGGCACCTAAAACCATATCCACACCCGGTATTTCGACTATTTCTTTGGGTTTGAGTTGCGCGTAGCAGCCGACGATGGTTACGTAAGCATTTGGGGATACCTTTAAAGCTTCTTTAACTACTTTCTTGCACTTCTTGTCCGCGTTCTCGGTCACCGAGCAGGTGTTGATTACAAATACATCTGGCGTATCGGTAAAATCAACCGTATCAAAACCGGCCTTGGTAAAAAGGCGGCCGATGGATGATGTTTCAGAATAATTCAGCTTGCAGCCCAGCGTATAAAATGCGACTTTCTTGTTCATTTCCAGGGTGCAAAGATAAGAATTATTGCTTTATTGTTAGATGGTGGTATTGTTAAGTAGATGTTGGTGAATAATTATTCTTCGTTCCACCGGAAGCTGTCATTATCGATTCCAATGAGGTCGATAACCCGGTTCACAACGGTCATAGCTACTTCCTCAACGGTTTTCGGCTTGCTATAGTACGATGGTATCGCCGGGCAGATGATGCCCCCCGCTTCGGTAACGGTTTGCATATTGCGGATGTGAATAAGGTTGAATGGCATATCTCTTGCCACCAGGATGAGTTTGCGGCGCTCTTTCAGGATCACATCAGCAGCGCGTATCACCAAATCGTCCGACGTTCCACTGGCGATGCGGCCCAAAGTACCCATAGAACAAGGCACGATAACCATCGTATCAAATCGCGCTGAACCGGAGGCAAATGGCGCCATAAAATCGGTTTTTGCATAGAACTTAAAGGGCAGTTTTTCGTAGCTTTTGTCGCCCAGTTCGAACTCCCAAACCTGCTTCGCATTGTCGGACATGACGATGGCCACCTGGTCTATCTGCGTGCCCAGTTGCTGCAATTTTTCCAGCAACAATTTGGCATAAATGGCCCCGCTGGCGCCCGTAATGGCAACTATTATTTTCCTTTTCATCTGGCCGACTAAGGTAGGGATTAACGTAAACAATATCGAACATCGAATGTCGAATATCGAATGATGAAGTTTTGATCCTATGCCACTTCGAAATTCGGCGTTCAGTATTCATTATTCGATATTTTGACGATTATTTCTCATCCCCGGCTATCTTTTTGGGCACAAAAAAGGGTCGAATACAAGTACCCGACCCTACATCTACCTATGAAAAACATGCCCTATGAGAGGGCGTTACAAATGTAATAACACTTTTTTATTTTTTAAACAAATTTTTAATATTTTTTTAATCGGCTGGGAGCAGATTCTTCTCGATAAGTATCTGGATAATACCGTCCACAAGGCCCACGCTCGGCACGTAAATATTCTTAATATTCGCCCATTTCATGACGGAAATATAGATCTCGCAGGCCGGGATGATCACGTCGGCCCTGTCCTGGTTGATACCCAAAACATTGATGCGGTCTTTCAGCGAAAAAGAGTTGAGGTAACTGTATAGAGACTTTACCTTAATGAAAGTCAACGGCGCGCCGTTCTTTTCCTCTGACAATTTATACAATTTATTAATGTTGCCGCCGGTACCAATGCCGTGTACGGTTTTGAACATACGGGTATGTTCGCGCACAAACTCGCGCATTTCTGCCCAGGTTTCTTCCTTGTCCTGGTTGTCCAAAATACGTATGGTACCGATGTTGAAAGAGCGCGATGCAAGCAATTTCCCGTCGCTGAACAAGGACAGTTCGGTACTGCCGCCGCCCACGTCGATATACAGGTAGTTTTTGGTTTTATCGATATTTTGTTCCGAATGATTGGAGTAGATGATCTTGGCTTCTTTTTGCCCTGTAATGATCTCCAGGTCAATATCGGCTTCTTCCTTTATCGTCCGCACAATATCCTGCCCGTTACGCGCCTCGCGCATAGCCGAGGTGGCGTAGGCCATATAATCACTCACCTTATATACATCCATCAGGTTGCGAAAGGCCCGCATAGTTTTCACCAGGTCGGTTGCTTTGCGCTCAGATATGAACTGATCTAAAAATGCATCATCGCCCAGGCGCAAAGGCACACGTACCAGCGTATTTTTTTTGAACGAAACGTTTCCGTTGTTTTCAATTATATCGGCTATCAGCAGCCTGATAGCATTTGAACCA
>Ga0068855_100005057_pt1 | contig 16093 bp, 11 predicted proteins | sample KBSCornC52_FD_66592 | JGI IMG/M metagenome (GOLD analysis project Ga0068855, IMG submission 66592) | Corn rhizosphere microbial communities from Kellogg Biological Station, Michigan, USA - KBS Corn C5-2 | ecosystem: Host-associated > Plants > Roots > Rhizosphere > Soil ...
GCGCAGCCGCCGCCAGGAACGCATGGGCCGCACGCGACGCGTGCTGATGGCCCTGGGCGCCGTCGCGCTGCTGCTCGCGCTGCTGGCGCAGGCGGTCCTGGGCTTCCGCAACGTGCTGGCCGCGCAGCATCCGGCCATGAAGCCCGCACTGCAGGCGGCCTGCGCCGTGCTGGGCTGCCGCGTGGAACTGCCGGCGCAGGTCGAGAACCTCGTCATCGAGACGGGCGAATTGACCACGCTGGGGCCAGGCACTTACGCGCTCAATACGCTGCTGCGCAACCAGGGTAATCTCGTGCTGGCCTGGCCCAGTATCGAGCTCGAACTGACCGACGCCAACGACAAGCCGGTGCTGCGTCGCGTGCTGGCGCCCGCCGACTACCTGCCGCGCGGCACGCCGGCGGCAAACGGTTTCGGTCCGCACTCGGAACAGCCGGTCACGCTGCATTTCACGCTGGACGGCCTGCAGCCGTCCGGCTACCACACTTTCGTTTTCTATCCCTGAGGCTTCCAATGACCAAGACCTCGCTGATCTGCGGCTCGATCGCCTTCGACAAGATCATGCAATACCACGGCCGTTTCGGCGAAACCCTGCTGGCCGACCAGTTGCACCGCGTGAACGTCTCGTTCCTCGTGCCCACGCTGCGCACGGAATACGGCGGCTGCGCCGTCAACATCGCCTACAACCTGAAGCTGCTGGGCGGCGAGCCCCTGATCATGGGCACCATCGGCCAGGACGGCGGCGACTACCTCGACCGCATGGAAAAGCAGGGCATCGCCACCAACGCGATCCGCACGATCGCCCACGCGTACACGGCCCAGTGCTTCGTCACGGCCGACCTGGACAACAACCAGATCAACGCCTTCCACCCTGGCGCGATGCAGTTCTCGCACGAGAACAGCCTGGCCGACTTCCTGCCGCTGCGCGTTGCGATCATCGCGCCGGACGGTCGCGACGGCATGCTCAAGCACGCGCGCGACTGTGCCGAGCGTGGCGTGCCGTTCATCTTCGACCCGGGCCAGCAACTGCCGATGTTCAACGGCGAAGAACTGCTGACCTTCATCGGCCAGGCCAGCTACCTGGCCTGCAACGACTACGAATTCGAAATGGTGATGGACCGCACGGGCCTGCCCTTGCAGGACATCGCATCGCGCTTGGACGCACTGATCGTCACCCGCGGCGAAGCCGGTTCGGACATCTACGCCGGCGGCGAACACCACAAGATCCCGGCCGTGCCGGCGGCCAGCGTGGTCGATCCGACCGGTTGCGGCGACGCCTACCGCGCCGGGCTGCTGTACGGCATTGCCAACGATCTCGACTGGCCCACCACAGGCCGCCTCGCGAGCCTGCTGGGATCCATCAAGATCGCCCACCAGGGTGGCCAGAACCACAGCTTCACGCCCGCGAGCATCGCGGACCAGTTCGAGGCGGCGTTCGGCTACCGCTTCTGACCGGCCACGCCCCAAATGAAAAGCGCGCCGTCCCTCGCGGGACCGGCGCGCTTTGTTTTTGATTGCTGTCTGGTTTTTCTCGACACGCCAAATGACCGCTAAAAACCGTCGCGAGCATCGCAGGCCGGCCCTGCAACGCGCAGTAGGTTTTGAGCGGTCACACCACAAACACCTGGCGCAGCAGGTATTGCGCGATCTGGATGAGGATCAGCGCCACGAGCACCGTCAGGTCGAGACCGCCCACGGGCGGGATCACGCGACGCAGCGGCCGCAACAGCGGGGCGTTGAGCGCATGGACGAACGGCGCCAGCGGCGCATGCGGATTGATCCAGCTGAAGATCACCTCGATGATCAACAGGCCCATGAAGCCGAACAGGATCCAGTCGAGCAGGCGGAACAGCGCGATCAGCACGACGGCCTGGCCACTCGTCCCGGCCAGCAGGAGGATCGAAGACGCTGCGAGCACGACGAGGAAGGCGCCGAGCAGGCTGGCCCAGTCGAAACCACCCATGCCCGGCACGAGGCGGCGCAGCGGACGCACCAGCCAGTCGGACAACGTGAACGTGAATTGAGCGACCGAAGCCGGCGGACGCACGCGGATCACCTGCATCCAGAAACGCAGCAGCAAGACCCCGCCGAGCACACCGGCCGCGGTATCGACGATCAATTTGAGAATGGGCAGCACGAGGACTCCTTGAAAAAAAAACCGCTGTGTGAAAGCTCACACAGCGGTATTTTGCCTGAACCAGGCAGGAATGGCTTACGGACGGCTGCTGGTCGGGAACGGCCATGCCGCCGGTGCGATCACCGACTTGGCGGCCGGTGCCGGTGCGGCTGCCTGCGAGGTGCTGTCCTTGTCGTCGGTCTTGGCTTCGGTCTTTGTCTCGGCCTTGGTTTCAGCCTTCGACTCGGCCTTGGCTTCCGGCTTGGCTTCGGCCTTCGCTGCGGTCTTCGTTGCGGTCTTCTTGGCGGCCGGCTTCTTCGTCGCGGTCGCGGCGGCTTCCGGCTTCGCTTCAGCCTTGGCGGCCGGCTTGGCGGCGGCTTTCTTTACTGCAGGCTTGGGCTCGGCGCTTTTGGCGGCGGTCTTGCTTGCAGCTTTGGTTGCGGTCGACTTGGTTGCAGCGGTCTTGCCCGCAGCTTTGGTCGCGGTCGATTTCGTTGCAGCGGTTTTGCCTGCAGCCTTGGTCGCGGTCGACTTGGTTGCAGCGGTCTTGCCCGCAGCCTTGGTCGCGGTCGACTTGGTTGCAGCGGTCTTGCCCGCAGCTTTGGTCGCGGTCGACTTGGTGGCAGCGGTCTTGCCTGCAGCTTTGGTCGCGGTCGACTTGGTGGCAGCGGTCTTGCCGGCTGCTTTGGTCGCGGTCGACTTGGCAGCGGTTTTACCTGCAGCTTTGGTCGCGGTCGACTTGGCGGCGGTCTTGCCGGCAGCTTTGGTCGCGGTCGACTTGGCAGCGCTCTTGCCCGCAGCTTTGGTCGCGGCCGACTTGGCAGCGGTTTTACCTGCAGCTTTGGTCGCGGTCGACTTGGCGGCGGTCTTGCCTGCAGCTTTGGTCGCGGTCGACTTGGCAGCGGTCTTGCCTGCGGTTTTGGTCGCGGCCGACTTGGTTGCAGCGGTCTTGCCTGCAGATTTGGTCGCGGTCGACTTGGCGGCGGTCTTGGTTGCGGCCGACTTGGTCGCTGCGGTCTTCTTCGCAGCCGGCTTGGCGGCGGTGGTCGACTTGGCGGCCGATTTGGTTGCGGTCGACTTGGTCGCTGCAGTTTTGGTTGCAGCGGCTTTCTTTGCAGCCGGCTTGGCGGCGGTCGACTTCGCGGCGGTTTTGGTTGCTGCCGGTTTAGTGGCGGCGGTCTTTGTAGCAGCGGCTTTTTTCGCTGCCGGTTTGGTAGCGGCTTTAGCGGCTACGGTTTTGCTTGCAGGTTTTTCTGCTGCTGCCTTTGCGGCCGGTTTGGTGGCGGCTTTTGCAGCCGGCTTTGCTACTGGTTTTTTCGCGGCGGTTGCCATTTTCTGTTCTCCTTCACTGCGATGAGAAATTACGCTACATGGTTTGAACCCGTCCAACCCGGTCTGCTTGGTCGGGCGAATTATTCATCGGCGCAAACTCGACGTTTGCGTCAATGAATCCGGCACCAGCCGAACTACTGCGGCACTTCCAAACCCGATAAAACCGGCGAGCATTCATCTCCGATTTACGCTATACTGTGTTTTTATACAGTATTACCTTATCGAAGCTGTTTCCACTCGTCACAGCTCTCCGGGACGCGAAGTCCGCGGTACTTCAGCTATCGTCGTCGCCGACGACCTAAACGACTAAAGCCCGATGGTTCACTGCGCTGTCCACATCGCAGCCCGTGTGGGCCGCGAAAAGAAAAAGCCGCCATGCCCGACATTAATCAGGCAATGCGGCTTGTTCTTTTCGCTAAGCTTACGTGCATACTGAATGAATCAGCGTCCCATTTTTGATCGGTTTGTTTCCCGTTCGACGCCCGGAAAATCGGGGTCTTCACGTTTCGACAAATTCAATCACGTAAAGTACACGAAAACCTTGTCAGTGCGCAACCCGCACACAATATTTTTCATGTGTTTTACAGGGCAAACCAGCGATGGCATCAACCGAAACGATCGCTGCGATAACGTTTGATTCCTTCCTCGTTCTGCTCGGTCTCCAAAAACAAGCGCGCAAATCGATGCGCATTACCTTGCTACCATTTCGTATAACGCCTTTATTTACAGGCGATATTCAAAATCATTGCGCCGCTGCACTGATGCGCAGCAAGTCCATCTTGCTCAGCCACACGAGTCCGCGCAGCAAAGTCGGCCGGTCGCACGGTCCGAGCGCGTCAAGCAGCTCGTCGACCTGCATCGGGCGTGATTCGATCGATCCGAAGATCTGTCCAAACTCTTCCAGTGTCGGCAGCGACGCGTGCGCGAAGCGGTTGATCGCGAGGTCGCGATACTGGCGCAGCAGCGCGAGCGATGCGTCCGGCGCGAGTTCGACCAGCGCCGTCGGCGTGAGCTGCACGGTCGGACACGTCGCGAACAGTTCGAACGGGTCGAGCCGGTCCGGCACGGCTACCGGCAACGCCGGCACCAGTGCCGCATCGGCGCGGCGCCGTTCGCCGAGCTCGCGCCACAACGCGCGGTAACACCCGAACACGACGGCCCAGTCGAATTCCGCGCGCACGCGCTGGCGTCCGTTCTCGCCCAGCTGGCGCCGCAATCCTGCATCGTCGACGAGACGTGCGCACGCCTGCGCGAGCGCCGCGCCATCCACGGCCACCGCCTGGCTCGTATGACCGCAATAGGCCTCGTAGCTGTCCACGCCATCGTCGTAACGCTGTGCGAGATCAAGTCCTGCGCCCGCTGCCGGCATCACGGTCGGGATGCGGTAGCCATCCACACCGTCGCGCACCGTGTCGCGGTAACCGTTCCAGTCGCTGACGATGCATGGCAACCCGGCCGCCATCGCTTCCAGCGGCGTCAGGCCGAAGGTTTCCTGCACGTTGTCGGCGAGCGAGATGAAGACGTCCGCCGCGGCCCTGGCGTCGGCCTGGTTCGTGGCCACGCGGCCGTCCAGCACGGCAAGGCGCACGGATGGGCACAATTGCGCGGCCGCCTCGTGGAACGCCTTGTCGGTGGCCTCGTTGGCGAACCAGCCGCACAGCAGCAGGTGCAGGCGCCGGCCGTTCCGGTCCGCCCGTTCGAGCGCCGCGAACATCTGCTGCGGATGGGCCTTGGCGTGGAACGACAGGCGGCCGAAGAACAGGAAGACGACGTCGCCGGCGTCGATGCCCAGCTGCTGGCGTACGGCAATGCGGCGCGCGGCGTCGACGGCCAGGTCGGCACCGTGCACGCCCAGCGGGATCAGGGGCAGTTGCGGCAGCTCGAAGCGCTGGGCACCCAGGCGCGCCTGCAGGTATTCGGCCTGGCGCTCCAGCACACGGCGCACGCTGTCGCGCACCACGCGCGACGTGCAGATCACGGCATCCCAGCTGCGCACGGGCGCCACGAGCAGGTTCGCGAGACTCGACGTCACGGCGTGGCTGGCCGTCGTGTGCGTGATGCCGCACAGGCTGTAGCGGCGTTCGCCGAGCCCCAACCGGCGCCATGCGAGTCGCTCGATGCCGGGCGCCGGGTGGTAGAGCGTGCCATAGCGTTCCAGGTCGTGCGGGCGCCCCTGGGCGATCCATTCGACCTGTCCCTTGTAGCCATGTTCGCGCAACAGGCGCTCGCCTTCGGCCGCGTGGGCCTGGCCGCCGGCGAAGCAGCCCACGGCCCCGATGCCGGGCGCGGCCGCGATGGCGCGCAGCAGGCCGGCGCCGGCCGCCTGCCGGCCCATCAGGTGCGGCCCGGACGTCGAATAGCCGTCCGGCGTGTAGTGGAAGGCGAAGCGGTCCGTCATGCGACCTCCTCCGCGCACGCGGGCGCCGGGGCCGTCGTGGTCAGCGGCTTGAGCAAGTCGAGGTAGACCGGCAGGCCCACCGTGTCGAAATCGTAGCGGCGCAATATCGTCGCCCGGCCTTCGAGGCCGACCGGGGCGATCTCGTGACGGCGCGCGATGAGGTCGAGCGCGCGGTCGGCGAGCAGCGCCACGTCGAAGAACGGCGTCAGGAATCCGTTCCCGCCGTCGCGGATCACTTCCCGCACCGGCGCGGTATCCGACCCGAGCACGGGCACGCCGACCGCCATCGCTTCCAGCATCGACCACGACAGCACGAACGGATACGTCAGATAGAGATGCAGGCTCGCCACCTGCAGCGCGCTGCGGTAGGTCGCATACGGCACCTTGCCGAGAAAATGGACGCGCGACCAGTCGACCGTCTCGCCGCGCTCAGCCAACTCACCCAGCTCGGCCATCAGGGCCTCGCGGTAGCTCGCGTGGCCGGTCGGCGGACGGCAGCCGTAGCTGACGCCGTCGCCGCCGATGACGACGACCTGCAGCTCCGGATTCCCGGCCAGCAGGCGCGGCAGGCTGCGCATGAAAATGTGAAAGCCGCGGTAGGGCTCGAGGTTGCGCGCGACATAGGTCAGCACCGGCTGCGCGCGCGTGAGCACGGTGCCGTCCGGCAGCACGAGGCGCGCGTGCGGGTCGGGGCCGAGCTGCCGGGTGTCGATGCCTTCGTGGACCTCGCGGATCTTGCCGCGCAATTCGGGCGGGTGCACGCCGAGCTGCCAGCGCGTGGGTGCGACGCCGTCGTCGGCCGCCAGCAGCGACTGCATCAGCACGGAATTCTTGATACGGATGCGCAGGCGGTCGTCGAAGCTCACGGGATATTCGGGATCGAAGCCGACGTCCAGCCCGTCCGCGGCCCACCAGAACTCGCAGAACACGACGAGGCGCGCGCGCGGGAACACGTCCTTGACGAACAGGGCCTCGCCCCAGCCCGGATGGCACACGACGACGTCGGGCTCGAAGCCTTCCTGCTCCAGCGCCACGCAGGCGCGCGCGACGGCCTGGCCGCGGCGCACGCATCCTTCGAAATGGCGCAGGTAGTGATGGGTCTTCTCGCCGGGACCGTCCGGCCTGGGGTAGCCGATCACGCGCAGCGCCGGCCCGACCGGCTCGCGCCGCACCGCAGTCTCTTCCCCGATCGCGACGACTTGATAGTCGGGCCGCGTCTGCAGGTACCGCATCAACCGGCGAAACTGGCCCGGCAGATTCTGGTGGATGAAGAGGACTCGGATCATGAGGTTCGGTTCGTGTGGTACCGACGACGAGTTGGAATTGAACGCATGATAGCCCCAGACTACACCGCGTGGCGCGACGCACACATAAAATCGTGAGGAATGCGTGCGTTGCACCACGCAAGATGGCATCAGCGTGTCGTCGAAGGTACGGATGGAGCGTGCGCGATCGCGTGCGATGGGCGCTGCCCGCGTGCGATGCGCGGTCGCGGTGAAGGCTGCGGGGCCGGTGTCCGCACGCGATCCGTTCGAACCGGCGCGCACCGCGACTGCGGCGCGATGCGTGGTCGACGGTGGCGATCGAGAGCAGCGTGCGCGCAACGGATACGGCGCTGTCGATCGATCAGGCCGGTGGAACGCGGGGTGCGACGGGACGCAGGCGGAAGCTGTCGAGGATGTCGTCCCACAGCTTCATCGCTTCCTTGTCGGTGAGGCTCGTTTTTTGCTGGTTGCCCTTGCCGTCGTGGTAGCCGGTCGTCAGTTCGATCTTGATGGCGGGCGTGTCCAGCGTGCCGTCGCCCTGGGTCTCCCACACGAAGGCGTGGCCACGCATGCCATTGCTGTCGGGTGCGGATGCCAGGTGCTCCTGGCCGGCGTATGGCCCGACCTGGCGGTCGCCCTTGCGCAGCACGCGGACCGACGTGGCGAGGTTGGCGAGGAACCAGGTCATGCCGCCCATGCGTTCGAGCAGGGGTCGGTCGTGCTTGTGGCTGGCGAGCGGGTAAATCCAGACCGACACAAATGCATCGGGGTGACCGGCGATATCGATGTCCAGGCTCGCCTCTTCGTTACGCCACCGCGGGTTGGCGACGAAGCCTCCGGCGAAGCAGAAGCCAGGGTCGCTGGGGATGTCCGTATCAGCGCGTGGGTGCAGACGGGAGAGGGCTTCCTGCATGCGGTTCATCCCGAACTCCTGTTTACTGTCGTCGACGTCGTCTTCAAACAAGAAACGGGTTCCGTTGATCCAACGATAGCCCAGAACACTGATCTGAGCTGTACTAACGTCCACTTTCCACGAAGCCAATATCTTCGTGCCATTCTCTGGCTGAACAGACTGGAGCAGCATGCTTTGCCGTGTCTTTTTGTTTTTTGCGAACCTGAGATTGGACTCGACCCGGTCTACTTCCGCTGCGAACTCCTCGTAGGTCGTTGCTTTAACCGGCTCGATGCCGATGAAGTCATATTTGTAGTTCCCACCACTGAGCCTGGACCCGGCCGGCACGTCGATCAGGAAGCGACCCATGCAGAATGTGGACGTGGTGCGGTCGCTCTGGTGCGTCATGGTCGATGGATTGGAATGGATGGGGTTGCCCGTGCAGGCGCCAAGCCCTGCGCACAGCGCTGCCGCGAGCGCGGACGACAACGAACGATAGATAGTCATGATCAAGAAAGTCGAGCTTCAGCCAGACAGGATCCGGCCGGGCGGCATCCGCCCCGCGTGCTGACCGGATGATGTCGGGGCCAGGCTACTACTGCCCGCCGAAGATCCCCGTCGTGGCAATCAGGGCAGCGCCGCAGGTTGTCTTATGCCCTTCATAAGCGACTGCGACACCATCGATGACGTGGTGCGGATCGCCCTCGGAAATCGTGCAGTTGTCATGTCCTTTGATGGGGCAGCTGCACACGTCGCCGACACGGGCAACCGGGATGCCATCGACCGTGAACTGTTGCGCGCTCACGCTGACGACCTTGCCGCCGTGCGACGTGGGGTCGCCGAGACGAATCACGTTACGCATTATTTATCCCTTGTCGTGGTGCTTTGATGCGTCGTCGCGGCCGTGAGCGTGGGGACTGGCATTGTCTGGTGCGGCCTGGGCGATCGACTGCGTGCGTGACACCTCCGTATCGTAGTCGACCAGTTTCCACACCGTCGCCGTACGATACGAAGGACGTGCCCCCTTGAGCTTTTCCCACAATGACGGTGCACCCAACGTCGTCACCTGCGGCATCGTGTCGCCTGCTTTGAAATACTGACGCGCACCGCCTTCGATCTCGCCGGCCTCGCTGGCTTGCCACCAGCCCGTTTGCGGGCACGTGCGACCGGTCGCGACGAGTTCTCCGAGCGGAAAGCGCGGCGACGGCGCTGGGGCGATGTCACCCGTTTTCACCGCATCGCCGGTCGGGCGCAGGCGGAAGCTGTTGAGGATGTCGTCCCACAGCTTCATGGCCTGTTCGTCCGTCAGGCTTGTTTTTTGGGGATTGCCTTTGCGATCCGAGTGTCCGGTCGACAGTTCGATCTTGATGGCTGGTGTGTCCAGCGTACCCTCACCCTGGGTTTCCCAGACAAAAGCATGTCCCCGCATACCACCACTGTTGGGCGCGGACGCCAGGTGTTCCTGTCCCTTGTACGGTCCCACCTGCCGGTCGCCTTTACGCAGCACGTGCACGGAAGTCGCCAGATTGCCGAGGAGTTGCGTCATGCCTCCCATACGTTCGAGCAAAGGCTTGTCATGCTTGAGGCTGGAGAGGGGATAAAACCAGACCGAAACGATGGTATCGGGATGACCGGCAATGCGGAAGTCGACGCCGGCTTCTTCATTGCGCCATCGCGGATTGGAAATGAAGCCGCCAGCAAAGCAATATCCAGGCTCGCTGGGAATGTCGGAGTCAGCCCGAGCGCGCAGACGAGAAAGAGCGTCCCGCATGCGATTCATACCTGACTCTTGCCTATTGGCGGCAACATCAAGTTTGAACTGGTAGCGACTACTGTTAATCCAACGATAACCATTTACACTGATGACATCGGTGCCAAAGTCTGCTTCCCATGAAGTCAGTATTCTCGCATTTTCTTCTAGTTGGACAGATTGAAGCAACATGCCTTGTTTCGTATCTTTATTTTTTACAGACTTGAGTTCCAGCTCCCGCTTTGCCACGTCTTTTTCGAATTCTTCGAGCGTCGTGGATTTCATCGACTCGATCGCCATGAAATCGTACTTATAATTTCCTCCGCTGAGCGCGGAACCAGCAGGCACGTCAATCAGGAAGCGTCCCACGCAAAAAGTAGACATGGTTACAGAAGGAATCGTACTGGAGCTCTGGTTCATATTTGGCAGTTGAGAATGGATGGGTGCAGCTATACCAGCATCATGCCTTAGGCAAAGCGCGGCAACAAGAACAGCAAGAGAGAAATAGGAAGCTTTCATGCATTAGGCAAATGTTGTTTCAACCAATCCGAATCGGCCACGATTTTAACTATCGAATACAATGTAACCGCCTGCGCCAACTTCGCCTTATAAGAATCCTGGTGATCATAGCTTTCATGACCTTTTTCTTTACCTTCATGCCGAAAGATCTGCACTACATATGGTGTAGGGGCCGAACCTGACTCCGCAGGTACGGTACCATCACCAGGGCCTAGAGCCTTATGGATTTCAAGTCTGTATTTGTTTTTCTCTTTGAAGGACAGCTGTACCGTTCCATTAAGATCATCGTCGACGAGTAACGCCGTCTTGAAATCCCCTTCAACCAATTTATCGCTCTTCCAGCGCACCTCGTTCCATGCCAACTGCTTGGGATCAGCGCCGTAATATGCATAAGTATTGGAGTGATATTTATCGTCAATCATATTTTGGAGATCCTGCGCTGCGCGCATATTGCGTCGGAATTTTATGAAATCAGAATAATCCGCATCCTGCTCGACTGCCTCTCTTCCCTCACGCTCAGCCTTTTCCTTCTCCCTTCTGCCTGCTGGATCGATCAGATCTTCCCTCACCAACCTCCACCAGTTCTCACTGTTATTCAAATAAATATCCGCGTAAGGATCCGCATCGCCTAAAAACGTATCGACTTCCTCGGCCAATCCCTGCGCATTTATTTTTGTATAGCTTGCACGAAGCCAGTGTCTCGGTCCTTTTTCGGATTGCGTTTTATACTGAGCCGTAGGCAACAATTCCAATGGTCCCGGTGCATTGGCCATCACTGCCGTACACTCCGCCGCATTGCGGCCGAGCAGGACTTGCTCGACGCCCTCAAAGCCGGCCCGGATACGTTTATAGGTTGCTGGCGCCCCAATCGCTGGCATGACGCCATGCACGATACCGAGGATGCGGTCCGCCATGCCGGGCATTTGCGCACATGCACGCCCGACGAGGCCGCCCATGCTATGCGTGACGATGATGACCTTGTCGCAGATCTTTCCCTTGCTGCGGTAATGGGCCGTAATACGCTCGACTTCCTGCGCCAACCGTTCACCGGATTCCTTGTTACTGCGCAGCCAGTTGTAACCGACGCCATGTACTGGATAAAGCACGTCGGCGGCGTCACGTAAATGGTCTTCCTCCAAAGGCTTGAAGGGCTTTTGCGCGCCGAGCTTGGCAGCATCCTGCCGGTCCATCACCAGGGTTTTCCAGGTCGCGGTGAGCGCCTTACCTTGGCTGGCCGGGTCAAAAATGAGTGCCAGGCTTTTCTCGAGCAAAGAAAGAATCCCAGCGTAGCTCTTACCATATAACTGTCCCCATCCCCGCCATTTGGCGCGTTCGGCGTCGGTGTCGCCAGGAGCGATCGCGAGCAGGGCCTTGCTTGACTCATCGGGGTGCGCCGGCCCCTCGTCGTCCACTTCGGTGTTGTTCGGATCAAGCAGCTTTTGCCGGTCCGCGGCCGACTTGTTGAGATGCTTGAGCACCGTGACGAGGCCATCCCAGGTATTCTCCGGCGGATACCATGCTGACGCATCCCTGTTTTTGACCTTGAGACGCGTCCCCATGATGCCCGGCACAAACAGCACCGGCACGACCAGGTCGGGTGTGGTCAGACACAACGCGCGAACTTTCAGATTGGTGCCGGTGAGGACGGACTGCGCCGTATCGTTGCCGTGCTCATCCCAGCCGGTGCCGACCAGGCGTGTGGCGGTATCGGAATCACTCATGCTTTACTCTTTCGTTACTCTTTCAAGAGGGTCAGGCGCGCGATCTTGAGCGCCATGTCCTGCGTCAGTTCTGTATGCCCCTGCTGGTCGGTGACGCCTTCGATGGTGCGGCCGTCGTCCAGCTCGATCCGGTAACGTTGATTGGCGTGCGGCCGGCCGCTGCCGCGGCGGGCGAGCACGAACTTTTCGTCCGTTTTCAACGTACTGGTGGGGAGTTCCACACCCGGCGGCGCCCCGCCGCCCGGCCCCACGTGCGCGAACGTCGACGACTTGATGGTGTGCGCCCCGCTGCTCTGCTGCGTGATGGCGCCGCCGCCGATGTCCACCTGCGCACCCTGCGCCACGAAGCGCACCTTCGGCGCCTGCAGCACGATCTCATCGGCGGCCGTCAGCACGATGCGCTTCGCCGACGTGATCTCGACGTCGTCGCCATGCGTCTGCAATTCGAGCTTGCCGCTGGCGGCGATCAGCTTGATGCCCAGGCGGTGCGCGAACAGGCTGATGCTTTCCGAGACGCGCGCCAGCAGCCGCTTGCCGACGGACAGCTGGGTATTGCCGACGCTGACCACGTCGACATGCGTCTGCGCCCCGAGCGCGATATTGTTCTGGCTCGCCAGCGCCATGCCGGCCGGCGCGGACACCGCGACGACGGGCTGGCCGCCCCCAGCCGCACCACTGCCCGCCGTATTGCTGCCGGCTTCCCATTGCTGCAAGTGACCGAGCAATTGCTTCAGTTCCTGATCGTCCGTGTCGTCCGCATGATGCGTCGTCGACAGTTCGGATAGCTGACGCTGGACGCCTTGCAGCACTTCCATCAGGCCGACCAGTTCGGCGCGGTCCAGTTGCTTGCCGCCCGCTTGCGTGCGCGCGTCGGCACTGATCAGGACACCTTTGGCGCCGCGCACCGCGACGGCATGGTCGCTGCGCAGTTCCACCCCTTCGCCGCGTGCCTCGCCTTTGCCCTCGCTGCGGGGATGCGTGAGCCAGCCCAGGTTCAGTTCGCTACGGCCGTGTTCGGACGACAGTTGCGCATTGATTTCGCCCGGCGTGTCGTCCAACCGCAGCTGGTTGTAGCGGGTGCCCTGCACTTCCTTGCTCTTGATGCCGGCGAGGTATTTATTACCAGGCAGCGTGCCGGTGTGCGTAAACGACGGTGGCGGGGCGGTGCCGCCGTACACCTGCGCCACGATGATCGGCTTGTCCGGGTCGCCGCCGAGGAAGTCGACGATGACCTCGTCGCCGACGCGGGGCAGCGTGATCGTCCCCCACTGGTTGCTGGCCCACGTGCTCGCCACGCGGACCCAGGCAGAGTCGCGGTCGCTGTCGCTGGCGCCGGCGTCCTGCGCATGGCCGTGGTCTTCCGGCCGGGTACCGGGAAAACGCACCTTGACCCGGCCATATTCGTCGCAATGCACCTCCTCGCCCGCCGGCCCGACCACGCGCGCGCTTTGCAGCCGTGGGCGCGGCAGGTCGGTCCGGGGATCGAACGCGGGCACGATCGGCATGCCGCGGCGCACGCATGCGAAGCGGTTCGTGTAACGCATGCCGCGTTCCCCGCTGGCCTGCCGCAAGGCATCCGCGGACAATCCGTCATCCCAGCGGTTCAGCGCGAACAGGCGCCGCACCTGGTCGTCGACCGTCTTGGGCAGGTTGTTTTCGGCGTCGACTTCCAGCCGCGTGACGATGAATTCCCGTTCGTTCGCGGGATGCGTATCGATGTCCGGGTGGCCGCTCAAGGCCATCCATTCGCCGACGCACAACGCGCGCACGCTGCCTTCGCCATAAAAGCATTTCGACTCGTATTCATGGCGTTTCATGCGCAATTCGCCGAGCCTGCGGTAATCGTCGCCGTCCTCGCCGGCATGCGGCATATCGATCAGGTAGTCGTCGAGGCTGGCCGCGAACAGGTTGCCCATCGTGCCCTGGTCGATACGCGACAACGTCGTGCTCGTCATCGGACGGGCCTGCAGATAATCCCAGCTCTGGCGCGAGACGGTACCGGGCCTGAGGGTGCGCACGGCGCTCCACGCGATGACGGTGTCGCTTTTTTCCGTACCGTCATCGCGGTGAAAGCGCACGGTGCCGGCGGCATTCTGCGGCAAGGTGAACGCGTCGTCGAACAGCACGAGGGCGTGAGCCGGCGTATCGTCGCTGCGCGCCTGGCTCGCTTTGCCGGACCGGATGCACCATGCGATGCCGCGCCGTTTCCACAAGCGGCGCAGGAAATCGGCGTCGGATTCGTTGTGCTGCATCGTGAATTCGCGGGCCGGATAGGTGCCGCTGACATGCGACCAGTCCACGTCAAATGCTTTCGCCAGCACCGGGTTGGTCTGGCGCCATTCGTCGAGGATGACCTCGGTGATATCCAGCTCGTTCCGGTTGCGGAAAACCCGTGTATTGGTCCGCTGCGCCATCAATGCCAGTGCGTCGCGCACCACCAGTTCATACGTCGCGAGGCCGCCGTCGGCCTGCCCGGCGGCCGCCTGCGCCACGATGCCGCAAACGGCACGCACGTCGCCACGATCCGTCACGAACTGAAGTTCGGCGGGCAGCGTGATGAATGCCTTCAGGGGCAGGTTCGCATGCGTCGATACGCACAGCAGGCGGTATTCCAGTCCGCCGCACAGCGTTTCGTTTCCGGTGACACGTTTGACCAGCAGGACATCCTCGAGCACATGCTGCTCTTGTGACAGCCGCAAGCGAATGGGCCGATTCGCCTCGGATAATCCGGCGAATGCTTCTGTCAGATCCTTGAGGTTCATTCAAACTTCCTTGCGAGGCACGGTGGATGGGTTAATTCAGTGAGGGCCTGATACAACCCGATATGTTATTTCTAATTGTCAAAACTTGTCCACATGTACGATTCACATTCCCTGGTTTCGGACCGAATTTCCCAACTCATTGATTTTCAAGCATAAATATCAGGAATTTATCATTGCATAAATGCACTAGAATTTTCCAGGCCGACAACAAAAATAAAATATTTTCCAGTAATCCGAAATAATTCGCGATTATTCGAAACTTGCAAACGGCGGAAACGCGTGAATATTCGCGCACCCGATTCCAATCGGTTTTATTTCGAAAATTTAATCTCGACTATCGATTTACATGGCCTGGCGCGATCGCTACCATGCGTGTTCCATTTCTTCTGATTCGGTCGGAGCTCATCGATTGGAACCACATCCATCCCAACCGCACAGTGCATCCATTGCCGCGTTGCCCCTGCTCAATCCACACCCGCAGATCAGCACGGTGTCGATCTTCGACGGGCATCAGTGCGTCGTCGTCGACGACTTCATGCTGGAACCGGAAGTGCTGGTCGATTACGCAGCGCGCAATCACGCGCATTTCCAGGATGTGGCGGGGAATTCTTATCCGGGGCCCGAGTTGCACCTGTCCGGGACCTTTGCGGCGCGCGTACAGGACAGCTTCCTGCAGCACGCGCGCACGCCGCTCAAGGCACGGCGGGTGCTCAACATGGTGAGCCGGCTGTCGCTGGTAACGCGCCGGCCGGACGAACTGCTGCCGGGCCAGCGCCTGCCGCACCGCGACTTCACCGGGCTGCCTGCAGGCGAAGGGGTGGGCGCGATGGTGCTGTACCTGTTCAAGGACGTACGGCTGGGCGGCACCAGCTTCTTCAAGCCGACAGTGCCTGAGCACGAGATCGTGGCCCTGATCGATGCTCTGAAGCGCCGGGAGCGGGCCGGCGAGGCGACGACGCCGGATGAACGGCCGACCTTCGCGATCGCGTCAAGCCGCCATTTCGAAAAGATGCTGACGATCGCACCGCGCTACAACCGGGCGATTTTCTACAACGGGGAAATTTTCCATTCGGGGCATATCCATACGCCCGAACTGATGGTGAACGATCCGCGCACGGGACGCCTGACGGTGAATGCTTTTTTCAGGCTGCGCATGGCGGCGGCCTGAGAGGGGTGCGGCGGGCCTGTGTCGACAAGCCCGCCGGATGCGGCGGTATGGCGGTGGGATCAGTCCCAGTTCAGCGCGCCGCCGGTCTGGTACTCGGTCACGCGCGTCTCGAAGAAGTTGCGCTCCTTCTTCAGGTCGATCATCTCGCTCATCCACGGGAACGGGTTTTCCTC
>Ga0068855_100005058_pt1 | contig 16092 bp, 12 predicted proteins | sample KBSCornC52_FD_66592 | JGI IMG/M metagenome (GOLD analysis project Ga0068855, IMG submission 66592) | Corn rhizosphere microbial communities from Kellogg Biological Station, Michigan, USA - KBS Corn C5-2 | ecosystem: Host-associated > Plants > Roots > Rhizosphere > Soil ...
GCGGACGACTACGGGGTGGTTCGACGCTGGTCCTACGTGATCGCGGGCACGGAAACACGTGAACAGGCCGACAAGCTCGCACAGAGCCTCCATGGCCAGGTCGAGGCCGGTGGAGAGCTCGTCTGGGAGACCCTCCCGAGCAACCCCTTTGCCGTCTTCGGCGGCCTCGGCGGCGCTTAGAACCTGTTTGACATCCCAAGGCGCCGCTTGTCGGCGCCGCCTGGAGGACGTACGGGCTCTGCCCGTGCGTCCGTTTCCACCGGCAAGATGGAGCATCCAAAGAGCGGCCAATCCCGTTTGACACCCGTGTTATCGGCTATCCTTTGAGCTGACGGCTCGGGCGGGAGGTTTCCGCGAGTCGACCTGTAGAGGCGCGACACGTCCTTCGTGTCGCAGGCATGCACGAGACACTTACGCATTCTCCGACTGGGTCGGAGGCGCCAAGCGGCATTCAAGCCGAGGCCCTCCGGGCGGAAGCCTGGGCAGGCGAGCCCTTCATGCGGCCGGACGAGGACGCGGCCGTTGCGCTCGCGCCCGGCACAGCGTTCCGAAGAGCGCTCGACGACGCGCTCGTCGAGATGGAGGCCGGGCGCAAGACGCCGTCACCCGAGTGGAAGACCCACTACGCGCTGATGCTCGGGCTCGAGCGGGTGCTCTCCGAGAAGCCCCCGCACCTCGCCTCCGGGACCGAGCTGCGCCGCCATCAAGTGGATGCGCTCACGGGGATGCTGACCGAGCTGATCGCCGCGAACCAGAAACACGAGAACGGGAACGGCAGCAGCAACGGGGCAGTTGCGGTTGAGGAGCTCGTCGAGGAGGACGAGGACGACGAAGACTTCGAGATTGCCGAGGTGCCGGACGAAGAGCTGCCGCTGCCTCCGGCGGAAGATCCGGGCGCCGAGCGCCGCTTCCGCTTCCGCCACCCGACGGCCTCCGGCAAGACGATCGCCGCCGCCGGTTTCGTCGAGGCGGCGCGCACCGAAGGCGTGCTGATCCTGACGCACCGCCGCCTGCTCGTCGACCAGTTTCGCCGCGAGCTGAAGGATCACGGCTACGGCACACGCATCGCCGACATCGTGCTTGGAGACGCGAAACCCGCGAAGAAGAACCCGATCACGATTCAGACGTACGCCTGGTTCGCGCGGCACGTCGACGAGATCTCGCGGACTGCGTACGAGCTCGTGATCTGCGACGAGGCGCACACCGCACTCGGCGAGAAGACTTCCGCCGCCATCCGCAGCTTCTACCAGCCGATCTACATCGGAATGACCGCGACGGAGGAACTGATCGCCAAGCAGGTCTCCGACGTCTTCCCCGCCTCGGTCGACGACCTTCCGCTCTCCGATGCGGCACGACGCGGCCTGATCGCGCCGCTCCGCTCCCTCCGCGTCCCCCCGGTGGCGGCAATCAACTCGGTGCCGATCGTCGGCGGCGACTTCGAAGAGCGCGCGCTCGCCGCCGCCCTCGACCACGAGGCACTCAACATGGCGGCGGCGACGCTCTACCGCGAGCGCTTCGGCGACACGCCGGGGATCGTGTACGCGGCCGGCGTCGAGCATGCCTACAACCTCGCCACCGCATTCCGGGCGGCCGGGATCAAAGCGGAGGCAGTCTCAGGCCGCACGCCGCCCGCAAAGCTCGCCCAGGTGCTCGCTGCCTACGAGCGCGGTGAGATCGACGTCTTGATCAATGCGATGCTGCTCGCCGAGGGCTGGAACTCACCGCGCGCGACCGTCGTCATGCACCTTGCTCCCACAGCGTCGAAGCGGGTCTACCAGCAGCGCATCGGCAGGATCATGCGCATCCATCCGCGCAAGGAGGCGGGAATCGTCGTCGACTTCGTTCCGAAAGGCGCGACGCACAGCGAGCGGGTGGTGTCGCTGCACTCGCTGCTCGACGCGGACTTCTACCGCGAAGGCGCGCGGGTCACCCCGGCTCCGCGGCGGCGCACGCAGCGGCGGGCACGGCGCAAGCTGACGCCCGCGCCGTGGCTCGTTCCGGTCACCCCGGATGTCGCGCGGCGCCTTGCCGTGATCCAGCGGGAGTGGCAGCGGGTCGATCCGAAGTACCTCGACGAGGACGAGCAGCGGTTCTGGGCGACGATCGCCGGCCGGCAAATGCGGTTCGACGAGCGGGCCACGTTCGTCCAGAAGTTCACCGGCAAGGATTCGTCGAAAGCGGCCCTCGAAACGTTTCTCTCGACCTGCGCCGCACAGAATCCGAATCGACGGTTGCGCCTGATCGCGCTCGCCGACCGCGTCTCGATGCGTGTCGACCGTGCCGACTTCGACGATCTCGTCATGCTCGTCACGCAGGCACCTCCGTGGGACAAGGACCGCGCGGCCGGCGTCCGGATCATGCTCCGCGCGATCGCGGAGAGCAAGCCGGACGCACCCGACCAGATTCTCACCCGCTGGACCTGGAAGCTCGCGCATGCGGTACGCAAGACGCTCGATCGCAAGGCGTCGCAGGAATATCCGGATGCCAAGCGGCTGCTCGGCGCACTTGCGAACTCGCGCGGGCATCGTCACGAGGAGAACGCAGCGAGGCTCGTCAACGCTGCACTGGAGATGCCGATCCCCGTCGGTGCGGCACTGCTCGCGAGCGCCGAGGGCTACACCCCGCGCGCGAACAACCTGCTCGAGACGGCCCGCGAGAAACTCGGCACGATCCAGGAGATCGCGGGTGCGCTCGCCGACGATTTGCCGGCGCCGAAGACAGGCCCGGCCCGGTCGCGCCGGCGCCGCCGGCGCAAGAAGAAGGGCCCGGGCGCTCCCGAGACACAGGCGCAGACGGCCGGCGGCACCCCTTCGGAAAACGGGGGCGATCCGGCCCCGCGGCCGAAACGGCGGCGCAGGCGCAGGCCAGCGGCCACACCGCCGGCGGAAGCCTCCCCCGAGACGCCGCCAACCGATCCCGCCCCGGCGGCGTAGTACCAAGGAAGCATGCTCGTCCTCATCGGGATTGGTCTCCTCGCCGGGCTCGTAACGGCGATCTCGCCGTGTGTGTTGCCGGTGCTGCCAATTCTGCTCGCCGGCGGCGCGTCGGGACGCAAGCCGTTGCGAATCGTGACCGGGCTCGTAGCGAGCTTCGTCGTCTTCACCCTCTTTGCGTCTTGGCTCCTCGACAAGCTCGGCCTGCCGCAGGACTTCCTGCGAAATCTCGCGATCGCACTCCTCTTCGTCGTTGCTGCGACGCTGCTCGTGCCGCAACTCGGCCTGCTCGCCGAGAAGCCGTTTTCGCGGCTTACCCGGTTCCGCGCCGGCGGCGGCGGCTTCGTCCTCGGCGTGTCGCTCGGGCTCGTGTTCGTCCCGTGCGCCGGGCCTGTGCTGGCCGCGATCACCGTTGTCGCCGCGAACAACCACGTCGGCTGGCGCGCGATCGTCCTGACGGTTGCGTACGCGGTCGGGGCCGCGATCCCGATGCTCCTGATCGCACTCGGTGGACGCGGGCTCTCCACGCGGTTGCGCGCACAGGGCGCACGCCTTCGCGTCGCCTCAGGAGTCGTGATCGCGCTCGTTGCCCTTGGCATCGCCTTCAACTTCGACACCCGCTTCCAGACGGCGCTTCCCGGCTACACGCAGTCGCTTCAGAAGCACGTCGAAGACAGCAAGACCGCCCAGCGCCAGCTGGCCAAGCTGCGCGGCGGAACGCAGGTGACCGCCAGCGTCGGCAGCTCGTTGGAGCACTACGGCCAGGCGCCCGACTTCCACGCCGACGGCGACTGGTTCAACAGCCCGCCCCTGACGATCGCCGGGTTGCGCGGCAAGGTGGTGCTCGTCGACTTCTGGACGTACTCGTGCATCAACTGCCTCCGCACGCTCCCGCATCTGAAGGCGTGGTACGCCGCCTACCACAAGGACGGCCTGGTGATCGTCGGCGTGCACACGCCGGAGTTCGCATTCGAGCACGTCTCCTCGAACGTCTCGGCGGCGGTGAAGCGGCTCGGGATCAAATACCCGGTCATGCAGGACAACCGCTACCGCACCTGGGACGCCTACTCGAACCAGTACTGGCCCGCCGAGTACTTGATCGACCGAACCGGCGAAGTCCGTCACGTTCGGTTCGGTGAGGGCTACTACGGCGAGTCCGAGAACGCCATTCGCTCGCTGCTCGGCCTGAGCGGCACCTCGACTGCTTCGAACAGCCTGCCGGAGGGATTCATCACACCCGAGTCCTACCTCGGCTACAGCCGGCTCGATCGCTACACCGGCTCGCGCATCGTCAAAGGGCAGGTTGCTTCCTACACGCTGCCGAAGCGGCTGCCGCAGAATGAGCTCGCCTACGGCGGCAAGTGGCGCGTCGAGGGGGAGAAGATCGTCGCCGGGGCCGGCGCGCAACTTCGGCTGCACTTTCACGCGAGGGACATCTACCTCGTGCTCGGCGGCCGCGGCCGGGTCGGCATCAACATCGCCGGCAAACCGGTGGCGCCCGTGACCGTCGACGCCTACCGCCTGTACACGCTGCACAGCTCGAAGGCGATCTCCGACGGTCTGCTCGACCTGCGGTTTACGCCTGGGATCCAGGCGTACGCGTTCACCTTCGGCTAGCGGTTACTGCTCCCGCGCGGCCGGCGGGTCGTCGCCGCCGTCTTCGTCGCGTTCGCGGAGAAAGCGGGTCAGCTCGGCAGCAAGGGCGTCGCCTGACGGGAGATCGCCCTCCTCGACACCCTCGTCGATGCGGCCCTCGAGCTCCTCGACATACGCCGCGGTGTCCTCGTCGGCGGCCACGGCCTCGCTCACCTGCTGCTGGTAGGCATCGCTGGCCTCGTCGAGCTCGGTCGTGTCGAGCGGGACGTCGAGCAGCGTTGCGAGCCGATCGCAGAGCGCCTTCGCCGCCCGCGGTGACGGTGTCAGAGACACGTAGTGGGGAACCGCCGCCCAGAGAGAGACGGAGGGGATGCCGACACTGCCGCAAGCGTCGTGGAGAACGCCGACGATTCCGGTCGGCCCTTCGTACCGTGACGGTTGCACACCGAGCTCCTTCATCAGCTTCGCGTCGCTGGCGCTTGCGGTAACCGGTGCCGGCCGCGTGTGCGGCACGTCGGCCAGGAGCGAGCCGAGGGTCACGACCATCTCGACGCCGAGATCGTCGGCAAGTCCCGAAACCAGCTCCGCGAAGGTGCGCCAGCGCAGATTCGGCTCGGTGCCGAGCAGCAGCACGACGTCGCGATCGCCTCGGGGCGGACGGGCGTGCTGGAACGAGTTCTCGGGCCAGTCGATTCGCCGCACCTTGCCTTCGACGAGCGAGACATGCGGACGCGTGGACTGGAAGTCGAAGAACTGCTCCGCATCGATCGAGGCGAATTCTTCGGCGTGCCAGATACGCGAAAGGAATGCGTTTGCCTTCGAGGCGCCCTGAGCACCGTCGTTCCACCCTCGAAACGACGCGACGAGCACAGGGCGCGTCAGCTCGGGCCGGTGTTCGAGGCGAAGCTCGTCGCCCGCCATCAAGCAATCCTATCCGGGCGCCAGAGCAGCGCCACGAGCGCAACGGTTGCAGCCCAGAGCGCTGCTGCGAGCGTCACGTGTGTGAGCACGAGCCACCACGGAAGCTTGGTGTGGTACTGGATCTCCCCGACTGCCATCTGCACCGCGAGCACGCCGACCACGGCGAGTGCCGCCCGAAGCTGACCGTACCGGCGGATCGCGAGCCACGTGAGTAGGAGTGCGAACGAGATCCCGAACACCGCCGTCGCGCGCACATGCAGCCACACTGCGGGCTCGAACGACCAGACGCGCGGAACCGCCACGCTGCCGGAGTGCGGCCCGGACGCCGTCGCGAATGTCCCAGTGACGACGAGCGCTGCGCACGAAGCACCGACGAGCAATCCGACGCGGCGCACCCAAGGTTGCACCGCATCGCCGCGCACGCCCCATGCCTCGAGTAGTACGAACACGCCGAGCATCAGCACGAGAAGCGCGAGCAGGAAGTGCGTCCCGACGAGCCAAGGGTTGAGGTTGTGGTCGACGGTGATCTTGCCGAGCGGCGCCTCTGCCGCCGTCCCCACGAACGCGGCGCCGGCGACCCAGCGCACCCACGGCCGCGCCGAGCGGGTGAGGAGCGTGACGATCCACATCCCGAGCGTCATGAAGACGGCAACGCCTGAGACGATCCGATTCGAGAACTCGACGAACGAGTGGAAGCCGTTCTTCGGCACGAACGCGCCGGCGGTACATCCGGGCCAGTCGAGACAGCCGAGGCCGGAGTCGGTCAGGCGCACAGAAGCGCCGCTCGCGACGATCACGAACAGCCAGAGGACGTTCGCGAGCGCGGCGCGCCTGAACGTCCGCGTCGAGGTCGTGAGCCCGCGCAGGCGTGGCAGCGAGGTCTCCACGGCGGTCACTGTAGCCGTGGCCTCGTCACCGGCTACGCCCACGCCGTCTGCCAAAAAAGGAGCGGCGGCCGAAAGGCCACCGCTCAGGGAGAGGAACGTTCTTGACGTACGTACCTGACCGTGCTTCGTGTCAGAAGAGACGATCCCTGCATCGTCAAACTGACTTGCGACGGACCCCCCGGTCTGCGTCGCTAGGAGGGGGAGTACTCGCTACGAAGCAGGATCTAGCCGCCGTCGAAGAAGCCATTGGGGCCGAAGCAGTGAACGTCCCAGCCCCACCTTCCACCGGAGAGGGCGGCGATGAGAGCGATCACAACCAGGAAGCCACGCTTCCTAGACACCCATGCGAACTTCGATGCCACAGTATTCACCTCCCTCATCAGGCTAGAACCTGAAGTCCTGGAGCGCTTCTGCAGCGCGCCGATAGAGCGCCGCAGCGGTCCGATCCTCACCACGCCGCTGCGCCAGATCGCCCTGGGCGACCCAAGCGGCAGCTCGATGAGAAGCGGACGACAGCTGTGCCAGCGCGTCCTCCGCCTCGCCGAGTGCCGTTTCGGCCTCGTCGAGACGGTCTTGCTCGAGCAGCGCGCGACCAAGCACCAGGCGTGCGTTGCCGATCTCGTCCAAACGGTCTGCGCCCGCGATCGGCGCCTCCCCACTACCGAGGCGCGACAACGCATGGCGCGCGTGCTCCTCGGCCTTGACGGGGTTGCCCGTCTTCAGATGCACCTGAGCGAGCGAAGAAACGACCGTCGCGACTTCGTCGTCGTTGCCGTGCTCGAGCACGACTGCGAATGCTTCCTGCAGTCGCGCAATCGCCTGGTCAGGCTTGCCGAGGAGGAATTCGAGGCCGCCGAGGTTGTTCAGCAGCCGGCCGATGTTCGTGCGGTCGGTCAGTTCCTCGTACTGCGCCTTTGCCTTCTCGGCGTACGTTCGCGCGAGCACCCAGTGCCCGTCGCGTTCTGCGATCAGCGAGGCCTGGAAGTACGCCTCGCCAAGAGCTTTCGTGTCCTGCATCGCCTCGGCGAGCTCGAGTGCGCGCTCGACGTCCTCGCGTGCGGCCTCGAAGTCGCGTTGGCGCCGGTAGCAGCGCGACCGCCACGTGAGGATGTTCGCGCGAAGCACGTCGGAAGGCATTTGTGAACGCTCGACCAGCGACAGCGCCTCACCGAGCAGCGCGACCGAGGTGGAGATGCTCGAAATGAGGTATCGCGCGACTCCAAGCCGGAAGAGGAGCTCGGCCCGGTCGATGTCGCTGAACTGCGGGCCCTCGGCAAGGGAGCGCGCCTCGTTGAGCAGTGCGATCGCCTGCTTGACGTCACCGCGATGGGCTCGCGCCCACGCGTCGCCCGAAAGCCCGCGCACGTGCAACTCGACCGCGCCGGCGGAAACGATGGCGGTGCGCGCATTCGCGTACTCCTCGACAGCTGCGTCGTAGTCGCGAACCTCGACGAGCGCCTCCGCCCGGGTGAGGATCGTCTCGGCCCGTGCGCGCTGGTCGCTGGAGACGCCGCTCGCAAGGAAGTTCGCGTCGACGTTGAGGCGCGTCGCGAGCCACATGATCGTCTCCTGCGTCGGGCGCGTCTTGCCTCGCTCGATCTGGGAGATGTACTCCTTCGAGAAGCGATCGCCGGCCAGGTCGGTCTGCGTCAGGCCGGCAGACACGCGCAGCGTGCGCAGGCGGTCGCCGAGGCGAGATCCGCGCGGGGGTGCCGACGTTGCCCTGGGGACGGGTGTACTCACAGGGCGCAGTCTGCCCGATCGACTTGAAATCTGCAATCCCCCATTTAGGACAGGTGGGCAAGAATGCCCTGTTTTATGGCAATTCGGCGTGAAGCAGGGCGCCAAAACCGTGCTTGACCGCACCACTTGACAGGCGCCAAGAGCCGCCCTATTGTGAGCACACCTCAGAGCGACCCACCGCAGGATCGCATTGAGGGGAGCGCCCGAGGTACCGAACCGAGAGCGTGGCTGGGCCGCAGAGCCACCGTTTTCGGGGTCACCTCATCAAGGCGCCCCGCCTGACCAAAAAGAAAGGGCCCCGGGTGCCGCAGCCGGGGCTCTTTCGTTTTTCTGGGCTGATCGCGCCGCGCGCCTGTGGATGAGTTGGTGCGAGCCTGGTGCAAACGCCCTCGGTCGGCAGCGGTACGCTCGCTCTCGAGGGCGGCGGGACGGCTCCCCACCCAAGGGTGGGGGTAGGTCGCGCGCACGGGCGCGCGCGCGTGGACCTCTTTACGCGTGCATGTAGGCGCGCCGGGAGGCGCGCACGCGCTCGAGGTCGTCGCCGAGTAGCCCGCCGAGCCTGTGGTCGATCGTCGCGAGCAGCCCGCCCGCGACGAACAGCCAGGCCTCGGCGATCGGATCGCGGTCGGGATGGAGAGCGCCCGCGGCCTGCCCGCGACGAATCACATCGGCGAAGAAGTCGTGCACTTCGCGAATCTGCCGCCGCACGGCTTTCGCGATCACCGCGTCGTCGGACGCCTCGGTCAATGCCTGGATCCAGAGGTCGACGAGCCGCAGCTTCGACTTCTTCGCCATATACGCATCGGCGATCGCGCCGAGACAGCCCTTCGGATCGTCCGCGAGTGCTTGCTCGGCGCCCGTGCGGAAGGTCCGCCAGGTCTCGTCGAGGCACGCGAGGTAGAGGTCGCGCTTTGAACCGAAATGCCGGTAGAGGATCGGCTCCGTGATCCCCGCCTCGCGCGCGATCTCGGCTGTCGTCGCACCGCGGTAGGACGAACGCGAGAACGCGCGGCAGGCGGAGTCGAGCACCGCCTGCCTGCGCGCCACCGCGGTCAGCCTTGGCCGGGTCGCACTCATCGCGCCGCTTCTGCGAATGCCGATGACTCGGCCGGCGGATGCTCCGGATGATGCACCTTGCGGAGCGTCGACACTGCGATCACCGCGCCCACAACTGCGATCGCGGCCGCCACGTCGAGCGCGTGGTGGAAACCGTTCACGAACGCTACGGGCTGAGGATGGCCCGACCTGAGCGAGCTCGAAACACCGTTCGCAACGATCGCGCCCATGAGCGCGATCCCGAGCGAGCCCCCGACCTGGCGCATGCTGTTCAGCACCGCCGAGCCGACTCCCGCCTTGTCGGGACGGACGGAGCCCATCGCCGCGGCTGTCACCGGCGCCATCGCCGTCGCCATTCCGACGCCGCCGAGCAGCATCGCGGGCAGGAGTCCCCAGAACGTCGTGTGGATGTCCATGCGTCCGAAGAACAGGAGCGAGCCTGAAAGCAAGACCAGGCCGGTCGTGACGAGCGGTCGTGGACCGATGCGATCGGAGAGCTTCCCGGCGATCGGCGCCAGCACGACGATCAAGGCCGTCATCGGCAGGAAGCTCGCGCCGGCCTGAGTCGGCGAGTAGTCGAGTACCTGCTGCAGGTACAGCGAAACGTAGAAGAACACACCGAACATCGCGAGCCCGACGAGCAGCATCACTGTGTTCGCGCCTGCGAAAACTCTGTTTCGGAAGAGGCCGAGCTCGAGCATGGGCAGCCGTTGATGAAGCTCGACCAAGATGAACGTCGTCAGCGCCACCGCCGCAACGGCGAACGCGCCGAGGATCCGGCCGGACGTCCAGCCGTAGTTGTTCGACTCGATCAATGCATAGCTCAGTGCGAACAGACCGAGCGCCGAGGTGAAGAGGCCCGAAACGTCCGGCTTCTGCTCGCGCGAGGTGTCGCGCGACTCGTCGATGAACGCGTACGCCGCGGCGATCGCGAGCAAGCCAACCGGGATGTTGATGAAGAAGATCCAGTTCCAGTTGATGCGCTGCGCGATCAGGCCACCGACCAGCGGACCGATCGCGAGTGCGAGCGCCGAGACCCCTGCCCAGATTCCGATCGCGGTTCCGCGCTGACGCGGCGGAAAGGTGACCGTGATGATCGAGAGCGTCGCCGGGTTCATCAATGCAGCACCGACCCCCTGCACGACGCGGGCGCCGATCAACAGGGTTGCGCTCCCTGCAAGTCCGCACGCAAGCGAGGAGCCGGTGAAGATCGCCAGCCCAACGACAAAGGCCAGGCGCCTGCCGAACAGGTCGGCGAGTTTGCCGCCGGTGAGCATCAGCGCGCCGAAGGTGAGCGCGTACCCCGCCACCACCCACTCCAGCTCGGAAATCTTCAGGTGCAGCGAACGCTGAATCGACGGCAGCGCCACGTTCACCACCGTGTTGTCGAGCATGATCATGAACAGGCCGAACGCGACCGCAGTCAGCGTCCACCATTTGCGGTTCTCCGGTGCAAAAAGGCGTGCCTTCACTCCACCCTCCTCGTAAGTTAGTCCGCGCTAGGTTAGCAAAGGCTAACCGCATGCCGCAGTAGGGTTCACGCCGTGACTGACGTGGTCTGGCGGCCGCCGCCCGAGGTGGTTGAGCGTGCGAACGCGACCCGCCTCGTGCGCCGGGCCGGGGTCGGCGACTACCGCGAGCTCGTGCGCCGCTCGGCCGAGGATCCCGGTTGGTTCTGGCCGCTCGCGATCGAGGACATGGGGCTCGAGTTCTCGGCTCCCTGGTCGCAGGTCTACGACGAGTCGCGCGGCCCGGAATGGACGACGTGGTTCACGGGCGGGCGCTTGTCGATCGCGCACAACTGCGTCCACCGCTGGGCCGAGCGAACGCCGTCGGCGAGCGCGGCCGTCGGCCTCCGCGAGGACGGATCGAGAACCGCACTCACCTTCGTCGAGCTCTCGCGCGCCGTGACGCGTCTGGCCGAGGCGCTCGTGCGGCTCGGAGTGCGTGAGGGCGACCGCGTCGCGATCTTTCTGCCGATGTCGCCCGAGGTCGCGATCGCCTCCAACGCATGCGCGCACGTGGGGGCAATCCAGGTGCCGATCTTCTCGGGGTTCGCCGCGCCGACGGTTGCGCAGCGGCTCCAGGCAAGCGAAGCGAAGGTGGCGATCACGACGACCGAGTCGTCGCGACGCGGCAAGCCCGTGCCGATGCTCGCGATCCTCGAAGCTGCCCGCCGCGAGGCGCCGTCGCTCGAACATGTCGTCGTCGCACCATGGGACGAGCTCGTCGACGACTGCCCCGGCGAACTGCCGGCGCTCGAAGTCGACTCGGAGACGCCGTACCTGCTCACGTACACGTCGGGAACCACCGGCGTGCCGAAAGGGATCGTCCACGTTCAGGGCGGCTTCCTCGTTTCGATTGCGCGCGAGGTCTGCTACCAGGCGGACGTCAGCGCGGGCGACGTCGTCCACTTCGCCACGGACATGGGGTGGATCATGGGACCGTGGACGGTCGTCGGCGCCGGCGCACTCGGTGCGACGATCGTATTCGCCGAAGGCGCCCCCGACTGGCCCGCCGACCGGCTCTGGCGCACGGTCGAGCAAGAGCGGGTGACGTCGCTCGGACTTTCACCGACGCTCGTGCGAGCGCTCGCGCCCTCCGGCGACCCGACCGCCGACCTCTCATCGCTTCGCACCTTCGTCACGACGGGGGAACCGTGGAACCCGGATCCGTACCGCTGGCTCTTCGACACGGTCGGCGGAGGCCGAGTGCCGATCATCAATTGTTCCGGCGGCACCGAGGTCGGCGCATGCTTCCTCTCGCCGGTGCCGTCGATCCCGATCAAGGCGTGCTCGCTGGGTGGGCCAGCGCTCGGGATGGCGATGGACATCGCCGGCGACGACGGGCACTCGCTCGTCGGCACGGGCGAGGTCGGCGAGCTCGTTTGCCGAAAGCCGTTCCCCGGAATGACCCGTGGCTTCTGGCGGGACCCCGACCGCTACCTCGAAACGTACTGGCAGAGGTTTCCGGGCGTCTGGGTGCACGGCGACTGGGCGTCGGCCGACGAGGACGGGTTCTGGTTCCTGCACGGGCGCTCCGACGACACGCTCAACATCGCCGGCAAGCGGATCGGCCCGGCCGAGCTCGAGTCGGCCGCAATTGCGCATCCGGCTGTCCGCGAGGCGGCGGCGATCGGCGTCCCCCACGACGTGAAGGGCGAGGTCGCGTGGATCTTCTGCTGCCTGCTGCCGGGAGCCGAAACGACCGAGGCCGAGGTCGCCGAGACCGTGGCGGCCGAGCTCGGCCGCGCCTTCAAGCCGGAGCGCGTGCTCTTCGTCGAGGCGCTGCCGAAGACACGCTCGGCGAAGATCGTCCGCCGCGCAGTGCGAGCGACCGCCGTCGGCACCGATCCCGGCGACCTCTCCTCGGTCGAGAATCCCGAATCGCTGGCTGCAATCGCAGCTGTCGTTTGAGAGGATGCCGGCATGACATCGATCATCGAAAGCGTCGAAATCGCGAGAAGCCCGGAAGATGTCTTCGCCTATCTCGACAAGCTCGACCGCCACGGCGAGTGGCAGGACGGGATCGTCAGCGCAAAGATCGACACGGAAGGCCCTGTGCGCGTCGGCACGCGGGTGACCGAAGTCCGCAAGGTGCCCGGCGGCAAGCGCCCGATCAGCTACGAGATCACCGCTCACGATCCGCCACGCACGTCGTCGTTCCGGGGAACCAACGGGCCGGTCCGCGCGGTCGGAACGGTCACGGTCGACCCGGCCGGCGACGGTCGGTCGCGCGTGACGATCGACCTCGACTTCGAGGGCCGCGGATTCGGGAAGCTACTCCTCCCGCTCGTTCGGCGCGACGCGAGAAAGCACGTTCCGCCAAGCCAGGCAAAGCTCAAAGCACGGCTCGAAGCAGGAGCCTAGCCCGGAGCAGGTAGAGTTTTCGACCGAGAGGAGAAAACCTCCCCCCGGACGATGAGACTCGCACTCGCACAGATCAACACCGTCGTCGGCGACCTCGACGGCAATCGCGGCAGAATCCTCGCCCGCCTCGAGGAGGCCCGCGAGGCCGGCGCCGACCTCGTCCTCTTTCCCGAGCTCGCCGTCACGGGCTATCCGCCGGAGGACCTGCTGCTTCGGCCGGGATTCATCCGGGCGGCGCGGCGCTCGGTCGACGAGCTCGCGAAGGCCGCGCGCGGAATCACCGCCCTCGTCGGCGCGCCTCATTTCGATGCCGATCTCTACAACGCGTGCTTTGTGCTCGCCGACGGCGAGCTCCGCGGGATCTATCGCAAGCGCTTTCTGCCGAACTACGGCGTCTTCGACGAGGACCGGTACTTCGCGCCGGGAAACGACCTGATGCTCCTGCGGTTCGGCGAGGTGGTGGTCGGACCGACGATCTGCGAGGACATCTGGCAGCCGGGCCCGCCCGCGACGGCCCTGGCGGGTGCGGGCGCGCAGCTGATCGCGAACATCTCCGCCTCGCCGTTTCATGTCGGCAAGGATCGCGAGCGCGAGGAGATGCTGCGCGTGCGCGCGCGCGACAACGCCTGTTTCGTCGCGCTTTGCAACGCAGTCGGTGGACAGGACGAACTGGTCTTCGACGGTCACTCGGTCGTGATCGACGACGAAGGAGAGCTCGTGGCGCGCGCGCCCGGCTTCGAGGAGGCACTGCTCGTCGTCGACCTCGATCCGGTTGCGGCGGTCGGGAGGCGGCTGCGCGACGTCCGGCGACGCTCGCTTGCGCGCGAGAATGGCCACGCGCCCGCGACCACCGTCGAGCTTCCGGCGCCGCGCGCGCACGATGTGCCGCTCCACCCTGAACCCGCGCCGCTGATCGGCGATCTCGAGCAGATGCGACTCGCGCTCGAGCTAGGCCTGCGCGACTACGTCGAGAAGAACGGCTTCGGCGACATCGTGATCGGTCTCTCGGGCGGGATCGACTCCGCGCTCACCGCGGCGCTCGCCGCGGAAGCGCTCGGAGCCGACCGTGTGCACGGCGTCTCGCTGCCGTCGCGCTACTCCTCGGAAGGCACGCGCGGCGACGCGCAGCGGCTCGGCGAATCGCTCGGGATCGACTTCCGCGAGATCGCGATCGAACCGGTGGTCGAGTCGTTCACCGGCGTGCTGGCGGAGACATTCGCGAGCCACGAATCCGACCTGACCGAAGAGAACCTGCAGGCGCGCGTCCGCGGCACGCTCTTGATGGCGCTCTCGAACAAATTCGGCTGGCTCGTCGTCGCCACCGGAAACAAGTCAGAGCTGTCCGTCGGCTACTCGACGCTGTACGGCGATCTCGCCGGCGGCTTCGCACTGCTGAAGGACGTCTACAAGACCGACGTCTTTCGCCTGAGCGAGTGGCTGAACGAGCGTGCAGGGAGAGAACTGATCCCGCAGTCGATCATCGACCGAGCGCCGAGCGCCGAGCTCCGCGCCGACCAGCTCGACGAGGACTCACTCCCGCCGTACGCGAAGCTCGACCAGGTGCTCGAGGCCTACGTCGAGCTCGACCGCTCCCGCGAAGAGCTCTCCGAAGATGGCTTCGACCCCGACGTCGTCGAGCGCGCGCTCGCGATGATCGACCGCGCCGAGTACAAGCGCCGCCAAGCGCCGCCCGGCGTGAAGCTGCGGCCTAAGGCATTCGGAAGGGACCGGCGGACGCCCATAACGAATCGTTGGCCGGGCTAGGCGCCGCTTGCGGCGCCGCGTCAGGACGCGCGCGCGAAGCGCGCACGTCCGTCTGCGTGGGCGACCGCGAGCGTCTCGAACAGTTCGCTCACTTTGAGTACGGCCCGCGCTGATGTGGACGCGACGGACTCACGGAGCCAAGTGCGCGAGGATGGCCCCGAGGATCGGCACGGTCACCGTCAACCCGAGGCTGATCCAGCCGACGACGACGATCCGCGGCCGCGAGACCTGCGGGCGGCCTTCACGAACCTCGGCCTGAAGACGCGGGCCGAACACGAAGTTGTGCAGGTACGACGCCGCCACGAGACCGACTGAGAGGCCGACCTTCACCCAGAGCACGGTCTGAAACGGTGATCGGCCCTCGCTGTAGTCGTGCTGGGCGAGCGGCACCCCCGTCACGGCAAGGATGAGCAGCGCGCCGTAGCCGAGCGGCCGCCAGCGCAGGCCGATCTCTTTCATTGCGCGCTGGCGCGACTCGCCTTCGAGAACGCGAATCGCCGGCACGCCTGCAACGATGAGCGCGATCGAGCCGCCAACCCAGACGCAAGCGGCAAGCAGATGGATGACGACGACGACCTCCACGGCGCCGAACGCTAGACGGCGCGCAACAGCGACGGAAGCTCAGGCGGCGAGAAGCGCTCGGGAGTTGCCTCGAGCTCCTCGGCGGTCCACCACCGGTGGCCGGTTACGCCCTCGGGAGCGAGATCGATCGTCGGTGCTACGGCGAGCTCGTCGACCTCGACGAGGTAGAAGCGCTCGGGCTGATGCGTAATCCGCGGCGGGTACGGCAGGACGTTCAAGCGCTCCCAGACGACGCGGCCGAGCTCGACGCCGGCAGCGCCGAGCTCCTCGACCAGCTCACGCCGAAGCGCGGTCTCGTCGTCTTCTCCCGGGTCGATGCCGCCGCCGGGGGTGATCCACCAGACGTGGCCCGACACCTCCCAGCGAAGCAGCAGCGTCCGCCGCTCGCGATCGACGAGCAGGGCCCGCACCGCCGGCCGGTCGACCGGGTCCACCCATTCGCGCAATGCGCGAAACCACCGCAACCGCTCGGCATAGGGCACGGCCGCATTTGCGGGCGAGGTCGACGGCAGCACGTACAGCGCCGTCTGCCCGAGCGTTCGGCCCTGCGGGCCGAGCTCGGGTCGCTTGCCGAACGAGCCCCGATAGGCCTCCTTGCCGACGAAGGCAATCGCGCCCGGCCGCAGCTCCTCGGCCAGCGCGACGAGGCGTTCGCCGTCGAAGTCGCCACGTCGCAGGTCACCAGAGCCGGGCGTCGTGCGATACGCGGCGTTCGTCACGCCGTACCCGAGTGCGAGCAAT
>Ga0068855_100005059_pt1 | contig 16090 bp, 8 predicted proteins | sample KBSCornC52_FD_66592 | JGI IMG/M metagenome (GOLD analysis project Ga0068855, IMG submission 66592) | Corn rhizosphere microbial communities from Kellogg Biological Station, Michigan, USA - KBS Corn C5-2 | ecosystem: Host-associated > Plants > Roots > Rhizosphere > Soil ...
GTAGACGATGATCGTCTCGTAATCGATGTCGGCGATGTGCGTGCAAATCTCGTTCAAAAAGTGGCGATCGTGGGAGATCGTCACGAGCACGCCGCGGTAGTTGCACAAAAATTTCTCGAGCCAGCGAATGCTGTCGATGTCGAGATTGTTCGTCGGCTCGTCGAGCAAGAGTGCGTCCGGGTTACCGAACAGCGCCTGCGCCAAGAGCACGCGCAGCTTCAAGCCGCCGGGCAGCTCGCGCATCTGCTTTTCGTGCTCACTCTCCGGAATGCCGAGGCCGCTGAGCAGCTCCGCCGCGTCGGACTCGGCGGAGTAGCCGTCTTCTTCCGCGATCACGCCCTCCAGCTCGCCGAGCAATTCACCTTGCTTGTCGGTCAGGTTCTCTTTGGCGAGCAGCTCTTCTTTTTCCTGCATCGCCGCCCACAGGCGCTTGTTGCCCATGAGCACGACCGAGAGCACGATCATCTTCTCGAAGCCGAACTGATCCTGCTTCAAGACTCCGGTGCGCTCGGGCCGGTGCACGTGTCCGGAATCCGCCTCGAGCTCGCCCGACACGATCTTCAAGAACGTCGATTTGCCGGCCCCGTTCGGACCGGTCAGGCCGTAGCGTTTGCCCTCGGAAAACTCGACCGTTACCTCTTGGAACAGGCGTTTCTTGCCGTAGGCTTTGCTGACATCGTTGACTTGAATCGAGGGCATTTGCGGGCGCCCCTCGTAGCAGTTTTTGGCCGATGTGGGGCTCGCAGCGCAGTGCGCAGCAAATTGATCAATAAATTCAATGGCCTCGAGCGTTTGTTGCTGCAGCGTCAACGGAATGCCGAGCCGGGAGCTCCTGCGCGCCGCCAAACCCGAGGCATGTCTCACGCTGACCGACGTAACGTGCCCGCACCCGACGCCTGACGATCTCGCGCCGGCCCGCGCCGGGCGTCCCTCCAACGGCTGACGATCTCGGGCCAGTCCGCTCCGGCAAGGAAGCGGCCGCGACAGGCTCGCGACTGCAACAAGCAGCGGGCGCTGGGGTTTTGGGGTGGGGCCAAACTGAAACGGGCGCGCTGTCCGTGACGCGCGACGCAGTGGCCTCCACGATCACGCAAGGTTCGAGCTGCGGCCACGCCTGCCCGACATTGTTTTCGGGACCGCCTGGTTCTGCCTTAATTCGGCAGCGCGGTTTTCGTGTTCGGGGCCGCTGGCTTTGGCGATTTCTCACTGATGATTGACCGTGCCGCGCCGCCCAGCGATTTCGCACAAGCCCGAAGCGCGGGCACGAACCGCATCCGATCTTGGCGTCAGAGCCGTCGTCGGACGCGGTACGGTGAAGGGCAAGCGCCGCTGCTCCCCGGGGCTCTGTTCCGCGGCCCCGCTCTCCGAAGACGCAATCCTCGCGCTTAGGGCCGCCCTGGCTGGCGACTCTGCCCAGCGAGACACGCCGATTTTGAATTCGATTCGCGACGAACTCGCCTGCAGAACAGAGCAAGAGCCACCATACGGGCGGCTCTATTTCCGCGGAACCGCCTGCGAAGGTCCCGGCAAGACGGGACGATTTCGAATCCATTCGCGATGAGCTTTCTGCCGAACAGGGCAAGGGCCGTTACGTCCGCGGCTCTGTCTCCGCGGGTCCGGCCTGCGAAGCGCGCAGCGAGACGCGTCGACTTTGAATTCGATTCGCGACGAGCTCCCTGCCGAAGTCCTGCTCAGCGAGCAAACGATTGTGGCTCGCGCACAAGAGCCGAAGATTCGTGGGGCTATCGTCTCCGTGCCGTGCCCACGGTTCTTGATGGTGAATTTGCATGAACCGCGTCGCGCCGCATCGCTGCCCATCGCTGCCTACGAACGTGCACCGTAGGCCATCTCTCGCTACAATCTCCCGCTTCGTGGCGTTCGCGATGTGCCGTCGCCCTGTCCGGCGCAGCTGGCCATTTTCGGACACCACTTCCGGATTTCCCTCGGCATTTGCGCCGACTTTCCAGCCCGCGCTGCGACTTGGACGCACGCGCTTGGTCTGGGCAAAGCGCCGGTTCAACGTGCGCTCGAGCAACAGATCGAGGGCGCGCTCGATCACCGCCGCCAGATCGCCGCTGGGGTTTGTATGACTGAGGAGATCCCGCGCTTGCTCGAGCTTGGCTTTTAGTTGCGGAGAAGCGTTGAGCTGAATTCGGTAGCGCGCCGCCGAGAGCGGCTCGACTACGGTGTTGCGCACAGGCAACGTGGACGTTGACCCCTGCACACTTGGCGGTTCGCTCCTGACGTCGCTAGTTGCATTGGGCGTGTTCAACGGAAACGTCGCTTGCCCGTCCGGTTTGCTCGGCGTGATCTCCTCCGTCATCGCGAGGACTCGCGGAGCGGTGACGTCTCGCGATGCGGTCACGTCTCGCGGCGCCGGCAGCTTCCGGATCGTCGATGCCACGTCTGGTCGTGGAAAGCGCCGGGCGAGGAGTTCCTGAACTTGAAGTTTGGTCTTGCCCGCTGCCTCAGCGAGCAGTTCTTCGTGATTATCCGGTGTGAGATAGTCGCGCAGCAGGCAGACGGCCGTCAGATGAATCACTCGCTGCTCGATCAAGCCGAATATCACCGGAAATCGCCGTGCCAGGCGAGCCGCCGTGATGCGGTGGAAGGCCTCGTTTTCGCTCAGCGAAAGGCACTTGCAACAGTAATCGAACAGCGACGAACTGCCCGCCTCCAGATGCAACCTCCGTTCTTCGACCGCCGCCAGGTGCGCCAAGATGCGCGCCTCGGTACGCGATCCGTTTGCCAGCAATCGCACGAGCCCAGTTTGCAGCTCACCATCCGCCACATGACTCAACTCCCAGAATTCCCCGTTGTTCATCCGATGAACTTTAACACGACGACTTTTGAGCTCCGCATAGACGCTAGAGTGACGCTTCGACTGCTGGGTGACTTCGAAATTCATCGACGACACGAAAGTGCTTCAGAGCGCGTCGTCGCGCGAGCACACTGCACGAAAACCGCGTTCGGCCTCGAGCCCGCGCGTCTTCCTCTCGGAAGCTGTCAATCGAAAAATCGAGAAAATGGATCACGCCATCGTCGGCGACGACATCGCTGCGCGAATCCTGCTCGAAGCGCGCACCCAACAAAAGGGCGGGCGAGTAAGGGGAGCGCGCTTCGCGCGACGCGCGCTTTTCAAAGCGCGACCTTGAGGGCGCGCTCCCCGCACGAGCCCGCAACCGTGCTGCCAAAACCCGACCCACACTACGGCGCCGCCCAGCACGGAGGCGGATCAACGCCCGTCTTCACCCAATCTGCGCTGAGGCGCCGTACCGACGCTCGTCCCGCGTTGCGATTCGCGAGTCGCACTTTGCCCCGGCCAGTGTGATTCCGTGCGCACCGAGCTCGTAGCGGGCGCGCGTTCCACGCAACGGGCGTTGTCCAACGAATGACCCCGAGGGCGCGCTCCCCGCACGAGCCCGCAACCGTGCTGCCAAAACCCGACCCACACTACGACGCCGCCCAGCACAGAGGAGGATCAACGCCCGTCTTCGCGCCATCTGCGCTGAGGCGCCGTACCGACGCTCGTCCCGCGTTGCGATTCGCGAACCGCACTTTGCCTGGCCAATGTGATTTCCGCTTTCACGGTCGAGAACCGACGAATCGTGAGACGGCGTCTGCAAAATGGAGCTGAGCGAAATCCGGCCAGCCGCACTCGGACGCCGAAGGCTTTGCCGTCCCGCGGCGCGCTCCGTGACCATCAACCCAATCGATCCGGAGTCGCGAGCGGCTCGGCCGCTCACTCGGCGCGTTCAGGTCTGCGTTTGGGCGTCGTTGCCAAGACGAGCTGGCCGCACGCGGCGCCCACGTCGCGACCGCGCGAACGCCGAACCGTGAGCACGCTCGGGCGCCGCGCGAGCAGCGCGCGGGCGAAGGCCGTGACGGTGTCTTCGCTCGGCGCGCGGAACTCGGACGCGCCGTGCTCGTTGAACGGAATCAGGTTGATTTGGTGCGAAAAGCCGGCGCAAAAATCGGCCAGACGGCGCGCGTCGTCCGGGGTGTCATTGATGCCGGCGAGCAGCACGTACTCGACCGTGATCCGCTCGCGCGGCTTCAGCGGAAAACGCTCGAGCGCTGCACGGAGTTCGGCGAGCGGATAGCGTCGGCCGATCGGCATCAGGGCCGAACGTTGCTCGTCCGTGGTTGCGTTCACGCTGATCGCCAAGAGCGGCCGCGGCTCGAGCGCGCCGAGCTCGGCGATTTCCGGCACCAAGCCGGACGTGGAGACGGTGATGCGCCGCGCGGACAAACCGAGCCCGCCCGGCGCGCACAACACCGCAATCGCGCGCGCCACCTCGGGCAGATTGTGCAGCGGCTCACCCATGCCCATGAACACCAAAGTCAGCTCGCCCGGATGCCGCGGACCGAGCGCATTCACCGCCGACAACACCTGACCGATGATCTCGTGCGCGAGCAAGTGACGTTTGAAGCCCATGGTTGCGGTGGCGCAGAACGTGCAACCCATCGCGCAACCGACTTGGCTCGAAATGCAGAGCGTGACGCGGCCCGCGCCGACCGCGCGCGGCATGTGCACGGCTTCCACGCGGTCACCGTGGTCGACTTCGATCACGAGCTTGGTGGCGCCGTCCGCCGCGCTGCTGTGCGCGACGATGGTGGGAGGAGCGAGTCCGAGCTCGCGCAAATCCGGATCTTTGCGGCCGAAGCTGGGCGCGCCGTTTTGCCAGAGCCAGGGTCGCTGCACGAGCGCGAATGCATGCGCCGGATTGCGATAGCCGCGCGCGCCGAGCTCCGCGGGCAACGCCGAGAACAGCGACGCGCTGCGCTCGACGCGAGGCGATTTGGTAAGCAGAGGCAGCGCGGGACCCAAAGTGCGCGGAGCATAGCTCAACGCACTCGCCGGTCACTGGCCTTTGCCGGCGCTGCCGCGCTCCTTCGACTGCGCTGGACCGGAGGGCGGGGGAGTGGGTGGCGCTTTTGGCAGCCGAATTTCGAGCACAGCCGCGCCGCCGCGCTGCACGATGCGGTGCTCGAGCTCCGCGTCCGCTTTGAGGAAAATCGTGATTTCGACGGATTTCTTGCGCTGCGCGATCAGCGCGCGCCGCACGATCGACGAGAAATCCACGGTCAGGAGTGGGTTGCGATTATTGCGCACCGGGACCTTCGTGTTCTCGAGCGTGTACACGACGGCGCCCTTGAGTCTCTTCTCTTCGACCGTGACCGGCCGCGTCAGCTCGACGAACACGAGCGAGCTGCCGTCGTCGAAGCTGTGGAAGCCGGCAAAGGTGAGCTCAGCGGCGGCGCCCGTTGCGCTGGCCGCGCTGGGCACTGGACAGCCGTTGCGTTTGCGAATCGGACTGTGCACGCCCGCTTCGTGCGGACACGCGTCGAGGCGATCGCTGATGCCGTCACCATCGCTGTCGGGCGGCGGCGGAGGTGGCGGTGGCGGAACTCGTGGCGCCGCGATCGCCTTGGCAACGACGGCAGGGCAACCGTTCAGCTTCGGATCGTCCGAGGCGACGCCCTTCTTCTTCGGGCAGGCATCGTCGGGATCGGCGATGCCGTCTCCGTCGCTGTCTTTGGGTGGCGGCGGTGGGGGGCAGCCATTTTGGCTCGGCGTCTCGGAGGCAACGCCTTTCACGCGCTTGCACGCGTCTTGGTTGTCCGGGATCCCGTCGGCGTCGGTGTCTTCTTCGCCGGGCGGCGGCGCTGCGGGCGCAGGCGGCGGCTTGGCTGCTTCGGGCTCGGGCTTGGCTTCGGCTTCGGGCTCGGGCTTGATTTCGGGCTCGGGTTTGGTTTCGGGCTCGGGCTTGGCCTCGGGTTTGGTTTCGGGCTCGCTCGTTGCCGGCGGCGCTTCGCGCGTGAACGGCGCTTGCGGCGCGTAGGCGATCGAGACCAGCACGCGCGGCGCGGTGCCCGGCGTGCGCGACAATCCCGGCCCCGCTGCTGCGCCGAGCACGAAGTCACCGGCGTGCACCTTGGCCCCGAACAGCCCCTCCAGCACCGTGTTTTCGCCGGCGAAGGCCGAGCCTCGAGCAGGCGCTGCCAGGGTCGAGCCGGAGATCTCGGGTCCGACCTGCAGCACGTCGTGAAACAGCTTCAGCCCCGCTGCTGCGGCGAACGCGTAGCTATTGCCAATCTCGAACGGCCCGGCGTCGATGTGCCGGCGCAGTTGATAGCCGAACATGGCAGACCAGATGAATGCGCCTTCGCGCCCACCAACCGACAGCATGGGCTGCGCGCGCGCCTTGCCGTCGCCGGCCAATCGGTCTTGACTGCCGGTGGGTGCCCAGACGTCGAAAGCTGGAGCCAGCGAAAAGCTGGCGTTTTCGGAGCCGATTAGGCCGTAACGCACACCGATTCGCGTGTCGCCGAGCGCGGGGCCAGCGGGCGCGGTCGTCGCGTTCCCAGACTGCGCGATCAAAAGCGGCGCGTCAGCGCTGAATAGCAACGCGTCGATTGGGAAATAGGCGACGCCCAGGTGAGTGATGGCTTGCCAGCCAATCACGTTGACCGTTTCGCCTGTCAGGTTGTCGGTGCGCGACAAGACCGGTGCGGTCGCAAAATCAGCGAGCAGCTGCGCGCGCAGGCGCGAGCTGCGGTTTCCCGGCACGGCCGCGTCGGGCACACCGAAGAAGCGATCGCCGGCCTTGGCCGGCTCGAAGCGCAGCAACGAGAACCCCGTCTGGAACTCTTGCGTCGGCGAGTATTGCGCGGACGCCATCCGAGCGGAGAGCAGGCACGCGGCGGCAGCGCCAGTCGCTGCGCGGCGCACCGGGCGCGCCGCGGTGCGGCTCGGACCTTTGCGTGGTGAGAGTTTGAGCACTATGCCTATTTCATCTCAATTCGCGAGCGCGGGAAAACATTGCAGCGAAGAGCCACGCGCTGCTTATCGAAGCGGCCCCCAATTCGGTCCCTGACCGACCCTGCCGCGCTTGCGCGCGGGCCGAGATCGGCGGCGGACTGGCGCGCTGTCCGGTACGCCCCTTGTCCCGAAAACCGCATGAATTCAGCAACTCGCGCCGAACGATAGCCGGCTCCGCTCGCGCCGGGCCGGTGTACGCTGCCCGCGTGACGAAAAAGCGGCGCCGCCAGCGTTCGAGTCGAACTCCCGTCTTGGAGGCAGGCCAGGCAAGCCGGGCGGGCTCGATCCCGCGCCACCCCGCGACAAGCGCACCGCCCCCAGCCGCTGGCACCGAGCGCCCGGTTTCCGGGGCTCGCGCCTGGTGGGTCGAGCGAGTGGTCGCGCTGCTCGCTGCTGAACCGGCACTGCCGGCGATCATTTCTTTTGCGGCCGTGCTGCGCATGGCGCACCTGGTTTCGCTGCGGGCCTCACCATTTTTTTCGGGGCTGCAGCTCGATCATCGCTTCTATGATCAATGGGCAGTCCATTTGGCGGAGGGCTCGGAGCCGCGCGTCGGCGTCTTCTTCGTCGACCCGCTGTATGCCTATTTCTTGGCGGCGATCTACCGCGTGCTCGGTCACGATTTACTCTGGCCGCGCGTCGCGCAGATCATGCTCGGCGCGGCGACCTGTTGGCTGGTTGCGCTGATTGGGCGGCGCGTGCTCGGCTCCGTCGCGCGCGGCAACTTGGCCGCGCTTGGCTGTGCGCTGTTCGTGCCCGCCATTTTCTACGAGGGCGAGATCGAGAAGACCGCGCTCGGCGTGTTCCTGTTCACGTTGGCGCTCTGGCTCTATCTGCGGCGCACGCGCGATTCGCTGTTTGCTTCGGGGCTGGCGCTCGGTGCGGCCGCGCTCACGCGTGGCGGTTTGCTTTCGTTCGCGTTCTTCGGCGTCGTGCTACTCGCGGTCGAAGGTTATCGGCGCCGTCGCGATTGGCTCCCCGCCGCACTCTTCGGCTTGGGCGCGCTATTGGTCGTGCTGCCGGCGACGGTGCACAACTACCGCGCACAGCCCGAGATGGTGCTCACCACCGCCAATTTCGGCCAGAACTTGTTTCTCGGTCAGAACCACGAAAACACCAGCGGAAGCTACGAGGCGCCGAGCTTCGTGCGCCCGGATCCGGCCTACGAAGAAGCAGATTTCCACGCCGAAGCGGAGCGCCGCGCAGGCCACACGCTTTCGGCGCGCGAGACCTCTTCGTTTTGGGCGAGCGAGGCCCGCCGCGAAATGGCGCAGGCCAAGCTCGAGACGTTGCAACGCACGTGGCGAAAGTTTCGCCTGTTTTTTCACCAGTTCGAGACTCCCGACAGTGAAAACATCGAGCTCGTCGCCGACTACTCGTGGGTGCTGCGGTTGCCGCTCTTATGGTTCGGTTGGCTCGCGCCGTTCGCGCTCCTTGGCGCGCTGACGCTGGTGCCGAAGAGTCGCGACGCGCGGCTGCTCGCGGGCGTTGTGCTCGTGTACACAGGGGCGGTGCTGGCTTTCTTCGTGCTGGCGCGCTTTCGCGCGCCGTTGACCCCGCTATTGTGCGTGTTTGCAGCCGCGGGCATCGTCTGGCTCGAGCGGCAATATCAGAGCTCGCGCCGCCAGTTCTGGGCGGGCGCACTGCTGTGCGGCATCACGCTCCTGTTCACGACCGTGTATCCCGCGGAGCTCAGCAACAAACGGCGGAGTGCGCTCGCGATTGCTCATCACAACCTCGCGACCACCCTGGCCCAGCAGGGCGACAGTGAAGGCGCGATCCGCCTGCGCGAGCGCGCCGTAAAGATCGATGATGCGTCGGTGCCGGCCTCGCTGCGGGAGCTCGGCGAAATTTATCTGCGGCGCGGTGATTTCGCGCGCGCGGAGCCGCTGATGCGCCGCGTGCTCGAGCTGAAGCCCGACAGTCGCGCGGCACAGGACGCCCTCGCGCGGCTACACGCCGCAATGGGCTCGCCCAGCCCCGCTCCCGCGTCATCGCTCGGCGCATCCGACGCGGGCGGGGCGGCGCGAGCCGCGGAGCTGCGTCAACAGGCGCAAGCCTTCCGGAACGCGGGCGAATGGACGAAGGCGATCGACGCATTGGAGCAAGCGATCGCGGTCGGCGCATACGACGAAAATCTGCACTACGCGCTCGGCGGCTGGATGGAAGCCCACGCTACGCCACAGAGCATGATCGACTATTGGTCGAAGGAGGCGAAGACCGATCCGAAGCCGCAAACCGCCTACTACTATTGGGCGGTGGGCTTGGAGCGCTCGGGCGACGACGCGGCAGCGCTGGCCAAGCTCGCGCAAGCGCTCGAGATCGATCCGGCGCATGAATTGAGTGAGCTCAGGATCGCGCAGATTCTGCAGCGCCAAGGCAAGCATCAGGATGCGCTTCAGCATTGCCAGACCGCGACTCGGATCTTTCCCGATTTGCGCGTCGGGCACGAGCTTTGCGCCAAGATCCTGCGCGCGCTCGGGCGAACGGCGGACGCGGAGCGCGAGCTCGAGCTCGGCAAAGCCAGCGATCCGAATACGCCGCGTCGGTTCGTGTATTGGGCTCGCTATTTGGCGGAGAAGGGCCGCACTTCGGCCGCCATTGCCGAGCTATCGCGCGCGCTCGCACAGAACGCCAATGATTCGGAGGCGCGTGCGCTGCTCGAAAAAATCGCGCCGGGTACAGCGGCGCTCGGCGCGCCGAGCGCCGCTGCGCATGCGCTGAGCGATGCGGAGCTCGGTACGCTGCGCGCCCGCTTGAGCTCGCTGCCGCCGGCGACGCCGGCTTGGTTCGTGATTTCGAGCGACCCGAGCGCCGCCCAGTTCGCGCAAAGTTTGCTTGCGACCTTTCGCGCCGCGGGCCTTCAAGTTAAAGAGCAGAAGGCGTCTTTCCCGATCAAACCCGGGATTTTCTTGTTCTCGGCCGACGACCAACCACCCGGATACGTCGAGACCGTGCGCTCCGCGCTCGAAGCGATTGGCAAAGTGCCGTCGGTGGGTCGAGGCTATCGCGCGTATTACCAGGAAAAATTGCAGACCAACCCTGGCTACCAAGGGTTCGCGTTCGACGCCGATCAGAGCTATCTGATTGCGATTGGGCCTCAGCGCTGAGGCATGTGCCGTGCTCCGCGTCCCTTCAGTTACAGGGCGGGACCGGCGGATCCTTCACGACGATCAGCGACGGATTCAAGTCGGCGGGCGGGCCCCAGGCGTTCTTGCCGGTCGCGGGCCGCGGCTTGAGCGTGGGCGTCTTGTCGTCCCCTTGCAGGCTCCAGGCGTCGATCGACGGCGTGGTTTGGTCCTGGAAGGCGCGGATCAGCGTGCGCGTGAAGGGCTCGAACGCGATCAGGTTCACGGTCTGCGAAATCGGCGTGATCGACGGTGTGCCGCCGGTGGCCGTCGGCACTGCGTACAGCGTGCGCGCCGTATTGAGCTCGCCAGCAAAGCCGATGCCGCTGCATGAGTCGAACGCGGCGTTCGAGACGTGCGGGCCCTTCATCTCGAACTCGTAGCTGGTTTGAACCGTGTGGCTGAAGGGGCTGAGCTCCACCATCTTCGCCTTCGGATCGGTCGCGAAATCGAGCGGCGGGAGGAAGAAAACGTCGGAGCCGCCGCCGTTGCCCTTCTCGATCGCCCAGCCAGCGGCCCCGTTGCTGATCGACGAGACGTAGCCGACCAGCGGGTAGCCCATGGCGCCAGGCGCATCGAGGCTCGGCCCTTTGGAGGTGGCGTCGACCGTTCCGCCCAGCACCCGGACCGGGCAGGCGTTGGCCGGCGTGCCCACGGGCGGAGTGGCGTTGCTGCAAAAAGTCGAGGTGTAGCTGGCCTGCGTGATCAGCGTCACCGTGCCGCCCACGGCGCCCGCCGAGGTGTTCGCACGAGCGAGCATGCCAATCAGCGGGTTTTGGCTGGTCAGTGGATCGATGTCCATCGGCACGGCCACCGGATTATTGCCGCTGAGCTGCACCGGCACCTTCGGATCCTTCGTACCGATCAGCGCGAACGTGCTCGCTGGCGGCGTGCCCGTCCCTGCCACGTACAGCAGACGCTCGCGCAGTGGCGCGATCAAGAACCCGCTGAGCGGCACCGGCACCTGCGTGAGGCTCTGTTGCACGACTGTGCCGTCGAGCCCGATTCTCACGATCGCGAGCCGCGCCTGTTCCGAGAACGGGTTGAAGGCGTTCTGATAGATCACGTACCAAAGATCCGCGACGCTGTCGTAAGCCATGGCGACGACTTCGAACTTGGCGGGCGCTTTGATGCGGGCGAGCTCGGCTCCGGTGTACGGGCTCAGCACCGAGACGACGGCGATTCCGGGCGGGTTCGCATTCACTTTGCCGCCCACCGTGCCCGCGACGAGCACGAGCCCGTCGGGCAGCGGGGCCGCGCCGCCGCTGCCGCCTGCTCCACCGCCACCGCCGGTACCACCAGCGACGTTCATCGTGCCGGCCGTGCCCGTGCCGCCCATGCCGGCCATGTCCATTTCACCGGCGGCCGAACCGCCCATCGAGACCTCACCGGAGCTGCCACCGCTGCCGCCGCTGCCCCCGGCGTCCGTTGGCACGTCGTTCAGCGGATCGAAGCGATTGACGAGACTGCAGCTGGCAACGACGAGCGCGGTGAGCGAGCCGAGTAAGGTAAGACGATGGCGCATGAGACAGCCCTTCTATCAGTTATTCTGCGCGCCTTCGCGATTCCATTGCACGACAACGGCACGGGCTTCTTCGGGCGGGCGCGTGTTGCCGATGGGCGGCATCACGGGTGAGCCGACCGGGGGCGAATTACCAGCCGGGACGCAGGGCGGGTTCGCCGGCGTTTTGCAGGCCTGAATTTGGTCTGCCACGCCGAGGATCTTGTTGATCAAGTAGCTCTTGGCGAGCGGTGAATCCGCGCTGCCGTCGTCGCCCGTGGCGGTGGGATCGATGCGCTTCATCCAGGGCGCCTCGACGGCGTTTTGGCCGACCAGGTACGTGTACGCAAAACCCGCCGCCATGATCAAACCCTGCGGTGGATTGCCGGGCACGTGACAGCCGGACTTGGCGCAGTAAGTGCTCAAGATCGGCTGCACGTCGTAGTTGAAGCTGACCAGAGTCTGGACCGGAGCCACCTGCGCGTTCTTGTCGACGTTGAGCGCTTTGTCGCGCGCGCGCACCAAGAAGTAATACTGCGTCGCCGACTTCAGATCGGGCACCTGGATGGACGTGGCGCCCGGGTCCGACGTGGCAATCGGCTCGGTTTGCTTGTCGATCGTGGTCGAATCGGTGGACGAGTAGACCAAGTAGACGATTTGCGACGGATCGGTCTTGTCGTCGCTCGCGGCGTCCCACTTCAGCGTGACCGTTGTCGAACCGACCACGGTCGAGCTGATGCCTTTGAAGACCGGGGGCGTGCTGTCGACGAGCGTCGTGGTCGTGCGGAAGGCCAGATTCTGATCTTCATTGCCGGAGACGTCCTGGGCCCGGCACACGAAGTAGTACGTCGTCTTCGACTTCAGACCATCGACCGTGCCCGTCGTGCCGCCCTTGAACGTGCCGACCGGATTTCCGAACAACGTTTGATCGTCCACCGGATCGGTGAACGCATACACGTTGTACGTGACGTCGTCCGGAATCGTGGTGTCGTCGTTGGCCGGGTCCCAAGTCACCGTGGCGGTCGTCGCGCCCGGATCGGCCGCCGCATTGCAGCCCGAAAATACGGGCGCGGTTTCGTCCTTGGTCGTGCTGCCGGGGACGGCCTCGGTGTTTTCGTCCGTGTTGCCCGCGGCGTCGCGCGCGCGCACCGTGAAGTAATATTTCGTGGACGGGTTCGGCAAATTACTGACCACGGCCGAGCTCACACCCGGTTGCGTGAGCAGGCCGAGCGTGCCACTCGGTGCGGCCTTGGCGCTGGTCGACCAGGTGATCGTGTAGGCGATGCCTTCAGCGGGCGTGAGATCGTCGCTCGCGGCGTCCCACGACACTTCCACCGAATTGTCGCCGACCGACTTGGCCGAGGTGGCGCCCGCGAAAGTCGGCGCCGTGTTGTCGAGCGTGGGCGAGGTGCTGAGCTCGACCGTGTTCTTGTCGATCAGCCCCGCGCGATCTTGCGCGCGGACGACGAAGAAGTACGGCGTGTCGGGCGTGAGCCCGCCCACCAAGACCGAGGTGACGCCGGGGGGCGAAACCACCATCGGCGTGGCGAAGTTCTCGCCGCCCATCGTGGTGCCGACGTACACGTTGTAGATCATGTCCTTCGAGTCGGTGAGCGCGGCAGTCGCCGGCGCCCAGGTGACCTGCACTGCAACGTCCGTTGCGGGCGCGACCGACGTGACTCCGGCGAAGACCGGACCCGGCGTGAGGATGGTGCCGCTATCGCCGTCATCGCCGCCCTCGCCCGCGTCCATGCCGCCGCTGCCGCCGCTGCCGGCCATCGACACGACGCACTGCGAGCCCTGCTTTTGGGTGCCGCTGCCGCAGGTGAGGTTGTTGTCAGACGAGCTGCTGCACGCCGAGGCCAGCGCGGACACGGCCAAGCCGAGAGTGCCAAGAGCAACCCAAGATCGAAGGAGATAGTTCGAGTTCGTCACGGAAGCGTCCTCTCAAAAAGCAAAAGCACCCTGCGTGATCCAGTCACGGATTGCAGCGTCTTCCTGCGGAGCAAGCGGGGTGAAGGTAAGGTTTGCGCCGTCGCGCGGCTCCTGCGTGCCCGAATAGTTGTTCGGTACGGTGCCGGAGAAGGGCGCGAGGGTCGAGCCTAGGTGGTTGATGCGGCGGTACAGGCTGCTGAGCTCGGGGTGGCCGGTGCGGACCAGCTTGATGCGGCTGACCTGGCCCGGTTGATCGGTGCAGTTGCTGTTGTTCGTTCCGGTGCAGACACGCACGGTGCCGATCTCGGTCGACGGATTGAGCTTCGGATCGATGAAGGAGCTGCTCACTCCGACCAGGTTCACCGGCGACACGTAGTAGTCGTGGCAAGAGCCGCACTTTTGATAGAGGAGCGGCTGCACGTCGCGAGACCAAGCGGTGAGCGTCGTGGCAGAGCCCGTGTGATTGCCGCTCTCCAGGTTGCCCGCGCGATCTTCGGCTCGCACATAGACGTAATAGTGGGTGCGCGAATCCAAGAGCGGGGTGGTGGCAGTGGTCACGCCCCAATCGGTCACCGTGCGAATGTGGCGCGTGAATTCGCTGCCGACGCAGTTGGCTTCGACCGCTTCGGCGCAGACGTGGTAGCGAATGTTGGCCGCGGTCGAAAGATCGTCGGTGGCCGCGGTCCAGCTCACGTCGAGCGCGAACGGATTGCCTTCACTCGGCACGGCTACGGTGACGCCGCCAGTAAACACGGGCGGCTTCGTGTCCGCCACGAGCGCGAGCGTCGTGCCGCTCATTTCGGTGGAGTTGCTGAGCTCGTTGCCGACCGCGTCGCGCGCGCGCACCACGACGAAGCGCGTATCGCCCGGCTGCAGGCCGACGATTTCTGCGCTGGTCGCGCCGGGCGCGGTCGAGAAGCTGGGGGCGCTGAAATCCTGACCCTTGCTGCGATCGGCGTAATAGACGTCGTAGGTGATGGTGGAGGCCGCGTTGGGCGGGTCGCTCGCCTGCGCCCAGCTCACTTTCAGCACCGACGGGCTCGTGCCCACCACGCTCGTCACGCCAGCAAACGCGGGTGAGGTGGTGTCGGTCGGCGCCACTGCCTGCGCGGAAACTTCGACCGTGTTGCCGTCGTCATTTCCTGCGCTGTCGAGCGCGCGGACGATGAAATAGTAACGCTGACCTGGTTTGACTTGGGTGACCAAGAAATCGAGCGCTGCGGGCGAAGAGACGTAGCTTGGCTTCGACAGATCCTCGCCGCCCGATTGGGTGCCCTGGAACACTTCATAGACGATGTTCGCGGCCTCGGTGCCCGTTGGCTTGCCGTCGGGACCCGGCTGCAGATCGTTGGCCGGCGCCCAATACAGCCGAATGCCTCCGGGTTCGGCCGCTGCGAGGCGCGCACCAGTGAAGATCGGCAGGACGCCTTCGAGCGTGGTTGCGGCAAGCTCGACCGTGTTGTCTTCCTCGTTGCCCTCGGCGTCGACCGCGCGCACCACGGCGTAGTAGGTGGTTTGCGGATCGAGTGGAATCGTCGGTGCTTGCGGATCTAGGTGATCGATGACCGCGCTCAGCTCGCCGGGTTTGGTCTCGAGCAGCGGCGTCTTGAAATCCTGCATGCCATGCGTGTCGGAGACGTATACGCGGTAGACGAGCTTGTCGGCGGGCGTGCCCAAATCCTTCGCATTACGCCAGGAGGCGAGGATGGTGTGCGCGGTCTTGGGTTGCCAACCGATGATCCCGGCGAAACGCGGCGCACCCATGTCCGTCGTGGTGGCCGTCGATTCCTTGGTATTTTTGTCTTCGTTCCCGGCTTCATCTCGAGCGCGCACGACGAAGAAGTAAGGTGCGCCCGGATCGAGCTGGCTCATCAGCGCGCCGCCCGAGCCAGCGGGCACGATCGCGAACGGCTTCGAAAAATCCTGCGCGTGGCTCTTTTTGCTGGCGTAGACCACGTAGCTGATGCGCTCGGGCATCGTGATGTCGTCGGTCGCGGGATCCCAAGTGAGCGCGATGCGCGTGTCACTCGTGGTCGAGGCCGAGCTGACGCCGGCAAACACCGGCGGCACCTTGTCGCGCATTTCACCGCCGCCTCCGGCGCCCGCGCCGCCCCCAGACCCGCCACCGCCTGGCCCAGTTTTGTTGGCGGTCGAACCACAGGCAGCAGCGAATACCGCTGACCCGGCCACCAAATAGCGCGCAAACGAAGTCCTAAGTCCCATCGAACGACCCTAGCAAGAGAAGCAAAGACCCTATCACAGGTGAAGGCGCAACGTATTTGAGGGCACGCCCGCACCTCGAGTCAACGCTCGAATTCGTTTCCGTTCACAGTACAACGTGGCGGGCGCGAGCGCTGATCACTGCTCGCTGCCGAGCTGCGGGCGATCGAACGGGGGGAGCGCCGCTTTGACGCGCGGATCCAAGAGCCCGTTTCGCATGAAGTCGATGACGTCTTTGATGTCGGCGTCGCTCAGCCGGAGCGGGATCATCAGCGGATCGGAGTTCTCGAGCAGTGGCGGGTTGTTGTAAGCAGCCATCACTGCCTCGAGCGTCGCGCCCGGCCCGAACCCATAATGCAAGAGGCCCCCCGCTTCACGCAGCCCGACGTTGCGCACGGTGGCGGTCTTTACGCGGCCCTTGTCTGCCGCCGTGGCCGTCACTTCCTGACGACCCGTGTCGAAGCTCGGAATCGCGATGAA
>Ga0068855_100005065_pt1 | contig 16074 bp, 13 predicted proteins | sample KBSCornC52_FD_66592 | JGI IMG/M metagenome (GOLD analysis project Ga0068855, IMG submission 66592) | Corn rhizosphere microbial communities from Kellogg Biological Station, Michigan, USA - KBS Corn C5-2 | ecosystem: Host-associated > Plants > Roots > Rhizosphere > Soil ...
CTTCTCTGCGCCTCTGCGACCTCTGCGTTTAAAATTCTTTGGTTGCGGCTCTGCCGCGCCGCGCCCTCTGCGCTGAAACCAGCCGGCGCGGCGGCTTGACGGCGCATCAAAAAAGATCTGTCGCCGCGTGCATTTGCGGCCATGGTATCGCCATGTCGTCCCTCCCCTGCTGGACTCGTTGCGGCGTTCTGTTTTCGGTGGCAGTTTCCATGTTGCATGCGGCCCCGGAGCAGCAGCCGCCGCCCAAGGCCTCCGGTCATGCCGCCATTCTGCAGCACATGCCGGTGGAGTTGCTCCACTACTCCAGTGTCTATCCCGAAGTGGCCGACCCCAGCGCGCCCTTCCAACTGGGCACGATGATGAAGCTCGCTGTCGCCGCGGCCCACGGCGACCAGGAAATCGCGGATGAGTGCTGGTTCATCGTCGACAGCACTTTCGCGAAGCAGACCAAAGCCGGCGACTTCGGCGGGGATCCGATGGGTGCGGCGGTCTGGCTGGGCGAATTCAGCCGCAGCGTCCTCGTCATTCAGCAATCGCCTCTCGCCGCCCATTTCAAGGATCGCATCGAAGCGCTCAAGCCGGCCCTGGCCAAAGCCATGCACTGGATGAACAAACAGCGCAGCCGCATGCTGTTTGAAGATCGCGCCATTCCCGACCGGCTCCTCTCGGAAGCGCAGGCTTATTTGTTTTGCGGCCGATTGCTCGATGACCCCACGCTCATCAAATACGGCCACGGCTTTCTGGATAGCGCGATGAAGACATTCCGCGCCAGCGACGGCGCTTTTCTGGAAAAGAACGGCACCGATAGCGGCTACGAAGCGGCGAGCCTGGTGCGGTTGCAGGAGATCATGTTGAACGTGCCGGACGTTCATCTCGAGGAACCGTTCGCCAAGGGCATTCAATGGGAGCTTACCCATATCCGCGCGGACGGCACGGTGCTGGCCGATGGCAAGCCGGGCCTCTTCTCGCACAGCAAGATGATTATGGGCCCGGAAAAGCAGGTGAACGTCGGCGAGATCAGCCTGGCGCTTCTCTACTACCACGAACGCGCCAATGACGCCGCATCGCTGGCCGCGATTGAGCGCTTGCAAAAGCACTACGCGACGCTCGCCGCGGCGACGCCTACTTCACCACCATCGAGGTAAACGGCGCGACGTAAGCCTGCAGATAGACGAAGATGCCCATGAGCGTAGCCAGGGCGAGGCTGTGCCAGAAAACGTAGCGCAGGATGGAATCTTCGTGGCCGTACCAGTTCGTCGCGGTGCTGGCCACCACGATGCTCTGCGCGTCGACCATCTTGCCCATCACCCCACCCGCACTGTTCGCCGCGCCCATGAGCACGGGGTTGAGATGAAGCTGTTGCGCGGTGATTTTTTGCAGGCCACCGAAGAGCACATTCGACGCCGTGTCGGAGCCGGTGAGCGCCACCCCCAGCCACCCGAGCAGCGTGCCGAAGAAGGGATAGGCCGCGCCGGTGTGCGCCAGGGCAATGCCGAGCGTGGCATCCGTGCCCGCATATTTCGTCACGTAACCGAGCGACAGCATGGCCGCGATGGTGACCAACGAGAAACGCACCCGCCAAAGGGTGTGCACATAGGCGCGCAACATCGCCACCGGCGTGAAACCCATGGCAAATCCCGCGACGATCGCCGCGAGCAAAATGCCGCTGCCCGTGGCGGACAGGTAATTGAATTTGAAGACCGCTTTTTCCGGCTCGGCATTGAGCGGAGCGACCGGGGGCATGCGCTGCACGCGGAGGTGCAGATGCGGCACCTCCAGCCTCGGTGAAGCGACGGCATCCAGCTTCTTCTGCATCACCGGCAAGCCCCAGCAGAGAATGAAGATCGTCAGCACCACCCACGGCATCCAGGCAAAGGCGATGCGCTTCGGCGTGAGCGGGCCACTATCGACAATGGTCGCGCCTTCGACGGCCGTCGGACGCTCCAGGCGCATGGTTTCCTTCGGCTGCCAGACGCGCAACAGGAGGATTGTGGCCACAATGGCCGAGACGCCGGCGATGATATCCACCAGCCAGGGACCATGGAAGTTCGACACCAGGAATTGCGGAATCGCGAACGCCAATCCCGCGGTCAGTGCCGCCGGCCACACCGCCCGTACTCCGCGCCAGCCATCAAAGGCCACGACAATCCAAAACGGAATCATCAGGGAAAAGAAAGGCAATTGCCGCCCGATCATCGCCGAGAGGTGAAACACATCGAGACCGGAGACCTGCGCCAGCGTGGTGATGGGAATCCCGAGCGAGCCAAACGCCACCGGCGCGGTATTCGCAATGAGCGCGAGGCCCGAGGCATGCAATGGCCGGAATCCAAGCTGAATGAGAATGGCCGCCGTGATCGCCACCGGCGTGCCAAAGCCCGCCATACCCTCGACAAAGGCGCCAAAGGCAAAAGCGATGAGGATGAGCTGAATCCGCGCATCCGGCGCCACGCGGGCCAGGCTGTCGCGCAGGATATCGAACAGCCCGCGCTGCACGGTGAGTTGGTAAAGGAAGATGACGTTGAGAATGATCCAGCCGATCGGAAAGAGTCCGTAGGCCGCGCCGTAGATGGTCGCGACCGCGGCGATATCTCCCGGCATGTGGCAGACACCCACCGAAATCGCCAGCGCGGCGATCAGGCCGACGGCGGCCGCGATATGAATGCGAATGTGCAGCAGCGCAATCATCCCAAGCAGGATGACGATGGGAATCGCCGCCACCAACGTCGAGAGAACGATGTTACCGAACGGATCGTAATTCTGAGACCAGAGAGTCATGCGCAACCGCCGTCCCTATTTGCCGAAGGTCTTGACCGCCGTGGCATTGAAAACCGGCAGAATTTTCTTTCCGTCCTCGTTCCGCCAGCCCGCGTTCTGTACCATGAAGACAAGCACCAAACCCATCTGCGGATCGACGGAAATATTCGTGCTGTAGGCGCCGCCGTGGCCAAAGGTCGCGCCATTGACCGCGTAGCCAAAGCCGTAGCTTTCCTTCAACGCCGCGGGCGTTTGGCGGCTGGTCATCTGCTTCACCGCAACCTCGGAGAGATAACGTTTGCCGTCGTACTCGCCGCCGCGCAGCAGCATCTGGCCAAAGCGCCCGATATCCTCCGCCGTGGAGAAGAGACCGCCCGCCGGGATGGGAAAACGGCTCTGCGGATCATCGAGCGGATACTTGAGCTGATCGACCTGCACTTCCTCGATGTTCGATTTGTCCTTGGTTCCTTTGTATGACTTGGCCAGGCGCGCGATCTGTTCCCAATTTGGCCAGAAGGTCGTGTCCTTCATGCCCAGTGGCTTGAATAGACGATTTTTCAGAAAGTCCTCATACTTCTGCCCGGACACCACTTCGATGATCCGCCCCGCGGTATTAATCCCTTCGTTGCTATATTGATATTTGCTATCCGGCTCAAACATCAGCGGATACGAGGCATAACTCCGCACCCGGGTGGCCAGCGGAAAGAGATCGAGCGTCGGGTGTTCGATCGGGGACTTGAATGAAAGTCCGCTCGTGTGGCTGAGGATGTTGCGCACGAGAATCGGATGCTTCGGCTTGCGCAGCAGTATGTGATTTTCGTCGTGCTCCGTGATGACCATCTGTCCTTTGAACTCCGGCAGATACTTTTCCACCGGATCGTCGACCTTCACCTTGCCCTCGTCCACCAGCATCATCAGCGCCGCGACGGTAATCGGTTTCGACATCGACGCGATCCAAAACAACGAATCCGGTTCCATCGATTTCTTCGCCGCCACATCCGCATAGCCCACGGTCTCCAGATCGAGCACCTTGTCCCGCGTCGCGACCAGCGTCACCGCACCGGCGAGAACGTGACTATCCACGAAAGGTTGCAATTTAGCGGCGACGGGTTTCGGACCGGCTTCCTGCGCCAACAAAGAAAGCGGCAGGGCGGCCGTCAGCGCGCAGGTGAAAATGAAGCGGGATAAAATCGGCATGAGAGCGATCGGGAAAATGGTAAGGGCACCGAGCAAAAGCCGCCAGCGCGGCGTTTCTTTGTCTGTTAACGGCGCCGCACGCGAAAAGCTGTGCATCTTTACGGAATTCCGTAGAAAACCGCCTCACGGCGTGAACTGCAAAGTTCGCTCCGGAAAAATTCGAAACTCCTTATCGCTGGTCAGTGCCCCTTTCTCAACTGCTCTCCCATGCGCCGTTTGTTCCTCCTCCTCGCCCTGTCGCTTGCAATTTCGTTTCCTGCCGCCGCCGCTGAAATGCATTTCGGGGACAACGGCCTGGACATCGACGCGGGCAGCCTCGGCAAATTCACCCTGACTTATCCCCAACTGCGCAACGCCTCGCAACAACCCGTGCACAAACTGCTCGAAAAGCATGCGGCGGGAAAGACCGCCACCCTGCAATATGATGGTGGCGGAGGGATCACCCTCAGCCTCGATGAAGCCGGCCGCGTGGTATTGAAACTCACCGGCACCCGGCAGATGTAAAAACGGTCGCGGTGGAGATGTTGATCCCCATCGCCGTCAACCAGGGCGGCAAGTGGCGCATCGGCGAAACCGAAACCGATTTCCCCAAGGAAAAGCCGGCCGATGCGCATTTGTATAGTGGGCACGCCACGGCGCTGCAGATCTTCAATTACGAAGGCCGCCGTCTCACTCTCCAGACGCCGGAATATTCCTATCTCGAACTGACGGACAACCGGGAATGGAATTGGTCGGTCTTCGGTTTCCGCTGCGCCACGCCGCTCGCCGATCGCAAAGAGCTGACCTTCACCATCCGGTTCACCGAACCGGAAACCGGCAAGGGACATCCGCTGGTCGACAAATTCGGCCAATCCACCCGGGAAGACTGGCCGCAAAAGGTGAAGAGCGAAGAGGAGCTCAAGGCCGACGTCAAAACGCAGGCCGCGTGGCTCGACAGCTTCACCCGCCCGCGCTCGACACCTTCGGCGGCCTGCCGCAGAGCGGCGAAAAACTCGGCCTCAAGGCGACCGGCTTCTTCCGGCGTCTTCCTCGAAGAATACTTCCGCCTCATCTCGGAATCCTTCCGCCGGCATGATCCGCATCACCTGCTCCTCGGCTGCCGCTTGCAACCCGGCACGATCAACAACGAGCAACTCTGCCGCATCGCCGGCAAGTATGTCGACGTCATGTCCTTCAACTATTACACCATGGGCGTGGACAAGGAATTCCTCCGGCGCATTTACGGCTGGACGGGTGGACGCCCCATGATGATGAGCGAATTTTATTGGGGCGCCTCGAAGGAAAGCGGTCTCGCCGGGGGCCGCGAAGTGGCCACCCAAAAGGAGCGCGGCCTCGCCTATCGCAACTACGTGGAGCAATGCGCCTCGCTGGGGTTCGTCGTCGGCATCGAATGGTTTACGCTCATCGATCAATCCGTCACCGGCCGCTGGTTCCAGGGCTACGATGGCGAACGCGCCAACACAGGCGTGCTCGCCGTGACCGACCGCCCCTGGCAGCCGATGCTCGCTGAAATGATCAAGACGAACTACGGCATCTACGAGGTCCTGCTCGGCAGGGAGAAACCCTTCGTCTCCAACGATCCGCGCTTCAAGAACACGCCTTGATCATCGCGGTAACTTCGGCGCCGGCCGTCTGGGTGGCGTGACGGGCGCATCGACGATGTAAGAAGCATCCGTCACCTCGCTGTCCGCCATGCCGCTTTTGTAAGCGATCGCCTTGACGGTCATTCCGGGGCGCACGCTGATCACCCCGCAATAGACATAGCCATTCGTGCGGGTGGGTGTCGTCCCGTCCAGCGTGTAACGAAACCAGGCGCCCGGGGTGGAAGACGCGAGCGTAATCGGTGTCACTTCCTTGATCGCCCGGGCGGTCGGCGAAAACTCCGGCTTTTCCACCGGCGTCTTCCCTTCCTCGTAGAGACCGCAATCCGGGTAGTTTTGGACGACGTCCCACGCGAGCTTTTGCATCGCGGTGATTTGTTCCGGGGTCAGGCTCGTTCCAACCGGCAACATCTTGCCCTCAGGGGATTCGCGATAGAACGCGGCGTACCAGGTAAGGTCCACGAGGTACGCGCCGCTGGGATTCGGGTGCACGTCGTCGCGAAAGAGCAGCGGATAGAAATCCGTGGTCTTCGCCCCAGGAAATCGGCCGTGTTCGATCTGGTCGCGAATCCAGCCCATGGCCAGGCTGACCGGCAGGACGCGCACCGGTTTCTCGCCCTTGTCCTTCGCCGCGACCACCTTCTGCACGTCCTCGACGTAGAGTAACATCGCTGCCATCGATTCCTCCCACGTCAGCGCGGGAAAGACCTTCTTCATCTCGGTGCTCGGGACTACGCCCTTGTCGCTGGGCCGCTCGCGCTCCCGTTCCACCCATTCGACCATCAGCCACGGTTGCACGTCGGGGGTATGGGCACGGATGAGATCGATGAACTGCCTATCATTCTCCGCCTCTTCCTCGATGTGGAAATTTCGCGGCTGCAAGGTGACGTCGTCGATCCGCGAAAGGACTTTCATATTCGCATCCCACTCTCTCTTGCGCCCCTGAGCATGCTCGCTCCAGAGCAGATTCGTCGCTGCGCCGGGAATGGTGAAAGTGCGATAGAGATGGTCGCGACCGGCCGTGCGCACATACATCGGAAATTGCGCAGTGATATCCGTCAGCGTATTGCCGAGGTGAAGGGTTGTCAGGCCCGGCTTGATATCGTCGCCGATCAAATACGTGCCGATGAGTGGCGGACTGGCGGCCCAGCCTTCGACAAACGCGGCGGCGACGACCGTCGTCGTCTTATCGATCTTGAACGGCTTCTTGAACTCCTCGCCCGTTGTCGCCGTGGGCAGGGAACCGTCCAGCGTGTAACGCACCGTCGCATAGGGAGTCAGTTCGTTGAGTTCCACCGTGAGGGGTTGGTCCACCCTGCTGGGCGGCGGGAGAAACTTCGGCGTCCTCGCCGTAGCCTGCTGGTAGAGATCGATGCCCGCATATTGTCCATCGGGATCCTCCATCTCGACCCACGTTCGCGGATCACCGTCGAACGCATAACGCCAGCCGCGCCCATTCAAGTCGCCAATCGTCCCGTAACGAAACCCATCCAGTTTGCGCGCACCGGAATAGAATTCGAGCTCGCCCAGGCTGCCGTGCGACCCCGGCGGCGCATCGTAGCGCAGCCAGCGATACAGCTTGTTATTCGAGAAAACGAGGTCGGTCCACTCTCCCGTCCGTGGGGTCTCCTTGATCTCCGCGATGACGTGAAATCCTTCCGTTGCCGAGACATTCGATCCGCTGAATTTTCCGCCCACCATGTTTTGCTCGCGGGACGGCGCGGGATAAAAGCGCACGTGGTTGCAGACCGGCGCACCGATGGGCGGGATCACCTCCGCGGCGCGCAGCGGGAATGCGGAAATCAACAGGGCAACGGCGAGAGGGAAACGAAACGGAGACACATTTCATTTCTTGCGCGGCTCCGCGGACAACGCCAGTCCTGACTTTTCACACCACCACCAGGTCGACTTCCGGCAATTCCTGCAGGAGCACCTCGTGCAGCGACGACTGGAAGTATTGTCGCAGTCGCTTCGGACCGGGACGCCCGACCACAATGTGCGTGATGCCATACTCCCGGGCAAACGAGACCAGCGCTCTGGCCACGCTCTCGCCTTTCATGGAAAAGACGAGCCCCCCCATTTTCTGCGCGGTCTCCAGCGTATCGTTCACCCGGCGCTGCGTCTCCGCATCGATGCGCACCGCGGATTCCGACGGCGTGCGGACATACACCGCGTACCACTGCGCATTGAGTTGCGCGGCCAGGCGTGCCGTCTTCCGCAGCAGCCGCCCCGGGTCCGGCCCCTGGCTGCTGATCGCCACCATGACCTGCCCGAGCGCGCTCACATTTTGATCGCTTTCGGCATCGCGCTGTTTGCGATCGAGGTAATTGGCCGTCTCGGTCAGCGTCATTTCGCGCAACCGGGTGAGATTCTTCTGGGTGAAGAAATTGGCGAGTGCCGCCTCGATGCGCTCCGGCGGATAGATTTTCCCCGCCTGCAAGCGCTCCTGCAAATCCTCCGCGGGCAAATCGATATTCACGATTTGGTCGGCCTTCGTCAGGATTTCATCCGGCACCCGTTCTTTCACCCGCACGCCGGTCGTTTCCTCCACGAAGTTATAAAGCGATTCCAGGTGCTGAATGTTGACCGTGCTGATGACGTTGATCCCGGCGCGCAGCAGATCCTCCACGTCTTCGTAACGCTTGCGATTTTTGCTGTCGGGCGCGTTGGTATGCGCCAGTTCGTCGACCAGCGCCACCGTCGGGTGGCGCGCGATCACGGCATCGACATCCATCTCCTGGAGCGCGATGCCGTGATAACTCGTGCGGCGCGGTGGAATGATCTCCAGATCGCCCACCTGCGCGCTGGTCTCCGGCCGCTCGTGCGGCTCGACATAGCCGATCACCACATCCACCCCACGCTTCTTCAAGCGGTTTCCCTCGACGAGCATGGAATAGGTCTTCCCCACCCCGGGACAGGGACCGAGATAAATCTTCAGCTTGCCGGCCTGCTGCTTGCGGATGATCGCCAGGAAATCATCCGCACGGGTCTTGGCAGCAGGATCGGCTTCGAGCATGGGCTTGGCGGGAGCGGTGAATGATTAGTCCTTCATTTCGCGGTCGCCTTGTCGAGAGCGAGGTTGAGTTTGAGCACGTTCACGCCGGCGTCGCCGAAGACGCCGAGGCTGGGGCCATCGGTGTTCTCCCTCACCAAATCGCGCACCTTGTCTTCGGTCAGCGAGCGCGCGCGGGCTACTCGCGGCAATTGCAACGTGGCGTTCTTGACGCTGATCTGCGGGTCCAGGCCGCTGCCCGAAGAAGTCACGGCATCCCCAGGAATCGGCACGCTGGATTTCACCGTCAGCGGTTGGTGGTCGTCGTTGAAAGCCGTGATCAGCTTGACCTGATCCCAGTCGCCTTTCGCCGTCTGGTAAGTCTTCGGGTCCACTTCCCTGCCCTCTCGCAACAATTGATACGCGAGGCCGTTCTGGTCGCAGTAGCCGATGATGCGCAACTTGATGCCATCGTAATCGACGACGTCCGGACCTTGGGTAATCGCACCGCCATCCCTGGCCATCACCGCGGCCGTTTTCGTGGTGCCGTTGATCAGCTTCTTGCTCGTCGGCCCCAGATTGCTGCCGCTGGAATTGGCGGCGTCATAACCCGTGCCCGCCGCGGAAGGCCGCGGGATGAAGTATTTGTCCGAAGCAAAGGGTTGCCCGAGCAGCGAGGAGCCGATGATCTTGCGATCGCTGCTTTCGATCAGGCTGCCGTTGGCCTGGTGTGGAAAGAGTAACTGTCCAGCGCCCCAAACAATCAGCGGATAGAGCCCGCAAAGGACCAAGCCAAGGACGATGGTCGCGAGGATGGAAGTAATCGTGTCTTTAACGATCGTATTCATAAAGTCAGGCGAGATGGAGAGCCGAGATGAGGACGTCGATGGCCTTGATGCCGACGAACGGGATGATGACCCCGCCGACACCGTAGAGGAGGAGGTTGCGCTGCAGGATCTTGGCCGCGCCGAGCGGACGGAACTTCACGCCTTTGAGCGCCAGCGGAATGAGCGCGATGATGATCACCGCGTTGAAGATCACCGCGCTGAGAATCGCGCTCTTCGACGAGGCCAGATGCATGATGTTCAGCGGCGCGATCTGCGGGAAGGTGCCGAGCAACATCGCCGGGATGATGGCGAAATACTTGGCCACGTCGTTGGAAATGCTGAAAGTCGTCAGTGCGCCACGCGTGATCAGCAGTTGTTTTCCGATCTCGACGATCTCGAGCAGCTTGGTTGGATTGGAATCGAGGTCGACCATGTTACCCGCTTCCTTGGCCGCCTGGGTGCCGGTGTTCATCGCCACGCCGACGTCGGCCTGGGCCAGCGCCGGGGCGTCGTTCGTGCCGTCACCGGTCATCGCCACCATGCGGCCGCCGGCTTGCTCATTGCGAATGAGCGCCAGCTTGTCCTCGGGCTTGGCCTCGGCGAGGAAGTCGTCGACTCCCGCTTCCCTGGCGATGGCCGCGGCAGTGAGTTTGTTGTCACCGGTAATCATCACCGTACGAATGCCGATGGCGCGAAAGCGTTCGAAACGCGCGGCGAGCCCGCCTTTGACGATGTCTTTAAGATAGATGACGCCGAGCGCCTTCTGCCCAGTCGCCACCACCAGCGGCGTCCCGCCGTTGCTGGAAATCGCGTCGACCTCGGTCTCGACTTCCTTGGGCAACTGGCCAAGCCAGGTGCGAATCGAGCCGGCCGCGCCCTTGCGATAATTCGTGCCGTTCACGTCGAGGCCGCTCATCCGGGTCTGCGCGGTGAAGGGAACAAACTTCGCCTCCGGCATCTCGTGCAATTCGACACCGCGCAGTCCGTGCTTTTGCTTGGCCAGCACCACGATGCTCCGGCCTTCCGGAGTTTCATCGGCCAGCGAGGCGAGTTGCGCCGCCTCGGCGAGCTGGCGTTCGGTGACGCCGGAGGCCGGGATGAATTGCACCGCCTGGCGATTACCGAGCGTGATCGTGCCCGTTTTGTCGAGGAGCAGCACGTCGACGTCACCCGCGGCTTCCACCGCGCGGCCGCTCATCGCGAGCACGTTCTTCTGTACCAGGCGGTCGATGCCCGCGATCCCAATCGCGCTCAACAAACCGCCAATGGTCGTCGGGATGAGACAGACGAGCAACGCGACCAGCACGGTGATCGGGAAATCCACGCTCTGATAGAGGCCGTAACCCTTGAGCGCGATCAGCACGACGAGGAAGATGATGGTCAGCGCCGAAAGCAGGATGGTCAGCGCGATTTCATTCGGCGTCTTCTGGCGCCTGGCGCCTTCGACGAGCCCGATCATCCGATCGAGGAAGGTCTCGCCCGGATTCGACGTAATCCGGATCTTGATCTGATCTGAGAGGACCCGAGTGCCGCCGGTCACCGCACTACGGTCGCCACCGGCCTCACGCACCACAGGGGCGGATTCACCGGTGATCGCCGATTCGTCCACGGTCGCAGCGCCTTCGATGATCTCGCCGTCACCGGGGATGAATTCTCCGGCGCTCACAACCACGATATCGTCTTTGCGCAATTGCTCCGAGGTGACCTTTTCCGTGGAACCGTTCTTGAGGCGATTGGCAAAGGTTTGCGTCCGCGCGTTGCGCAGTGAATCCGCCTGGGCTTTGCCGCGGCCCTCCGCCATGGCCTCGGCGAAGTTCGCGAAGAGCACGGTGAACCATAGCCACAACGTGATCTGCAGCAAGAAGCCGAACGGAGCGCCCTTGTCGCCGACGAAGAGCAACACCGTCGTGACGACCGCACCGACCTCGGTGACAAACATCACCGGGTTTCTCGCCAGGGTAGCCGGGTTCAGCTTTTTGAACGATTCAACGATGGCCGGCATGACAATCGCCGCGTCGAAGATGGAATGAGATTTGGCAGCCATTTTAGTAAACGAGGAAGGTGAACGAGTGCGGTCAGTAGAGTTTGCCGCCGTGCATCAGGAAGTGCTCGACGATCGGGCCGAGGGTTAGCGCCGGAAAAAAGTTCAGCGCGCCGACAATCAGGATCGTGCCCATGAGGAGCACCGTGAAGAGCGGCCCGGATACCGGGAACGTCCCCGCGCTTTCCGGCACCAATTTCTTGCGGGCCAGCGAGCCGGCGAGGGCCATGATCGGGACGATCATCGCAAAGCGGCCGATCAAGCAGGCAAAGACGAGTGTCACGTTATACCAGGAGGTATTGGCGCCGATGCCGCCAAAGGCACTGCCGTTATTCGCCGTGCACGAGCTGTAGGCGTACAGGATCTCCGTGAAACCGTGCGGACCGTTGTTATTGGTCCCGTCGGTCATCTGGTGAGTGACGGGATCCGGCGCGCCCCACTTGTTCAGGCACGCCCAGCCGGAGAAACCGAGGATGGACCAGGCCAGCACGAGGATGACAATCGAAGCCATTTTGATGTCGTAGGGTTCGATCTTTTTACCGAGAAATTCCGGGGTGCGGCCCACCATCAGCCCGGCGATGAAGACCGCGAGGATGACGAAGACGATCATGCCATAGAGGCCGGCGCCGACGCCGCCGATGACGATCTCACCGAGGTGCATATTGAAGAGCGGAATCAACCCGCCCAGCGGGGTAAATGAGTCATGCATGGCGTTGACCGCGCCGCAGGAAGCGTCGGTCGTGATCGTGGCGAACAAGGCGGAATTGAAGATCCCAAAACGCACTTCCTTGCCTTCCATGTTGCCATCCGCCGGATCGACGCCAAGGGCGGTGAGAGTAGGATTCCCCGCGGCTTCGTAGTGCCAGCAAACCAGCGTCGCGGAGAAGAACAGGGTGAACATCGCCGCCCACACCGCCCAGCCGTGGGCCTGATGTTTCACTGTGCGACCATAGTAATAAGTCAGGCCGCTGCCGATCGCGAAGATCGAGAGCATCTGCAGGAAGTTCGAGAGCGGACTCGGATTTTCGAAGGGCTGCGCGGCGTTGGCATTCGTAAAGCCGCCGCCATTGGTGCCGAGCATCTTGATCGCGATCTGCGAGGCCATCGGCCCTTGGGCGATATTCTGGATGTCTACCTTCTGGTCGACCATGACCGGGCGCCCCTGCGCGTCCACCACGGGGTTATTCTTGTCGTCCACCTTCGGCACCTGCGTGGTGAAAGGCTCGACCAGGCTCGCCGCGTCGTACGGCTTGAAGTTTTGGATCATGCCCTGCGAGACCAGCACCACGGCATAGACGATGCAGATCGGCAGCAGCAGGTAGTAGCTAACGCGAGTGAGGTCGGCCCAGAAATTGCCGAGCATCTTCGTCGAGTGCCGCGCGATGCCGCGCACGACCACCGCAGCGATGGCGATGCCCACCGCCGCCGAGACGAAGTTATGAAACGTCAGGGCCACCATCTGCGAGAGGTAACTCATCGTGGTCTCGCCGCCGTAGCTCTGCCAGTTCGTGTTCGTGGTGAAACTGGCCGCCGTGTTCAGGGCGAGATGTTCACTGAGCGCTACCTGATGCTGAGGATTCAGCGGCAGGATGGCCTGCAGGCGCAGGATGAGATAGGTGAAGAGCATGCCGATCATGCTGAAGATCAGCAGCGCGCTCGTGTACTGTTTCCAGTCGTGCTCGTTCTTCGGATCTACCCGCAGGATCGCGTAGGTGAGCCTTTCCAGTGGCTTGAACACGGGATCGAGAAAGGTTTTGCCGTTCGTGTCCAGGACCCTGCACAGATAGAGTCCGAGCGGTTTGGTGATCGCGACGAGAGCGACGACAAAAATGAGAAGTTGAAACCAACCAGAGCTATTCATTGAGATTGAAGCGTTAAAACTTTTCCGGGCGCACGATCGTGAAGAGCAGGTAGACGATCAGGCCGAGGGAGATGATTCCGATGAGGATGTTTTCCATGAAGCGGAGCGGAGTTAGATCTTCTCGCAGGCCCACATGAAGACGATCATGAGGGCGAAGAAACCGACGGTGGCGACGACGCAGAGGATATCAGGCATAACGTTTACTTTTTTCCAGGTATGGAATAAGTGAGGCGGGCAAGGCGGGTATTCGCTCAGCCGTCGCCATGGCGAAGGGCTCCTTGCTGCCAGCGACGACGAGAAGGCGTTTGCTCATGTCATTCCTCCGTTGGGGATCGCCGGCAGGTCGAAATAGAACTCGCTGCCCTGGCCCGGTTCGCTCTGCACACCGATCGCGCCGCCTTGCGCAAGGACGATCTCCCTGGCAATCGCGAGACCGAGTCCGGCGCCGCTGCTTTGCGAACCGGGCAAGCGAAAGAAACGATCGAAAATCTGTCCCTGAAACTGGGTCGGGATGCCCGGGCCGTGATCGACCACCGAGAAGCGCACCTGGCCGTCCTGATTCTTTGCCCGCAACAGGATCTCCTCCCCCGGCTTGGTCTGCTTGATCGCATTCGAGACAAAATTCGAAAAGACATGCGCGATCTGCCGCGCATCCACGGAGACCATGGGCAGGCCGGGTGCGACCTCTGCCACCAGCTTCGCGCCGCGCGATTCGACCAGCGCCCGGAGATCGTCCTGCACATGATCGATCAGCTCTCGCGGATCCATCGCATGCCCCGGCAGCGCGGTCCGCCCGGATTCCAACTTCGCGAGATCGAGGAGATCGTTGATCATGCGCAGGAGGCGCTCCGAATCCTCGCGCGCGGCGAGCAGAAGCTCAGCTTGCTTGGGATTGAGCGAGCCGATGCGCTCCTCGAGGAGAAGATGCAAACCCATGCGCACGCTGGTGAGCGGCGTCTTCAGCTCGTGGCTCACGGTCGAGACGAGATTCGTCTTCACCTCATCGAGCAGGCGCAGGCGCGTGACGTCCTGCAGCACCACCGCCGCTCCAAAGATACTCCCGGTCTCGTCGTGCATCCCGATCACCCGCGGCAGGACGAAGACTTCCTGCTCATCGATCCGAAAGACGATCACGCGATCGAAGCTCGTCGGCAGGTAATCCGGGGCACCCTTGACGACGCGGTCCGCCTCCTCCTGGACACCGGGCGGCAAACCGTCTTTCATTCCCAGCTTGAAGAGAAAGGTGTTCGCGGCCGGGTTCGCAAAATTCACGCGCCCATCCGCGGCCACAACGATGATCGGGTCGGGAAAGGCGGAGAACGTGATCTCCGTCATCTGCCGCGCCTGAAGGATCTGGTCGCCCATCACCTGCCGGTAAGCGCGCAGCTTCGTGGCCATCTTGTTGAACGCATCGGCCAACTGCCCGAGCTCATCCTGGGACATCACCGGCACGACCTGGTCCAGCTTCCCCTCGCCCAGTTCCTTGGAGACCGTCGTCAGCGCCTGGATCGGTTCGAGGATCGAACGTTGCAGGCGGGCGGCAAAATAAACCGCGCCCGCGATGCCCACCAACAGCGCGAAGATCATGTAACGCGTCGACTTTTCGCTCAAGGCCCGCGCCTGGCGATCCGCCTCCACCATGTTGTCCTGGTTGATCTTGATGATCTCCTGCACGGTATCCTTCACCGCCGTGAAGATGGGCAGCATTTCGTCGAAATACATTTTGCGCCGGGTCGGGATATCTCGCGTCTGCCAGAATACCTCGGCGCGTTTCGTGTAATGGCCGTGCAATTGCTGGACCTTGTTCGCGAGCTCACCCTCGCCCGGCAGCGTGACGTTATGCATCTCCACATTGAGGCTTTCGCGAAACTCCGGCAGATTCTGGTCGTACATTTTCCGGCCGCGCTCCTCCTCGCCGACGAGAGAGAAAAAGAGGGCGGAATCCATCCGCTCAGCGGTTTCTTTCATTTGCTGCCCGACAATCACGCTGCGGAAATTTTCGCGGAGAATGACATCGACACTGTTACCGAGCTTGGCGAAGAGCGAGACGGCGTAGGCGCCCATCGCAATGAGCAAAAGAAAGAGCGGAGTGAGACCGAGGAAGATGCGTTGCTTCATGCCGCTGAGCCTGCGCTCACGGGGTTCGCCTGGCTAGTTTGCGAACTCCAGGTTGAGGTCACTGACGATGGCGAGGGATACGCCGCACCGCGCATCCTTTGGGCGGCGAACGAGCCGCCGTTCACCACGGAGGCCGTCCGTTGCGGGCTGCGAATGACTGGAAATGTTCATGGCGCCCCTCTTAGCTCCTGCCATGCCACCCACTTTTCACCACATTGTTAGCGGCTCAAATTAAGATACTTACAACACATCGCACCGGCCAAAGCAGTCTGCGTAACCGTGCAACCTGCATGATTACCCGTTCCATCCGGTTGCATTTTGCACGACTACTTGCGGCTCATTCGTTGGAGGGCTGGCGCTCCGTCGCCGCCCAAATATTGGGGCGCTGAGCCTCAGCATTCCCCACATTTTTTTGCCTCCGATTTCGTTGCAGTACGGCAGGCGGATATCCCGGAGGGATACAAGGACCGTAGCCGGGGGTAAGCGAGCTTGCGAGCGCCACCCCCGGATCCCTACCCTCCAAGGCCCCACCCCGGGAGGGGTAGCGGAATTTCATCGGAGAGAGACTCCAGCACACCTCCGGCGTGCATTCGCTTTTTTGGAGGAGTCCGGGGGTATCGCTCGCAAGCTCGCTCAACCCCCGGCTACGGTCCTTTTATCCCTCCGGGATAAGGTGACAGCTT
>Ga0068855_100005067_pt1 | contig 16070 bp, 18 predicted proteins | sample KBSCornC52_FD_66592 | JGI IMG/M metagenome (GOLD analysis project Ga0068855, IMG submission 66592) | Corn rhizosphere microbial communities from Kellogg Biological Station, Michigan, USA - KBS Corn C5-2 | ecosystem: Host-associated > Plants > Roots > Rhizosphere > Soil ...
TTAAGATTGGAGAATATAAATACAAGGGCAGTGATATCGATTGGAAATTTTCAATTAAATCTGCAGAAATTCTTTTACAATCAAAGAGTAAAAGGACTTTTAAAGAAACCTGAATCAAAATATACTCACTTGCTTCCTCAACGTCCGGATTCTGAAATTAAACATGTAAGAGATAAAGGGAGAGACCTTTTTAATTTGCTTATGAAAATTGAAAAAAATGAGCAATGGGAATGAAGATGATTTTAAAGTGAAAAGGAGAAAGAGAAGGTAAAAATTATAAATAGATTGTATTCAATCTAAATTGATAATTGACACAAAGACAGAAAATTTTGGAAAACTGTACATTGCTGCTTACCGACTACAATTTACCTTCTGAAAGGAAAGGTCCACCAAATCCTTGCATTCCATGAAAGGTGGAATAGATATTATTAGCGCTTTTTGCAAAAAAATACCAGTGCTGTCATTTGAAAAAGTTTTGATGTAAACAGTCATTGTTGTTTCAGTATTGTTAGTTAGAATATAATTGTAAGAATAACCGTGTTCACAAGAATTAAATGTATTTAAAATAAGTATCAAAAAAAGGAACTTCAAAAAATAGTACCTTCAAACAGTTATTAAAGATAGGCCAAGCTTTTCACAAAACTGTCAATCGATCTGTCAGTCAAGTATTATAAGTGGTTGATTATCAACTATATTATGTAGTCCCGACAAGAATCGAACTTGTATCTAAAGTTTAGGAAACTTCTATTCTATCCATTGAACTACGGGACCAATTGCTTTTTAAAGGTCGGCAAAATTAATGGAATTTTATTTAAGGAAAAGAGGTAGGAAATTTGCATGAAAATTAAAAAAGACTATGGCATTACTTTTTGAACCACTTAATATCAGAAATGTTACTTTAAAAAACAGGATTGTGGTTTCTCCGATGTGTCAGTATTCAAGTGTGGATGGTTTTGCAAACGACTGGCATTTGGTTCATCTTGGTTCAAGAGCGGTTGGGGGTGCCGGGCTTGTTTTTACTGAAGCGAGCGCTGTCTCTGCGGAAGGAAGAATTACAGCGGACGATCTTGGAATCTGGAAAGATCAACATATTCCCTTTTTAAAGAAAATTACTGATTTTATCAAACAACAAAATTCTGTTCCCGGAATTCAATTAGCCCATGCAGGCAGAAAAGCGAGCCATCTAAGTCCATGGAAAGGAAGGCGACCAATGAAAGAAAATGAAGGTGCCTGGAAAACACTGGCTCCATCCTCAATTCCATTTAAGGAAGGGGAACCGGTGCCGAAAGAAATGACAAAAGAAGAAATTCAACAACTTCTAAAAGATTTTGTAAGCGCTACTAACCGTGCTGTAGAAGCAGGCTTTGAAGTTTTTGAAATTCATGGTGCGCACGGATATCTGCTCAATGAATTTTTGTCGCCGTTAAGCAATCACCGAAAAGATGAATATGGTGGTTCGTTTGAAAACCGGATCAGATTATTACTGGAAATAGTGAAAGAAATGAGAAGTGTGATCAAAGAACAACCACTTTTTGTGAGAATCTCTGCTACAGAATGGGTAGAAAATGGTTGGGATGAAAATGATTCTGTTGCTTTGGCGAAAATTTTAAAAGATCAGCATGTTGATGTAATTGATTGTTCCAGCGGTGGAAATTCTCCTATGCAAAAAATCCCCGTTATTCCGTTATACCAGGTTCCTTTTTCTGAAAAAATCAAAAAAGATTCTGGTATTCTAACAGCTGCAGTTGGGATGATAACCGCTGCACAGGAAGCCGAAGAAATTCTGGAAAAGCAAAAAGCTGATCTGATCATTATGGCGCGTCAATTACTACGTGAACCTTATTTCCCTCTTCATGCTGCCAAAGAATTAGGCGTAGATTTATTATGGCCTTTGCAATATGATCGAGCAAAAATCTAAATACAAAAAACCTCTTCAGCACTTTACTGAAAAGGTTTTTTATGTCAAGTTTAAAAGGTTATTTTTTCACCCGGCCATCTTGTTTGTCTTTATTCCGGCCAATGATATACCCTCCGGCTGCTCCCACCGCTGCTCCAATCGCTGCTCCGGTTCCTTTATGTTTTGAGATGATTGCTCCGCCAACGGCACCTGCTGCTCCGCCAATTACAGCACCCTGTGCTGCTTTACTCCACCCTTTTTTCTGCGTTCCCTGGCTGCTGGAAGTTGAAGAACTGGAAGTGTTACCTGAACTTACTGTTGAACTTTTGCTTCCTGAACGTGTTGTTGCAGAAGTATTGCTCCTGGAAGGACTAACAGTCTTGTGATGAACGCTTGCCGCCGGCACTGCATCCACATTGCCGGTTCTGCTTGAGTCAGTTAAGGTATTATTATTGTAAGCTGTCGAATCGCTCAACAATTGAATATCCCGTGTCTCTGTTTTTTTATTGCTTTTGCACGCGACAAAAAGCATTAATAGCATGAGTGGAAAAATGATTGGTTTGATCTTATTCATAAAAGTTTTTATTATTTAAATTAACAATTAGAGAAAATGGTGCCAATCTGAGGATAATGATTTAAAAAGTTCTTTAAATTTTGTTAAGTCAATTGAAAGCAATTGGTTTTATATTTCAGTTTGATAAAATATTTGTAATAAAAAAGCCCCGTTATGGTAAAAACAACGGGGCTTTAGGAGAAAATATCATTTACTTATCTGGTCACGAATTGATTGTCCTTTTTGTCCATCTTGTTCCCAATAATATATCCTCCTGCTGCACCAGCGATTCCACCAACTACAGCTCCCAACCCTTTTTTCTTGCTGATAATTGCACCACCAACTGCACCCGCTACGCCACCAATAATTGCTCCTTGTGTAGCCTTTTTCATTCCTTTTTTCTTTTGAACCTGTGTTCCTGTTGAAGCGGTTTGAGAATTATCATTCCCTGAACTTTTGTCAACACTTGTACTTTCAGAAGTTGCAGGAGCAGTTACAATTGGAGGAGTTGAAACCGGTGGAGTTGCCACAGTAGGAACTGTTGCAATCTGCTCTGGAACTTTAGTAATAGTTTGAACTTTTGCAGGTCTTTGTTTTCTGGTTTTTGGTCTTACTCTTTCATCTGGTTTTTCAGAAATTGCTGCCGGAATTACTTCAGCCTTCACTGTTGCATTTGTATCGGAAAAAACATTGTTATTGTAAACGGTAGAATCTGATAACAAATGGATATCCCGGTTTTGATTGCTTAAATCCGGTCCGCTTTTGCAAGCCGCAAATCCAGTTATAATAAAAATGGCAAGTAGTAATTTTTTCATGAGTTTTAATTTTTGTATGAATAATGGTTTTAAAAATTTTGTTTGTTTAATTATAGAATCAAATTTTTTCCGGTGGTTTAATCAAACCAAAACGCATTAGCAATTTTTTAACGGCAAATTGAATGCATGTTTTTAGGAATGATTTTTAAAAATTGGGATCATTATCAATTTTAAACTGGCACTCATCTTGTATCTGTAATTGGACTTTAATTTTTAATCATCAAATAAAAAAAATGGTAAAAGCTACTAAACAAACGCCTTCAAAAAATAATGCAAAAGCGGGTGATAAAATCAATCAGAAAGTAATTTCAAAAAATCAAACTTCAACAAAATCCGATGAGTCTGATAATTTAAACACCGGCATTTCAGAAGAAAACTCTAAAAAAGTTGCAGATGCTTTAAATCAGGTGTTAGCAGATGAATTTGTGCTTTATACCAAGACATTAAATTTTCACTGGAACATTGAAGGACGAGACTTTCACGCGTTACATTTGTTTTTGGAAGAACAATATAATCAGCTTCAAATCATTATTGATTCGGTTGCAGAACGTGTCAGGAAAGTCGGACATTTTTCAACAGGAAGCATGCAGGAATTTTTAAATGCCGCATCACTAAAGGAACATCAGGGTGCGGCCTCAATATCAGAAGAAATGATAGCAGAATTAGCTTCTGATCATGATTCAATGATTAGAAAAACACGGACTTTGATCGATGATTTTGAAGAGTACGACGATGCAGGCAGTTCTGATTTTATTACCGCAATTATGAAAGAACATGAAAAAATGGCGTGGATGCTGAGAGCAAGTGTCCCTCAAAAACGGTAAAATTAAAGTGTTCCAAAAGATTTTAATATAAGGCAAGCAAAACCTGCCATGCATCTGAAACCCTTCGCTGCTCTAATAAATCTCTGGCATATAAATGTAATTCTGTTTCCATTTCAGATGGATCAGTTGAAAAGTATTGAAAAATATTTTTCAATTTTTCATCTTCAAATGCAGGATTAATAACCGGCATTTCATGAACATTTGCTAATTGTCCGAGATGATTTCCTGAAAGAATTTTACTGTTTTTTACGCTCATTGGCAACTGATCAAAACCAATTCCTAATTCAACATTTGGTTTTTCAACTTCAAATAAATTATCTGCGCTGATCTTTGCATACCAGTTGCCGCCCAGTCGCGCTACATGGTTTATTTTTTGCTGATCGATCATTCCATTTTTTCCTAAAATATTTTCATCAAGATGCATGATCATAATTTCACAAATGATCAGATTTCCTGCGCCACCTTCCGTTCCCAAATGTTTTATTTCAATGACTTTGCATTCCATCTGAATCTTGCTTTCCTTTACCCGCGGCGGTTTTATAAGCAAAGAAGGTTCCTTGGTAAAACCTGACTTTATAAATTCATCTGTTTCTTTTGGGAATTCGCAACTGCACAAACTAACCTGTTGCACCATTTCATAATCCACGATATTGATCACAACTTCAGGCACTTCCAGGATATTTTGAAGTGTATGTTTTGTAGTATTATTTCTGAGGCGTCTTGCGGGAGAAAAAATGGCAATCGGAGGATTAGTGCTAAAAAAATTAAAAAAACTAAAAGGACTGAGGTTTACATTTCCGTTCAAATCAATTGTTGAAGCAAAACAAATCGGGCGCGGCGCAATCGCATGATTGAGAAAATTCTGAACGTCCGTTGTTTTAATTTCTTTTAAATTGATCGTCTTAAACATCGAATGATTGAGTTAAAAAATTAAATGTTTTTCTTCAATTCTAAAATGGAAAAATCGCTTTTATCTTTTACAACTGTATTTTTTAATTTTCCCAAGCCTTCAATTTGCATTTCAATTTCATCTCCTTCTTTCAGCCATTGTTCCTGGTAATTTGGATCATTTAACTTTCCGGTCCCGTTCAATTCAAGAAAACAACCTGTACCTACGGTTCCGCTGCCAATTACATCGCCTGGGAATAATTGAACCCCATAACTTGCGCGTTCTATTATTTCCGCAAATGTCCAATCCATATCTGAAAAATTTCCTTCACTCACTTTGATACCATTTACACTACAGGTCATTTTTAAATTGTACGCATTTCCAATGTGATTTTCTTTTGGCAAAATTTTAAATTCCTCCAGTTCGTCCGGTGTTACAAGCCACGGCCCTGTTGCTGTTGCAAAATCTTTTCCTTTCGCCGGACCAAGATTTAATTTCATTTCTTCCATTTGCAAAGTCCTTGCACTGAAATCATTCATGATCATATAGCCACCAATGTATTCATCGGCCTCAGATGCTTTTATATTTTTTCCGGGCTTGCAAATAACGATGGCAACTTCCAATTCAAAATCGAGTTTTTTGAAATGATCAGGCATACAAAAAACTTCGCCGGGTCCGGTGATGCTGTTGTGATTGGTAAAATAAAAAACCGGGTATTGATCAAATTCAGCGATCATTTCAGCATTCCTGTTTCTTCGTGCAGTGGCCACATGCTGGCGAAAAGCATACGCATCCCGGCAACTCGTAGGGCTTGGAACCGGGGCCAGTAATTCCGCTTCTTCCAATGGAATAGCCCGATAGCGGTTTGTTCCCTCAACCAAACTTTTATTGATAGAATGTGCGATGGGAAAAACATCTTCCCAGTAGTTTAAGAACATCGTCATTGTTACGGGCAAATTCGGATGCAAATTATCGGTATCGAATAATAATCCGTTAACCAAAAGTGCGAGTTGAGCATGATCTTCCCTGAGATAAGAAACTAATTTCATCGAATAAAAATTTTAGAGGTTTGCAAGATAATTTTTTTTAGATGGACAATAAAAGAAGAACTTTTTAAAGAAAGATTTAAATCCCAAGTTGGGAAACCTTGCAATTATTTCCACAACAACAGCAAATAATCTCTTTTTCATCAGCCGTCAAAGGATTTTGAAATTGCATATTATGAGTGGAATAGCACAAAAAACTGGAACACTTTTAGCCGTATTTTTGCAAAAGGAAACGAACGCATATGAAATTCGAAAAAATTCATAATAAAGGCCAGGCCCAAATTTTCAGAAATCAATATTTAGAGTACTTTACTAAAACACATCCACTCGTAATTTGGGGCTTATATTTACCGTTGATTATTTTTTTACCTTATTACACAGGGCACAATTTTGGTTTCCCTGCTTTAACCATTGGGTTACTTTTCTTTGCAGGAATTTTTTTTTGGACATTTTTTGAATACATGATGCACCGCTTTGTTTTTCACTGGGCAAGCGACAACCCGCACATTCAACGGATCAGTTATGTGTTGCATGGAAATCATCATGAATTTCCGAGAGATAAGCAGCGATTATTTATGCCGCCGGTCCCAAGCATTATCATTGCTTCAATTGTTTTTCTTCTGATGTATGCTGTTTTGAAAACAAATACATTCGCTTTTTTTCCTGGATTTATTTTGGGGTATCTTCTTTATGGAAGTATGCATTATGCTATTCACGCATGGAATCCCCCATTTAAATGGCTGAAACCAATTTGGCGCAATCATCATTTGCATCATTATAAAAGCGAAGAAAAAGGGTTTGGTGTTAGCTCACATATTTGGGATAAAGTTTTTGGGACGGCATTCGATCTAAAAAAGGAAAAAGAAAATAAAGAAGAAGTTGAGAAGTTGATGTATTCAGAAAAAACTTCGATGTCTTCCAAATAATTTTAAAAAATTTTCTTACCATTTTTCCTCATCGGATGGCGGATTTGTTTTACTGCTGAAATATTTGCGGCTGATAATTTTTTGCAGTTGTCGTTCAATGATCAGATCTGCTAAAACTGAAGCTGAATCAACGTTTTGCTGTTGTTCCAAATAGACCCGGATCTTCTTTTCGTCAACATCAATCCGGTAAAGCAGCCGTATTAAAGAATGAAAATCTTTATTGATCAATTCATTGATCAAAAGAATTAAATCTTCACGAATTTTTTCGTTTGCAATTTCCCCAATTGAATTGATCGCAGCACTAATTTGATCAGGAACAGAAAGTTGATTTTCCGATTGCATTTTTATAATTATTGAAATTTAGATAACAATAAAACAATTCAGCAATAAACAAATTACTATTAATATTTTTCCAGAACTCCCAATCCAAACAAAGCAAAATCGTATTTTACAGGATCTTCCGGATCAAAATTTTTTAATTCTTCCGTCAGTTCAATTGCGGCAATCCAATCAACCTGTTTTCTTTTTAATAAATTAAAGTGGCGAGAGACTCTTGCTACATGCACATCTACAGGACAAATTAAATCTGCAGGAGTAATTTTTTCCCAGATTCCAAAATCAACTCCTTTGTGGTCATTTCGAATCATCCATCTGAGGTACATGTTCAATCTTTTGCAACTCGAATTTTTTCCAGGAGATGCAATGTGTTTTTTTGTTCTTTCAGAAATATCTTCCAGCGAAAAAAAATATTGATAAAAATAATTCAATGAAGTTTCTATGATATTGTGCGATTGTTTCAATGTTTTATTGTTGAAGAACGCACTTTCCAAGGAATTATTTTTTGAATAATGGAATCTGAAGAAGGAAATAAAATATAAAAGATCGGTATCATTAAAAGTGCGGTGACAAAACCCAACTAATTTTTTAAGATCATTGTCTGTGTGGTTCAGACAAAAATCATAAGGCGAGTTGTCCATTAATTGTAAAAGCAACCTGCATTTATTAATGATGGTTTTCCGGATTCCCCATGCAAAAATTGCTGCAAAAAAACCGGCAATTTCTATGTCCTGTTTTTTTGAAAATAAATGTGGAATGGAAACAGGATCATCTTTTATAAAAGATGGATTATCGAACTCGTTTACTTTTTTATCGAGAAATTTTTTGAGATCTTTTGTTTCTTTCTGATTCACTTATTTTTATTCTTGATAAAATCATCCAATAGCCTGGTTTAAATCATCGATTAAATCATCTGCATCCTCAATGCCAACGCTCAGCCTGATTAAAGAATCTACCAATCCGTTTTTTAATCTTTCTTCTCTTGGAATGCTTGCATGAGTCATTGATGCAGGATGCCCAATCAGGCTTTCAACACCACCAAGACTTTCAGCAAGAGCAAATAATTTTGTAGAAGAAAGCACTTTTTTAGCAGCTTCAGTGCTATCATTTTTTAAAGTAAAACTCATCATGCCTCCATAACCACGCATTTGTTTTTTAGCAATTTCATGATTGGGATGATCTTCAAAACCCGCCCAGTAAACTTTATCAACTTTTGGATTATTTCTCAGCCAATGAGCAACTTTTTCTCCGTTTTCACAATGGCGTTTCATACGGACATGCAGCGTTTTCAGCCCTCTTAAAATTAAGAAACAATCTTGTGGGCCCGGGATTGCTCCACAACTGTTTTGAATAAATGCCAATCGATTCTTTAACTCTTCATCTTTTACAATCAAACAGCCATGTACGGAATCACTATGTCCGCCGATGTATTTTGTAGCCGAATGTAAAACAATGTCAGCGCCGAGATCCAAAGGATTTTGAAGATAAGGTGAAGCAAAAGTATTGTCCACACAAAGCAGTACGTTATTCTTTTTTGCGATAGCAGAAACAGTTGCAATATCGGTAATATTCATCATCGGATTTGTCGGCGTTTCTGTCCAAATAAGTTTTGTATTTTGATTGATAAATTTTGAAACTTGATTTGCATCCTGCATGTTTACAAAATGAAATTTGATTCCATATTTTTCAAAGATTTTGGTGAAAAGCCGGTAGGTTCCTCCATACATATCATTGGCTGCAATTACTTCATCACCGGGAATTAATAATTTAATTACCGCATCAGCAGCGGCCGAACCGCTGGAAAAACATAAACCATATTTTCCATTTTCAACAACAGCCAATGCGCTCTCCAATGCATTCCTGGTGGGGTTTTGCGTCCTTGCATATTCATAACCTTTATGTACGCCAGGGCTTTGCTGAACAAAAGTGGAAGTTTGATAAATCGGAGTCATTATTGCTCCTGTTGTAGGATCTGGTTCTGAACCGGCATGGATAAATTTTGTTTCCTGTTTCAAAATATTTGATTTAGATGTGAACTGATAATTAACAGCAAATGTATTTTACAAAATAAGAAATCAGGCAGTGGAACAAATAAATTATGAAGAATTTGATTTTGGTGATTTCTGAACAGAACATTTAACCAATGAACGTCTGCATTTTTTGAAATGCAAAATCTTTTAATTGGGGAAAAAATTCTGAATAGCAATTTTGTAATTCTTTATAGCGATCATTAAAAACCTGAAAGGCAACATCTGATTTATTTAAATATAAAGCTCTGTGAACCAGGCCCTCAAAACTTTTGTGAATTCCTTCTTTGAACCGATATCCGTATAACCAGTTTTGCGATTTCATATAAGTAAATATTTTTTTAAAATGATCTGGAAAATAAAAGGCATTCTTTTCAAGAAGAGAATAAGTTGTTTGTGTAAAATTTTCAAGATTGTTATTTGGGTTGAATTGGTTTTTATCGATGGCCAAAAAATGGTCGAAAACGATGTCGACAAATGCACCGGAATATAAGCGATAATGAGGACGGAAGAATTCTTTTGCTTTTGCAGTTGCCGGATGAAAATCTGTAAAATCATCAATTTGCCGATGTAGATAAATTCCATTTTGAATTGTAAGGGGATAGTCAAATTTCCGTTTCCCTTTTACAAAATCACTGATCATATTTCCGGTTAAAATATCAGGATCATTAAAGGAAAGAAAGGCATGTGCAAGAAAATTCATTTGTAAAATAACATCAAATCAGGTTAAAAATAGTGATAACAGTTGTTATCGGTTTTGGCATATATTTTTCTTTCTTAAAAATTATTCACTCAAACAAAAATTATTATGCCAGATACAGAAAGAATAACGAATCCCTCAATGGGAAGCAACGAATTGGGGACAGAAACGAATGAGCCGCGAGAGACCGGTGGCCTCAGTGCAGGGACTGATACCCAATTGAAACTTACAGCAGCAGGCGGTAAAAAAAATAAAAACAAAAAGCAGATTGATAAGGATAAGAAAGAGATAGACAGGCAAGCAGAATTTTTTGAAGTAGAAGAAACAGATGAATAAATTTATAGCTTTTCAATTTTTAAAAGGCGGGCAATCAAAGCCGGCCTTTTTTTAAATATTGTAGAAGAATTTACTCAAAATTAAAATAAAGATAATGCCCTCAGAGACAGTAAAAAAAGAAAAGAAAGGAACAACAGAACCAGTCAAAACCGATTCTTCAAAGAAGATGAATCCCGCTCCGGAAACAACTCCCAAAGGAAATTCATGTAACAAAATGAAAGATAAAATTTTATTTATCACCGGCGCCGATAGTGGGATCGGGAAAGCATGCGCTTTGTTGTTTGCAAAAGAAGGTGCAGACGTCGCGATCGTTTATTTGAATGAAGATGATGATGCCAACGATACGAAGAAAAAAGTAGAAGGATACGGCCAAAAATGTTTATTGATTCGTGGCGATCTCAGACAGGAAGAATTTTGTAAAGAAGCGATTGATAAAACGATAAAAGAATTTGGAAGAATTGATGTTCTGATCAATAATGCAGGAACCCAAACAGAAAGAGAATCATTTGAAGATATTAAAACAGAAGATATGATCAAAACATTTGAAACAAATATTTTTGCGATGTTCTGGATTACCAAAGCCGCGCTGCCATACATGAAGAAAGGAAGTGCGATCATAAATACCACTTCTGTAACTGCCTATCACGGACATCCGAGATTGATAGATTATGCGTCCACAAAAGGTGCGATTGTATCTTTTACCAGAAGCCTCAGCGATAATCTGGTAAGTAAGGGAATTCGTGTGAATGCTGTCGCGCCTGGTCCAATCTGGACACCATTAATCACCGCCACATTTCCTCCAACACGATTATCGCAACATGGAAAAGGCACTCCGATGCATCGTGGTGGACAACCATCAGAAGTAGCGCCTTCCTATTTGTTTTTAGCATGTAATGACGATTCAAGTTATATTTCAGGCCAGGTGCTGCATCCAAATGGTGGCGAAATTGTAAATGGATAAAAATTTAAAAAAATTACATGAGTGATGTAGCTGAAGACCTTCCAAAAATTTCTAAAAGAAAATTAAGAAGTATTGTAAAAGATGAAGAGAAAACTGCGATAGCCGCAAATCTTGTTTATGTAAGCGATAAAGAACCCGGCATTGAACGAAGAAAAAAGGCGGACCAATTTGAATATTATTTTAAGGGCGAATTGATTAACGATGATGAAGAACTTTTGAGAATTAAACATTTGGTAATTCCTCCGGCATGGGAAAAAGTTTGGATCTGCAAAAAGGAAAACGGCCATTTACAGGCAACCGGTTTTGATACAAAAAACCGCAAACAATACAGGTATCATCCTGCATGGAATAAATTAAGAAATGATACAAAATTTTACCGGCTTCATGATTTTGGAAAAGCATTGCCGGAAATTCGTTTGCAATTAGCAAAAGATTTAACCGATAAAGAATTATCAGAAAGAAAAGTTTTGGCGGCAGTTGTAACCCTCATGGAGCGAACAAATATCAGGATTGGGAGTGCTTTTTATGAAAAAGCGTATGGCTCTTTCGGTCTTACAACTTTGAAAGACCGGCACGTAACTTTTAATGGAAGTTCGGTGACTTTTTCTTTTAAAGGAAAGAAAGGAGTTTCACATAAAATAAAATTGAAAAGCAAGAGACTTGCAGGAATTATAAAAAAATGCCGTGACATTCCAGGCAAAGAATTGTTTCAATACTATGATGAAGATGGCAATCATCATTCTATTGATTCCGGAATTGTAAATAATTACATCCGTGAAATTAGTCATGCAGATTTTACTGCTAAAGATTTTAGAACATGGGCTGGAACCGTTCAGGCTTTCCTTGCTTTAAAATCAATCGGCTGTTGCCAAACGGTAACAGAATCAAAAAGAAAGATTATCGAAGCACTGGATATAGTTTCTGAACATTTGGGAAATACAAGAACGGTTTGTAAAAAATATTATGTACATCCGCTGATCCTTTCTTTGTATGAAAGTAAGAAACTGGAAAAGTATATTTCCGAGTTGGAGAAAATTGAAAAAGATAATGATAAAAACACGCTTTCGTCAGAAGAAAAGGTAGTGATGAAAATTCTTGAATCAAATTAAAAAAAGTTTTGTCGTAAATTTGAACTTATGTTTTCAATCCATAAAAAATCAGAAGCCGGCTTTGAAAAAGTTATTTTAAGAAATGATGTTACGAATAATTTTGTAAGCATTTTGCCTCAATGCAGCGCAATGTTGCATGAATTTGTTGTGCATCAGGATAATCAGCCAATTAATGTAATTGACAGTTACCAATCTTACGAGGAATTTAAAAATGAAGTAGTCGAAAAAGGATTTAAAGGCTGCAAACTTTCTCCTTTTGTTTGCAGAATGAAAGATTCAAAATATACTTTTGCAGAGAAGGAATATTTTATTGAAAAATCGTTACCTGCCAAACATGCGTTGCATGGTGAATTATATGATAAAGCATTTACGATAACTGCTGAAGCAGCGAATGAATTGAATGCATCTGTAACAATGAAGTATGAATACAGAGCCGAAGATCCGGGCTATCCCTTTAATTATGATTGCATCGTAACCTGGCAGTTGCAGCCGGAAAATAAATTAAGCGTAACTACAGAATGTATCAACAAAAATGAAGGTTTAATTCCAATGCAGGACGGATGGCATCCGTATTTTACTTTAGGAGAATCGATCAATGATTTGGAATTGGAATTTCAGTCGTTAAAAATGGTTGAATTTAATTCCGATCTGATCCCTACCCAAAAATTAATTGATTATCAAAAGTTTTCCTCGATACAAAAAATTGGGGATACTTTTTTAGATAATTGTTTCACTCTTGACGAGCAGGAATGCCAGCCCCTGTGTGTTTTAAGAAATGCGCAAAAAAAAATCGAAGTTCAATTTTTTCCTGATGAATCCTATCCGTATTTACAAATTTATACACCATCACATCGCAGAAGTATTGCTATAGAAAATGTAAGTGGCGCACCGGATGCATTCAATAACGGAATGGGTTTCACTACACTTGAATCCGGCCAGTCCGCATTGTTTACCACAACTTACAAAGTTCTCCTTTTAAATAAAATTTATGAATGAGTCTGCAACGGACGTAAAAAGAATTTTTGAAGAAAAATTTAACGCGAAACCACATCTTTTTTATTCTCCCGGAAGAATTAATCTCATTGGCGAACACATTGATTACAATGATGGTTTTGTCATGCCAGCCGCGATCAATAAAGGGATTTTTTTCGCAATTGCATTAAATAATAGTGAAAAAATAAATTGCTATTCCATTGATTTTGATGAAAGCATTTCTGTTCCACTTTCAGGAGTTAGAAAAATGGACGGATGGAAAAATTATGTCCTTGGGGTTGTGAATGAATTTCAACAACTGAATCTGGAAGTGAAAGGTTTTGATTGTGCATTTGGAGGCAATATTCCGATTGGCGGTGGAATGTCTTCTTCTGCTGCACTGGAGGGTGGTATTTCTTTTGGTCTTAATGAACTTTGTGATTTTAAAATGAACAGGAAAGATCTGGCTTTGCTTGGCCAGCGTGCCGAACATAATTTTCCAGGTGTGATGTGTGGCATTATGGATCAGTATGCTAACATGATGGGGAAAAAAGATACCGTCATTTTGCTAGATACCAGAAACGTAACGAACGAATATATTCCATTAAATATTGATGGGTATGAGATCATTTTGATTAATACAAAAGTCCATCATTCACTGGCTTCTTCCCAATACAATCAACGCAGAAAAGAATGTGAAAAAGGAATGGAAATTTTAAAAAATGGGTTGCCTGTGGAATCATTCAGAGACATTAAAGATCCGGCACAACTCCTTCCTTTCAAAGATGAAATGGGGGAGAAAGTTTACAAGCGCTGCTTGTTTGTGGTTGAAGAAATCCTGCGTACCAAAAAAGCAGGAAAACTTTTAAAAGCGAATGATCTCATTGGTTTTGGAAAACTCATGTTTGAAACACATGAAGGATTGAAAAGTCTTTATGAAGTGAGTTGTAAAGAATTGGATTTTTTAGTAAATGATGCAAGTGAAAATTCTGACGTAATCGGTGCAAGACTTATGGGTGGCGGCTTTGGTGGTTGCACAATCAATATTGTCAAAGAAGAAGGTGTTCAGTCTTTTTTATCGAAAATACTGCCTGCCTACAAAAAACAGTTTAATATTGAGGCGGAAAATTATGAAGTGAAAGTGGTTGATGGTGCCCGGGAATTAAAAGATGCAGAATAAAATGAAACACTGGTATTTTTTTAATGCCTGCAGTTTTTGATCCTGTTGTCCTAACGTCTTTGTGTCAAGAGAAAGAAACATTGGCTTGCAATAAGTAAGAATCAAGGCCACGCATTTTTTTACTCACTTATAAATTGGATTCATATTTAAAGAATAATTCTACAATTCATTTTTATGAGTTTTAAAAATAAAACGGTCTTTATCACAGGTGCTTCAAGAGGTATCGGAAAAGCAATAGCATTGCGGCTTGCCAGGGAAGGAGCGAATATTGTTGTGGCAGCAAAATCAGTTGAAGAAAATCCAAAATTGGGAGGAACGATTTTTAGCGCAGCCAATGAAATTGAAAAAGCTGGCGGAAAAGCATTGGCGGTTCAATGCGATATTCGATTCGACGATCAGATAAAAAACGCTGTTGAAAAAGCCGTTGAAACATTCGGAGGAATTGATATCCTGATCAATAACGCTTCTGCGATTTCATTAACCCCGGTTGAGGAAACTACCCAAAAGGCATTTGCATTAATGCAGGATATTAACGTAGAAGGAACTTTTTTTGTAAGTAAAGAATGTATCCCTTTTTTAAAAAAAGGAAGTAATCCGCACATTTTAAATCTTTCTCCTCCTATCAACCTGGATCAAAAATGGTTGAGCAATCATGTGGCATATACGATGAGTAAATACAACATGACGATGATCGCTTTAGGCCTTGCTGGCGAATTAAAAAAATACAAGATTGCAGCAAATACCTTGTGGCCGCGAACAACAATTGCCACTGCGGCAGTTAAAAACTTGCTGGGCGGAGAAGCATTGATTGAAATGAGCCGCACACCGGAAATCATTGCTGATAGCGCGTTTTATATTTTACAAAGGCCTTCTGCAGTCTGCACGGGCAATTCTTTTATTGATGAAGAAATCCTTGCAGAAGAAGGAATTTGGGATTTGGAAAAATATGCTGTGAAGCCGGGAGGAAAGCTTTATACGGATTTGTTTTTATAAGAATAATGTGAACTTATACTGTCTGCCCCAGTTTCTCCAGCGCAATCTTCACCTTCTCAAAAAGTTCCAGGTATTCGGGCAATTCCTTTCCTGTATAAATAAAAAACACAGCCAGGCTTTTATGATTTTCCTGCAATTGATTTTGCAATTGATTTTTTTGCAAACGATAAGTTTCACGCGTCAATCTTTTAATCCGGTTTCGGTCAACGGCCTTTTTAAAATTTCTTGAACTAACCGTAAATCCGGCCTGAAGAGAAAACTTTTGATTTTCAGTTTGAACATAAATAATCCGCAAAGGAAAAACCAAAAATGATTTTCCTTCTTTAAAAAGCTGTTGAATGGTCTTACGGCTTTTTAATTTTTCATGTGCTTTTAAAGTAAATCGTTCTGTGATAAAATAATTATTGAGGATGAAAAACTGTTTAAAGATAAAATAAAAAAATAGCCCCGGTTAGAGAGGCTATTTTAAAAATATTTTCAAAGTAAATTATTTATTTTTTACTTCC